>JAANMV010000186.1_pt1 | contig 75831 bp, 76 predicted proteins | sample 7279661 | NCBI WGS metagenome assembly JAANMV01 (sample SAMN14094540, study PRJNA606508) | bioreactor metagenome | isolation source: A lab-scale SPAN reactor treating ammonium-rich wastewater day 121 | place: Ireland: Galway | collected 2017-05-16 | reverse complement strand
GACGGTGTCGCCGTTGAAGTCCGCCCTGGGGTCCTGGACGACGTAGAGGTTGAGGAAGCAGATGAAGTCGAGGGAGTTGACGACGGTGTCGCCGTTGCAATCAACGGGGCACGTCTTGCCGACCGTGACGCAGTAGTTCAGGTCTGTGTTGTGGCAGACCTCCTGCATGGCCGTGGTCATGTTGTAGGAGTACGACGGGAAGCCGATGACGCCGCTGCTTCCGCCCCAGCAGAAGATGCACGGGTCGTTGGGGTTGTTGGCGAGTGCGTAGATGCCGAGGACGTACGTTGTCCCGGCGGTCACGTTGAAGCCCGCCGGCACGCTGACGGTAAACCTGTAGTGCTGGATGCCGAAGATGTCCACGCAGGTGGGGGTGGGGTTGGTCGCGCTGAAGGGGACGGTGAAGCTGCCGATGAAGGACTGGACGTTCCAGCCGCACACGCTGCCGGACGGCCCGCCGGTGTAAAGCTCGATGAGGAAGCTGTTGATGCCGGAGATGCCGCAGGGCGTGTTGGTGGAGACGTTCCAGCCCCCACCTTCGAAGGTAACCAGGGTCCACGGGCCGCTTGCCGTGGGTTTCCAGTCGTCGGCTGCGATGTAGGGGTTCATGTTGTGCCAGGCGTTGCTGAACCAGCAGGTGGTGTTGCAATCGTTCTTCTGGCAGTACGTGCCGCCCGTGCTCGGGTTGAGGGTGAAGGCGTTGTCCGGTCCGCAGCGGTCGTAGCTGCCGTCGGTCCGGTCCCAGGAGACGGCGCGGTTGAAGTTGTTGACGGTGCTCGTGCTCCAGCCGAAGACGCAGGGGTGGTTGGCATTGGAGACCGTGCCGTAGATGGTGATCATGTAGTTCTGGCCGTTGTTGAGGGAGATGCCTGACGAGAAGTTCGCGACGAACTTGTAGACGTCCTCGCCGAACGCGCCCTTGCAGTGGAAGGCGGGGTTGAGCGAGGCGAGAGGGAAGGACTGCGCCGCGACGAAGCTGGCGTACTGCCAGCCGCACGCGCCGCCGCCCTGGATGGTCCAGATCTCGATTCCGACGGAGGAGAGGTTGGTCAGGCCGCAGCCGGTCCAGGCGTTGAGGTCCCACATGCCGCCGTAGAACTCCACGGAGGTCAGCTGGCTGCCGTCGGCGACGAAGTCGTCGAAAACGATGTAGGGGTTGTTGTTCGAGTTGTTGTTGGAGAACCAGACGCCACCGCCGCAGTCCGGGGGCTGGTTGATCATGCGGGAGCCGTCACCGCCCTCGTTCCCGCCGTTCCAGCCGACGGGTGCGGAACTCATCTGCGTGTTGGGGAATCCGCCCTCCGGAATCTCGCGCGCCACGCGGAGTGCGGACTCCTCCTCGGTCAGCACGCGTGGCGGGTCGGCGAACCCCCAGCCGCCGCCCCGCATGTCGTGAGGACCGCGCGGGCCGAGGATTGCCGGATCGTCGAGCACACGAAAGAGCATCGGCTCTCCGTCCCAGCGCTCGATCGGTGTGGCGTCAGGCTGGGGACTGACTGGGTTGATGGGCACGGCGATCGGCATCGCCGCGGCCGCACACGCGACCGACACCCCACACACCAAGGTCAAGACGCATTTCATGGCACCTCTCCCATGCGGCCGACGCACGGCGTGCGCCGCGCACGAACGACGTGACACTGCGACACGATGCAGTCAACCGCTGAATGAACGCCTGCTCTTCCGTCGCCGGCCGAGACCCACTCCACAACGCGCGGCAACGATCCCCCTACATGGTGACAGGAGCGAGCATACAGGGATTTTTTCTCGGACGCAAGCGGAATAATGGGGGCGAGATCACCCGAGAAACATCGGGCGATTTCACTCTGAATTACGGGCGCAAGCTATCCAAGCATACTCCGTACATACGGAAGCTGGTTCACGCGACCCGCAGACGCTCGAACAGACAGCGATCCCCTCCGCGCCGGCGTCGAAGACGGATGCCGCAGTGCCTGGGGTGATGCCACCGATGGCCAGGTGAGGCGTGCGGCGGCATCGTTCATCGGAAAGGTACTCCCGCAAGTAGTCGAGACCTGAAATCGCTTGAACTGCCTTGGTCCTCGTCGGGAAGATCGGGCCGACGCCGCAGTAGTCCGCGCCGGCGTCTGCCGCGCGACGTGCCTGCACGATGTTTGCGGTTGAAGCGCCGACGAGCAGTCGGAACCCCGCGACTCGACGCGCGTCTTCGACCGTGATGTCGCTCTGCCCGAGGTGGACTCCGTGCGCGCCTGCCGCCAGGGCGATGTCAACCCGGTCGTTGATAATGACGTGAGCGCCTCGCGGCCCGGCGAGGTCCACGAGTCGGCGGGCGCGACGGACGAGCTCGTCCCCGTCGAGAGACTTCTCTCGCAACTGAAGGCAATCTGCGCCGCCTTCAAGGGCGAGTTCGGCCACCCGGTCCCAGGGATGATGGAGACAGAGCGATTCCGTGATGAGCACGCAAAGCCGCCACTGGATGGCGCGTCCCGTGCCGAGTGCGAGCGTGAGCGAGCGTTCGGCGTCGTAGAGCCGGTAGCGGAGGTCTTCGAATGCGTGAGCCGTGGCAGCCGCGCCGGGCAGGGTCTTGGTCGTTTCCTCAAGAACTCGAAGTGCCTCGCTCGTCCGACCCGCGGCCGCCGCGACGACCTGGGTCATGGTCTCGCGTCGCATCTCGCCGGGTGTGGAGATCGCGGCACCGCGGTCCTCCTGCACGGCCCGGTGGGCCAGCAATGCCCCGCGGTCGATGGGGAGCGACTCGACCGCCTCTCGCAGATCGTGGCGCATCGACTTGAAGGAGGAGCACAACCCCGCGTCGTCGAGCAGGAAGCGGGCCGCGTCTTCGAGGACGCGCAGACCCTCGCGTGCCCGGTTTGCGTTTGCGTCGATGAGGCGTGCTTCGTGCCGCACGGCGCGAGGATAGGCCCCGGCCCCGGCAACTCCGCGATAGGATGCGAGCCATGCCTCCCAGCACCGTCCCCGAGCCGTGCGTGCTTGTCATCTTCGGTGCGTCGGGCGACCTGACCGCCCGCAAACTCGTCCCCGCACTGTACGAACTCGACCAGCGGCGGCAGTTGCCGGATGGGCTGTGCGTGCTCGGCGTGTCGCGAACGGAGATGACGGACGACGCCTTCCGCGACCGGATGCGCGAGGCGGTCTCGAGGCACGCCCACGCCTTCGATGGGGATCGCTACGCGGCGTTCGCGCGCCGGCTGCACTACTTCGCCGGCGATGCGGTGCGGCCTGAGGTGTATCCCTCGCTCGTGCGGCGGATCGAGTCGCTGGGCGCGGAGCGGGGCATCGGGCGGCCGCAGGGGGGGCCGAACGTGCTCTTCTACCTGTCCGTCGCGCCTGAGTTGTACGAGCCGATCGTGGCGAACGTCGGTGTGTCGGGCATCATCACCGAGGGCAAGCGGTGGTGTGTCATCGATCCCGCGGCGACGGCATGGCAGCGGATCGTGGTCGAAAAACCGTTCGGCACTGACCTCGCCAGCGCGCGGTCCCTGAACCGGGCCATCGGCCGCGTCTTCGAGGAGGACGCGGTCTATCGCATCGACCACTACCTCGGAAAGGAACTGGTCCAGAACCTGCTGGTGATGCGGTTCGCCAACTCGATCTTCGAGCCGATCTGGAGCCGTGACGCGGTGCATTCGGTGCAGTTGACGGCCGCGGAAACGATCGGCGTGGGGGCACGCGCCGGATCGTTCTACGACGGCGCCGGTGCGATCCGCGACATGATCCAGAGCCACCTGCTGCAGGTGCTCGCGCTCGTGGCGATGGAGCCGCCCCCTCGCTACGAGGCGGACGCGATCGTCCGCGAAAAGATCAAGTTGTTCTCAGCCGCACGGATCGCCTGCTCGCCGGAAGAGGCGGCGGCGTGGGGCGTCCTGGGACGCTACGGGGCAGGGCCGGATGGTCCGGCGTACGCCGACGAACCGGGCGTCGATCCGGCCCGGCGAACGGAGACCTACGCCGCTATGCGCATCGAGTTCGACAACTGGCGGTGGGGCGGCGTGCCGTTCTTCGTCCGCACGGGCAAGCGGCTTGCCGCCAAACTCACCGAGGTCGTCGTGCAGTTCCGCGAGCCGCCGACCGCGATCTTCAGGGGTGTGCGCGGCCTCGGCGATGGGTGCGCCCCGAACCGCCTCGTCATCAACGTCGCCCCGCGCGAGGGCATCTCGCTCGAACTGCGAGGTAAAGTGCCCGGGGCGGGACTCCGGATCGCTTCGGCCGCGCTCGACCTGGACTACGTCGAGCGGTTCGGCGGCGAGCCGATCGAGGCCTACGGCCCGCTGCTGCTGGACGCGATGCGCGGCGACCGGACGCTCTTCAAGCACCGCGACGAGGTGGAGGGCGGCTGGTCGATCGTGCAGCCATTCCTCGACCCCGGTCCGCTGCGGGATCGGATCGCGACCTACGCGCCCGGTTCGTGGGGGCCGCCCGAGGCGGACTCGCTGATCGAGGCTTCCGGGTGCCGCTGGCACAACCCGGCGGGGTGAGGCTGGTCCCGGACGATCGGGGGGCGGACAATGCATCGGTGATGCCCGATCGGATCGAGGTCGAGCCGGAGCCGACGCCCCCCGCGTTGCCGGGGGAGGTCATCGTGCGGGCGTCGGTGGATGCCGTTGTTGACGCCGTCGCGGCGGACCTGCTCGGGCAGGCGGTCTCGTGCGCCAGGGCGTTCGGGGACTTTCACCTCGCGTTGTCGGGCGGTTCGACACCGGAACCGCTCTATAGGCGGCTGATGTACGACCCGCGGCTGCGCTCGATGCCCTGGAGCCGCACGCACCTGTGGATCGTGGACGAGCGGCGGGTGCCGTTCGACGACGAGCGGAGCAACTTCAAGCACATCCGCGAGTTGATCGTCGAGCACTCGGACATTCCCCGCTCGCAGGTGCATCCGATCCACGCGACGGACGAGAACGCGGCCGACGCCTACGAGCGTGAACTCCAGAGCGAACTGGAATGGCGTGAACGGGGGCACGACCGGCTGGATTTTGTCCTGCTCGGCGTCGGGGCGGATGGGCACACCGCGAGCCTGTTTCCACACTCGCCCGCGCTGCACGCGAACGGCCGGCTTGTCGCGCTCAACTCGGGGCCGACGGTCACTCCACCGGATCGTGTGACGATGACGTGGCGGCTCCTTAACGCCTCGCGGCTGGTGGCGGTGATGGTCACCGGGGCCGGCAAGCGCGGCATCCTGACGCGGCTTGTTCACGAGCGGCTTTCACCGGAGGACGCGCCGATCCTCGGCGTGCGCCCATTGGCAGGCTCGCTCCGGTGGTACATCGACCACGAGGCCTGCCCGACGGCGTGACGCGTATGCCGGCCCTCACCGTCCAGCCCAATGACCGCGTGACCTTTGGCATCGCCCATCAGGACGAGGAGTTGCTGATCGTCGAGAAGCCGGCACGGCTGGTAACGACACCGGGCAAGGCACACGAGGCCGATTCGCTCCTGAACGGCCTGTTCGCGCGGTTCGGGGCGCGGCTTCAAGCTCTCGGCGCGAAGCGAGACTTCGGGCTGCTGCACAGGCTGGACAAGGACACGAGCGGGCTTGTCGTCGTCGCCCTGACCGCGCCCGCCTACGACCGACTGCGTGAGGCGTTCGAGGGGCGCGAAGTGGGGAAGTACTACTGGGCGGTCACCCGGGCCGCGCCGGCGAAGCCGACGGGGATCATCAAGCGCACGATCGCGGAGCAGACGGTCCGGATCGACCGCTACCGCACCGTGAAGGTGGCGAGAATCTCGGGCACGGGCAAGGCCGCGGCGACGGCGTACCGAGTGCTCGAGGCTTCGCCGATGGGCGCGCTCATCGAGGCGAGAGCGATCACAGGCAGGCTGCACCAGGTGCGTGTGCATCTTGACTCGGTCGGCGCGACCGTGCTGGGCGACGACACCTACGGCCCGGAGGCTGCGCGGCAGGCAGCCCCGCGTCTCGCGCTGCACGCGCACCGTGTGACACTCGACCATCCGGTGACGGGTCGTCGGCTCGACGTGCGGACTCGATGGCCGCGTGACCTTCGGAATCTTCTTTCTCGCCTCGGCCTGAGCAGGCCGGACACAAGGTGCGCTGAAAGCGACCCGTGAGCGGGCGCACAAGATCGCTCCGCGGGGCTTTGCCCGTCAACCCGGGTCTTCGACCTCGGTCGGCTTCCAGCCTCCCCGACCGAGGCGGGTGAGCGTCAGGTCGTCGATGGTGAAGACGACGTGCTCGTTCGTGCCGGGGACGAGGCCATCGCGGCGGTGATAGATCAGCAGTGCTCCCTCGGGCGGATCGGTGACGGTCTTGCCCCAGCGGTCCCGGGTGGGGATCGGCCATGCTCCTCGCTCGAGGTAGAGCCGCGCGCCGCGAGCGGGGTTGAAGCCGCCCTGCCAGACCGGCTCGTCGGGCAGCGAGTCAAGGAAGGCGAAGAGCGCGGGCCATTGCGGCTCGATCGGTCTTTGGACGCGGATTGGCAGGAGTGAGAACACGAACGCACCGACAATCACGAATCCGCCGACGATTTTCCAGTGAGCGGCGAATCCTCGCACGCCGAAGCGAAGCCATCGCCAAGGCGCGTGCGCGAGGCCGAGTCCCGCGAGGACGCTCAACGCGGGCCACACGACAACGGCGTAGCGGTCCCGACGGTCTGGGAACGCCGAGAGAAGAAGCAGCCAGCCGATGACCCAGACGATCGCCCAACGCTCGACGGACCCGCGCCCGGAAAGGCGGCGGCGTCGCACCCAGGCCGTGAACGCGATGCCGACACACGCCAACCACGGCCAGTACGCGACGCCGACCTGGTGCAGATAAAACCACCACGGCTTTGCCCAGATTGGCGAGGCCGTCAGTTTGCCGGCAGCACGATCGACGACTTCCGCCCCAAGGTACTGCGACACGAACTCCTTGCCGTGGATGGCGACCATTGAGAGGTGCCAGGGAAGGGCCACGACGAGCGCGAGGGCGGCCGCAAGCGCGAGAAGCAGGAGTGCGCGGCGTGTGTCGATGCGGTGATTCGGGCCTGCCGGCCGGAGGGCATCCCAGGCCAGCCACGCCGCGAGCAGCGGGATGACGGCGAGCGCGACGAGGGGCTTGGTGAGCAGGGCAACGCCGAGCGATGCGCCCGAGGCGCACGCCCAGAGGGTGCCGGCGGCGCGTCCCGGCCGTCTGGTGAGAGTCGCGCGCACGAGCAGGGCGACGGCGAACAAGATGAACGCCGCCTGCCAGAGGTCGAGCGAGATTTCGCGGGTGCGACGGAGGTACTCGGCGGTGAGGGAGAGCGTGGCGCCGCTGAGCAGAGCGGCCCGTCTGCCGGCCAGCATCCGCACGGTCCAGACCGTTGCGAGGAGACCTGCGCAGGCGGCGAGGACGCTCGGGAGCCTTGCGGTGTGCGCGCCCGGACCCGCTGCGTGCAACGAAAGCCCATGAAGCCAGAACGCCAGCGGCGGCTTGTTGAAGTAGGGCTGTCCGGGCGGGCCGTGGAGCGTCCAGAGTTCGCCCGTCCGCCACGCTTGAACCGCGATCGCGCCGTACCACGCGCCGTCCGTCCGCTGCCAGTCGCCCTGGCCGAGGTGCGGGAGCGTCATGCACAGCAGGAAGACCAGCGGGAGCAGCCAATGCCGGATCGATCGCACCGCGGCAGATTACCGCTTCGACGAGGTCGGCGTGATCGCCCCCGCGGTCTCGGGCGTAATGAAGAGGATGCACTGGCAGTTGGGGCAGAGGGTGAGTTTGCCGCCCAGCAGCGAGATGGCGATCTCCATCGGCAGGCTCATCATGCACGCCCCGCAGGTGTACTCGTGACGCTTGCGGTCGGCAATCTCGAGTGCGGCCATCGCCTCATCGTCACGGAGTTTGAGGAGACGGGTATACATGGCCATCACGTCGCCGGGGACTGCACGGGCGAGGGTGTCGCGCTCGGTCTTGAGTTGCTCAACCCGGTCTTTGATCTCGGCGGCCCGCGCGTCGCGTTCAGCCTCCGCGACCTTGCGGACCTTGTCCCGCTCGGCTTCCTGGGCGGCGAGTTCGGCCAGCTGGGCCTTGAGTTCGTCAACCCGGGTCATGTGCCCGAGGGCCTCCTCCTCGATCCGCTCGCGATCGGCCTTGTGCGTGTTGACCTCGGTCAGGAGCGCCTTGTATTCCTTGTTCGTCCGGGCCTCGTTCATCTGGGTGCGCAGATGCTCGATCCGTTCGTCGAGCGATCGGATCTCGTTCTCGAGGTTCCCCGCGGTGGCAGCGAGTTGTCGGGTCTGTGCCCCGATCGACTCGGCCTTTGCACGAATCTGGGTGAGTTGGCGGACCTGCTCGGTGTGGAAGGCTTCGGCGGCGCGGAGACGGCTCTGGAGTCCTGCGAGTTGTCTGTCTGCCTGGAAGACGCGGAGAAGGCGGGCCGTCACGTCGTCCATCGATCCCTCCCGGGGCGCGGTCACGCCATGAGTCTAGCCGGGCGGCATGGGCAGTTCCGCAGCCGGGGCGAACCGGAGTATCCAGTAGGCCGCGGGCATGACGAGCAATGGCGAGTCGAGGACGTCGAGCACTCCGCCGAAGCCGGGAAGCGAGTGGCCCGAGTCCTTCATGCCGGCATCGCGCTTGAGCAGGCTCGCAAGGAGGTCGCCGACGTGCCCGAGGAGGCCGAAGGCGACCCCGGCGATCGCGCCCACGACAAGCCCCGGTCCGCCGGCGATTCCCGCCGACGCGAGCGCCCATGCGCCGAGCGTGCCGACGGCCGCGCTCATCGCGACGCCCCCCGCCAGGCCTTCCCAGGTCTTGCCGGGGCTGAGCCAGCGGATGAGTTTGTGGCGTCCGAAGGCCCTGCCGACGAAGTACGCACCGATGTCGCAGGACTTGGTGGTCATCAGCACCCAGAGGATCGTCCAGACGGAATGCTCGCGCCGAAGGGCGAGGACAAACCCGAACATCAGACCGAGATAGACGAAGGCGAGGAGTGTCCCACCCGCCGCGGCGACGACTCCCTCGAAACTCTGGTGGCGCGAGAAGAACAGCAGCGAGCCAACAAGCACGACGACGGCTGCGGAAGAAACCGTAGCGACGCTCGCCACCGCGTCCGCCTCGCTGGGGACAAGGCAGGAGACGGCAAGCCCGACCAGGGCCGCGGCCGCGCTCACGCGAGCGGATGCCTGGATGCCGTTCGCGCGGAGGATGGTGGCGAGTTCGATGGCGGCGAGCCAACTCAGGGGAACGACAGCGCAAAAGATCACGACTCCGGGCGGCGCGGTCTGATGGCCGAGAAAGTCCGCAAGCCCCTCCGGGAGCGGGAGGTCGTTGACCCATTCGTCGAGGGCGAGTCCCGCGACGAGGAGGGCGATCATCAGGGGGCCGAAGAGGAGCCGCTGCTGGAGCACGGCGGGCACTGTAGCGTCTGCGGCTCAGTCCGGGGCCGGACCGTGGCCCAGGCCGCCGAAGCGCCGTCCTCGCCGAGCGAACTCACGGATGGCCGCGTGGAAGCGGGGGGTATCGAAGTCGGGCCAGAACACGTCGGTGACATAGATTTCGGCGTAGCTCAGTTGCCAGAGCAGGAAGTTGCTCAAGCGCATCTCGCCCGCGGTTCGGATGAGCAGGTCCGGGTCGGGCAGTCCGGCGGTGCCGAGTTCGGCCTCGAAGGTCCGTTCATCGATGTCCGCGAGGTCGAGTTCGCCCAAGCGGACCCGACTTGCCAGGGAACGGGTCGCGTTGATGATCTCGGCGCGAGAGCCGTAGTTGATGGCGAGGCAGAGCGTCGGGCCGGTCAGGTGCGCCGTTGCCGCCTCCACGGACTCGATGGCCCTGACCACCTCGGTCGGCAACCCTTCTCGCCGGCCGATCACGCGCAGGCGCAGATTCTCTCGGACGAGAGCGTCGCGCTCGCCTTCGAGGTACATCACGCACAGTCGCATCAGCGCCTCGATCTCGTCGGGGGGGCGTTTCCAGTTCTCGCTGGAGAAACTGAAGAGGGTCAGGGCCTCGATGCCGAGCCGGCCGCACTCGGCGATGGTTTCACGCACCGCGGCCGCGCCGTTGCGGTGCCCGAAGATGCGCGGGAAACCGCGCTGCTCGGCCCATCGGCCATTGCCGTCCATGATGATGGCGACGTGGCGCGGCAGGCGAGAAGGCCGGACGTCCGGAAGCCGTTCGAGCGGGTTCGCCCTTGGGTTGATCCGCCGGATGCGATCGAGCGCTGCCCGGTCGGCATCGTCGAGATGCACGGCCTGACAGCAAGGCGTTTCGACGGTTTCCGCAACGATGTCCGGCACTGGTCCGCTCCCGTGGTTCGCAGAGACTACGACCGGCACCCCTCGATCGTTCGCCCTCGACATCGCGCCATCAAAGAACGATGGTTTGTGCCCGGTCCGGCCCGACGCTCACGATCGAGATCGGCACCCGGACGTATTGGGCGATGAAGTCGAGGTATTTCCGGGCCTGATCCGGCAGGTCGCGGAGGCTCCGGGCCGCGCCGATCTCCGAACCGAAGCCCGGGAGCCGCTGATACACCGGGCGACCGCGTGCGAGATCGACGCCGTCAGGAGTGAAGCGGTCCGTGCGCTGGCCGTCGATCTCGTAGGCGGTGCAGACGTTCAGCGAGTCGAAGCCGGCGAGCACGTCGAAGAGCATGACGGCGAGTTCGGTCGCGCCGTTGATCGCGGCGGCGTAGCGAACCGCGACGAGGTCGAGCCACCCGCAGCGGCGCGGGCGGCCGGTGGTGGTGCCGTACTCGCGCCCTCGCTCGCGGATGCGGTTGCCGGTCTCGTCGAGGAGTTCGGTGGGCATCGGTCCCGCGCCGACGCGCGTCGAGTACGCCTTCATGATGCCGACGATTCGCCCGATGCGCTGGGGTGGAACGCCCGTGCCCGGCCCGATGCCGAGCGCTGAGGCGGAGGACGAGGTGACGAACGGATACGTGCCGTGGTCCACGTCGAGGAGGGTCGCGTTCCCGCCCTCGAACAGCAGGCGCTTGCCTTCGGCGAGCAGGTCGTGCAGGAGCCAAGTCGTGTCGCGCACCAGAGGCGCAAGCCGTTGCCCGCACTTAATCATGCGCTCCGCGATGACCGCGGCGTCCACGGTTTCTGGGGCGCGATCAGCGAGCAGGTGCTTCTTCAGCCTGCACGCGGCCTCGACGCGCTCGCGAAGCGTGTCCGGTCGCAGCAGGTCGGCGACACGGACAGCGGTCGAACGCTGGGATTTCTCGGCATAGCAGGGACCGATGCCGCGCTTGGTCGTGCCGATGACGACGCGGGCCGGATAGGTGGGCGACCCGGCGGTCACGGTCTCACGCAGTTCGTCCTCGGCTTTGTGGTAGGGCATCACGACGTGGGCGCGGCTGCTGAGCACGAGGCCCGAAGTGTCGATGCCCCGCTGGTTCAGGGCGTCGATCTCGCGGACGAGCGCCTCGGGATCGACGACAACCCCGTTGCCGATGACCGCTGTCTTGCCGGGGTACAGGATGCCGGAGGGGACGAGGTGGAGTGCGAATCGCTCGCCGTTCACGACGACGGTGTGTCCCGCGTTCGCGCCGCCGTTGTAGCGGACGACGGCATCGTGTCCGGCCGCGAGAAGGTCCACGACCTTGCCCTTGCCCTCGTCTCCCCACTGGAGGCCGACGACAGCGGTGGCTGGGGCGGCGGGGAGCGGTGGCGTCCCGGTCTGATGCAGAGAAAGGGTCATGTCTCGCTCGCGGTGTGGGGCTTGGCCAGTGCGGGCGAACGATAGGCCGCGGCACACGCGGCACAGCCCTCGTGGTCGTTACAGACCGCACAGGACGAGCCACGTGCATGCCCCGCACGCACGGTCAGTGAAGGGGCGTGGCGGTGAGGTCGATCGGTAGGCGGGGCGATCCACCGAACGGTGAGAGCATGAGCGAAGAGACCATCCGAATCATGTGCCCGAGCCTGGTCTGCCGCAAGGTGCTCGCGGTGCCCGTCGAGGCTCGCGGCAAGACAGTCAAGTGCAGGGCGTGCGGGACGCGCATCCGGATTCCTGAGGCGAGCGCAGGCGCAAAGCCCGCGGAGCAGAAGGCACCCGCGGAAAAGCACGTTCCACCCGCGAACGCAGCGTGAACGTGGGCATGTGACAGTCGATCCCGGGATTCGCTCCGCTCATCCCGGGCGTGGTCGCGTGCCCGAGATTGACCCGGTTCAGAGCGAGGGCTGTTCGTCCTCGTCGTCGTCGAGGTCGAGGTCGAAGTCGAAATCAACGCTGCTGTCGCCGGCGGAGGGCGAGGCGAACCCGGACTGGATCGCGGATGGGGCGGTGCCGGGAGCCTGTGCTGGCTTGCCTCGCCGGGCAGCTTCCGATGCGTCGATCGCGCGCGGGTGGCCGTCGAGACGGACGACGAACACGAGCGAGCCGATGGAGACGAGGTCGCCAGGGGTGAGTTCGGCCTCGCCTTGGAGCCGGTGGCCGTTGACGAACGTGCCGTTGCTCGAACCGAGATCGCGGAGGTACAGGCCTCCGTCGGCCATGCGGAGTTCGCAGTGCCGGCGCGAAACGCTGGAGATCGGGATACGGAGTTGACAGTCCGTGCGGCGGCCCACGAGCGTGACGGGGTGGTTGAGGGGGATCTCCCTCTGGCGGCCGTCGGATCGGACATGGACGAGGGAGGCGTTCACGCGGGGCGTATCCTTGTTCCGTGAATGGGTCCCCGGCCACGGGCAGCCTGCCCCCGGGAGTCGCCGACCACAATACCGTGCTGACCGTCCTCCCGCAACGCGAGCGCCCCTCGGCCCACCCCCTCGGGTCGGTGTTGGCGGGGTGGCGCGGGGTCCGGTCCCTTTACATCCATGTCCCGTTCTGCTCGCACAAGTGCCACTACTGCGATTTTTACAGCCTTGTGGACGCTCGCGATCGGCAGGCCGCGTTCGTGGATCGGCTGATCCGGGAGTTGGAGGGCGTCGCCCCGTGGTTCGCGGGTGTGCCGCTTCGGACCGTCTTTATCGGAGGCGGCACGCCGAGCCTGCTCCGAATCGACCTGTGGGAGCGTGTTCTTGCCTCGCTCCACCGGCTCCTCGACATTCGCGTGATCGCGGCGGGTGAAGGTGAGTTCACCGTCGAGTGCAACCCCGAGACGGCGAGCGACGAGCTGATGGGGGCACTGGCGGCAGGGGGGGTGAACCGCATCAGTCTCGGGGGGCAGTCGTTCGAGGCACGCCACCTGCGGACCCTCGAACGCCGACACAATCCTGAGAATGTGCCGCGAGCGGTCGAGGCGGCGCGCAAGGCGGGGATTGTGAGACAATCGGTAGACCTGATTTTCGGCGTGCCCGGGCAGACGCACGCCGAGTGGGCGCGGGACGTCGAGCGGGCGATCGGTCTGGGGACGACGCACCTTTCGTGCTACGCGCTGACCTATGAGCCGAACACGGCGATGACGGCACGGATGCGCCGGGGGGAGTTCGAGCCGATCGAGGAGGAAACCGAGGCGGAGATGATGCGGTGGACCGCCGCACGGCTGCGGGATGCGGGTCTGGCACGGTACGAGGTCAGCAACTTCGCCGCGCCGGGCGCGGAGTGCCGTCACAACCTCGCCTACTGGCGGCAGGAGCAGTGGATCGGGGTGGGGCCGTCGGCAGCCTCGCACGTGCTCGATCCAGGCGGGGGAAGCCGGCGCTGGCGGAACGTGCCGCGTCTGGACGACTATCTCGCATGGGGAGAGTCGCTCGGGCCGGCGATCGACGCCGAGGAGCCTGACCCGCGCCGTCTCCTCGCGGAACGGCTGATGACCGGCGTGCGAATCACGGAGGGGATCGATGCGGCGGGCGTGCTCGCGGAGGCTGGCGAGATCGGCGGCGATTCGGCCGAGAGGCTTCAGCGGTGCGCCGGACGGCTGATCGCACAGGGATGGCTTGAGGCAGAGGACGGACGATGGCGACCCACGGACGACGGGTTCCTCTTCGCGGATCGGATGGCCCGAGACCTCATGGCGGCGGTCGGTTGAGCCGCGTTACTCAGCGCTGAACAGTTCAGCGTCGAGACTCGATGCCGTCGGCTTGAGTTCGATGCCGAGGTGTGACGCGCCGGCGCGGGTCAGTGCCCGCCCGCGCCGGGTGCGGGCGAGGAAGCCGATCTGGAGCAGGTACGGCTCGACGACGTCTTCGAGCGTGCCGGCGTCCTCGTTCATGGTGGCGGCGACGGTTTCCAAGCCGACGGGGCCGCCCTCGTACACAGAGCCGATGACACGCAGGTACGCGCGGTCGAGTTCATCGAGGCCGAGCGCGTCGACCCCTTCGAGCGCGAGTGCTTCGTCCACGAGGTCCGGGGTGATCGTGCCGTTGGCGCGCACCTGCGCGTAGTCGCGGACACGACGGAGGAGGCGGTTGGCGATGCGAGGCGTGCCGCGCGAGCGTGAGGCGATGGTCGCGAGCGCGGCTGCCGAAGGCGCGCCGATGGCGAGCACGCGGCAGGTGCGTTCGAGGATGGTCAGCAGTTCGTCGGGCGAGTAGTAGCGGAGGTGGTGCACCAGCCCGAAGCGGGAACGCAGCGGGGCGGAGAGAAGGCCGGCCCGTGTCGTCGCGCCGATGAGCGTGAAGGGCTTGCAGCGGATCTGGACCGTACGGGCGTGCAGCCCGCTATCGACCGTCACGTCAATGCGGAAGTCCTCCATCGCGGGATAGATGAACTCCTCGACGGCGACCGGCAGGCGGTGGATTTCATCGATGAACAGCACGTCGCCCTGGTGCAGGCGGGTGAGGGCGGCGACGAGGTCGGTGCCGCGGGCGAGCGCGGGGCCGCTGGTGACGTAGACGCGCGAGCCCATCTCGTTGCCGATGACGTGGGCGAGGGTCGTCTTCCCGAGGCCGGGCGGGCCGTGCAGCAGCACGTGCTCCATCGCCTCTGGCGAGGCCGGACCGGCGGAGACACGGGCCTTTACGGCCTCGATGGTGATGCGGAGGCGTTCGAGCAGGTCGGCCTGCCCGACATACTCGTCGATTCGCGATGGGCGCAGCGCGTTTGATGCAACATCATCCTCGGGCTGCTGCTGCGCGGTGACGAGCCGTTCCGTGGCCATGCGGGAGAGTGTACGGGAAACGGGCGGGTCGTGGAAGTCAATCTCCCAACGGCAGGTCAGTTGCCGGCCGCGGCCTGCTGACCTTCCTGCGTGGGCGGCACAGCCCGAGGGAGCAGTGAGGGCGCGCAGGCAAGGTTGTACGCGGTGATCGCGGAGTTGGTGGAGGACTGCACAAGGTACTCGGGGATGGCGAGGTCGAGGCGGTCGTACTGGGTGTGCCAGCCGTGCCCGTAGTTGGCTCGGCCGATCTCGTCCCAGAAGAAGCCCGGGACGCCGACGCGGTTGAAGGCGGCGTGGTCGGACCCTCCGCCGCGGGGCATCTCGTTCTCGATACGCACGTTCACGTCCATCCAGGCGTCGCGCGAGGAGTCGAAGAAGCGGCCGTTGGTCGGGGCGGTGGCGGCAGCGAGATAGTCGCGCATCGGGGCGATGGCGTGGAGGCCCCCCTGGTAGTTCGTGCCCCCGTCATCGACGAAGACAGCGGAAATCTTCGAGAGTTGCTCGGGCGTAAGCGATTCGACGTAGGCGCGCGAGCCCAGGAGCCCCTGTTCCTCGCCGGTCCAGAGGATGAAGCGGATGGTGCGCTTAGGCTTCGCGCCGACGGCGGCGAGGATGCGTGCGGTTTCAAGCGTGACGGACGATCCCGTGCCGTTGTCGGTCGTGCCCAGCGAGCCGGGGCCGTTCCACGAGTCGAGGTGAGCCGAAACGATGATGACCTCGTCGGGGAACTCGGTGCCCGGAATCTCGGCGATGACGTTGTAGACCGGGATGGGGCCGGGCGTGAAGGTGTGCGGGAGGTTGAACTCGAGATCCAGTGGCACGCCGTCGTACAGACGGGAGTTGATGTAGTCGTAGTCCGGCTCGGAGACGTTGACTTCGATGTCCTGCGCGATCTTGTCCGGGGTCATCTCACGCCATCCCGGGGCCGCGCTGGTCCATACGCGCTCGTCACCGGACGATGACACAAAGCCGAGCGGACCGGCGAGGAGGACGCGTTCGAGGAGCGAGGGGCGATCGGGGGTGTCGCGCGTCATCGTGGCGTGGTAGCGGGCGTCGGGATCATCCGCCAACATCGAGGAGGCATCGGCCGTGTTCCCGGCGATCGTCCACGTCGAGGTGAAGGCTCCCGCCGGGCTGACGCTGCGGTAGGACAGGGAGCCGGTTGCCGGATCGAACGTGACGCCTTCCAGTTCGGCGGTGAAATCCTGCACGGTGAAGGTGCCGGCAAGCGAGCCGTCGTCCTGCCGAGAGATATCGACGCGCATGTCAAGCCCGTCGCCGAGGTCTTCGCCGGTCACGACGCCGGTCCAGATGCCCACGACGGCGTCGGGCGGGGGAGCCTCCGCTCGTTTGGCGATGTTCTGGCGTGCCTCGACGCGGGCAGAATAGCGGGCGGAGACCCGACCGGGCGCGCCGCGAATGCCTCGACGTCCGGCCTGTTCGGGCGGGACGACGACCCATGCCCCGGCGAGCGACACCTTGGCTGCCTCGAACTCTTCCTCAGTTGCGGGCATTCGCACCGCATGACCGCGCGCGGGGCCGTCGGTGCCCGGGGTCCACGCGAGCGTGGTGAACCCGGCGAGGTCGCGGATCTTCTCGTGCGTCACCGTGCCGTCGTCTCGCTCAACTCGGCGGTACACGGCAGCGGTCGAAGGTCCGCGGTCAAACCGCATCGAGACTGTGCCCCACTCGTGCAGGTGAGCGTTGGACAGCCCCCAGGAGGCGAACTGATCGCGCGCCCAGCGTGCGGCACGTTCGAGGTCCGTCGAGCCGGTGAGACGCGGGCCGAAGGTCTCGCAGAGCGTCGTCAACTGTGCCATGACTTGGTTACGGTTCATGCCCTCGTCGAGGATGGCGCGGATGGTCGCCTCGTCGCCCATCGCGATCTCGGGAACGGGCACCTTCTCGCCGTTGACCACCGCATACCCGGCGACCGGCGCAGCGAGCGTTGCGGCCGCGCCGGATTTGCCGGTCTCGGCATCTCGGCAGGCGCGACAGGTCGTCTGGCAACCGACTCCGGCGAGTGTCGTGAGGCACAGGATGACCAGGAGGGAACGGGTGACGGCACGCGGAGAGTCGGCTCGCATGAACATGGGGAGGCTCCGGGGGGGCTCACGTGCGAGGATATCGCGTGCGGCTGAAGTGTGTGCCTCGCCTCAATCGCGTATTGGTCCGACGCCTCGACGGACGGAGGATTCCAACTGCCGCAAGCGAGAAGACGAGAGTGAACCGGTGGCAGGGGGCATGAAAGGCCCCGCCTCAGACGGTGTTGTGGGGGTCTGGAAGGCACCAGTCGGAGGAGGTAGGCGGTAGGGGGGTGGAAAGCACCAGCCCGGGAGGAATGGGTCAGTCCATCGGCAGGTTCTTCGATTTCCACAGGCGGACGAGGCGGTCGAGCTCGATCGGTTCCCACACGCCTGCGTCGTTGGGGAGGTCGGTGTGGATGAGGTCGCCGTTCTGGGCGAAAAGCGAGACCTGCGGGGCCTCGTCCTCGCTGAGCCGGGTGGTCAGTCGCCAGACACTCGGGCGGTCGGACGGCTGCTCGAGTGTGTCGGCGCGGAGCGTGATCTTGCCCGCGCGTGAGTTGTAGGCGTAGAAGCGGTAATCGCCTGGGATGCCCTTGCGGACCAGCAGTTCGGGGAGGAGGAAGGCGAGCGCACGGCTGACGTACCCATCGCCCTCGATGACAGGCCGGGTCTCGGTCGGGGCGGTGCCCGCTCCCGAGGTGATGATGGTCATGCTCCGGCCGCTGCGGGCACCGGTCTCCGTCCAGACCGCGGGCTTGGCGCCGCTGCGTCGGACGGCCATGCGGATGGTCCACGCTTCTTCCTGGCCGTCGGGCGTCATGAAGAACGCGCCCGCGCTGTCGATGGTGCCTTCCGGCGTGAGGGTGCGACTCTCGACGCGAACGAGGTAGCCCTCCTGGCGACTGGCGGGGTCGGTTGCGCGCGCGCCGCCGGCTGTGGCGAGTTCGCTGCGAGAGCCTTTGTACGCCGCGACGCGGCGGTAGCCGAGTTCAGTGGAATCGGCGTCAGCACCCGTGGCGGCGGGGATATGCAGGCGGTGCCACTCCCAGTTGGGGCCGGTGGGTGTGACGACGGCGTCGAACTCGGCCGACGTGAGTTGCGAGACGACGGCCGCTCCGAGGTTCAGCCCCGTGCCTCGGCGAAGGGCGATGTCGGCAGGATCAGCAAAGACGACACGGGCCATGGTGGCCTCGTACAGGGCACGGGCGATCGGGAGGTTCGGCTCGGTCGTGATGAGTTCGAAGGTGACGATTCGCTCGGCGGTGGGACGGAAGACGGTGTAGCCGTAGACGATCGCGGGGCCGGAGTACGCGGGTGTCGAGATGTAGAAGCGGTCGACGGGTTTGCCGTCGAGGACCATGTTCGAGACACGGTCAAAGGTGACGGCCTGCGTCCGGGTCGACCGGCCGTCGCCGGGAGCGCGGACGATGCTGGAGACCGACTCCTCCCGCTTGCGGATGATCTCATCGCCGACCGAAGTGACGGTCTGATCCGGCTCAGCGCGGGCGGTCTGCACGTTGATGAGGCCGATCATGTCCGGCAAGTTGATGCGGACGTTGGTCACCCCTCCGATCTCGTTCGAGGCCGCCTCGGAGCCGATCGGCAGGTACATCTCGAGGCCGATCGAATCACGCCTGAAGGGGGTATCGTCGAACTCGACGGAGATCGGGCGCGCCGACTGATCGGGTTGTGTTTGGGCTGCTGAAAGGTGTGGGATCACCAGCAGGGCAGCGGCGAGAGTGATGACTGAAGCGGAGCGAAGGCGACTTCGGGATGAACAGGACATGACGGTCCCTCCGTGTTTCGATCGTGTCCGTGGGCATCATCGACCTGTTGCGGGCACCGGCTTTGGCGGGGGTCTTCGGTGAGGTCGTGGAGCCTATCCCTTCGGCGTGGGCGTGGAAAAATGGGGGGGCAGCGGGCGGGGCGGCGTTGACAACTGCCGTCAGGGCCGTACCCTACGGGGCTTGTCTCCGAGGGAGGCAGAGCGCGCGCACAGGCAGAGCCTGGCGCGGGTCACGAGCTGGCCGGTCCGGCGGGAACGGCCGCCAGAGTTCGGGGAGTGAACCGAATCGCGTCCGGAGATCCGGGCGTGTCGGTGTGGATCGCCGGTCGGGCGTTCCGATCGGCGTGTGGTGTGTGTCGCACGAACGCGCGTGCGGGCACGGAGTGGTAGGGCCGACGGCGAGCGTCGGCGATGCGGGGCGCACGATGACGGGCGGGAAGATCCGAATCCGGATGGAGGCGTACGACCACATCGCGCTGGACGCTTCGGCGCGCGAGATCGTGGAGCACGCGAAGCGCACGAACGCGAAGGTCGCGGGTCCGATCCCGCTGCCGACGCGGATCGAGCGGTACACCGTGCTGCGCTCGCCGTTCATCGACAAGAAGAGCCGCGAGCAGTACGAGATTCGTACCCACAAGAGGATTATCGACATCATCGAGCCGAACGCGCGGACGGTCGAGGCGCTCAATCGACTTGTTGTCCCCGCGGGCGTGTTCGTGAAGATCAAGGCGTGACGTGTTCCGGGCCGGTCCTCAGTCGAGAGGGTCGGCCCGGTGAGTTTGAGAGAAGGCTTCCTCTGCCCGGAGAGGCACGAAGCAGCGAAGGACGACGGACGATGGGCCTGACACTGCTGGGCAAGAAGATCGGCATGACGCGCGTCTTCAACGACGCGAACGTCAGCGTGCCCGTGACCGTCATCGAGGTCGGGCCGTGCGTGGTGACGCAGGTGCGCACGGACGACCGCGACGGGTACTCCGCCGTGCAGGTCGGATACGGCGAGATCAAGCCCCGCCGCTCGACGATGGCGATGATCGGGCACGACGCGAAGGCCGGAACCACGCCCAAGCGTGTGCATGTCGAGTCTCGGCTCGGCGCGGACGAGGCGTCGGCGTTCGAGGCGGGCCAGGCGCTCGGTGTCGACCGGTTCGAGGGCGTGCCCTACGTGGACGTGATCGGTGTAAGCAAGGGCAAGGGCTTCGCCGGCACCATGAAGCGGCACAACTTCAAGGGCATGACCGCCACGCACGGAACGGAGCGCAAACACCGATCTCCCGGCTCGATCGGCGGCCTGGCGACGAATCGCGGCTTCAGCGGCAAGCTGAAGAAGGGCAAGCGCATGTCCGGGCACCTCGGCGCGGACCGTGTCACGGCGCGAAGCCTCGACGTGGTGCGGATCGACGCGGAAAAAGGTCTGCTGCTCGTGAAGGGACCGGTCCCTGGCCCCTATGGTTCGGTGGTGGAGGTTCGGCCGGCGATCCGGCTGAACAAGAGCAAGGCGAAGAAGGCGGCCGCAAAGAAGAAGTAGCGGCTTGAAACAGGCGACCTCCGCGGGTGAGAGCGACTCGCCCGGGAGGCCCGGAGGGTCGGAGGCGAATGCCGACGAAACCGCCGGGCGGCAACAGGAGACGCATGCGGCCCGTCGCGTGGCGGGTCGCGGGAAGGCAGCCGAGTCGAAGCCGACCCGGCCCCCATCGGGGAAGCCCGATGGCCCGCGAGGGCAACAGGGGAGGGCGGATAGGCGAACCGGGCGAAGCCCGGGGCAAGGCGCAGGGCGAGGTAAGACGCATGGATGTCCCCGTCTACAACACGAAAGGCGACGAGGTCGCGACGCTCAATATCGACGAGCAGTCCCTGGGCGGGACGGTGAATGCCGCGCTGATCAAGCAGGCGTACGTGATGTACCATGCCAATCTTCGGCAGGGTTCGTCGCGGACGAAGAACCGCCACGAGGTCGAAGGCTCGACGAAGAAGATCTACAAGCAGAAGGGCACGGGCCGGGCGCGCCACGGCGACCGGAAGGTGCCGCAGTTCCGCGGCGGCGGGCACGCCTTCGCCAAGCGTCGGACTCGTGAGGACTACCACCTCTCGATGCCGACGAAGATGCGGCGCAAGGCGAACCGCAACGCGCTGCTGGCGAAACTGGTGGACAACGAGGTGCGCGTGGTGGACGACCTGGCCTTCGCCGAGCCGAAGACCAGGTCGTTTGTCGATCTGCTCGGCGCATTGAAGGTCGATCGCAGCGCGCTGGTCGCGCTCTCGGGCGACCGCGAGCGGCAGCGGAACGCCGCGCTCTCGGCGCGGAACATCGACGGCGTGACGCTCTGCCGTTCCGACCAGCTGACGTGCTTTAACATGCTGAACCACCGCTACCTGGTGATCGGTCGGCGGGAGTTGGAGTCGTGGCTGAACGGGCCGAGCAGCCAGACGGGCAAGTCGGCGAAGGTCGAGCCAATGGGCCGCGCGAAGGCGGGCGGGGAGGCGAAGTGATGAACCCTGCGGACGTGATCAAGCGGCCGCTGCTGACCGAGAAGTCCACGCTCGGGATGAACGAGCGCGGGCACTACGCGTTCGTGATCGACCGCCGCGCGTCGAAGACGGACGTGAAGCGGGCGGTCGAGACGCTGTACGGTGTGAAGGTCGAGCGGGTGTGGACGCAGAACCAGAAGGGCCGGCGGCGCCGCCTGCGGTACGGGTGGGTCAAGGAGCCGGTGGTGAAGAAGGCGAGCGTTCGTCTGGCGGAGGGCCAGTCGATCGAGTTGTTCTGAGGTGATTGACGATGCCGATCCGCACATACAAACCGACGAGCGCCGGACGCCGCAACGCCTCCGTGAACACGCACGCGGAAGTGACAAAGAAGCGGCCCGAGAAGTCGCTTGTGCGTCCGCTCCGCAAGAAGGGCGGGCGGAATCACCACGGGATCATCACCTCACGCGGACGGGGCGGCGGCGTGAAGCGGATGTATCGCCTCATCGACTTCCGGCGCAAGGACCGCGACGGCATCGAGGGTAAGGTCATCGGTGTCGAGTACGATCCCAACCGCTCCTGCCACATCGCGTTGATCGAGTACGCGGACGGCGTGAAGCGGTACATTCCCGCGCCTGCCGGGCTGAAGGTGGGGCGCACGGTCATGTGTTCCAGCAGCGGTCCGGTCGAGCCCGAGCCGGGCAACGCGATGCCGTTGCGGTATATTCCGACCGGCCTGGAAGTGCACTGCGTGGAGATCACGCCGGGCAAGGGTGGGCAGATGTGCCGATCGGCCGGGACGAGCGCGCGGCTGAGCAACCGCGAGGGCGGCTTCGCCACGCTCGTGCTGCCGAGCGGTGAAATCCGGCGCGTGCCTGCGGACTGCCGGGCCACGATCGGCGCGGTCGGCAACACGGACCACCAGAACCGTCGCCTTGGCAAGGCGGGGCTGACGCGCAAGCTGGGCCGCCGCCCGATCACACGCGGCGTCGCGAAGAGCCACCACGCCCACCCGCTGGGCGGCGGCGAGGGCCGCTCGAAGAGCAACCGTGCGCCGTGCGGTCCGACTGGCGTGCCGGCCAAGGGTGGGAGCACTCGCAATCGGAAGCAGCACAGCGAGAAGATGATCATCCGTCGTCGGTACAGCCGCCGTTACGGGCAGTTGAAGTGATCTGAAGGACGAGGCACATGGGACGCAGTCTGAAGAAAGGCCCATACGTCGTGGAGAAGCTCTACCGGAAGGTGGAGCGTCTGAACCAGCAGAACAAGCGCGAGCCGGTGAAGACGTGGTCGCGTCGCTGCACGATCGTGCCGGAGTTCGTGGGGCACACGTTCAAGGTGCACAACGGTCGGGTGTTCATCGACGTGTTCGTCACCGAGGACATGGTGGGGCACAAGCTGGGCGAGTTCAGCGCGACCCGCACGTTCCGCGGGCACACGAACAAGAAGGAAGGCATCAAGGCGGGCGAGTCCGCCTGAGGCGGACGAAGCAGCAGAGGGACCGTGCCGTGAGGATTCGAGGCGACAAACTGAGACTGCTGGCTGAGCAGAGCGGCGTGACGGCGGACGAGTTGGCGCGCGCGGTCGAGCGGACGGGCCTCAAGGGCGACCGGGCCGCGACCGCCGTGCGGAACTGGATGTCCGGGCGCGATCACCCCCGCTGCAAGGCCGCCGACGTGGCGAGGCTGGCCGAGTCGCTCGGGTGCGAGGTTCGCGACCTGGCCCGGTTCACGAGCAGCGTGCGGTACAGCCGCGGCAGCACCCGCAAGGCCCGGCTGGTAGCGGACATGGTCCGCGGGCGCACGGTCGAGGACGCGCTGAACGTGCTCGCGTTCAGCCCGAAGCGTGCGGCGACGAACGTTCGCAAGGCGCTCTCTGCGGCCGTGGCGGACGCGGAAGCGGCGGAAGCGGACGTCGGCAACCTGATCGTCGCCGAGAGCCGCGTGGACGAAGGGGCGCAGATCAAGCGGTTCCGTCCGAAGGACCGCGGGCGTGCGCACCAGATCATCAAGCAGACGAGCCACATCACGATCGGCGTGGAGGAGCGCGGCTGATGGGACAGAAGACGCACCCGTTCGGACTGAGGCTCGGCATCACGGAGGCGCACCGTTCGCGGTGGTATGCGCCGAAGGCGCTCTACGGGGAACTGCTGGTCGAGGACGAGAAGATTCGCCAGCATCTTGACAAGCGTCTGAACCGGACCCCGCCGAACGCCGCGGTGTCGGACATCCACATCGAGCGCACCCGCGAGGAACTGAAGGTCATCATCCGGACGGCGCGCCCGGGTCTGGTGATCGGCCCGAAGGGTGCCGAGGTCGAGCGCATCACGCAGGAACTGGCGTACATGACGGGCCGGAAGGTGGCGATCTCGATTATCGAGATCAAGCAGCCGGACCTGGACGCGCAACTGGTGGCCGAGGGCGTGGCGGAGCAGCTGGCCAAGCGGGCGGCGTTCCGTCGCGTGGTCAAGACTCGGGCCGAGGGCGTGATGCAGGCCGGCGCGAAGGGCGTGAAGATCCTGATCTCGGGCCGATTGGGCGGCGCTGAGATGAGTCGCCAGCTGGACGTGCGTCTCGGTTCGCTGCCGCTGAGCACGCTGCAGGCGCATGTGGACTATGGGTTCGCCGAGGCTCGGACGGGCTACGGCGTGATCGGTGTGAAGGTGTGGATCTACCGCGGGATGTACGACGAGCAGCAGACCGAAGAAGAGAGCGCGTCGCGTGCGGCGGGCGCGAGGCCGCGGGCGCGCGGTCGTCACTGAGACACGGAACGAGCAGCAGCGGAGATTGACGGATGCCTCCCTACAAGATTCCCAAGCGAGTGAAGTACCGCAAGGAGTTCCGGCGCGTGCGCGATCGCCGCGCGACGAAGGGGAACTACGTCGCGTTCGGGGACTATGGCCTGCAGGCGCTCGAGGGGTGCTGGCTGCCGTCGAACGTGATCGAGGCTGGGCGTATCGCCGCCCAACACCTGCTGAAGCGCGAGGGCAAGCTGTTCATCCGCGTGTTCCCGGACAAGCCCATCAGCAAGAAGCCGCTGGAGACCCGCATGGGCACCGGCAAGGCGGACGTGGAGTACTGGGCGGCGCGGGTGCGTGCGGGGACGATGCTCTTCGAGATCGCGGGCGTGCCCGAGGACGTGGCGAAGCAGGCCTTGTCGCGTGTGGCGATGAAGATGCCGGTGCGGTGCCGGTTCGTGGGCCGACGGATCACGGCGTGAGGAGGTCGGCGCGATGACAGGCCCTGAGATCAGGCGGATGAAGGACGAGGAACTGACGATCGAACTGCGCACGCTGCGCGAGAAGCTGTTCAGGATGCGGACGCAGGCCGCGAGCGAGAAGATCGAGGACACGTCGCTCTTCCGGAAGGTGCGGCGTGACATCGCGAGGCTGGAGACGGAGCGGAGCCGGCGCAGGGCGTCGGTCGGGGCGAGAGCGTGACCGGCGGATCGGCTGAGGACCATCGACGATGAGCGAAGCGAAGACGGAATCCAGGACGACGAAGATCGGCGTGGTCGAGACCGACGGGCGCGACAAGACGCGCAAGGTGGTCGTGCGGTTCACCGCGCGGCACCCGAAGTACGGAAAGTACGTGCAGCGGCGGACGGTGCTGCACGTGCACGATCCCGAGAACGAGAGCCGCCGTGGAGACGTGGTGGAGGTGACGCAGTGCCGCCCTGTGAGCAAGACGAAGCGGTGGCGTCTGGTCCGGGTCGTGGAGCGCAAGAGCGAGCGCCTGATCGAGGGCGCGTGAGAACGGGTTGAGGTGCCGTCATGCTGCAGCAGGAATCCAGGTGCGAGGTCGCGGACAACTCGGGCGCGAAGATCGCGTACGTCATCAAGGTGTACGGCGGCTCGACGCGACGCGGCGGTTTCCGCCGGCGGACGGCGGGCGTGGGCGACCGGGTGCTCGTAAGCGTGAAGAAGGCGCTGCCCGGGGCCGAGGTGAAGCCGGGCGACATGTCGAAGGCCGTCGTCGTGCGGACGGCAAAGCCCAAGCGTCGTGCGGACGGCTCGTACGTGCGGTTCGATCGCAGTGCCGTTGTGCTGATCAACGACGATGGGAACCCGAAGGGAACGCGCATCTTTGGCCCTGTGGCGAGAGAGCTGCGCGAGCGGAACTACATGAAGATCGTTTCTCTGGCCTCCGAGGTGGTGTGAGGGAAGGTGATCCGATGCCCAGGCACGTGAAGAAAGGCGACGTGGTGATCGTGACCTCCGGCTCGCACAAGGGCCGGCAGGGTGAGGTCATGCGCGTGATCCCTGACAAGGAGCGGGTAGTTGTGAAGGGCGTGAACCTCCGCGTGAAGCACCTCAAGCCCACGCGGACCAGCCCGCAGGGGGGCATCATCACCAAGGAGGCGCCGATCCACATCAGCAACGTCAGTCCGGTCGTGGAGGGGCGGCCGACGCGCGTGCGGTTCGAGGTGAAGCCGGACGGGAGCAAGGTTCGTGTCGCGGTGCGCGGTGGCAAGACGCTGGGCAAGGTGCGCGGGCCGCGCACGAAGACGGGGGCGTGAGGCCCGGAGCGGGCAGAACGGCGGGTTGAATCATGGCAAAAGACGCGACAAAGCAGAAGAAGGGCAAGAGCGGCGTGGTCGAGGGCGCGGAGGCGGCGCGGCCGTCGCGCCTGCGTGCGCGCTACGACGCCGAGGTCCGGCCGAAGGTGACCGAGCGTTTCGGGATCGAGAATCGCATGGCGATGCCGAAGCTCGAGAAGATCGTGGTCAACGTGAACATGGGGCGTCACCTGGACGGAACAAAGCTCCCGCCGACCGTGAAGCAACAGGTGCTCGACACGCTCCGAGCGATCAGCGGGCAGAAACCGGTCGTGCTGAAGGCGAAGAAATCGGTCTCGAACTTCAAGGTTCGCGCGGGGTACGAGACGGCTGCGATGGTGACGCTCCGTCGCGACCGGATGTGGCACTTCCTTGACCGGCTCATCAACCTTGCTACACCCCGCATCAAGGACTTCCGCGGTCTGTCGCGGACGGCCTTCGACCGCCAGGGCAACTACTCGATGGGCTTGAACGAGCAGGGCGTGTTCCCCGAGATCAACATGGCCGAGGCCCAGTTCACGCACGGGATGAACATCAACTTTTCCTTCTCGAACTCGGACCCGGAGAAGAGCCTCTTCGTGCTCGAGCAGTTGGGGATGCCGTTCCAGAAGGTGGGCGAGAAGAACTGAGTTGGTTCTGGAGGACGCATGACGACGAAGGCGCAGATGGCGAAGACGAGGCGGACCCCGAAGTTCTCGACGCGGACGGTGCGCAGGTGTGAGTTGACCGGGCGTTCGCGCGGCGTGTACCGGAAGTTCCGCATCAGCCGCATCATGCTGCGGAAACTGGCGCTGGAGGGGAAAATTCCCGGGATGCGGAAGGCGAGTTGGTGAGCGTTGGACGGGACGAAACACACCGAGGCATACAGGCTTCGAGGCGGTGACGAACGATGGCGATGAGCGACCCAATCGCGGACATGCTGACACGGATCCGGAATGCCGTGCGCAACAAGGCCCGGACGGTAACCTGCCTGAACAGCAAGGTGAACCGCGGGATCGCGGACGTGCTGCAGGCCGAGGGCTACGTCGAGGGCTACGACGTGGTCGAGGACGGCCGGCAGGGTCTGATCAAGCTCCGGCTCCGCTACGGCCCTCGCGGCGAAACGGTGATCCACGAGATTCGGCGCGAGAGCCGTCCCGGCCGGCGCGTGTATGTCGGCGTCGAGGCACTCCCGCGCCCGATCCAGGGGCTAGGCATCGCGGTGGTCTCCACGAGCCGCGGTGTGCTGAGCGACCGCAAGTGCCGCGAGGAGCGTATCGGGGGCGAGTTGCTCTGCACGGTCGAGTGAGCTCGAGGAAGGACTGAAATCCCCCGCCGCCCGGCGGATGACGAGGACAGCCGAGATGTCGAGGATCGGAAAACAACCCGTTGCCGTGCCAAAGGGCGTGAAGGTCACGGTGAGCGACGGCGTGGTGTCGGTCGAGGGGCCGAAGGGCAAACTCTCGATCAAGCGTCCGGCAGAGGTATCGGTGCGCATCGATGAGGGTGCCGGCCGGGTCGTTTGCGAGATCGACCCGGTGCACGCGGAGGACCGTCAGGTGCGTGCGGACTGGGGTTCGACGCGGGCGCACATCCAGAACATGGTGGACGGCGTCTCCAAGGGGTACGAGAAGACGATGGAGATCGTCGGCGTGGGCTGGCAGGCGACGCTCGCGGGGCGGGAGGTACGGCTGCAGCTCGGCTTTGCCAACCCCGTGGTCATGCCGATCCCCCAAGGCCTGACGGTCACGGTGGACAAGCAGATCGTGAAGATCGCCGGCCCTGACAAGCAGGCTGTCGGGCAGTTCGCGGCGGCGATGCGCGCGAAGCGCAAGCCCGAGCCGTACAACGGCAAGGGGATCAAGTACTCGGACGAGACCATTCGTCGCAAGCAGGGCAAGCAGTTCGGCGCCTGAACCGGCGCACTGGCCCGGGCGAGCCGGGCGGAGTTGGAAGATGGACAGGCAACAGAAGAAAGAGCAGCGTCACACGAGAAGGCGGATCGGCATCCGCAAGCGCATCACGGGCACGGCCGATCGGCCTCGCCTGGCGGTGTACCGCTCGCTGAACCACGTTTACGCGCAGGTTATCGACGATCTTGCGGGCCGGACGATCGTCTCCGCATCCACGCGCGACAAGGACGCCTCGGTCGAGAAGACGGGCAACGTTGCGGCGGCAGCTGCTGTCGGCACGAAACTGGCCGAGAGGGCCAGGGCCAAGGGCATCACGAAGGTCGTGTTCGACCGAGGCGGCTTCCGCTACCACGGGCGGGTCAAGTCGCTGGCGGACGCGGCACGCAAGGGCGGGCTGGAGTTCTGATTCGCAAGGATTGAATCGTGGCGGAGCGCGGCGGGCGCGTGCCCCGCACGGATGGACGGTTTGACGGGCTGAGGCCCGGGGACGAACAGAGAGCATCATGGCACAGGGTCTCGAAGAACACGGGCAGATGGAATCGACGACGCTGGGTGTCTTCCGCACCGCGTCCACCGTCAAGGGCGGACGCCGGTTCAGTTTCGGCGCACTGGTCGTCTGCGGGGACAAGCGCGGGCGCGTCGGCTACGGGCACGGCAAGGCCAAGGAAGTCCCGACTGCCATCGAGAAGGCGGAGAAGTTCGCGCGCCGACAGATGACCACCATCCCGCGTGTCGGCGGCACGATCCCGCACGAGGTCGAGGGGCGGTACGCCGCATCGCGCGTGCGGTTGATCCCGGCTTCGCCCGGCACCGGCGTCGTCGCGGGCGGCTCCGTCCGTGCGGTGCTTGAAATGGCGGGAGTGAGCGACTGCCTGACCAAGTGCTACGGCTCGACAAACAAGATCAACACGGTGAAGGCCGTGTTCGATGGGCTTGCCCGGCTGCGGATGAGTGAGACGGTGCGCGAGCTGCGTGGGGTGGAGCTGCCCGCCACGGAGATCGAGCAGAAGATCGAGCGTGGCAAGCGGTTCATGCCCTCGAACGTCGCCGGCGAGCGGATGCGCGCCCCCGTGAACACCATCGGCCAGGAGCGTCGCGGGGGACGGGGCGGCGGCGGCGGTCGCGGACGGCGCGGCGGCCAGCAGGGCGGCGGCGAAGCGGGGGGCGGTGCCGAAAGCGCCAAGGAATGAACGGCAGGCGGCCCACGACATCGGCACGATCGAGCGGGAGTGATCCGAGATGATGATCCACGACGTAACCAAGATGGCCGGCAAGTACAAGGCACGCAAGCGCGTCGGTCGCGGCCAAGGCTCCGGCCAGGGCAAGCAGTCCGGTCGCGGGCACAAGGGCGAGGGAAGCCGGAGCGGTACCTCGACGCGCCACCAGTTCGAGGGCGGGCAGATGCCGTACTTCAGGCGCATGCCGAAGTTCGGCTTCTCGAACGTCAACTTCAAGACGCGGTTCTGGATCGTGAATCTCGGCTCGATCGTCTCCCACCCGGACTTCGCCGGGGGCGGTGCGGTGAACGCTGAAACACTCGTGAAGGCGGGCCTTATCCGCGACACCAGCCGCGGCGTGAAGGTTCTGGGCGACCTCGGCGAGCACAAACTCACCCAGAAGTTCACCGTGGAGGCGGCGCGAGTGTCGGCGTCGGCGCGGAAACTGGTCGAGGGCGCGGGCGGCACGGTGAACGAGGCCGGCTCGCGTCGCGACCGCGTCCGCGGCATCGACCGCAACTCCGGCGATCCGACACCGAAGAACCTGACCAAGAAGCTGCGCCGCGGAGCCAGGAAGAAGCCGGCGAAGGCGGAGGCGGCCGCGCCGACGGAGGAATCGTGACCGTCCCACGAGTGCGTGAGTCCGGGGGGAGCGGCCGGTACGCGCGGGTCCAGGAGCCGGCAGGATGCTGAGCACCCTCGTCAACGTCTTTCGCATCGCCGAACTGCGGAACAAGATCCTGTTCACGCTCGGGATGCTCGTCGTCTATCGGATCGGGTTCTGGATCCCGCTCCCCGGCGTCAACCAGGAACGCCTCGCGGAATACTTCCGACAGGCCGCGGAGACGGGCAGCGCGGTCGGTCGGCTCTCGCAGTACGTTGCGATCTTCTCGGGCGGCTCGTTCTCGCAATCGACGATCTTCGGCCTCGGCATCATGCCGTACATCTCGGCGGCGATCATCTTCCAGTTGCTCATGTCCGCGTGGCCGGCGCTGAAGAAGATCCAGGACGAAGGCCCGACCGGCCGCGTCAAGATCCAGGAATGGACCCGCTACACGACCGTCGGGCTGTGCATCGTGCAGGCGATCGGGTGGCTGACCTACATCACCTCGCAGGGTATGGTGTACCAGTCCGCGGCTCAGAACCCGATGTGGTGGATCACCGCCGTGACGGCCCTGACGGCGGGAACCGTATTTCTCATGTGGCTCGGTGAGCAGATCGATCGCTTTGGGATCGGCAACGGCGTCTCGATGATCATCATGGCGGGCATCCTGACGGGGATGCCGCAGGCCGTGCTGTGGGTCTTCGGGAACTTCGACCCGACCGACCCGACGAAGATGAACTACATGAGCCTGCTCTTCCTCCTCGGCGGATTCGTGCTGGTCGTGGGGGGATCGGTCATCCTGACCGTGGCGCAGAGGCGTATCCCCGTTCAGCAGGCGAAGCACACGCGAGGTCGGCGCGTTTACGGCGGGCAGCGCAGTTACCTGCCCCTGAAGGTGAACCACGGGGGCGTCATGCCGATCATCTTCGCCAGTTCGTTGATGATCTTCCCTTCGGTCATCTTCGAGGCCCTCGCGGGGACGGCCCAGCCCGGCTCGTCTCCCGCGTGGTGGATCGCCACGACGCGATGGCTCGGCGACGCCTTCATGATGGGCGAGTTCCCCTACGTGCTGCTCTACGTGCTGATGGTCTACTTCTTCAGCTATTTCTGGATCACGGTGCAGTTCAACCCCGAGGAAATGTCCAAGCAGCTGCGCGACCACGGGTCATTCATCCCCGGCCTGCGCCCCGGACCGCGAACCGCCGAGTATCTCGAAACGGTGATGGAGCGGATCACTTACGTTGGCGCCGCGTTCCTGGCGGTGATCGCCGTGCTGCCAATGGTGGTGAACAAGAGCCTGAACATCGACTTCTCGGTGACCCAGTTCCTTGGCGGGACGGGGCTGCTGATTGTGGTGAGCGTGACGCTCGACTTCCTGCAGCGTGTCGAAGCCGCTCTGCTCATGCGGAACTACGCGGGGTTCCTCAGCGGGCAGGAGGGCGGCCCGAAGATGCGCATCCGCGGCCCGAGAGGCTGACGTTCGCGGATATAACATGGTGATCGTTCTCAAGACTCCGGACGACCTCGCGGCGATGCGCGTCGCGGGGCGTGCGGTGTGGGCTGCCGTGTCCTCGGCGATCGAAACGTGCCGCGCAGGGATGACGACGGCCGGCGTCGCCGGCGCGGCCCGGGCCGCTTCGCCCGCTTTGGAGGAGGTGGTGGTCTGTGTGTGCTTGAACGAAGAAGCCGCGTTCGCCGCGCCGGGGCCGCGGCGGCTGGAACCGGGCGACCTTGTCACGGTGGACGTGGCGGGCGCGATTGAAGGATGGTGGGCCGATGCGGCGAGCGTGGCGGTCGTGCCGCCCTCGCAGGAGGCGTCGTCGCGGCTAAAGCGGGTGGCAGAAGGCATCATCAGGGCGGGGCTGGCGTCACTGGCACCCGGCGTGTCGTGGTCGGTGGTGGCGGCGGCGATGCGTGCGGAAGCGGGGCAGCGGGGCGTTGGTCTTGCGGTGTCGCTCTGTGGGCACGGTATCGGCAGGCGGCTGCACGAGGGGCCGGAGTTGCGGCCGGGCGTGGTCGAAGGCGGTCGGGGCGACATCGTCCTGGGGCCGGGGATGGTCGTCACGCTGGAGCCGACGGTGACGGTCGGGCGTTCCGGAGAGATCATCGAGCGGAACGGGGTGGCGATCACGGCGGACAGCGGCCTCGCCTGCACGGAGGAACGGACGGTGGCCATCCTGGAAGAAAGCGTGATGGTGTTGACCGGGGCATGACGCGGGCAGTCGGGCGGCCAACAATGCCTCTCCGGTTCTGGGAGGGGTGGCGTCGCCCCCCGGATCGGCGGCAGCCGGGAGGCGTATGGCGAAGCAGGACGAGAAGTTCACGTTTGAGGCGACGGTGATCGAGGCGTTGCCCAACGCCACGTTCAAGGTCCGCCTGCCGAATGAGCAGAAGACCGAGGTGCTGGCGTACGTGTCGGGAAAGATGCGGATGAACTACATCCGCATCCTGCCGGGCGACCGGGTGACGGTCGAGATGAGTCCGTATGACCTGACCAAGGCGCGGATCACCTACCGCCACTGACACGTGGAGCCGCCGTGGAGATTGGGAAGTGGCCGAGTCTCGGGGGCGGGCCTACCATCCCGGCCCCGCCGCGTGGGCGGGTGTGCGGGTGCGGATCGTGTGCGAGTTGGCCCTTGGGCCTGGGGTTTGAGCCGTGAAGGTCAAGGCGAGCGTGAAACGTGTCTGCGCGAAGTGCCAGGTGGTTCGTCGCCGGGGCAAGGTTCGCGTGATCTGCAAGGCGGACCCGAAGCACAAGCAGGTCCAGGGCTGACGTCGGCTGGATTGAAGGAGCATCGCGGTGCCACGTATCGCCGGTGTTGACGTTCCCGAGAAGAAGAAGATTCTGTACGCGCTGCAGTACGTTCACGGGATCGGTCCGAAGTTCGCGTCGGACATCCTGGCCGAGGCGCAGGTCGATCCGAATCTGAAGGCGAGCGAACTGCCCGAGCAGAAGGTGGCGCAGATTAACGCCATCATTGACGCGAGTTACCTCGTCGAGGGCGCGCTTCGTCGGCACGTGTCGCAGAACATCCAGCGGCTGAAGGACATCCGGTGCTATCGGGGCGAGCGTCACCGCAAGGGTCTGCCCGTCCGCGGGCAGCGCACGCGTTGCAACGCACGCACGCGCAAGGGCCGGAAGAAGACGGTCGCGGGCAAGAAGGGCGTGAAGGCCAAGTGATCGCCGCGCGTCGCGGCTCGGCATCGCGAGGTTCCTGCCCCGCACGGGGAGAAGGAACCGTTGAAGCGAGGGACAGATGGCGAAGAAGGTCAAGAAAGTTCGCAAGAACGTCGTCCGCGGGATCGTGTACGTCCGCGCGACGCAGAACAACACGATCGTGACGATCACGGACCCGAACGGCGAGACGCTGTGCTGGGATTCGTCGGGCACGATCGGGTTCAAGGGCGCCCGCAAGAGCACGCCCTTCGCCGCGACCCGCGCGGGCGAGCAGGCCGGTCAGAAGGCCCGCAAGCTCGGCATGAGCGAGGTCGAGGTGCGGATCAAGGGGACAGGCCCGGGGCGCGAGTCGGCAGTCAACGGGCTGGTAAGCACCGGGCTTCGAGTGACGGCGATCGAGGACCACACGCCGGTGCCGCACAACGGATGCCGGCCGCGGAAGCGTCGCCGCGTCTGATGCGGATTCGTTCTCGTCGCCCCCGGACAGCAGGGGCCGAGGCCACGCGGCAGGGCCTCGGCATCCGAGAGCCGGAGGGCGTCTGACCTCTCGGGAGGCTGCCGCGGTTTTGAGGTGGTCATCATGCGCATTCGCTGGCGTGGGCTGGAGTTGCCGAGCCGGGTCACGAACGACCCGAAGTTCAGGAGCGACACGTTCGGTCGCTTCACGATCGAGCCGTTCGAGCGGGGGTTCGGGACGACGGTGGGCAACAGCCTCCGTCGCATCCTGCTCAGTTCGCTCGAGGGTGCGGCGGTCAAGAGCGTGAAGATCAAGGGTGCGGAGCACGAGTTCACCACGCTCCCCGGAGTGCTCGACGACGTGACGGATCTGATCCTGAACGTCAAGGGTCTCGTCGTGCGTCTGGACGGCGATGAGGAGAAGACGATGAAACTCGCGGCCCGTGGGCCGGGCGAGGTGACGGCGGACATGATCGAGGCCGACCCCGCGATTACCGTCCTCAACAAGAACCACGTGGTCTGCACGCTGAGCGACGAGGTTGACTTCGAGATGGAGTTCGTGGTCGGCAAGGGGCGCGGCTACGTCCCCGCGAGCGAGCAGTACAGCCGCAATGAGGAGCAGGAGATCGGCCGCATTTTCATGGACGCGATCTACTCGCCTGTGCAGCGGGTGCGCTACAAGGTCGAGGAGACTCGCGTCGGGCAGCGCACGAACTACGACAAGCTCATCATGGAGATCTGGACGAACGGCACGGTCGCGCCCGAGCTGGCGCTCGTCGAGGCCGCGAAGATTCTCCGCAAGCACCTCAACCCGTTCGTGCAGTATTTCGAGCTGGGCCAGGAGCGTGTCTCGGACGAGGCGGCGGCCGCGGCCGGCGTGGACGAGGAACTCATCCGCAAACTGAACATGCCGATCGGCGACCTGGAGTTGAGCGTTCGGGCGAGCAACTGCCTCGAATCGGCCAAGATCGAGACGGTGGCGCAACTCGTCACGCACAGCGACGCGGAGCTGCTCAAACTCCGCTCGTTCGGGCGCACGTCGCTGCGAGAGGTCAAGCGGAAACTGCAGGACCTCGGTCTGGACCTCGGGATGTCGCTCCCCGAGGGGTACATGCTGCCGACTTCCTCCGCCTGACGGGGGTATCGGCCTACAGTTGAGGCCCGCCGGGGCGGTCCGGGGGCTGTAGAGGAGTCGTGTCATGCGCCACCGCAAGGCTGGCTACAAACTGGGTCGGACGACGGCGCACCGGACGGCGATGCTGCGCAACATGGCCGCGTCGCTCTTTGAGCACGGGCAGATCGTCACGACGGTGCCGAAGGCCAAGGCTGTGCAGCCGTTCGTTGAGCGCATCGTGACGAAGGCGAAGCGCGGCGACCTGCACGCTCGCCGCCAGGTGATCGCCATGCTCGGGCACGATCGACGTGCGTTCGCCTGGTCGTACCTTCCCAAGCATGCGTCGGATGCGGAGCGGGAGCGTGTCGAGCAGCAGCGCGAGCGTTCAGAAGCGTTCTTCGACATCCCCGAGGCGTCGGCTGTCGAGCGGAACCGCTACGGCGAACTCCGCAAGGCGCCGCGGCTCGTGAAGCACATCTTCGACAATGTCGCCCCTCGCTTCCAGGATCGGCAGGGCGGGTACACGCGGATTGTCAAGCTCGGCTACCGCCGCCTCGGCGACGGCACACCGCTCTGCGTCCTGCAGTTCGTCGGCGCAGAGGAAGGCCCCGAAGTCGGCGGCAAGCCGGGAACTCGGCGCCGGCAGGCGGATCGCCGTACGGCCTTCGCCGCCAAACTCCGCAAGGACGGCCAGGAAGCCCAGGCCGCAACGGCTTGAACGCCTCATGATTGGTAGACTCTTGCAACGCCCGGCCATCGCGGTCGGGCGTTGTCATTGGGAGGCGTGATCATGCGGAAGGCGAGAGTCATCGTCGCGATCGTCGGTGTGCTGGCCTTGACGCTTGTGCTGGTCGGCGTGCGGACGAAACTCATCCGTTCGGTTCGTCCCTTGGTGAATACGGCAGAATCCCGCGGCGATCCTGGGCAGGTGGCGGAGGACGCGCCGAGGCGCATCGTGGTGGTGGGAGCGAGCCTCTACCGTATTCCTGAGACTTCGCTCGAACGCGGCGACGCCAGAATGCTCGTCGAAACCGCATCGCGGCTCCAGAGTGGTGCGGTGGACGCCGCGACGCTGAAGCTGTTGCGCGGCATCGCGGACGCGCTGGCCGCGCAGGGTCTGGCAGAGTGCGACGCCACGATGGGGGTGATCCAGCGCGAGGGCGAAGAGGCGGGGATCGGCGTGTCGGAGACGTCCGGTTCCGGCTCGCGGGATCTGACCCTGTTCTTCCGGCCACGACTGACGGAGGATGGCGGCGCGATCCTCGACGCGGAGTTGTCGGCTTCCGAGGCGTTCACCAGCGTGGAACTCTTGAGCCGAGACGTCGGCCTGCCTCTTGGGCCGACAGGGAGGACACGGATGGAGTTGGTCGTGCCTCCCGGCGGCGGTGCGGTCGTGACCTGCCGCGTGCGCGGCGTGACAGGCGGTTCGTGGCGACTGCTTGCATTTATCGAGGCGAACGAGCAGGGTGTGCCGAACGGCCCTTGAAACAACCGGCCTCCAGCCGTCGTACCATGCAGCCATGCTCGCAGAGTTGTCAAAGATCGAATCGGAGGGGCTTGCCGGGTTGTCGGCCGCGGGGGATGCCGAAGCCGTCGAGGCGTGGCGCATCGCCTACTTGGGAACGAAGGGGCGGCTTCGCGTTGCGATGGCGGGCCTGAAGGACATTCCCGGTCCGGAGAAACCCGCCGTGGGCAAGCGGCTGAACGAGGTGAAGGCCGTGCTCGAAGCCGCGTTCGAGTCCAGGCTGGCCGCGCTGGCGAACGGCCAACCCGCGTCTTCCGGGCCGGTCCTGGACGTGACTGAACCGGGAAGGGTTGTGACAGAGGCCGCCGGTCGTCGGCACATCCTCACTCGCGTCCGCGAGGAGTTGTGCGAGGTCTTCGGGCGTATGGGGTTCGACGTCGCCGACGGACCGGAACTCGAGGACGACGAGCACAACTTCATCAAGTTGAACATTCCGCCGGACCACCCTGCCCGCGATCCGATCGACAACTTCTACGTGGACGACCCGCGGACGACCGCCCGGCCACGGATGATGCGCAGCCAGACGAGCACCGTGCAGGTGCGCGTGATGGAGGACGCGGTGGCCAAGGGATGGGGGCCGCCGATCAAGGTCATCAGCCCGGGGCGGGTATACCGGCCCGACACCGTGGACGCCACGCACTCGTTCATGTTCCACCAGATCGAGGGCCTGTTCATCGACCGCGGCGTGACCATGGTGGATCTGAAGACCACCCTCTTCCAGTTCGCCCGGGCGTACTTTGGCGATGGGGCCGAGGTGCGGCTCCGCCCATCGTTCTTCCCCTTCACCGAACCGAGCGCGGAGTTCGACATGAAGATCGCCCTCCGTCCCGGCGAGCCGGCGAAGTGGATCGAGTTGGGCGGGTGCGGGATGGTGGACCCGGCCGTGCTGCAAGCCTGCGGCATCGATCCCGAACGATGGACGGGCTTCGCGTTCGGGTTCGGGATTGAGCGGATCGCCATGGGGCGATACGGCATCCCGGACATCCGGCTGCTGTTCGAGAACGACCTGCGGTTCCTCGGGCAGGTGTGAAGCGTTGGGCAAGGGGGTTGCATGAGCGAGCATGACCGAGGGCTGGAGCCGCCGACCGGGTTCGACCCGGACGATCCGTCGCTGTTCGTCGAGGCTCCGAGGTGGCCGAAGGTGGTAGGGATCGTCAGCATCGCCTGGGCGGGGCTGGGGCTGTTCTGCGGAGGGTGCGGGCTGGCGACGATCCCGTTCCAGTCGCAGATGGTGGAGTCGATGCTGGAGGGCGCGCCGCTTCCCCCATCGATGGTCATGGGGCCGCTGGACTGGGCACTGGCAGCGATCGGCATCGGATTGACTTTCGTGCTCCTGTTTGCCGGGATCACGACGCTGGGTCGCAAGCCGGTGGGACGAACGCTGCACCTGGTGTACGCGGTTGCGTCACTGCCGCTCATGGCGGTCAACATCTGGAATGCACTCGAGAAGAACGCCGCAATGGCCCAGTGGGCCGCGGACTATCCGAACAATCCGATGGCGCAGAGCCAGTCCGGGCCTGGCGCGGCTTTCGGCGCGGTGATCGCCGTCGGGATGATCCTGTTCTTCGGGTTGCTCTGGCCTGGGTTCTGCTTGGTCTGGTTCGGGTTCGTGAAGCGGACACCCGAGTCGATGACGGGAGGGGTCGGAGCCGGTGACGTGCCGTAGTTGGCCGGGCACACTCTGTGCGTGGTCTGTTGAGAGGCTGGAAGCATGAAGGGGGCCGGAAAAGGCCCGCCCCGAAGCGGACTGAAGGGGACTCGATGCGTCGCCCGGGAGGTGGACCGAGAGGAGGGCATTTCCATCCCGGAATGCGGGAGGTATACTGATCTGGTTCGCGGGCGTAGTTCAGCGGTAGAACGTCAGCTTCCCAAGCTGAATGTCGAGGGTTCGATTCCCTTCGCCCGCTTTGAAGAGGCCGCCCGGGTCGCTGGCGCGATCCGGGCGGTTGTATTTGCGAAGCAGGCTCGGTTCATCGTGGGCTGCGGCGGCATCACGGGGGCCACTTGAACTTGATCTTCGGATCGGGCAGGTCGTTGACGCCACCGCCAAAGTGGTTGTTCCTGCAGTTGTGGACCTCGACGCTCATTGAGGGGTAATCGTTCCACATCAGTGGGTAGAAGAAATCGTCCGGGAAGGCGCCGATGGTGTCGTCGGCGTAGCAGTCGATCGGCAGACCGTCGGGGACAACGGGCACATCTGCAACGCAGTTGGCAGCGGAGACGTACGCGCCCACGGGTGGTGAGCCGGCTTGTCCTCTCTGGCCGATGGTGTGGGCGGTGAACGAATGGCGCGAGCCTGCGAGGTCGTGCGTGCGAGCGTAGGTTGTCGGTCCGCCGCCTCCGTCGGTCCAGGTGCGGATGGGTGCTCCGGTGGCGGGGTCGAGGACCATGCCGTAGGCGAGGCTGTAGCAGGTCGTGCCGCCGGCGACAAGCAGTCGCTCGGTCGAGCCGGAGATCGACTTTCTGAAGGAGACGGCGCCGGGCGCGGGGATGAAGTCGAGGCCCGGCTCGGTCGTGAGCCAGTTGCTCGCCGGTGGGAAGCCGCAGGTGCCCGGTGTCAGGCGACCGACGACGAGTTTCGGCCCGAAGCAGAAGTCGAGCTGGTGGACGATGATGCCGGAGAGGAACATGTCGAATGTGGTCCAGTCGAAGTCGATGCCGCGCCATTGGGTCACGCCGCTGAAGACGGTGGAGCCGACGCCCCAGAGGATGTTCCCGGTGGCGGCGTCGATGTTCATGACTAGCCCCTTGTCGTCGAAGCTGCCGACGGCGATGAGGCTTCCGGCGGGGGGGTTGACGCTCCCGGGCGGTGCGACGGTGAGATCCTGAATGTTCAGCCACCGGTTCAGCCCGACGGCGTCGGAGTAGTACTTCGACCACTTCGGAATTCCCGCCGCGTCGAGGCAGGAAACGAGTCCGACGGTCGGTGTGAACCCTCCGAAGTCGAGCGTGCGTGCGATGGCGACGTCGCCATTGGGGAGTTCCACGAGCGCATACGCCGGCTGTGCCAAGCTCCATGGGATGCCGGGCGTCGTGTACTGTCCGGTCAGTCCCACATACCAGACCACACTGCGCGCGACGAGGTCGAGGCGACAGACAAACGTTCCCTGCACGCCGCCAGGTCGGCGGTACTCACCCGCGATCAGGAGGTGCTTGTTCGCGGCGATCTTGACGTCGTAGCCGACGAGATCGCCGCCGATCTGGTGGTCCGTGAGGAGGAGTTCATCGAGGATGGTGTGCTGCTTGGACCACACGATGACGTGGAGTCCGCGTTCTCCGGTGGGCAGGGTGCGCGATCCGACGCTCACGAGACGGTCCACGACCGCAGGGGCGGAGAGTATCGCGTCGATGGCGTAGTGCTCGGTCAGTTCGGCTGGTCCGTTTGCGCTGATGAACTCGCGATCGGTGTCGAAGGCCTTCGGGAACTGTGCCAGCGCTCGGTCGGGCACGAGGGAGAGTGTCGCAGTGCCGAATGCGGTGAGGATGAGTTTGCGAGGGGTCACGTGGGTCTCCTGGCACGTCGCGTGTGCGTGTCGAATCTCGTTGCCGACGATCCCGACGACGATCGCCGGACCGATAGGGATTGACGCGAGATTCAGTGCGCTGTCAGACCAGGAACGAGAATTGTGGGCAGCGATCCGCAAGAGGGACCCCCTACAATGACCCGAACACCTTTGCCAGAGGCCGTCTTTTCAATGCCGCTCACGCTCGTCGAGAAACTCGCCACGAACGCCGCGGTCGGACTCGGGCCAGGGGAGGCAGCATGGTCGGGGCGGATCGTCCGCATCCGTCCGAAGCACGTGATGACGCACGACAACACGGCGGCTGTCATCCCGAAGTTTCTGGGCCTGTTCGAGGGAACCGGTCGCTCGGCGCGCGTGAATGATCCGCGTCAGCCGGTCTTCGCGATCGATCACGACATCCAGAACGTGACCCCGGAGAACCTCGGCAAGTACGCGCGGATTGAGCGGTTCGCAGCCGAGCATGGGATCGACTTCTACCCGCCTGGCACGGGCATCTCGCACCAGGTGATGGTCGAACAGGGGTACGTAACGCCCGGCTCGATGGTGGTTGGATCGGACTCGCACTCGAACCTGTACGGGGCGCTCTGCTGCCTCGGCACGCCGATCGTGCGTACGGACGCCGCGTGCCTCTGGGCGACCGGGACGACATGGTGGAAGACCCCGCGCGTCGCCCGGTGTGTACTGAAGGGGCGGCTTCGCCCCGGCGTGGTCGGCAAGGACGTCATCATCGCGCTGTGCGGGGTGTTCAACCGCGACGAGGCCCTCAACCATGCGGTCGAGTTCCAGGGCGAAGGTGTCGCGTGCCTCTCGCTGGACCAGCGCATGTCCATCGCGAACATGACCACGGAGTGGGGTGCGCTGGCGGGCATCTTTCCCTTCGACGAGACGCTGCGAGACTACCTCTTGGACCGCGCAGCGTACTTCACGCGAGGGCGAAGACCGGGCACTCGACGCGAGAGATCGCTCGGCGTGTACACCGCGGAGGACGTCGAACGGTGGTGGAAAGGTCGGCGTGAACTTGCTGCGGACCACGGCGCGACGTACCACGTCGAGATGGAGTTGGACCTCTCGACGGTGATCCCGTACGTGAGCGGGCCGAACGGAGTGAAGGCGATCCACGCGCTGCCCGAGATCGAGCGACGGCACGTGCGCATCCAGAAGGCGTACCTCCTCTCGTGCGTCAACGCGAGACTGGAAGACATCGCGGAGGCTGCGGCCGTCGTGCGGGGCAATCGTGTTGCGGACGGGGTTGAGTTCTACGTCGCCGCGGCGAGCGCGGAGGTCCAGCGCGAGGCGGAACGGCTTGGCTACTGGCGGGCACTGCTCGACGCGGGGGCGATCGCGCTGCCGTCCGGCTGCGGCCCGTGCATCGGCCTCGGCGCGGGACTGGTGCGAGACGGCGAAGTGGCGATCAGCGCAACGAACCGCAACTTCCGAGGGCGCATGGGGAGCAGAAACGCGCAGGTCTATCTCGGGTCGCCGGCCGTGGTGGCGGCGAGCGCGATCGCGGGCTGCATTCGCGCGCCCGGCACATTCGCCGATACGCTCGCGCACGCGTCATACCGGGTGGGTGATCGCCCGCCCGCCTCACAGGTTCCCAACGGGCGGACGCGCGTCGTGCAGGGATTCCCGGCGACGGTCCGCGCCGGGACGGTCTTTCTCCCCCGGGATGACGTGGACACCGACGGGATTTTTGCCGGGAAACACACCTACAATGAGGCCCTGACACCCGAACAAATGGCCGCCGTGATCTTTGAGAACTATGATCCCGCGTTCCACACGCACTTCAGGCGGGGCGACGTGATCGTGTCAGGCCGGAACTTCGGGACGGGTTCGAGCCGCGAGCAGGCGGCGACAGCACTCAAACACGGGGGCGTGCCGTGCGTGATCGCGGCATCGTTCAGCGAGACCTACCTGCGCAACGCGTTCAACAACGGACTTCCGTGCATCGAGTGTCCCGGGTTCGTCGGTGTCATGCACGATCGGTTCGCCGGTGTGTCCGGGGGCACTGTGCGAGGGCCGACGATCGAGATCGACTTCGGGGCGGCCGTCGTGAGGTGCGAGGGAGAGGAGTTCGGGTTCACGCCGCTCTCACCGGTTGCGCAGGAACTGGTGGCGCTGGGGGGGGCGGAGTCGATGACGCGGGCCGCGCTCGGCGCGGGATGAGGATCGAGGCCATGGCGAAGAAGTCAGGAACGACAGCGACGAAGTCCGCGCCGAAGCCGAAGCAGGCGGCCGCCCCGGCCGACCAGGCGGTTGCGAACGGCGGTGCCGTCGCCGAGGCGAACGGCGTGGATAAGACCGCGGGGATCACGGAAGAGGCCGTCAAGAAGGGGACGGGGCGCGGTTGGGAGGACTGGTGCCGCATCCTCGACGACGCCGGGGCGGAGGTGATGACGCACAAGGAGATAGCGGTCTTTCTGACCGAGCGCGACGGCCTCTCGGCGTGGTGGGCGCAGATGGTGACGGTCGGCTACGAGCAGGCGCGCGGGCGGCGCGAGCCGAACCAGGCCACGACCGGTTACCAGACGTCCGCCAGCCGCGTCATCGAGGTGCCGGTCTCGCGTGCCTACCGGGCCTGGGCGGACACGCGGACGCGCAAGCGCTGGCTCATGACGCCGTTCACGGTTCGGGTGGCGAACCGGGACAAGAATCTGCGCGTGACGTGGCCAGACCAGACGTTCGTGGACGTGTACTTCACGCCCAAGGGCGAGGGCAAGTGCCAGGTCGCCGTGCAGCAGCGAAAACTGAAGGCATCGAGCGACGTGGCGAAGGCCAAGAAGTTCTGGGCCGATCACCTGGAGCAGTTGCGGGCGCTGCTTGAAGAGTGAGCCGGTGGGGAAGCGCCGAATCGCGTGGATGCCGGGCGACGGCGTCGGGCACGACGTCATGGATGCGGCGCGGATCGTGCTCGATGCGATCGGGTTCGACGCCGACTACGTGCACGCGGACATCGGCTGGGAGTTCTGGCGGCGCGAGGGCGATGCCCTGCCTGCCCGAACGATCGAGGCGCTGAGGACGACCGACTGTGCCCTCTTCGGGGCGATCACGAGCAAGCCGAGCGAGGAGGCTGAGGCGGAACTGGACCCGTCCCTACGAGGCCTGGGGTTGGTGTACGTCTCGCCGATCGTGCGCCTCCGGCAGTTGTTCGACCTGCACACGAACCTGCGGCCGTGCAAGGCCTACGAGGGGAACCCGCTCAACTACCGCGGGACCGAGACATCGCCGGTGACGGAGCCGATCGACATCGTGGTATTCCGCGAGAACACGGAGGGGATGTACGCCGGGGTGGAGTTCTATCCGCTGCCTGAGCCGGTGTACGGCGCGCTGTGTGCAAACCCGCGCATGACGCCGTGGGCGGACAAGGGGCTTGAGAACGTCGCGCTTTCGACTCGGATCGTGTCGCGGCAGGGGTGCGAACGCATCTGCCGACAGGCGTTCGAGTACGCGAGAGAGCACGGGAGGCGGCGGGTTACGCTCGTGGAGAAGCCGAACGTGCTGCGAAAGACGGGCGGCCTGATGACGCGGGTCTTCCGCGAGGTGGCGCGAGGCTATCCGCGTATCGAGAGCGACGAGGCGAACATCGACGCCATCTGCATGTGGCTGCTCAAGAACCCGCAGGACTACGACGTGCTCGTCGCGGAGAACATGTTCGGGGACATCATCTCGGACCTGTGCGCCGGGCTTGTCGGCGGCCTGGGCTTCGCGGCGTCGGCGAACATCGGGGACGACTACGCCGTCTTCGAACCGACGCACGGGTCCGCACCGAAGTATGCGGGCCGGCACGTCGTGAACCCGATGGCGATGCTGCTGACTGTCCGGATGATGCTCGATTGGCTCGACGAATCGTCGCTCGCCGGGCGTTTAGAGCAAGCGATCGCTGAGGTCATCCGCGAAGGTCGTGTGGCCACCTACGACGTCAAGGGGCGCGGCCGGGGAGATTCGACGCTCGACGTGGCGCGAGAGGTCGCAAGGAAGGCAATCGGCGCATGAAAAAGGGCGGGCGATCCTCGCCCGCCCAGGTGGGAGTTGACGAGTTCGGCATCAGGCGCGACGCCTGCGGACAGCCAGCACACCGCCGATGGCGAGCAGGGCAGCGGTGCCGGGCGTCGGGACGGTCACAATCCACGCACTGGAGCCGTCGGCGAGGGCCTGGACGTGGCCTGCGAAGCGAACAGCGGCCGGGTCGGTGTACGCCGCCTGTATCGCGGCGACTGACGACGAGCCGGGGTCGATCTTCAGCGAGAGCCACTCACCGGGGCCGACGCCCTTGGCGGGCTTGGGGTTGTCCGCGCCGAAGGCGAAGAGCGAGCCGCCCCACGGGCCGCCGAAGTCGGCGATCGAGCCTGGCGGGTTGGCCGGCGTGGCGCCGTTTCCGAACGAGACGCCGCTCGACCAGTCGTGCAGGGAGACCCCGCCCCAGAGCTGCGAGGTCGCGGTGTTCTCGACATAGAAGGTGGTGAGAACGCCAGCGGTGATGGAATCGTTCGAGATCACGAGTTCCGCGAACGAGCCGCGATCGATCACGTCAAGGCGGATCGTGAGACCCGCGACGGAGGATGCGTGGTCCATGTTGAACGGTGTCGCGACGATGTCTGCGAGCGCGGCCGAGGCGAGGCCGACCGTGGCGAACGACCCGAGGACGATGCACGAAGTCCTTCTCATGCTGAACCACCTTTCCGGCGTTGGCCGGTTATTGCGGGCTGCGTCGTGAACGACGTGTGCCCAGACACCCACACCATTCCATCAGAAGGGCGCTGATGCCAGACCGTTCAGGCACGACCGGCCACCGCGGTAGCGTCTGCGACAGAGATAGGGATGCTGCAGCCGCGCGTGGAGCGGCGGCGATTCCGGCGATCAGGGGGTGGTCCGAGAATCCGGATCGATGCCGGGGTCAGGGCTGACCGCGCAGTTCACGCTCGGCGTCGAGCCAGTCGTCGAGGTCGTGGCCGTCCCGACAGCCGCGGGCGATCCAGAGCTCGTAGGCACGCCTGCGGACCTGCTCGGTGGTCGGCTGGACCGGTGGGCCCTGGTTCGAGCCGGAGTTTGCTGGTTGGGTTGCAGCCGGGACTGAAAGATCGAGCATCGGACGGCGGCCGAGGGTTCGGCGTCGTGGGGCTTCGGTATGGCGAAGAGAGTTCAACTCGGCCAACGCCTCTCGTACCGTCCCAAACTCAACTGTTGCGCTCCGGGTCGTGCTGCCTTCCGCTTGATGGCTCCGCCGTGCCATGGGGGCCTCCCTTCCCTTGGTCCATGCGGACAGCAATGTCTTGAATATTGTCGGCAATCGGATGACCTGGGTCAAGATGGGTAAACAGAACTTCACGCCGCGCACAAGTTCTTGTCGTGACTGATGTTACAGACTTGACCGAAACATCTCGACCCTGCCAGCCGCACGATGGAGGGGTTTCGCCAGGAGAGATCGTGGCAGCAGAGCGGGTGGCTCTGCCGATCATCCTGCCCATGCGGTCCGCAGTAGGCTTCGTTGCTCAAACACGGACACGACTCCTGGAGGCGTGAGGATGTTCGGATTCAGACATCCGGTGAAGGGTCGGCAATACATCGAACCCCTTGAACCTCGCCAGCTGCTCGCCGCTGATCCGATTACGCAAGATCATCCGCTCTGGGCGATTCCCTACGGCAGTGCGCAGATCGACGGCGTGCTGAACGATTCGTCCTGGGCGGATGCGTTCACGGTGCATCGCACGCTGCCGTTCAGGACAGGAGCGTCCGCGACGGTGCGGTTCATTTACGATGAGGCCGGCTTCTATGCGTCCGTCGACGTCAAGGATCAGTATCTGTGGGCGGACGGCAACGGGGGGGGGCGGGCAGCCGCTGGGAGTTGGAGAACGACGATTCGTTCCTCCTGTACTTCGACCTTGACGGCTCGCGCGACGAGTATTTCCGGGCTGACGACGTCGCGATCGGCGTGAACATCGCCAACCTCGACAGGCCGGTGAACGGTTCCGGAGCGGTCGCGCGCGGCAAGTACGTCATGGGCGACGGCCAGGGTGGCGCACCGGGCATCCTGGACGCAGCGGCGGATGACCTGGCGACCTCTCTGCCCGCAGGATTTCAGTACGCCACCGTCGTCAGCGGCACGATCAACGACAACGCCGACCTCGACGAAGGCTGGACGATGGAGATGTTCATCCCCTGGTCCGCGCTGGGAACAACGACGCCGACGCACGGTCGCGCGATGGGGATCAACTTCGAGGTGATCTTCGATGACTCGGGAGGGGCGCGCGATCTGACCGACCGGCGCGACCTGACGGAGCGGTTCGAGATGCCGGCGTTCGTGGACGACTTCATCACCGGCGTCCACAGCGGGTACGCGTCGACCCAGGCGGGCATCCGCGGGCCGGTGAACTACGCCGAGGTGATGTTCATCGACACGCGTGCGGGCGAGAGGCCGGCGCCGGTCGCCGGCCTGACGGTTACCGACGCCACGGGCTACTCGGCTCGGCTTCGGTTCGACGCTCCTGCCGGGACGACGACCGGCCTTGGTCACGTCTCGGGGTACTACATCCGCTACAGCAAGACGCCCATTCTCGATGAGCGCGACTGGATCGAGGCAACGGTGTACGAGAATCGCCATGTGCCGCGGCTCGCAGGGCTGGAGGAGGACATCCGTCTCATCGGGCTGTCGCCTGGGACCACGTACCACGTTGCCGTTCGGGCGTTCGATGCAGCCGGTGCACTGAGCGATCTTGCCGGTTCCGTGCAGTTTGCGACGCAGACGACAGCGCAGGACTCATCGGGTGGCCTGCGGTTGGTTCCGTCGCCGCTGGGGCGGATGCTGGTCACCGAGCGGGGTGACGCCTTCGTTGCCGTGGGGGATCACCTGGGACTGAGTTGGGCTTACACGCGGAATCTGTACACCGGGAACGTGTGGGACAACGAGGGTGGCGTCTTCCGGAACTTCCACGACGAGCCGTCGTTCGAGGGGCCAGCCGGGCCGTACTTCGAGGCGCTGGCTGCGCGCGGCATCAACACGATGCGCGTGTACGTGGAACTCTTGAACACGCACTGGCAGGGCAACCCGACGGTGCCGACCGGCCCGGACACGCCGATCACCGGGACGCCGGACGGGCTGTACTGGCTGGAGTGGAGGCCGGGCGAGTTCAACCCGCACATGCGGCAGTTCATCCACAACCTGCTCGAACTGGCGGACCAGTACGGCATCTACGTCATTCTCAGCGCGTTCGACACGTTTCACTACGACGAGGTCTTCGAGGCGTTCGGCAACACCGGCTCCGCGGTCGAAGGCCCGTGGGCGCAGAACTTCGGCGGCCCGCTGGCATCGATCAACGAGTTCTTCCAGACTCCGGGCACGCTCGACATCGCCAAGCGCCGAATGGAGATCGTCGCAGACTGGGTGAACGAAAGCATGCACGCCCACCGCGTGATGGGGTGGGAGATTCCGAGCGAGTGGGACAGCTACGAGTGGACGCTCAACGCCGAGGGGAACGTGGGGCCGGGGCGTGAGCCGGAGTTCGCGCGGCGGGCGCAATGGATCGACGCCCTGGCAGCGCACATGCGCGCGTATGACCCCCACCACATGGTGCTGAACAGCACGATCGCGCAGGATCCGCGAGGGCCGCTGCATCGTCTCAACTTCCTGAGCCGGAACTTCGACGCGCTCACGCCGCACTTCTACACGAACGCGAACGAGGAGCCGATCAACAACCCGGACGCGGATCGTTCGATCCGGGCCGCCATCGAGCAGGGCAACATCACGGCGTACTGGTTGACACACGAGTGGCAACGGAGGCCGATCATCAACGGCGAGTGGGGGATGACGCGAGCGGACTGGCCGAACGGGAGGCCGGGCTACGGGCCAGGTTTTACGCAGGCGGATGACGAGTCGCTGTTCCGAACCGTTCTGTGGTCGGGCCTGGCATCGGGGCAGTTCGGCACGCCGCTGCGCATCGTGACGGAAGAACTCGACTTCAACGGCTACATCCTGACGAACGGGATGCGGGCGCTCCAGCAGACGATCGCGCGGTTCGTGCAGCACGGCTCGCTCGGGTTTGACTTCGCCCGCTACCACCCCGACTCGCTGGTGGGGCGGATGTCGTCGACGAACTCGTCCGGGGACGTGCTGCACCTCTTCGGCGGTTCAGACCGGAGCCGTGGTCTGGTGTACGTACTGAAGGACGCGAACGTGCGCGAGGGAACGGTGCAGGGCGCAAGGCTGACGGTGCGCGGCCTGATGCCAGACACCAAGTACGACGCGGAGGTTTGGGGAACGGCAGCCGGAGTCGCGGGGCCTGCCGTGACGCTGACCGGACTGTTCAGCCCCGACGGCTCGCTCACGTTCAACCTGCCCTCGTTCGCGCGCGATCTCGTGGTCCGATTCAGCGCCAGAGCGTCGCACGGGCAGACCGAGAAGATCGTCTCGACGCGAGTGGGCGGGGCGATTGCGACGTTCGCCCTCGGGCCGGACCTGCGGCCGTTCCTGCTGCTGACGAGCGGGACGACCGGCGAGGTGAGCCGACAGGACATCGCGCTGTTGACCAATTTCCGTGGTCGTGTGCACGATATGACGCCGTACGTCACGCCGGATGGCATGCTCAACCTGGCCGTGACGGACGGCGAGCACAGGCTCTGGATCTTCAGCGGTGACCACGAGCTCGGAACGTGGAAGGTCATGAACAAAACGGCAGAGATCGGCGCTCCCGGCCTGACCGGAGACCTGACGACCTACCAGCCGAGTTGGGGATCGATCCACGTCGCCGGGCTGGATGCGCGGGGGCACGCGATCAACTACTGGTGGGCGCCTGGTCTGCCGGCGTGGGAGTACTCTGACCTCACGGCCCTCTTCGACGGCCCGACGATGACGGGAGGGCTTGCAGGGTACGTCGCGGCGTGGGACGGGCTGAATCTCGCGGGCCTGAACGAAGACGGCGAAGTGATCGTCTACTGGTGGGCACCCGGCCTCATGGACTGGCAGACGCTGAACATGACGGCGCTCTTCAGCGGGCCGACTTTCGAGGGGCAGCTGGACGCCTACGTCACGCCGTGGGGCGGGTTGAACATCGCGGGGCAGACGGCAGGGGGCGAGGTCTGGACGTACTGGTGGTCGCCCGCGCTGCGCGATCAGAAGGCAGCGGCCGGGGAGCCGGACGGATGGGAGGTCGCGAACATCTCGCAGGCGGCTGCCGCGCCCGCGCTCGACCGGGCCGTCGCTGCGGCTGTGTCGGCCGACGGCGGGATCAACCTGTTCGGCCTGACTTCGGCCGGGAACCTCGTGATGCTGCGGTTCTCGCTGGTCACGCTCGTCTGGAGTTCGAGCGACGCCACCTCGCTCGCGATCGGGCCGGAGATAGACTTCCCAGTTTCCGCCGCGTCGGCAGGCGGGCGGATGATCGTCGCGGCACGCGAGGCGAGTGGACCGAGCGCGCTCGGCCAGTACACGTTCCTGCTGGGCGAGGAAACGTGGAGCTTCGAGACGATCGGAAGCACTGTCGTGCTGTAGGCGATTCGACAGATGGAGCGGGCCGCGATGAGACTGAAAACAAGATCCAAAGCGTTCGTGCAACGGCTGCTCAAGCCGGGGCTTGCGGGCATCCACGCTCGACTGGACCAACTCGAGGCAACGAGAACGGACACCGTCGGGATGTGGCGAGGTGGGCTGGCCGATGGGTGGGTCGTGCATCCTGACGGCGTCGAGGCAGTGGTGTCGGAGGAGCAGACGGCAAAGTACCGCGACGAACTGGCGTTCTGGGTTTCGTTCATTCGCGAGCCGGACCGCCGTGCAGGCATCGGCGACTACGAGGAGACATTCGGTCGTTGGCAGCGTGATCGGATTGTAGAGTTGGGCCGGTTCGTCGGTGCGGCCGATGAGCGAGAACTCCGCACCTGGTGCGAGCGGCAGTCCGTCGTGGAGATCGGGCCGGGTCCATACCCTGCCGTCGCGGCTGCCCGTTGGCGGCAGGCAATCGCGGTCGATCCACTGGCGGACGGTTACGTGCGCGAAGGGCTGTTGCCGAAACGATCGCACTGCGATGAGGTCGTGTTCGTCGCCGCGCCTGGCGAATCGATCCCCGTGCCAGGAGGCACGGCCGACCTGGTAATCGCGGAGAACTGCCTGGACCACGTCTCGGAGCCTGCGCGAGTGATGCTGGAATGTCGTCGGGTGCTGCGCCGGGGCGGGTTGCTCTGGTTGCTGGTGGACCTTATGGACTACAGCGACCACATGCACCCGCACTCGTTCAGCGAAGAGAAGTTGCGACAACTGATCGCGATCACTGGGTTCGAGGTCGTCCGCGATCGGGTGTCCAAGGACCACAAGTCGCACCCGAACGCCTACGGCGAGTACCGGGCGTTGCTGGCCAAGCCGGGCGGGACTCGTGACGTCGCCGGCGCGACGACGACGATTCGAACGGCTGAACTCGCGCAGGCGATCAAAGCGTGAAGGTCAGGAAGCCGCCCGTATCGGCTTTGGGATCGCGCAGGCGAGGGCCGCGGCGAGCGAGTCGATCTGCTCTGGCGTGTGCTCGCTCGAGACCATCAGTCGGAAATAGACGGGGGCGGGGCCGCCGGGATAGTCGATGAGCGGCACCCGGAAGCCCGCGGATTCCAGCGTGGCTCGGGCGCGCTCCATGTCCTCGCGTGTGCCGAGCGTGAAGGTGATGATCGGCGTGGGGTCCGGGCAGACGGACAGGCCCAGGCGGACGGCGTGCGCCCGCAGGCGCGAGGCGTTTTCGCGCAGGCGATCGAGCCGCCAGGGTTCATCCCACATAACGCGGAGGCCCTCCCGCGCAGCCTCAGCGAGCGCGGGAGGTGTTGGTGTGGTGCAGACGTAGGCGGTCGCACGCCTCGCTCGCTCGACGAAACAGCGATTGCCGGCGACGATGCCGCCCGCGCAGCCGAGGCCCTTGGCGAGCGTGGTCGTGATCGCGAGGCGCTGATCGAGCAGGCCCAGGTGCGGAACGGTGCCGCGGCCGTGCGGGCCGAGCGTCAGGAATCCGTGGCAGTCGTCCACGATCAGCAGACCATCGTCGGGGAGCGCGGCGAGGAGGTCGCGGAGCCGCGCGAGCTGACCATCCGCGGCAAAGACGCCGTCCACCATCGCCACGACGCCGTGCTCGGCGTGCTCGGCGGCGATCGCTGCGGCGTGACTGATCTCGCCGTGGCGGTAGACGAGCGAGTGCAGACCCGCGGCGGCAGCGGCGTCGTGGAGGCTTGCGTGGGCACGCTCATCGAGGATTGCGACGCCGTGTGTTCGTGCCGCCGCTTGCGCCGCGGCGACGTTCGCGGTGTAGCCGTCGGGGACGAGGAGCGTGCTCTCCACGCCGACGAAGTCCGCCATCTCTCGTTCGAGGCGCTCGTGGGGGTGTGCGTTGCCCGAGGTCTCGCGGCTGGCCGACGCGCTGACGCCGAATCGTGCGAGGGCATCCTGTGCGGCATGCACAACGCGCGGATGGTGCGCCAGGCCGTGGTAGTTGCACCCGCCGAAGGAGACGAGCGTGCGTCCGTCGGTCGTGGTTACGGTGGTCGCGGTGGCTGCGTCAAAGGGGGGGGCGGGCATGGTCAGCGTCCGTGCTGAAGTGGTGCGGTCGCGTGCCGGTCGCAGGCCGGGGGCACGATGGTGGACATCGTATGGAGTCCGGGCGGGGACGCAAGCAGCGGGCGGATGGCGTTGACGGTGATGGCGACGGTCGCGGTGTCGCCGTGGACGCCGCCGCGGATGGTCAGATCGATCGGGGGTTCCCCGTCGATGCGCACGCTGTCGTGCGGGTCGGGCTGGCCGATGGCAGCGACGAACTCAAGCCGAACCGTGTCGCGTCCACGCCCGACACCGACAGCGACCTGACGCACGCCCGCCGCCTGTCCCGGCTCGATCACGCCGAGGGCGCACCGGAGTTCGCGTTCGGCAAGGACGGGTTCGACCGATTCACTCCAGTCCTCGATCTCAAGCCGGAGGCGATCGGCGATGAAGTGGAGACTTTCGCCAAGCCCGACGTGCCGGAGCCAGCCCTTGCGCACGCCGCGTTCGAAGGCGTCCCGGTCGAGTCCGGCCCCGATCTTGCGCTGGAAGGGAACTCGGCGCGTCGAGGCGTCCTGCACGCGCCGAACCCGCACGGCACGGACAACACGGCAGACTCCCGAGGCCACGACCGGCAGCAGGTCCATCAGAAAGCCCGGATTGACGCCCGTACCCAGCAGTCGGCCTCCCCGTCGCAAAGCCAGAGCGTGGAGTTCGTCGGCGAGCAGGGCGTGGCGCAGGTGGGGATACACCAGTTCCTCGCAGGTGCTCACGACCGTGGCGCCGCGATCGAGCAGCGTGCGAAAGGTGGGAGCGCACGATGCGAGCGATGAAACGGTCGTCACGATGGCGGCGTCAAACGCGGCGGAATCGGCGGCGCGGGCGAGGTCCGCATCGATCGTGACGCCGGGTGTCGTGCCGGGCGCGAAGTCGCCGAGGGGTCGTCCGGCGAGGGCGGGGTCGGGATCGACGGCGGCGACAACGACTCCAGCGCCGCGGGCGTGGACATCGGAGGCAATGAGCCGCCCGAGCGGACCAAGCCCAACATGGAGAACGCGCACCGGTTCGTTGGCGGCTGCGGTCATGGAGTCTCGTCGTGAACGTCGTACACCTTGATCCACTCGAACCGGGAACGCCACTCGGCGACGACGGCGACGTGCAGCGGATGGTCAACGTACGCGGTGTAGTCCTTCAGCGTGTCAAATCCGACGTAGAACGCGACGTCGTAATCGGTCTCGACGGTCGGTCGGCCGGTATCGACGTGCCTGCCGCAGAAGTACGACGTAATGCCCGGGATGCGAGCGAGTCGGCGGTCGCAGTCGTCGATGAGACGGGCGGCGTCCGCCTGGTCTTTGAGTTTGAAGAAGACAACATGGTTTACCACGGCGGGACGGGGTGGCGTCCTGACCGCCTGACCGGCTTCGGGCTGGGCGTGGGACGGGACGATGACAAGCGTGCAGGCCGAGGCGACGATGGCCGCGAGACCGGAAGCGAGGAGGGTGCGTGGGGTATGCATGGGTACTCTCCGAGGGTGAAGCCAGCATACCAAGGGCGAAGAGACGCGAGCGGCGCGAGTGTTCAAGTGTTTGTCAGCGATGGTCTTATGGTAAAACCGGAGGTGGCCAGGCGTCGTCATCCCCGGGGAGGACAAGGCTGCGGGAGACACGGGGATACGGCTTGTCGAACGAGTGTGGCATGAGGGCGTTGGAAATGGGGGAGGGAGTCCCCTTGACCTTCCCCATGCACGGGCCAAGGAAGATGGCTAGAATCCGTTCGTCCGGCAGGGCCAGGCGTCTGGCTCCGCATCAGGATCGCCGAAGCTGACTCTTGCCCGGGTTCAAGCAGCGGTCGGAAAAGCACTCGGGCAAGAGGATCGGGTTCATGAAGCTCTATGTCGGCAATCTCTCGTTCAGCACCACCGAGGACCGTCTTCGCGAGCTGTTCGAGGAGCACGGCCAGGTCGCGTCCGCCACGCTGGTGATGGACCGTGACACGGGTCGCCCCCGCGGGTTCGGGTTCGTCGAGTTCAACAACGATGACGAGGCCCGGGCCGCCATCAACGCCCTCAACGGCAAGAACGTCGACGGGCGCGACCTCACCGTCAACGAGGCCAAGCCCCGCGAGAACCGCGGGGGCGGCGGAGGCGGCGGTCGTGGCGGGTACGGCGGCGGCGGTGGCCGCGGTGGACGGGGTGGCTGGTAATCCAGACGCCATCCACAGCGCCATCCATGCAGCACACACCGGAGCCATTGCGGCTTCCGGGGGGAAGCGCAACATCGGGCCGCGAGACGCATGCCCCGCAGCTTGGTGAGGACGGTGGCACCTTGCCCAACGATCGCAACGGGCAGAGTGTACCGGCCGAAAGCGTGTTCCTGACACCATTCGTTGACGCGATCGAGAACGAGCCCGCCCAACGGGCTTCGTTTTTGTTTCGACTCGTCAACCTGCTCGCCGTCGTCGTGCCGTTCATCGGGCTGGTGGCGGCAATCGTGCTCCTGTGGGGCGTCGGCTTCGGCTGGGTTCACCTGTGGCTGCTGGTCTGCGGTTACATGCTCACGGGACTGGGCGTTACGGTCGGCTACCATCGGCTCTTTACGCACCGGTCCTTCCGTGTGAATCGTGTCGTGACGACGGTTCTCGGCGTGCTCGGTTCCATGGCCGTCGAGGGGCCGATCCTCTCGTGGGTGGCCACGCACCGGCAGCACCACCAGCACAGCGACCGCGACGATGATCCGCACTCACCGCACGGGCACGGTGAGGGTGTTCGCGGATTCCTCCACGGCCTTTTCCATGCCCACTTCGGATGGCTTCTGCTGGGGCGGCAGTGCGACCTCGATCGGTACGTTCCGGACCTCCGGGGCGACTGGCTCGTACGGAACATCAGCCGGCTGTTCGTGGTCTGGGTCGTGCTGGGGCTTGCGATTCCCGCGGGCATTGCGTGGGCGGTCACGGGGACATGGAGCGGCGCGGTCCTCGGGCTGCTCTGGGGCGGGCTGGTCCGCGTGTTCCTCGTGCATCACGTGACATGGAGCATCAACTCGGTGTGTCATCTGTGGGGGACAAGGCCGTACCGAACGCACGACCACAGCCGCAACAATGCGGTGTTCGGGGTGCTTGGGTTTGGTGAAGGCTGGCACAACAACCACCACGCGTTCCCGGCGTCGGCGCGGCACGGCCTGCGGTGGTGGCAGATCGACCTGAGTTACCTCGTCATCAGGGGGCTGGCAGCGGTCCGGCTCGCCCGGGACGTCCGGCTGCCGCGGCCCGAGCACGTCGCCTCGAAGCGGGCGGCCTGAGCGAACGGGAGCCAGGCCCGTCACGCAATATGATCCGGCGGCGTGCCCCGGTGCGGAGGGGCCGCGCCGCACGGAGACGGCTCATGCCGAGAGTGACGCGTGCAGCGTTGATCCAGGCCTCGCTCTGCGAGTCGGCCGATGCGCCGTTCGACCGAATCAAGCGGGCGATGATCGACCGGCACGTCTCGCTGATCGCCGGGGCGGCCGATCGGGGGGCGAGAGTCGTGTGCCTCCAGGAGTTGTTCAATGGCCCGTATTTCTGCGCCGAGCAGGAGACGAAGTGGTATGCCTTTGCCGAGCCGGTGCCCGATGGGCCGACGGTGACCACGATGCGCGCCGTGGCGAAGAAGCACGCCGTCATTCTGATCGTGCCGGTGTACGAGCGTGAGATGCCGGGGCTGTACTACAACTGCGCCGCGGTGATCGACGAGCGCGGCGAGTTCCTCGGCAAGTACCGCAAGAGCCACCTGCCGCACTGCAAGCCGGGATTCTGGGAGAAGTTCTACTTCGCGCCCGGCAACCTCGGGTACCCGGTCTTCGAGACGAGCGCGGGGCGCATCGGCGTGTACATCTGCTACGACCGTCACTTCCCGGAGGGGGCGCGCATCCTCGGGCTGAACGGGGCGGAGATCGTGTTCAATCCCAGCGCGACCGTCGCCGGGCTGAGCGAGTACCTGTGGGAGATCGAGCAACCTTCGATGGCCGTGGCGAACCAGTATTTCGTCGGTGCGATCAACCGGGTGGGGCGCGAGGCGCCGTGGAACGTCGGCGAGTTCTACGGGAAGAGCTATTTCTGCGATCCGCGGGGGAAAATCATCACGCAGGCGTCGCGCGACAAGGACGAAGTCATCGTGGCGGACCTGGACCTTGACATGATCGAAGAGGTCCGTGCCACGTGGCAGTGGTTCCGGGACCGCCGTCCCGAGACCTACGGGGGCGTGACCCGCCTCTGACGCGGGGTGGCCGGTGGCGCGGGAGCGAACCGATGGCGTTGCTCATCAAGGGCGGTCGGATCATCACGGCGAGCGAGGATCGCATCGCGGACGTGTACTGTGAGGGAGAGACGATCACGCGGGTCGAGCCGTCGATCGACGCACGGTCACTCCCCGGGTACAGCGCCGGGCTTGAGGTGATCGACGCGGCGGGCATGATGGTGTTCCCCGGATTCATCGACCCGCACGTCCACATTCACCTGCCCTTCATGGGGACGTACGCAAAGGACGATTACGAGTCGGCGAGCAGGGCCGCGCTCGTCGGCGGGACGACGACGCTGATCGAGATGATCTGCCCCGGTCCGAAGGACGAGCCGTCAGCGGCCTTCGACGAGTGGCGGGCGAAGGCCGATGGGCGTGCGGCGGTGGACTATTCGTTCCACATGGCCGCGGTGCGGTTCGACGAAGTCGCGCGGCGGCAGTTGCGAGAGATCGTGCGGGATGGCGTGGCGTCGTTCAAGGTCTTCCTTGCGTACAAGGGCGCGCTGAACCTCGATGACGCGGACCTCTTCGCCCTCATGGCGATGGCGAAGGAACTGGGGGTCATCGTCACTGCGCACTGCGAGAACGCCGACGTTGTGGCAGCGATGCAGGCCCGTCTGCTCGCGGAGGGCAGGACCGGCCCAGAGTGGCACGAGCCGTCGCGCCCGACGATCGTCGAGGCGGAAGGCGCAAGGCGGATCACGACGTTTGCAGAGTTGACGGGCGCGCACGTCTACACGGTCCATACCTCGTGCGAGGAGGCGGTACGAGAGGCGGTCGAGGCGAGGCTGAGGGGCGTGAACGTGTGGGTCGAGGCAGTGGTGCCGCACCTGACGCTCGACAGGTCGTTCGCGGAGCGACCCGGCTTCGAGGGCGCGAAGTACGTGATGTCGCCGCCCTTGCGAGAGAAGAGGCATCAGGCCTTCCTGTGGAATGCCGTCCGCGGACGGGAGATATCCACGATCGGCACCGACCATGCGCCGTTTGACTATCGGGGGCAGAAGGAGATCGGCCGCGGCGATTTCACGAAGATCCCCAACGGCGTACCCTCTCTCCAGGAGCGGATCACGCTCGTCTACACCCACGGTGTCGCTTCCGGGCGCATCGACCTGCACACATTTGTTGACGCCTGCTCGACGCAGGCTGCCCGAATCTTCGGGATGTACCCGATGAAGGGCACGATCGCCGTGGGTAGCGACGCGGACGTGGTCGTATGGGATCCGTCCTGGAGGGGAGTGCTCTCGCAGCGTACGTCGCTGTCGCGCGTGGACTACTGCGCGTTCGAGGGCTGGCCAGTGCAGGGTCGGGCAAGCGTGGTGACCGTGCGCGGCGAGGTGCAGGCGAGGAACGGCGAGTTCGTCGGCACGATCGGTCGGGGTCGGTTCATCTCACGTGAGCCGACGCACTTCTGATCGGGAAGGATCAGTTGCGGGCGAGCCGTTCGCTCTGTTCCGTGACGCGATCACCCTCCCAGACCGAGTCGCCGCTCGCAGTGTTGGCATCGTCGGTTCGATGGGTGATGCCTCGCTCGGTTTGGAGGCGCACGAGTTCGGCGTGCGTCGTGAAGTACTGGAGGGAGTGGCCGCGGAACTCGTCGACGGCCTGGAAGCCGTGGCGGGCCATGAACGCCGACAACCCTTCACGCAGCGTTTCGATCAGGCCGTAGCCGAACTTCATGACCCCGGTGCAGACTTGGACGGTGTGCGCGCCGGTGAGGATGAACTGGGCGGCGTCCGTGCCCGACTCGACGCCGCCGATGGCGTGGAGCGTCGCGTGGGGGAACTCACCCGGCCGGGCCGGCTGGCCGGGGGCAAGGATGGGCTGCCCGTTGCCGCCACCGAACATCATGGTGCCGAGTTCCATCACCATGCGCAGGGCGATGGGTCGGACGGCCTTCGAAGAGTAACCGCCGGCGACGGAGTACCCCTCGACCGTCGGCTCGGGGCGGAGCGTGTCGAGGTTGATGCCCATGACGCAGAGGATGGTGTTGATCGCGCTGATGCCGTCGCATCCGGCATGGAGCGCCGCCCGTGCGGGTTCTTCGACGTGGGTGACGTTTGGCGTCATCTTGGCCCAGATCGGCACACGGGTGACCTCGCGGACCCAGCCGCAGACCTCGGAGAGGATCGCTGGATCCTGCCCCATCGCCGACCCCATGCGGCGTTCCGGCAGGCCGTGCGGGCACGAGAAGTTCAGCTCGAGGGCGTCGACGCCGGTGTCCTGGACACGCTCGACAATCTCGTGCCAGGCGTCTCGGCGGCACTCCTCCATGATCGACGCTATGAGGACGCGGTCGGGGTAGCGGTCCTTGAGCCGCCGGAAGTCGTCGAGCCAGTCGCCGAGATCGCGGTCGCTGATGAGCTCGATGTTCTCCCAGCCGTAGATTTCGCGTGAAGCGCCGGCCCGGAGACGGGCGTAGCGGGGCGCGACGTTCACGATCCGGGAGGCGTCGAGGCAGACGGTCTTGGCGACGACCGCGCCCCAGCCCTCGTCGAAGGCGCGTGCGATGACGTTGGCGTTCGTGCCCGGCGGCCCCGAGGCGATGACGAACGGGTTGGAGAGGCGCAGGCCGTGGACGGTGACGCTCAGGTCGGGCATCAGGTCGGTTCCGGTCGTGGGAGGGAGCCCCCGGGCACGGGGAACAGGACTATAGCGCGGCACGCGGTTCTGCCGATCGGAGCGGATCGCATGGCGTTGGGGTTGGCGATGCAGTATGCTCTCCGCCGCACCGGCGAATCCGCCCGGAGGGTCTTGATGAGCGGTTCCGACCTTCACCTCCCCCAGATGCGCGGCATGGGCAAGACGTCGCGGACGGACGCCTGGTGGCTCCAGCCGGGGGTAGTTCTGCTCGGCCTGACGGCGTTCATCGTCTATACGACGTGGGCGGCGCTGCAGGGGCAGCACTACTTCTACGACGGTGACGGGGCGCACTACCTCTCGCCGTTCTACTCGCCCTTGCTCTTCGGACAGGAGAACGAACCGCGCGTGTTCGCGGCGACGCACCCGAGTTGGTGGCCGGGCTGGCTGCCGTTCTCGCCTGCGATGCTGATCCTGATCGGGCCGGCGGGGATGCGGTTCACATGCTACTACTACCGCGGCGCGTACTACAAGGCATTCTGGGGCGATCCGCCGGCGTGCGCCGTCGGCGAGCCGAGGTTCCGCGGCAAGCGGTACCGGGGTGAGCGGAGGTTTCCGTTGGTGATGCAGAACGCGCACCGGTATTTCTTCTATCCCGCGGCGATCTTTGTCGTCATCCTCGCATTCGACGCGTTCAAGGCCCTGTGGTTCACGACGGCCGATGGGATGGGGTCGGAGTTCGGCGTCGGCGTGGGGACGATCATGCTCGCGCTGAACGCGATCCTGCTGGGCGGCTACACGTTCGGATGTCACTGCGCCCGGCACCTTGTAGGTGGGCGGCGTGATACGCTGTCGGATGCGCCGATCCGCAGGTCGTGTTACGCCTGCGTGAGCTGGCTGAACAGAAAGCACATGGCTTGGGCGTGGGTGAGCCTGATCTGGGTCGCGCTGACCGACGTCTACGTCCGGCTGCTCTGCACGGGCGTCATCACGGATTTCCGCATCATTTGACGGAGCACCGAAGCGGGCGGACGCCCGTGGGTTGAACGCACGCCATGACCGACTACCAGACACACGAGCATGACGTTCTCGTCATCGGGGCCGGCGGGGCCGGGCTTCGGGCAGCAATCGAGGCCTCGGCGGCGGGCGTGTCCGTCGGTGTCGTATGCAAGTCGCTGCTGGGCAAGGCGCACACGGTGATGGCCGAGGGGGGCGTGGCGGCTGCCCTGGCGAACGTGGACGATCGTGACGGGTGGAAGGTCCACTTCGCAGACACGATGCGCGGCGGTCAGTACCTGAACAACTGGGTGATGGCCGAGATTCATGCAAAGGAGGCCCCGGACCGGGTGAAGGAACTCGAGGCGTGGGGCGCGCTCTTCGATCGCACGAAGGACGGGCGCATCCTCCAGCGGAACTTCGGCGGACACAAGTACCCCAGGCTGGCGCACGTCGGCGACAGAACGGGGTTGGAGATGATCCGCACGCTCCAGGATCACGGCATCCACCGCGGCATCGAGTTCTACATGGAGCACACGGTGACGCGCCTGCTGAAGGACGGTGAGCGTGTCGTCGGGGCGTTCGGCTATGACCGCGAGCGAGGCCGGTTCCGAGTGTTCCGGGCAGGGGCGGTGGTGCTGGCGACCGGCGGGATCGGGCGTGCGTACAAGATCACCAGCAACTCGTGGGAGTACACGGGCGACGGGCATTCGCTCGCGTACTACGCCGGCGCGGACCTCATGGACATGGAGTTCGTCCAGTTCCACCCGACGGGGATGGTCTGGCCGCCGAGCGTGCGGGGGATCCTGGTGACGGAAGGTGTGCGTGGCGAAGGCGGTCGGCTCCTGAACAACCGCGGCGAGCGGTTCATGTTCAACGATGTGCCGGACCTCTACAAGAACCAGACCGCCAAGGACGCCGAGGAGGGCTGGCGGTACGTGACCGGCGACAAGAACGCGAACCGCCCGCCGGAACTGCTCACGCGGGACCATGTCGCGCGGTGCATCGTGCGGGAGATCAAGGCGGGCCGGGGCAGCCCGCACGGCGGCGTGTTCCTCGACATCGCCTGGATCAGAGAGAAGATTCCCAACGCGCCGGAACACATCCGCAAGAAACTGCCGAGCATGTACCACCAGTTCAAGGAACTGGCGGGCGTGGACATCACGGCAGAGCCGATGGAAGTCGGGCCGACAACGCACTATGCCATGGGCGGCGTGCGTGTGGACGGCGTGACCCAGATGTCCACGGTTCCGGGGCTGTTCGCGGCCGGTGAGGTGGCGGCCGGATTGCACGGCGCGAACCGGCTTGGCGGCAACTCGCTCTCCGACCTGCTGGTCTTCGGCAAGCGGGCGGGCGAGCACGCGGCGGCGTGGGCGAAGGCGAATCCTCCGCCTGCACCGGACGCGGGGCAGGTGCAGGACGCCGCGGCGGCCGCGCTCGCGCCTTTCGACAGGGAGACGGGGGAGAACCCGTACACGATCCAGCACGACCTGCAGGACATGATGCAGGACAAAGTCGGCATCGTGCGCACGGAGGCGGACATGGCCGCTGCGCTGGATGGGCTGGTGACATTGCGCCGGCGTGCGGCAACCACGCGAGTGGAGGGCAACAGGGAATACAACCCCGGCTGGCATACCGCGCTGGACCTCGACAACCTGCTCGCGGTTTCGGAAGCGGTTGCGAGGTCCGCGCTGGACCGCCGCGAGAGCCGGGGGGCGCACTTCCGCGAGGATCATCCGGACAAGAGCGAGGAGTACGCGCGGCACAACACGATCGTGAGCAGGGGGCAGGACGGCTCGATGCGGCTGAAACGGGAAGCGCTGGCACCCTTGCGGGACGACCTGAAGGCCGTCATCGCAGACAACAACGCCTGATCTCTCATTGGAGAACGCATGATGGCAGAGTCAGCATCCAATATTCAGGGCAAGAAGATCGCGGCCGGCATTTGCGGCATCCTGCTGGGCGCGCTCGGCGTCCACAAGTTCATCTTGGGCAAGACGGTTCCCGGCGTCATCATGCTGCTGGTTTCCGTCATCTCGCTCGGGCTTCTCTCCTTCATTCCGGCCATCATCGGGCTGATCGAGGGGATCATCTACCTCGTGAAATCTGACGAGGACTTCTACAACACCTACATCGCGGGCAACAAAAACTGGTTCTGACGACGGCGATTCCAGCGCGAGGCACCCATGCCCAGAGCGACATTCCGCATCACGCGAGGCAGCGGCGAGTCCGCGGCGTTCAAAGACTACTCGACCGAGGTGACCGAGGGCATGGTTGTTCTCGACGCCGTGCACCAGGTGCAGGCGGAGTCCGCGCCGGACCTGGCGTGCCGATGGAACTGCAAGGCGGGGAAGTGCGGCTCGTGCTCGGCGGAGATCAACGGCAAGCCGCGGCTGATGTGCATGACGCGGCTGAGCGACCTCGACCTCTCGATGCCGGTCATGATCGAACCGCTGCGGGCGTTCCCGCACGTGAAGGATCTGGTAACCGACGTCTCGTGGAACTTCCGTGTGAAGAAGCGGATCAAGCCCTTCAGACCGCGCAGGCCGGACGCGCCGGACGGCACGTGGCGGATGCAGCAAGCGGATGTGGATCGCGTGCAGGAGTTCCGCAAGTGCATCGAGTGCTTCCTGTGCCAGGACGTCTGCCACGTGCTGCGGGATCACCACAAGCACGAGGAGTTCGCCGGCCCGCGGCACTTCGTGTACGCGGCCGCGCTCGAAATGCACCCGCTGGACGTCGAGGACCGGGTCGGCGACCTGCGAGACAAGGACGGCATCGGGTACTGCAACATCACGAAGTGCTGCACGAAGGTGTGCCCGGAGCACATCACAATCACGGACAACGCGATCATCCCGCTCAAGGAGCGGGTGGTGGACGAGTTCTACGATCCGCTGACCCGGCTGTTTCGCATCTTCCGGCCGCGCAAGCCGGATACGGGGGCGTGACGGCTCGTTCCGCGGACGGAGGCGACCATGGCCGATCTCAAGCCCATCTCGAAGGAGTCCGTATCGCGGGCGATCGCGAAGGCCGAGCGGTATCGGCTGCTGAACGAGCCGCGCGAGGCCGAGAGCATCTGCCGCGACGTGCTGGCCGTCGACCCGGGCAATCATGACGCAAGCGTTTGTCTTATCCTCGCGCTGACGGACCTCTTCCACGTCTTCGAGGTCAAGCCCGACGAGGTGCGTGCGCTGCTGATCCGGCTGCCGAGCGAGTACGAGCGGGCGTACTACGCGGGCGTGATCGACGAGCGGTGGGCGAAGGCCCTTCTGCTGGGCGGTTACCAGCCGGAGGTCGCGTACGGCTTCTTCCGGTCGGCGATGGACCATTACGACGCCGCGGAAGCGATCGCCCCGGAGGGGAACGACGACGCGGTGCTGCGATGGAACGCGTGCGTGCGGATCATCGACCGATACGGGCTGTCCGGGCCGGAGGCTTCGACGCACGGCGAGCTGGACGCGTTCGACGACGACGTTCCCGTGAGATGATGCAGCAGCGGCCCCCTGCATCCCGCTCGAAGGTCTCCTGGCGTGAAGCGCTGCGAGTCTGGGCGATGGTCGGTCTGCAGAGTTTCGGCGGGCCCGCGGGGCAGATCGCCGTCATGCACCGCATCCTTGTCGAAGAAAAGCGGTGGATCGGCGAGCGGCGATTCCTGCACGCTCTGAACTACTGCATGCTCCTGCCCGGCCCCGAGGCGATGCAACTGGCGACGTACGTTGGGTGGCTCATGCACCGGACGGCGGGTGGGCTGCTCGCGGGAACGCTCTTCGTGCTGCCCGGTTTCCTCTCGATCCTCGCGTTGAGCCTCGCGTATGCCGCGTTTCACGACTCGTGGACGATCGAAACCCTCTTCTTCGGCGTGAAGGCGGGCGTGCTCGCGATCGTCGTGCAGGCTGTGCTGCGGATCGGCCGGCGCGTGCTCAAGAACTGGGTGATGGTCGCCATCGCAGCCGCGGCGTTCGTCGGCATCCACCTGCTCCGGCTGCCGTTCCCGGTCATTGTAATCGGCGCCGGAGTGTTCGGCCTGCTTGGAGGGCGCTTTGCGCCGGGTTCATTCAGAGTCGTTGGCGGGCACGGCGCGGGCAAGAACACGGAACCCGGTCTGCTGGATACTGCGCTGGGCGATGGCAGGCTCGATCACGCGCAGCCGAACTTGGCAAGGGCGATCCGTACTGCGATCGTCTGGGGCGCGATCTGGCTCACGCCAGTCGGAGCGCTGGCTGCATTGCTGGGCCGGTCGAGCGTCTACACGCAGGAGGCGGTCTTTTTCAGCAAGGCGGCGGTCGTGACCTTCGGCGGGGCGTACTCCGTGCTCGCGTACGTCGCCCAGCAGGCCGTGGAGCGGTTCGGCTGGCTCGCGCCGGGCGAGATGCTTGACGGCCTGGGCATGGCGGAAACGACGCCGGGCCCGCTCATTCAGGTCGTGCAGTTCGTGGGGTTCATGGGCGCGTTCCGCGATTCGGGCGGGTTGCACCCGCTGGTCGCGGGCACGCTCGCATCCGCGCTGGTGACGTGGGTGACGTTCGCGCCGTGCTTCCTGTGGATTTTCGTCGGCGCGCCCTACGTCGAGGCGTTGCGCGGGCGGGAGACGCTCACGGCCGGGCTGTCGGCGATCACGGCGGCGATTGTCGGCGTGATCCTGAACCTTGCTGTCTGGTTCGGCCTGCACACGCTTTTCCGCGAAACGTTCACGGTCGCGTTAGGTCCAGGGAGCGTGTTGCTCCCTCGACCCGGAACGGTTGACTGGGCTTCGCTCGCGGTCGTGGGTGTGGCGTTCGTGCTCGTATTCGGCGCGAAGTGGGGGACGCTGCGCGTGCTCGCGTGCAGCGTCGCGCTCGGGTTCGGTCTGCGTGCCTTGTTCTGAGGCAGCATCGCTGTCAGGACTTCGGCTGGTCCGACGCGCGATAGCGATACACACGGACGTTCTCGAGCGTGACCAGCCCTTCGTTCACCATCTGGTCAAGGTGCGGCAGCAGTGTTTCGATCTTCTCCCGACTGTCCACGATCTCGATCACCATCGGGAGGTCTTCTGAGAGCCGGAGGATCTTGGTCGTGTGGAGCCGCGAGTTCGCGCCGAAGCCCATCGGGCCGCGGAGTACGGTCGCGCCGGCGAGATGGAGCTCCCGGGCCTTGAGGACGATGGCCTCATAGAGCGGCTTGCCTTGCCAGCGGTCGCTCTCGCCGATGAAGATCCGCAGCAGAACGCCCGACTCCGGGATGGTCATGGCTATACCCCGTAGATGCGATGGGCGACCTTCATGCCTGCCCAGACGGCGAGCAGGCCGAGGCCGTTGCTTAGCAGGAGGTTCAGGGCGACGAACAACCACTGCCTGTCCGCGGCGAGGGCGAGCGTCTCCTTGCCGAACGTCGAGAACGTGGTGAAGCCGCCGAGCAAGCCGACGAGGAGGGCGAGGCGGTATTCCTCCCGGATCAGCACCGGACCCGCGAAGGCCGCGGCGCAGAAGCCGACGAGCAGGCAGCCGAGAGCGTTCACGGCGAGTGTGCCGGTGGGGAAGGTCGAGCCGGACATTCCCTGGACCCACCCGGCAAGTCCGTACCGGAGAACCCCGCCGAGTCCAGCCCCGAGGAAGATAAGCGAGATCTTGATCATCTGGTTCGCTGCCGCCAGCCGGCCTCGGCGTCGAGCGCATTGTACCGGACCCAGTCCTGAACCTGCTGAGCGGTCGGTTCGGCTGCCCGCCACGCGGACCAGTACAGGCCCGCGAGCGTCATCGCAGCGTCGGCCATGCGCTCGGCGATGAACGCTCGTCCCGCGTCCTCTCGCAGCGCGCCGGACTTCTCCATGACGTAGAGAGGCTCGACCGCGGCGTGGCTGCGCTCGACGTGGGCGATCACGGCGTCCCACACGCCTTCCGCTTCGATGCGCGGCGTGGTGCCGAGGAACGGCCCCAGGCCTTCGACATTCAGGGCGTGCCATTCGACAATGTCGCCGTCGATGTAGCGATGGAAGGCATACGCGGTGGTGTACCCCTTCGGGTTCGGGCCGACCCAGCCGTGGTGGTGGATCGTGGTGTGGAGCGGCTGCGCGGCATCGCCAACGAAGTGGCTCAGTTGGCCCATGTGGTAGACAGCGTTGGCCCGGGCCGCGGCGAGTTGGTGAGCGCGCCCGGGGTCGTCCAGATGTTCGAGGATGCGGACAGTGTTGAAACTGGAGACGAGTTTCGCGTAGTGCTCAGCGATCGCGTAGGGGAGGAAGCCAACCTTGCCGACGTCCGGCCCCGTGACGCCGCGTCGTTCTCCCGCGGGGCGTGCGCGGCCGATGGCGAGAACGAAGTCGTACCGAAGAGCAGGGAGCGTGCGGAGTGTCAGGCCCACGTCGCCCAGGAGTTCGGCGTCTAGGTAGTGGTCCGGGCCGTTCTCGTGTTCGAGCACGGGCAGGCGCGTGCCACGCCATCGGTCCGGCTCGTTCGACTGGTAGGCGATCTGCGCGGCGATGGCGGGGTCGCGCACCCAGGCGGGCATCTCGTCGGGCAGACGGGAGATCGCGCTGTGCGTGATCGTGCGGTGGCCGGGCGCGCTCCACCCGAGCGCTACCGACGCGATGCAGGCCAGCAATGCAGCGGCCAATCGGCGGTTCATGCGTCAGACTCCTGTCCGTGCCCGTTCCGGCGGGTATCGAGGATATGGGCATGGGCCTGTCGCGATCCGCGCCTCATTCCCCGAGCGCACGAAGCACGACCGTGGCGTACGCCCCACGGGACAGATCGAACGAAACTGTAACACGCAATCGCCCCGGGGTCAGTTCGTCGGCCTCAGCGCGGGACAGTGCAAACCCCTCCGCATGAACGAAGAGCGGTCGGGGCGCCTCGCCGAAGAACGGACGCCGGAGTCCAGGGATGCGGAGGCCATCGAGCGTCAGGCCTTGCTCGGCAAGAACAGTCGCTGCGGCTTGCGACCAGGGGTCTTCGAGCCGCGTGCGCCGGGAGAGCAGGGGGAGTATGAGCGTGCGCCACCGCTCGCCGACCGAGGCCGCGACCGGGAAGAGCATCTCCCCGAAGGGATCGTCGGATCGCAGGAGTCGGGGGCCTCGGATGCGTACCGTACCGCCCGATTCGGTGGGAGGCGTCTCATCCGCGATCTGCCGGGCGAGGAGACGGGCCGCCTGGTTCCACAGGTACGATTGGTAAGCCTCGACGCTCATGGCCTGTGTGAAGTAGGGGAGCGCGGCGAACGCATCACGGAACGAGCCACCCGAGGCGAGCACCTCGAACGCCGCTCGCTCGGGGCAGCGGGGGAGTTGGGCGACGAGGTCGCTCCAGTGTCCCCAGGCGGTGGCACAGGCTCGGGTGATGCGCCGAGTGCGACCGGCGTCCTTGCGCGAAGGTGTGCCGATGGCGAGGCGAAGAGCTTGCTCGAACTCGCCTCGGATGAGGTGACGGGCGACCCATCCCTGGCCATGCCGGGCGGAACCGAAGCGTTGATCGCCGAAGTAGTTGACGACGAGGAGTGAGCCCGGTTCGTCATGGGGCCGGAGCGCAGCGGCCCTTCGCTCCATCGTGCGTGCTCGTTCGCGGGTCAAGTCACGGACGACGATCCTGAATCGATTGCCAGCGATGCATTCGGCAGTCATGGGCTGACCGGTGAATCCGAGCAGTTCGGCGGACCAGCCTCGGCCTTCGACGCGCTCCGCGGGTCTCCGGGTTGCGGGCACCGAGACGAGTTGTCGCGTTTCGGCGTGCTTGTCCTTCAGCCCGGCGTAGGCGACCTGCCCCTGGCGGACGCGGAGTTCGCGGGCGAGAAACCCGGCCGCGTCTGGCGTGGCGATCGAGGACTTTGCGAGGGCGTAGACCGCGTGCGGCGCATCTCGACCGGGCCGGTTGCGGAGGGAGTCGAGGAAGCCGGGGGCGGGCTGTTCCTCGACCATGAAGTCCGACGGCTGGCGGCGGATGGTCATCGGGTCGCCTCAGGGGAGCCGCTGGAGCCGGGCGTATTCGAGGATGAGTGTCTTGTCGCCGACCTGGCCGAACCGGACCCGGACCCGGATGCTTGTGCCTCCATCGAGGTCGAGGACCGTGCCCGTGCCGAACTGCGGGTGGCGGACGCGGCAGCCCGGCGGGAAGGCAGCTTTCGCCTGCGCGAGTCGGCCGCTTGAGGGTGATGTCGCTGCGGCAGCAGGGCGGGCGGACCTGTCGTTGACCGAATCGTGGTCGCGATCCTGGGCTTCTGCGAGGTCGACGATGCGGATGTTCGACGGGTCGATTTCGTCGAGGAAACGGCTGGGGATGGTGCGTTCGGTCCGACCGTGCAGGGTACGTGTGCGAGCGATAGAGATCTGGAGACGCCGCATGGCCCTGGTCATGCCGACGAAGAAGAGGCGGCGTTCCTCTTCAAGGTCGGATTCGGACTCCCAGGCGCGTGCGTGCGGCAGACAGCCCTCTTCGAGGCCGATGATGGCCACGGCGGGATATTCGAGGCCCTTGGCCGCGTGGAGGGTCATCAAGGTCACAGCGCCCTGGGCAGGGTCAATGGCATCGGCATCGGCGACAAGTGAGACGCGTTCGAGGTACGCCCGGAGCAGCGCGAGAAGCGGGGGAGTCGCGGGCGGCTCGCCGTCCGCGGCGGTCGTGGCGCCGGGAAAGGTCATCGGGTCGGCCTCGGGATCGTACTCGGCCTCGAACTCGGCCGCGGACGAGACGACCTCGGCAAGGTTGTCGAGGCGTTCGCGGTCGGTCTCGGTGCCGCTCTCGGCCTGCTTGACGTACATCGCCTCAAGGCCGGACTCCTTGATGACGCGCTCGACGAGTTCGCTGAGCGTGCCGGCGACGCTCTGGCCGAGGAAGGTGCCTCCGCCGGTCCAGCCGTCGATCGTGGAGACGAACTTGCGGATCGCACCGCTGGCCCGGGTTGAGAGGCCGGCGATGGACTCGACGCGGCGCATGGCATCGATGAGGGGCGTGCCGGGGCGTGCCGCCTCTAGCTCGACCGCGGCCAGCGTCGCTCCGCCGATGCCACGTGCCGGCACGTTCACGATCCGACTCAGCGAGACATTATCGGCGGGGTTCGCCACCACACGCAGGTAGGCGAGTGCGTGCCTGACCTCCTCGCGCTGGTAGAACGCCGTGCCCCTGGCGACGACGTACGGAGCGGCCGCCGCTCGAAGGGCGTCTTCGACCACGCGGGAGAGGGCGTTCGTCCGGTACAGCACGGCCAAGTCTCGCCAGGCCAGCCCCTCTTCACGAAGGCGACGGAACCAACTCACGACAAGGTTCGCCTCGTCATGCTCGTCCTCGCAGAAGGCGACGGTGACAGGCTCGCCGCCGGGCTTGGAGGTGAAGAGGTCCTTGGGCTTGCGCATGCGGTTGCGGCGGATGACGGAGCCTGCCGCCCCGAGAATCGGCGCTGTGGAGCGGAAGTTCTCGCCGAGCATGATGACGGCGGCGTCGGGGTAGCGCTCCTCGAACTCGAGGATGTTCGTGATGTCCGCGCCACGCCATGAGTAGATGGATTGATCGGGATCGCCGACGACACAGATATTGGGGCGTGCCCCCTGCTCGCCCCCCCCCGCGAGCAGAGAGGCGATTACGAACTGAGCGTGGTTCGTGTCCTGGTACTCGTCGATGAGCAGGTACTGCCACCGATCGAGGCAGTCATCGCGGACCGATTTCGAGCGAGTGAGCATCGTCGCGGTGAGCAGGAGCAGGTCGTCGAAATCGACGGCGTTGGCAGCGCGGAGGGCCTTCTCGTACGCTTTGTGGATCTTGGCGGTCGTCTTCGCGGCGAAGTCGCCCGCCTCGGCGGCGAAGGCGTCGGCGGTCTGAAGACGGTTCTTGGCACGACCGATCGCGGCGAGCATCGCGGCCGGAGGCCAGTTCGTCGTCGAGAGGTTGATCGATGCGATGACCTTCTTCATCAGCGCACCCTGATCCGCGGCGTCGTAGATGGTGAAGTCCGGTCCGATGCCCAGATCGACGCCCTCGGCCCTGGCCGTCTCGGCGTAGCGGCGCAGCAGGCGGGCGCAGAGTGCGTGGAACGTGGTCACCGTCAGCCCGCGTACCCGCCGGGCGGCCGGGCCTTCGGTGTCGCTCGACGGGTTCAGGAGCGAATGGACGCGCTCGCGCATCTCGCCCGCGGCCCTGTTCGTGAAGGTCAGGGCAAGGATCGACCAGGCCGGCACACCGCACCCGATCAGGTAGGCGATCCGTCGCGTGATGACGCGGGTCTTGCCGGACCCCGCGGCCGCGAGAACGAGGAGCGGCCCCTCGGTGGTGGTGACCGCTCGCCGCTGCGGCTCGGTGAGGTCGGTCAGGAGGTGGTCCAGTTCGGGGGCTTCGGAAGCTCTGCCCGCATCCGTTCGGGTCATCGTCGCTCCTTGCTGCCGGAGCGTAGCGAGCGCGGCGTGGCGACGACACACCACCAGCCGTGTACCGAACTCCCGATCGCAGAGGGGGAGAACCACCCAAGCCCATCTCTCGTATGGCCGATGGAAGGGATACCGCGAGGCGGAGCCTCGGGGATGTACCATTGACAGGGCGCGGCGGTGGATTTACGGTTCCCCCGCGCGTGAGGGGGATGGAAGGGCACGGCAGCCGACCGGATGAGCCAGGCGCACCGCGAACCAGACCTGACCGAGAGCAGGACCGCCGGGCGGCCCGGTGACACCAAGCCCGTCGCACCGCCGACGGACAGCGTGCCTTCGTCTCACGATACGGATACCCCCCAGGATCTCGCCAAAGGAGGTACGAACGTTGACACGCTCGTCGGTCGGCTCGTGGTTGAGCAAGGCCTGGCGACGTCCGAGGAGGTGCAGGCCTGCCTTGAGCTGTCTCGGCGTGCGCGTGAGGTCGAGGCCAATCAGCGGTCGCTGGTTGAGCTGCTCGTGGACAACGAGTACGTCACGCGACGGCAGGTGGCGAGGCTTCGTCAGATCATCGAGGCCGAGCGATCAGGGCAGCAGATTCCCGGCTACAAGCTCCTCGGGAAACTCGGCGCGGGAGCGATGGCGACGGTGTACAAGGCCAAGCAACTGAGCCTCGACCGCATGGTCGCGATCAAGGTGCTGCCGCGGAAGTATTCCGCGAATCCGCAGTTCATCGAGCGGTTCTACGCCGAGGGTCGCGCTGCGGCCCAGCTGAACCACCCCAACATCGTGCAGGCGTTCGACGTCGGCAAGGCGGGCGACCACCACTACTTCGTGATGGAGTACGTGGACGGTCGCACGGTCTACGACGACATCGCCAAGCACCGGCGGTTCAGCGAGGCGGAGGCGCTCGACGTGGTGATCCAGGTCGCTGAGGCGCTGGAGCACGCGCACTCGAAGGGCCTGATCCACCGCGATGTGAAGCCCAAGAACGTCATGCTGACGAAGGAGGGCGTCGCGAAACTGGCGGACATGGGCCTGGCGCGGGCGATCACGGACAAGGAGGCCGCGGAGGCCGAGGCGGGCAAGGCCTTCGGCACGCCGTACTACATCTCGCCGGAGCAGATCCGTGGCGAGAAGAACATCGGCCCGCCTGCGGACATCTACTCGCTGGGGGCGACGCTCTACCACATGGTGACGGGGTCTGTGCCGTTCGACGGCAAGAACCCCTCGGCGGTGATGCACAAGCACCTGAAGGCGGACCTTGTCCCTCCGGACCACGTCAATCCGAAACTGGGGGCCGGGATCAGCGAGGTCATCGAGATGATGATGGCCAAGGATCCGCGGCGGCGGTACCAGAACTGCACCGACCTCCTGATCGACCTCCGGGCGATCCGAAAGGGTGAGACACCGCCGATCGCCCACAAGGACGTGCTTCCGGCGGACACCGTGGCGAGCCTTGCGGCGGCGGAGGCGGCAGCCCCGGCGGAGATCGCCGTGGACACGACGGTCGCAGGGGTGGGGTCGGTATTCAAGGAGCCGCTGTTCATCATCATGTGCGTGATTGCGGTCATCAGCATCACGTTCAATGTCGTTCTGCTGGCTCTTCGCGGATGAAGCCGGATTGGGCTTGCCTTGCGGGTCGGTCCCGTGTTAGGCTTGGGGACCGCTTGCCGGGACAGGCCCGGCGGGGCGGGGATCAGGGTTCGGAGGCACGGCGCGGTGATCAACTCGGCACAGACGATCGCGGCCGGCGCTTCCGCCCGTGGGCGGCGTTCGGCGGCGCGGTCATGACCCAGCCCCCGGCCCCCACAGTCCGCACATTTCTCCGTCATCGCGGGGAGTGCTCCCCGCGGGTTGCCGTTGGATCGCACGGGGGCATCCCCTGCCAGACCAGGAGTGCATGACATCAGAGGGCGAAGATTCTACAGAGACGCCGGGCCGGTCCGACGCATCCGCGTCAATCACCTGATCCGCATCAGCCCGGTCCGGCTGGTCGGCCCGGACAACGAGCAGATCGGCGTCGTCGAGACGCCCGAGGCGTTGCGCATGGCGCAGGAACAGGGGCTGGATCTCGTCGAGGTCGTGCCCGACTCCAGGCCGCCGGTCTGCAAGATCATGGACTACGGCAAGTACAAGTACGAACTCTCGAAGAAGGAGACGAAGAGTTCGTCGAAGGGATCGGAACTCAAGGAGATCCGCCTCGGCCGCTCCGTGAAGATCGACCCGCACGACGTCCAGATCCGCGTCGATCAGGCGCGGCGGTTCCTGCTCGACGGGCACAAGGTACAGATCACGCAGCGATTCCGCGGGCGCGAGATGATGCACAAGGAACTGGGCATCGACCGACTGCGCGAGATTTGCGACGAGCTTGCAGACGTGGCCAAGGTCGAATCGGAGCCGCGCTGGGCGGGCCGACAGGCAAGCATCATTCTTGCGCCTGACAAGCCGAAGGTCGAGGCCGTCAAGCGGAAGATGGAACGTGAGAAGCAGGCCCGCGAGCAGGCCGGCAAGCCCGCGGAACCGTCCGGCGGCGCTCCAAATGCCGAAGAACTCGCCGAACCGAAGGAGAAGGGCGGCAAAAAGAAGGGGCCGAAGGACCAGCGTGCCCGCAACCCGATCGACGAGGAACTGGATTCGCTTCTTGGCGGCTGATTGCGGCACGATGCCCCGACGCCTCGTGCCTCGGTCGCTATCTTCGTATCAATCGTGCCGCAAGGCGACGATGGGGTCCTGCTTGGCCGCCTGTCGCGCGGGGTAGATTCCGAATATCAGCCCGGTGATCGTCGCGACGACGAAGGCAACCGCGATGGACCAGCCCGTGACCTGAGTATGGAGTTGGGCATCGGATTTGAGCAGTTCGAGAACGAACGGCCCGGCGTAGCCGAGCAGCACGCTCGCGCCGACGCCGAGGGCGACGCCGATGACGCCACCGATGCCGGAGAGCACCCCCGTCTCGACGACGAACTGCGAGACGATGTCGAATCGCTTCGCGCCGACAGCCCTGCGGATGCCGATCTCGCGGGTGCGTTCCTGCACGGTGGCGAGCATGATGTTCATGATGCCGATGCCGCCGACGAGGAGCGAGATGCCCGCGACCATGCCGAGCACAACCTGCCACGTGAGGGCGGTGCGTTTGGCCTGTTCGAGAAGTTCGTAGGGGACGATGATGGAGATGTCCGTCAGATCAGGGTGGCGAACGGCCATGAGCCGGTGGAGGCGGGCAGCGTCGCTGAGGACGGTTTCGCGGGCCGGTGAGACGATATAGACCTCCGACACCTGGACCTCGTTTCCGGTGAAGGAGCCGGCGGATCGGCGGAGGACAAGGTCGCCGAAGACGTCGTTGGCGGTCGTGACCGGGATGTGGACGTCGTGATTCATGTCGCGGCCGACGAGTTTCGCGCCGGCCCCGCCCGCCAGGCCGACGGGCGCCAGGACGCCGACGACGGTGAAGGCCTTGTCGTCGATGTTGATGGTCAGGCCGATCGGGTCTTCGTAGGGGAAGAGGGCACGGGCGACCTCCTTGCCGATGACCGCGACCATCGCGCCCTCGTCGATGTCGCGCTGCGTGAGGAAACGGCCTCGCGCGATGCGAAGCCCGGCCGCTCCGAGCAGTTCCGGCGTGCTCCCGAAGGCCTGGCTGGTGCGCACGCGGTCGGCACGGAGCACCTGCCCGCCGACTTCCTTGAGCGCGACGATGCTCTCGGCATGCGGGAAGTTGTCTCGAAGGACTTTCAGGTCGTCGCGGGTCAGGCCGTAGCGGCTGATCATGCCGGTCTGCTGGCCGCCCTGCTGCGTGATGGAGTCCGCGGGGCGCTCCGATCGGACGATGAGATTGCGTGCGCCGAGTTGTTCGAGCTGCAGGAGGGCTTCCCGCTTCGAGCCTTCGCCGATCGAGACCATGATGATGACGGCCGCAACGCCGAGGATGATGCCCAGGGCGGTCAGAAACGACCGGAGCATGTGCAGCCTGAGGTTGCGGAGTCCGAGGCGAAAGGTCTCGAGGAAGTAACTCACGGCGATTTCCCGGGGTCCGAAGCCAGCCCGTCGATCGCCGGCGTCATGCGGGTCGAACGGCTGGCCGATACTCTAGGTCCGGGAGACGTACCGATGAGCCTCGTGCAGGTTGGCGCGGAAACCGAGACCGATCGCGGATGGTCGTACGAGGTGCGCGTCGCGGCACCGGGCGGGGGCGTCACCCGGCACGTGGTCACGCTCGCCTGGGTGGACCACGACTACTGGTGCGGCGGGACACGGCCGCCGAGCGAGGTCATCGAACGACTGGTGACGTTCGTGGCGGGACGGATTCGGGCAGGCCTCCCAGAGCGGTTCGACGCCGCGACGGCAAGGCGCTGGCTCCCGGACGTGGACACGGAAATGATGCGGTCGCTCGCACCGCACGAGTGACCTGCTGACGCGCGCGATCGCAGCGCACCCGATCAGGCGCGGATACCGAGCCTCTGCTTGAACGCAACGACGGCCTGCCTGACTTTCGCGGGCGCGGTTCCCCCGAGGACGTTGCGCTTGTCGAGTGTTGCATCGAGGGTGAGCCGAGGATAGACATCCTCTTCCGCCGCCGGGGCGTGCGTGCGAATGTCGTCGATAGGGAGGTCTTCGAGTGCACACCCGCGAGCAATGGCTTCGCGCACAAGCCTGCCCGTCTGCTCGTGGGCATCCCGGAAAGGCACGCCCTTGCCGACCAGATAATCGGCGAGTTCGGTCGCGTTCGCGTGGCCGCCGACGGCAGCCGCCCTGCAGCGAACGCGGTCGAACCGGCAACCGGTGACGACGCGCTCGGCGAGATTCAGGCAGAGAGACAACTGGTTCATCGTGTCAAATAGGGGTTCCTTGTCCTCCTGCAAGTCCTTGTTGTACGCGAACGGCAGGCCCTTCAGAGCGGTGAGGAATCCGGTGTGCGTGCCGATGATCCGACCCGCCTTGCCGCGAAGGAGCTCGCACCCGTCGGGGTTCTTCTTCTGCGGCATGATGGAAGACCCGCTGGTGACGGCGTCGTTCATCTCGACCAGTCCGAACTCGCTCGACGAGTAGAGGATCAGTTCCTCGCCGAGACGTGAGAGATGGACGGCGCAGATGGCCGCCGCGGAGAGCGTCTCGGCGACAAAGTCGCGGTCGGCGACCGCGTCCATGCTGTTGGTGGTTGGGCCGTCAAACCCGAGTTCGCGGGCGAGCGCTGCACGGTCGATCGGATAGGCCGTGCCGGCGAGCGCGGCCGACCCCAGCGGGCACAGGTTCGCACGCACACGTGCATCGGCGAACCTTGCTGCGTCGCGGTCAAACGATTCAGCATGCGCGAGCGCCCAATGAGCGAGCAAGACCGGCTGGGCGCGCTGCAGGTGCGTATAGCCCGGGAACGGGGTGTCGATCTCGCGTTCGGCGAGGGCGACGAGCGCACGCTGCAACACCCGCAACTCCGCACTCCGTTCGTCGATCGCCCCTCGCAACCACAAGCGCAGGTCGGTCGCCACCTGATCGTTGCGGCTCCTTCCCGTGTGCAGTTTTTTGCCGAGCGGGCCGAGCATCGCGACCAGCCGCCGTTCGACCCAGGTGTGGACGTCCTCGGCGCCGGATTCGCAGGGCGGTTCTGGCGACTGAGTGACCTCCTCGTCAAGGTCGGTCAGCGCTATTTCGAGTCGTGCGACCTCGTCGGGGGTCAGTACGCCCGCCGTACCCAAGGCCCTCGCCCAGGCCTTCGAGCCGGCGATATCCTGGCGAACCAGCCGCCAGTCGAAGGCAAGGGAATCGTTGATGGCCCTGAAGACGGCGTCCGGCCCACCCGCGAACCGGCCGCCCCAGAGAGAGTGTGAAGGCTGTGTCATGCCGTCGAGTGTACGCCGCAGGCCGCTCGGATCGGCATGGACGCCGCTGCCCGCGTGTGGCGGCTGGATGTCGATGAGGCAGTTGTTACACTGCGGGCATGACCGATGACGATGGGAGCCATCGCGGGTGTTCCGGAAGCATCAGGCCGTCACCCGAACTCCTCGACGCCGTCTATGCCCAACTTCGAGCCATCGCTCAGCGTGCAATGGCGGCCGAGGGGTCCAGCCACACTCTGCAAGCCACCGCCCTTGTCCATGAGGCCTTCCTGCGGTTGTCGGAGGGTCGTCAGAAGCCGTGGGCGAATGAGGCCCATTTCTTCGCCGCGGCCGCAGAGGCCATGCGCCGCATCCTTCTCGACCATGCCAAGTCGAAGCGACGAGTGAAGCGGGGAGGAGGCCGCTCGAGGGTGCCCCTGGACGTGGCAGGTGTAGCCGATCTGGCCTCCGGTGGCGATCCTGATCGAATCGAGGCGTTTGACCGGGTCTTCCGTCGCTTTGAGCACGAGTCGCCCGACGCAGCGGAAGTCGTGCGGCTTCGTTTCTACGCAGGGCTGAGCGTGGAACAGACTGCGGCATCGCTTGGAGTATCCACGCGAACGGTCAACAGGCACTGGACGTACGGCCGTGCGTGGCTGGCACGTGAACTGCGACGGGAGGCGGATGCTCCAAGCCTCTCGGAGGGATGATCCACGTGAGCAAGGACCGGGTTCGGAGAATCCTCGAGGCGGCCGCGGAGTTGCCCCCAGGGGAGCGAACGGGGTTCATCGAGCGAGAGTGTGCCGGCGATCCTGGGTTGCAGACCGAGGTCAAGTCGTTGCTTGCCGCACTTGAAGCGGCGGAAGATTTCCTCATCGCGCCCACTGCTCGTCCTGACGATGCACCGACCGCCGACGGCCCAAGGGCCGGATCGTCCCTCGCTCAGCATGAGTCTCCGGGCACAGTCGTCGGTCGCTACAAGTTGTTGCAGGTGATCGGGGAGGGCGGATTCGGGACGGTGTGGATGGCGGAGCAGACGGAGCCGGTGCTCCGTCGCGTGGCGTTG
>JAANMV010000184.1_pt1 | contig 76147 bp, 50 predicted proteins | sample 7279661 | NCBI WGS metagenome assembly JAANMV01 (sample SAMN14094540, study PRJNA606508) | bioreactor metagenome | isolation source: A lab-scale SPAN reactor treating ammonium-rich wastewater day 121 | place: Ireland: Galway | collected 2017-05-16 | reverse complement strand
CAGCCACATCGGGTTGATGTCGTCGAACCTCGTTCCCGCTTCCGCACTGCTTACAAGTAAGCCGTGGCACGGACACGTCTGTTCATTGGAACAGGGCCACGCCCGCCAGCACCGGAACGGTGACGCTGGTCGCCCTCTCGATCTACGCCACCGGCGGAACCGGCACGGGGCCCGCGATCGCGGCCGCTTACACGACCACCGTGGGCGGTATCTCCGTGACCCTGGCCGGGTATCATATTGCCACCGGCCAGGCGACGAAGTGGGACTACATCGAAGTCGTGCTGGCCCTGCCGGGCGCGATTGGTGGAGCGTTCAAGCTCGGCAAAACGGCAGCGCACTGGGGGAAACAGGGGGCCGGTTGGGCAAGAGCGGCAAGTTCAGTGTCAAGGACAGGAGTGCTTGACAGAATAGGCACAGCAAAACTGCCGTATCGAAGGAAAGTTACGCCTCTGTGGTTGCATCACGCTGCCGGCGCGGACAAACTACATGCAGCTTGCCATCGATAAGTTCTTTCCTCCGCATGGGCTTGCGCCTGCCCGGAATCGTTTTTCAGTCTTTCACGAGGATTGTCATGCCCCACGCTTCTGCTTCTTTCCGAAAAAGGCTCAATTCGTGTGCGGCGCTGGGGATGGTGGGACTGTGCGTTTTAACGCTGGGAGGGCGTCTGTTTGCGGCCGATTGGACAACCTTTCGCGGAGACAACGCGCGGACCGGTTCCACCGCGGAATCGTTGACTCTGCCCCTGCAATCGCGATGGGTATACGCGGCGCCAGGCGCACCAAAACTTGCCTGGTCCAGCGGCGAGGGTCGAGTGATCGAAGGCAAATTGCTCGGGCATCGCATCAAGTACGATGACGCCATCCATCCCGTGGTCGCGGGCAACCGGGTGTATTTTGGCTCCTCCGTCGATCATCAATTGCACTGCGTCGATCTGCAATCGGGCGCATCGCTGTGGACGTTTTTCGCCAATGGTCCCATTCGGCTGGCGCCAACCCTCTGGCAAGATCGCGTGTACTTTGGTTGCGACGATGGTAACGTGTATTGCCTGGCCGCCGCCGACGGTCGACTTCATTGGAAGCTGCGGGCCGGTCCGGCTGACGAGTGGCTGTTAGCCCGAGGCGAGATGATCTCGCGCTGGCCTGTACGCACCGGCGTGCTGGTGCAAGACGGCATTGCCTATTTTGGCGCCGGCATCTTTCCCCACGAAGACATTTACATTTATGCGGTCGATGCGACCGATGGCTCCATCCGCTGGCGGCAAGACAATATCAGCGCGCTCGACGCCGGCCGAAATGACCTTTCGCCGCAAGGACACCTGCTGTCCAGCGAGAACCTGTTGTTTGTACCGTCGGGAGGCTCGCTGCCTGCTGCCCTGGATCGAAAAACTGGCAACCTGCTGCACAAGCCCTCGGTGCCTTGGCGCACCACGGCGGGAGGCGTGGTGGGCGGCGTGCAAGCCCTGCTTGCCGACGGGCAGATTTATGCCAGTGGTCCGCATCACATGCTTGCCCTGGATCAGCAATCGGGCAGCCCGGGATTTGGCTGGTTCGCTGGCCGGCAAATGGTGGTGCAGGGCGATCAAGCTTACGTGGCGACGGGCGAGGCCATCGCCCGACTCAATCGACAAGAGTACGCCGTCAACAGCCGTCAACAACAAGAACTCAACCTGCGGGCACAAGCGCTGGCTACCCGGTTGCGCACCGCGGGCGATCAAGCAAAAGCGGTTCGCGAGGAACTCGACCAGGTGCAGTCGCAGCTTCGCGAAATTGCCAATGTGGGCATCGATTGGCGGCAGTCAACCCCCGATGATTCCTCGCTGCTCGCGGCGGGCAACGTCGTCTTTCTAGGAGGCAACGATCGAGTCACGGCCTATGCCGCAACCGATGGCAAGCTGCTTTGGCAATCGAAAGTGCAGGGCGAAGCTCGAGGACTCGTCGTCGCCAACGGACATTTACTGGTAAGCACAAACGCAGGCCGCATTCATTGCTTCGCACCCGGAGATATGCCCCCAGAAATCCGTTTGGCGCCCGAGAGCCCGGTCGCGACACCAACATTCCCCCAAGATGACCGCGCGGCTGCATACGCTCAAGCCGCGGAGCAAATTCTGAAGCAGTTGGGCCAGCGCAACGGTTTCTGCCTGATCGTGGGGAACGATCAAGGCCGCCTGGCATATGAACTGGCCCAGCGGAGCGACCTCAAGATTTATGCCACCGAGTCCAATGCCGACAAAGTGGAGGCGGCCCGCCAGACATTTTCTTCCGCCGGCCTGTACGGGACGCGCGTGGTGATCCATCCCTTTGCGGCCGACGAGATCCCGTACTCCAACTACTTTGCGAATGCGATTGTTTCAGACTTGCTGGTGCAATCCGGCGAGTGGCCCGGCGAACCCGGCACGTTAGTGCGCCATCTCAAGCCGGTCGGCGGAATCATGGTCGTACACCGCGAGGCAAAGCTCGAACCAGCCTTGCAGGAAGTCGCCGAACAGGGGGAGGTCACGACATCGGGCAATTGGGCGTTCGTCAAGCGAGGTAAACTGCCTGGAGCCGGCGATTGGTCGCATCAGTATGGCAATCCTGCCAACACCGCGGTCAGTTCCGACTCGCGCATCAAAGGCGACTTGGGCGTGCTGTGGTACGGCGATCCCGGGCCGGGGGAAATGGTCAATCGCCACGAGGGTGCGGTCGGGCCGCTTTCCACCCAGGGCCGACTGTTCGTGCAAGGCGAATCGTCCATCATGGCGTACGACGCCTACAATGGCGCCTTTCTCTGGAAGCACGAAAACCCCGAAGCGATCCGCACCGGCGTATTTCAAAACAATACTCCCGGCAATCTCGCCGCTTCCGACGAACGCCTGTTTCATTTCCTGCGAGACAAGTGCTACGAACTCGATGCCGAAACGGGCGAGGTGGTGCGGGTGCATCGACTGCCCGAAGCGTACGACGACAACGAACATCAATGGGGATTCGTCGCCACGCAAAACGGGTTGTTGTTTGGCACGGCCACGGTTCGTAAAGACCTCGAAGCACAACGTCGGCGCCGTGGCCTGAAAACCGATGACGCAACCACGGGCATCTTCGCCATCGATCTGAAAAACGGCAAACATCTTTGGGCATACCAGGGACAGGTGATTTCGCATCACACCATCGCCATTGGTCCCAAGGACATTTATTTTATTGACAGTTCCATCAGTTCGGAGGAACGAGAACGAATTCTCAGAGAAGACAAGACAGAACTAGCAAAACTCACCGGCGAGGAACGCGACTTGGCCGAGGCCCGAGCCAAGAAGGCCGATTTGCGCCGTGCAGTGGCCTTGGATGCGCGGACGGGTGAAAAGCTGTGGGAGAACCCCGTTGATGTGACCGATTGCAGTGAAATTGGAATTGGCGGCGGCAAGCTCACACTCATTTATCACGACGGCACGCTGCTGCTGGGGGGCGCCAACGCAAACGGCCACTACTGGAAGCAGTTCATCGACGGTGATTTCAGCCGCCGGCGGTTGGTCGCGCTGTCGGCCAACGGCGGCTACAAGCTATGGGCCAAAGATGCCAACTACAAGGGCCGGCCGATTATCGTCGGCGGCCAGGTGCTCGCCGAGCCATGGTCGTTCGACCTGCAAACCGGCGAGCAACGCATGCGAAAGCATCCCCTGACGGGTGAACAGGTTCCCTGGAGTCTGATGCGGACCGGCCATCACTGCGGCATCTTTACCGGTTGCGATTCCGGAATGCTGATGTTCCGCTCGGGGCATACCGCTTTTTACGACTTGGAAGCCGACGAAGGCGTGCGGCATTTCGCCGGGCATCGGCTCGGTTGCTGGATCAACGCCATTCCCGCAGGGGGCCTGGTGATGGTTCCCGAGGCCAGCGCCGGCTGCGTTTGCTTGTTCTCCATCAGTTCGACCATCGTGCTCGAGCCCCGAGAGCCGCGCCGACCGTGGACCATTTACGGTGCGGTCGGAACCCAGACTCCTGTGCGTGCCATGGCCCTCAACCTGGGCGCCCCAGGCGACCGCAAAGACTCTCAAGGGCAAATTTGGCTTTCGTATCCGCGCAACAAGGCCTACAGGGAAACATCGCTTGACGTGGCGTTCGATCTTAAGCCCAAGTTTTCCGTAGAAGGCGGTTTCCGCAGCATTGGTGAAACCTCGGTTCCCATCGTCGGTACCGAACTGCCTTGGTTGTATTCATCGTGGGCTGAAGGTTTGGAACAATTGACGTTGCCGTTGCGCGGTCCGGACGATGGACAAGGAGCCTATACCGTCCGTCTGCACTTCGCTCCGCCGGTCGAAAAGAATGCGGCACCCGTCACGTTCGACATCCGACTCCAGGGTGACGTGGTTCAGGCCAATGTTACGCTCGCGCCAAGCGATGGAAAACCTTCGGAGGTAGTGATTCACGAGTTCAAAGACGTGACCGTAGCCGAGAACCTGACCGTCGAACTCGTCGCCAAACAAGGTGCCCCGCGATTGCACGCCATTGAGGTCGTAGCCCGCGAATAAGCGCCGTTCGACCAATCATGCACGAGTATCATCGCCAAGGCAGCACCCAAGTGTCTTCCGGGGGCTGTTCCCAGGTGCCATTCGCGGATACTCGGCGACCGTGATGCCAGATCGCCATTTCGCGTTGTCCGTTCGATTTGCCGATTTGACCTGCCTCGCTACCATGGGGTCAACCGGTCACCATGTAGGTTGGATGAAGTCCGTCTATTCGGCGGATGCGCATTCATTATATTCGGGTGAGTGGCTCCCAGTCGGCGTAGGCGGTGCCTCCGATTGCCGGTTGTGGCCACCGAGCGAAGCCGAGTTCTATTGCCCGCCCGTGGCTGGTAGGATGCAACGCCATGAACGAAATCGTAGTTGCGGCGAGACAGCGCAGAGCAGCGGCCTCGTATTTGCTGTTGCGGCTTCGCTGAATCGAGCGCCCAAAAAGTTGCAGGTCCGTTAACGGTACGCCCTACGATTGGGCCATTGGGATGCATGCCAACGTGTTTGTTGCCGAAGGATCATCCGCCGGATGCGGATCTACGCCCCGGCGTCTTGGGGGTCAATCCACCCGCTACGCTTAGAGAAAGCGAGTTGCCGATGAAAGCTCCCGTCTCTGAATTGGAACGGAAGTCAACCAGCGACGACAAGGCGCCCCGAGTCGCGCCGCTGGCAGCCGAAGAGTTGCGGCGCATGGACGCGTATTGGCGAGCCTCGAATTATCTCTCCGTGGGTCAGATCTACCTGCTCGACAATCCGCTGCTTCGCGAGCCACTGCGACGCGAGCACATCAAGCCACGGCTGCTGGGACACTGGGGCACCTCACCCGGCTTGAACATGCTGTACGTGCATCTCAACCGCGTCATCAAACGCGACGATCTGGACATGATATACATCATTGGGCCGGGTCATGGCGGGCCGTCGCTGGTTGCCCACGCCTACCTGGAAGGCACCTACAGCGAAGTGTATCCCAACATCAGCCAGGACGCCGAGGGGATGCATAAACTGTTCAAGCAATTCAGTTTTCCAGGCGGTATTCCCAGTCATGTGGCTCCGGAAACCCCCGGCAGCATTCATGAAGGAGGCGAACTTGGCTACGCGCTGAGCCACGCTTATGGCGCCGCGTTTGACAACCCCGACCTGATCGTGGCCTGCATCGTGGGCGACGGCGAAGCGGAAACGGGCCCGCTGGCCACCGGCTGGCATGGCAATAAGTTTCTCAATCCCGCTCGCGACGGATGCGTGCTTCCCATTCTCCACCTCAACGGTTACAAGATCGCCAACCCTTGTTTCCTGGCGCGCATCCCACAGGACGAATTGCAGAAGTTCTTCCAGGGAATGGGTTACCAGCCGTATTTTGTCCAAGGGAACGATCCGGAAAAGGTTCATCAAGAACTGGCCGCCGTGCTGGATGAAGCCGTTGCCGAAATCAAACGCATCTGGCACGAGGCCCGCAGCAACGGTGTGACAGTCCGGCCGGCCTGGCCGATGATCGTCTTTCGCACGCCCAAGGGCTGGACTTGCCCCGCGGAAATTGACGGCAAGAAGTGCGAGGATTATTGGCGCAGCCATCAGGTGCCCATGGGCGAAATGGATCAGCCTGAGCACATTCGCATTCTCGAACAATGGATGAAGAGCTATCGGCCGGAAGAGTTGTTCGATGAGGAGGGCAGATTCAAAGCGGAATTCGCCGAACTGGCTCCGCTGGGCCACCGTCGAATGAGCGACAATCCGCACGCCAATGGCGGCATATTGCTCCGCGATCTGAAGTTGCCGGACTTCCGAAAATTCGCGGTCCAGGTATCCAGCCCTGGCGATACCGTTGCAGAATCGACACGAGTCATGGGCAGGTTCCTTCGCGACGTGATGAAACTGAATCTCCAGAGCAGAAACTTTCGCCTGTTCAGCCCCGACGAAAACAATTCGAACCGCTGGCAGGACGTGCTCGAGGTAACCACGCGCTGCTTCATGGGCGAAATCTACCCCGAAGATGATCGATTGTCGCCCGACGGCCGGGTGATGGAAGTGCTGAGTGAGCACCAGTGCCAGGGATGGCTGGAAGGCTACTTGCTGACCGGCCGGCATGGCTTCTTTTCCTGCTACGAAGCCTTTATTCACATCATCGATTCGATGTTCAACCAGCATGCCAAGTGGCTCAAGGTATGCAATCACATTCCCTGGCGCCGGGATATCGCTTCCTTCAACTATTTGCTGAGTTCCCACGTGTGGCGGCAAGACCACAACGGGTTTAGCCACCAGGACCCCGGATTCATCGACCACGTGGTCAACAAGAAAGCCGACGTCATTCGCGTTTACCTGCCGCCCGATGCCAACACGCTGCTATCCGTCACCGACCATTGCTTGCGCAGCCGCAATTATGTGAACGTGATTGTAGCGGGCAAACAGCCTGCCCCGCAGTGGCTGACCATGGATCAGGCCGTGAAACACTGCACCCAGGGAGTTGGCATTTGGGAATGGGCGAGCAACGACCGCGGCAGCGAACCCGACGTGGTGATGGCCTGTTGCGGCGACGTCCCGACCCTGGAAACACTTGCGGCCGTTGACTTGTTACGACAGCATCTTCCCGAATTGAAAGTGCGTGTGGTCAACGTGGTGAACCTGATGAAACTGCAGCCGCCGGGGGAGCATCCCCACGGCCTGACGGATCGGGATTTCGATGCCCTGTTCACGAAGGACAAGCCGATTATTTTCGCCTTCCATGGATACCCCTGGCTGATCCACCGACTCACCTACCGCAGAACCAACCACAAGAACCTTCACGTGCGCGGCTACAAAGAAGAGGGCACCACCACCACGCCTTTCGACATGGTGGTGCTCAACGATCTCGACCGCTTCCATTTGGTGGAGGACGTGATTGACCGCTTGCCGCAACTGGGCGCTCGAGCGGCCTATTTCAAGCAGGCCCTCCATGAGAAGTTGATCGAACACCGGCAGTACATCCGCGAGCATGGCGACGACATGCCGGCCATCAGCGGCTGGAAATGGGATAGCTCTCGACCGGTCGCCCCTTCCAGCACATCGACTGCGGGGGATAACGTTTAAGAGCCCGCTATCGACTGCCAACCGAGTTGTTGCTCCCGCCGATTTCCTGGATTCATCGGTCGCCGGCGCGTCGATCCGCGAGGAACTCGCCTTGGCTGCGTGGAGGCCGTGCCTTCTGCGCGTCTCGCGAGCAACATGTGGCAGAATGGCATTCCCCGGCAGCATTGATTTCACTGCGGCGAAATAACCATTCGCGGTTGTATCCGGCGAAAACCTCAACTACGCTCGCTACGGGGGGCAGGTAAGGTGTTGCCCCCGTGCCTCCAAAATACGCCCCCCCAGGAGACCGTCATGTCCCGATCGTGCGTGACCCGTGTTTGGTTGTTGTTGGCGTGCATTTTTGTTCCCCAGTCGGCATGGGGTGAAGATTCCACCAACCATCAGGGTTACCAGCGCGCCCCGGAGGCCATCCGCGCAATTCTCGACGCGCCAGCCACGCCGATCGTTTCCCTCGATCCTACCCGTCGGCAGATATTGCTGGTGCAAGGACTCCGCTACCCTCCTGTGGTCGATCTCGCCCAACCCATGCTGAGATTAGCCGGTTATCGGATCAATCCACGCACAAATGGACCGCACCAGCCCACCCGTTTTGTCAGCCTGACACTGCAAGAGGTTGCCTCGGGGCAGCAGCGGAAGGTGAAAATCCCCGACGATCCCTACTTGGGATTTCCGGCCTGGTCGCCCGACGGTTCACGATTTGCCTTCACCAACACCACCGAAAAGGGCATCGAATTGTGGATTGGCCAGACGGATGACGGCCGTATTTCCCGCGTGGCCAACCTGCAAATCAACGCTGCCTTTGGAGACGATTTCCAGTGGCTGTCCGGCAGCCGAAAGTTGATTTGCCAGGCCGTCGTGGCCGATCGCGGCGAACCGCCGAAGTCTCCGCCTGCGCCGTCTGGCCCTACCATTCAAGAGACAACCGGACGAGCAGGCCAGGTCCGCACGCATCAAGACCTGCTGCAATCGGCGCACGACGAAGATCTGTTCGACTACTACGCTACTTCGCAACTGGTGATCGTCGACGTCGACTCCGGGCAGGTTTCCGCGTTGGGAAAACCGGGCGTGTTCGCTAGCGTCGAACCGGCCCCAGATGGCCGCCACATCCTGGTAACGCGGGTTCACCGGCCTTATTCGTACTTGTACCCTGCGGACGCATTTCCTCAGGACATTGAGGTTTGGAATGTTGACGGCGACGTTGTGGCGCAGCTTGCCCGACTGCCTCTAGCCGACAACATACCTATCGAAGGTGTGCCCACGGGCCCGCGCAGCCATCGCTGGCAATCGAGCGACGCAGCAACGATCTTGTGGGTCGAGGCGCTCGACGGCGGCGATCCACGCAAGGAGGCCAAACACCGCGACCGGGTACTCAAACTGTCGGCTCCATTCGCTGCCGAGCCCGCGGAATTGCTTCGCCTCGAGCATCGTTTCGCGGGCATGATCTGGTTCGAAGATCCTGCGCTCGCGCTGGTCAGCGATTACGACCGCGATCGCCGCTGGGCACGCACCTTCCTGGTCGATACGCGTCAGGCGAAGGCGGCGCCGCGGCTCATTTGGGACCGCTCCATTCTCGATCGCTATAACCATCCGGGGGTCCCGGCGATGCGTACGCTTGCCAATGGGCAACGAGTGATCCAGCAACACCAAGACCAGATATTCCTGCTCGGGCAGGGGGCCACGCCCGAGGGCGACCGCCCCTTTCTCGACCGACTCGATCTCAAGAGCCTGACAGCAGAACGATTGTTTGGCTGCGCCGACGGCTGTTACGAATCGGTCGTGGCTTTGGCCTCGGAAGATGGTTCGCGATACATCACCCGCCGTGAATCACCCAACGATCCGCCAAACTTTCTGCTGCACGAAGAGGGAAAATCGCCGCGTACTTTAACAAATTTCCCCGACCCCGCCCCTCAACTTCGCGGCATCAAAAAGCAATTGGTAACCTACCAGCGGGCCGATGGAGTGCCGTTGTCCTTTACGTTGTACCTGCCCGCCGATTACCAACCAGGCCAGCGATTGCCGACGATCGTTTGGGCATATCCGCGAGAATACACCGATCCGCAGACCGCTGGCCAGGTATCGGGGTCGCCGTACCACTTCACGACCATTGGCGGCGCGAGCCATCTTTTCTTGCTGACCCAAGGCTATGCCATTCTCGACGGCGCCACCATGCCGATTGTCGGTCCCCCCGAAAAGGCCAACGATACCTACATTGAGCAACTGGTCTCCAGCGCGGAAGCCGCCATTCACAAGGCCACGGAGTTGGGCGTGACCGACCCGCACCGCGTTGGAGTGGCAGGGCATAGCTATGGAGCCTTCATGACGGCCAATCTCCTGGCCCACTCGGATCTATTCCGCGCGGGCGTCGCTCGCAGCGGCGCTTACAATCGCACGCTCACGCCGTTTGGGTTTCAGGCCGAGCGGCGCACGCTATGGGAGGCCCCGGAAACGTATCAGCGAATGTCTCCTTTCATGCATGCTCATCAGATCAATGAACCGCTGCTGCTGATCCATGGCGACTCGGATAACAATTCTGGTACGTTTCCCATACAAAGCGAACGCATGTACCAGGCCATTCGCGGCAACGGCGGCACCGCGCGACTGGTGATGTTGCCGCATGAGTCGCACGGCTACACCGCCCGAGAATCGATTGAGCATACGCTTTACGAGATGACTGCCTGGTTCGACCGGCACGTGAAAGCGGCGCCGCAAGAATAGCCGCTGATCGCCAGCCGAGTTGCATCCAGGCGGGAATCATCGTCAGAGGTGGATCGTCGCCGCATCCGGTGCAGCAGCGCGCAAAAAGGCAGGCAGGGCGAGAAATCGCGCCCTGCCTGCCTTCAATTCAATGCCTTGACGAACCGGCCCTGTTACCCTTGTCCGGCCATGGCTTCCGAGAGAATGCGACTGGTCGATTCCCGCATGATTCGCGGATCGACGGCCTTTCCGGCCAGCAGCGTGGCGCGGACTTCTTTGCCGGAAATGAACACCGGCTTTTCATCCTTGTGGTTTTCCATCAGATCCACACGGCCCATGCTGTCGTAGTAGGCGGCAAAGCCCACGTTGAGCGGCTTGATCTTCAGATCGCCATGCAACGTGTTGAAGATTTCTTGGGCGTCGAAGTCGCCCCAAATCGCGGTGCCGTCGTGGTACGGGGCATCCGCGTGTTTGCGGCCGATCACAATGTCGGAAAACCCGTAGTTTTGCCGATAAATCGCGTGCATCACGGCTTCTTTCGGACCGCCGTAGAACATTTTGATGTCGAGCCCCAGCAGCAGCACCCGGTCGGGCACGCTCTCTCCACGCGGTTCCCATAGCGCCGAATCGCTGTCGCCTTCACCCAACCCGCGCGATTGAATCAATGCTTCGTACGTTTTCATGCGCACGGCCGCATTGACGTCGTCTCCCTTGGTTTCGCCAATCAAGGGGTTCAGGCAGGCGCCGGCGTTGTGGCCGTCGCGAAGCAATTTCTCCAAACCGTAAACCAAGGCGTACTCGTGCGCCCGGTGCAACGGGTTTCGTGTTTGGAAGGCCACGCAGCGGTCCCAGCCCTGGGCCTGGAGCAAAGCTCGCACCTCGCGAGGGCTGAGCACAAACTTGCCAAATGCCGGATTCTTGGGCTGCGGCAGGGCGCGGATGGTGCCGCCAACGAGGTGCGTCTTGTCGGCATCGCCCTTGAGCACCATGTCGCCGCCAGGATGGTCCGTCCGCTCGGTGCCATACACCGATTTCAGGTATTTCTGCTTGTCCCATTCGTAAACATCGCTCACTTCGAGCGTGGCCACCACTTCGCCCGCCGAGTTGGTCAGAGCCACCGACTTTTGACCCTTGATACTGGCGGCCACGTCGCCAGTAAGGGGAAAGGCCAAGGGAATGGTCCAAGCGTATTTCTTGCCCTCGTGAACAATGTGGGCTTCGTCCAAAACCTTGTTGTAGGTGGCGCTGTCCATGGGGCCGGTGAGGGGGCTCAAAGCGCCGTCGCCAAACCGGTAAACCGTGGAAAGATCGGCATCGGAAACCACTACCTTAGGCAGTTTAGCCGCTTGCGATTTGAAATCGGCAATTTCGGCCTCGGGCACCGTGCAGCAAATGGGTTCGTTCAAGCCACCATGAGGAGGGAGGGGGAGAGACATTGCGTTTCCTGTAGGGATTTAAATGCGCTCGCTGAACCGTCATGCCATTGCCGTTCGTAACCCTAGGCGCGTGCATCACTTCCAGCCGCGAGCGGAAGACTCAACGGGGCCCCCGATTGCCAGCAAACACAGCGGGCGAACACGGGAGGCCGAGTTCGATTGGAACGGTTGTCACCTTGATCGCAAGGGGGCAGTATAGGAAATGCCCTGCCGGGGCTCAACGGGAGGGGGAGGCCTTCACGGCGCCAACCCTGCCCGCGTTGCACTTCACTTTACGGCTGCCACTTCCGCAAATGATCGACCAGGTGCAGCACTTCCAGTCGCTTCTTTTCGAAGATGGCGAACACCACCAGAATGGCCACCCCCAGCGCAATGCCCGAGGCGTACCACAGCCACGTTTGCTGCAGGTCGACAGCCGCGTACCAGATCACCGTTCCCAGTGCCAGCAGCAAGAACGAGGTGCCCAGGTACAAAAAACCGCGAACCCGCAAGGCAATGCCGGCCAGAATGCCCAGCACCGACAAACCGGCCAACACGCCCGGCAGCCACGGGGCTTCGCCCACGCCATTGAGGAAAATATCGGCGGTGGACGAAACGTAAATCGCCAAGGCGGCGGCGTAACGCACGGCGGCAAACTCCGCGGCCGAAAGCTGTCGACGGTTAATATACGCGGCAGCAAGCAAACACAACGCGGGCGGAATCAGCCAAAGTTGAGGATGCTGCGCGATTCCCCAGCTTTCGCTGCGATGCAGCCAGAACCACAGGGCAGCATTGGCCGCCACGGTTGCCGCGATCCCATACGCGAACGACCGTCGCATTACCGAGCTGGCCGCGTACAAGCCGCCGGCGGCCAACAGCACGAGCGGAAAATCGGCCTGGCTGGGGAAGACCCAAAACGCCATCACGGTGAGCAGCGGCAGCAAAGCTCCGGTTCGTTCGAGCGGTTCGGCCAATACCATCCGTTGCTGCCGGCGGAACAATTCTGCCAAACCCAAACCAGCAAAGGCCAACGCCATGGCGATCAGCGGCCAATACTGGGTGAAGAATCCGCGGAACAACCACGGCATGGCCATCCGAACGTGCAAAAACAACAGGGCCAGCAGGGCCTCCGCGGCGTAAACATAGAGTGTGCGGCGCTCGTCGGGCCAATTGAATGGATCGCGGCCAGGCACAACGGCGGCCACAATGGCCGCAGCCGATAATCCGCACAGCACCACGGCCACCGTGGCAATGCCGGCTGCCCCGAGCGGGAAAGACGTCTCTTCGACAAATGCCAAGAACTCCGCTCCCAAAACCACGAACAGCGCCGCGGCAGCGAGCGTCAACACTCCGGGCAACAGTCGCTGCGCTGCCGGGGTCCATTCTCGCAAGGCAGGCAACAATTTGCCCAACCCCAAACCGAACCAACTGCCGACAAGGCTCAAAGAAATCATGACCGCCAGCCCGCGCTGCACTCCGTTCGTTTCCGCCGCGCTTCCTTGCACGGCCCAAGCCAAGGCCACGGCTCCTGCCGCGAACAAGCCCAGCGCATGCTGCTGCAATCCGCTGCGTCGCTTCTCCCGAGCCAACAATCCCAATGCCACCGCTTGCACCATGCCGGTTTGAGCTGCAATCACCCGTTGGCTGAAGTCGGCAAACGTCAGCGAGACCGCCACTGCCGCCGCAACTACCATCGTGGCGAGCAACCGAGTGAGGGCGATCAGCCACGCGGGCGCCCCGGCGGGTTCATCTTTGGTTTCGGCAACCAGTTTCCAGCGGTGCAGCGAACCCATCCATAGATCGCGTCGGCTGCCGAGATAACTGGTGGCCAGCGTGTAGCAACCCGCAAAGATCAAGGCCAGCCAGCCAAGTCGTTGCGGTGCCACGTCGAGACTATCGAGCAGCATCCCCAACCCGCAAATCCCGAGCAAATAGAGTCCCGGTCCCCCCGAACGATCGGCGGCGTCTTTCAGACAACTCGCCATGGCCCAAACGGCCGCGAATAGTGTCACCCAAGCGAACCGCAGATCGACGGGCGAACGAGCCTGGAGCGAATCGGCAGTTAATCCCACGAATACCAACCAGGCCGAAAACACCAAGCCCGACCAGGCAGCGAGCGAATAAAGTGGAATGGCGCCGCCAGAAAACCGCCGTGATTCTCGGGCGGCAATCGCCACCCAAATAGGCGCCGGCGCACAAAGGGCGATGCTGTTCACCGCGAGGAAACGGAGGATGGAGTCGTTGAAGTCGACCCCGCGCGAGGCCGAATGGTTGATCCAAGCCAGCGACACCGCAAGGTTGATCAACAGTCCGCCCAGGTAGAGATAGCGATGCCGCCGGGTTTGACTGGCAATGAGCGCTGCCAACGGAGCCAGGGCTGCAACCGCGACCACCGTCCAGGCAGGAGCCGGGTCGCCCATCCAACTTCGCAACGACCAGAACGTAGCCACCGAAATTAGCGCCAGCGTCGCCACGCGCGCCACGGCCACTTGAAAATGACCATGCGCCAGGGCAACTCGCCACGATTCGTCGGCGTGAGCGAGTTCTGTCTCGCGCGCATTCAGCGTGTGTTGCCAACGGCCCAGGCGAAACCGCCCCCACGTCATGTGCGAGGCGACCAGCCAGGCCAAACCTACCCAGACTAGTTGCACTACGTGGAAGGTGAGCCAGTTGCCGTGATCAAGTTGCCGGGTGGTCAACGCTGCCAGTAGGGCCAGTTCGGCGCATCCCAGCACGGTAAGGTGGAACGCGGCCGACTGTCGGCTGCGAAGCCATAGCAGGGCGCTCGCCGCACAAGCCAGTGCCGCGGCGGTCCAAGCCAACAGGCTTGTCGACGGCATCGGCCAAGAGGCCACGTGTGCCGGGGCCGAAAACAGTCGCGCCAAATGCGGGAGCAGCACCGCGACCACAACCGCCGAGGGAAGCGTCGTATAGGTAAGGTGCAATGCGGCCGGTCGCCGTGGTTCATCAGTACTCACTCGACCCAGGCCAAATGAAGCCGCCGTCCAACCCAGGGAGTAAACGGCCGGCACAACTGCGTTGAGATGGGCCACGTTCAGCCATACCTCGGCTTGCGGACCGCCGCCACGAACGGTGAGCAAGTAACCGGCGGTTGCGCACAGGTTCATCGACAACCCCGCGGAAAACGCGAACCGCGGTGAACGCTCCCGCAGCGCATACCCCACCAGCGTGAAGGCAATCAGCAGCGTGGGGATAACGTACGAACCGGCGAGGCCCAATTGGGCAAAGAACGACGCGGAATCGGGTCCCACAATCGGGTTCGCCCTGAGAGCCTGGCTCACGATCGTCACCGCGACCACCACCACGGGGGCCGTGCCTAAAATCAGGATCAGCAGCCCGAGGGTACGCATCCATCCACCCGCGGCCGTTCCGCTGGATGACAGGGCGGACTGTCGTTCCAACCATTGCGACGTCATCAGCATTGCGGCCGAAGCCATCGCGGCGATGCCTGCCACGATTCCGGATTGAATGAATGCGTGTTCGAGATGGGCGTTCGCCGGCACGAACTGCACGGCTGCCAGGCCCACGAAGATGACCATTGCGGCCAGCGGCAATAGGGCCATGGCGAAGGCCGTCGTGGTGGCGACCTGCGGTGCATACAAAGCTTGCTCGTTCCAGGACCAGCCAAGTTTCCCGAGCCAACGGCCAACCACTCGCCGATTCCAAATGGCCAGCGAAATGACGAACAGCAGTCCCGCGGTCCACCATCGCAAGGCCGAGGCCACCGCGATCTCGTCTACCCAGCGACTGGCAGCCAGCGGTGCAACGCAAGAAGCGATCAGCACCAAGACCGCGATTTTTCCGGTCGAGATTCGCTCCCGGAGCGCGAGCAGTCCGCAGCTTGCAGCCACGGCCACGAGCAGCCATGTCGGCCACTGCCTCGCCGGCACAGGCGAAATGCCGAGGAATTCGAAGTGCCCGGTGCTGGGAACCACGCGGGCAGTTGCGCCCGGCGACCACGGTTGACCTTCCAGGTAGTGGGCGAGGCTGCGGGGCGACAACTCCTGCGCGGCGCCTGGTACGGCCGCATACACCGCCGCGACCAGCAGCAAACCCACCACCACCATGGCCAAGGTTCGGTCGGCATGCCATCGCGCAGAACCAAGCACCAGATCGAACATACGCTGCGGGAAGGCGCGCGCGTTCTCGGTTGCTTGTTGCGCAGCGAGCCGGCGCACCAGCATCCGCGACGTCATCCCGAACAGGCAGAACAAACCCACTGCGATGCCCTGGGCCTGTAGCATCGGCATTTCCAACCAGGGACGTGCCGAGGCGACAAACCAATCGGTTTTGCTCAACGTCGCGGCCACTTGCAGCACCACCGCCGCTGCCAAAACCCACTGAAAGCTAATCCACAGCGACCGCGAAAGGAAACGCAGCGTGAGCGCTAATGCGACCAGTGAGAGCGGCCAGCAGTACTCGGCGGCCATGACCAACGGTTGCGAGAACGTGATATACAAGCCCGTGGCCAGACAGATTCCCCCTGCCGCCATGGCTACATGCGCGTATGGCCGCGCATGGTCGATGACTTGCAACCCGTCGTCAGAGGCCGGCGCCGATCCGCCGGCAGCTAGGTTTTTCCAATGAGCCATTGCCGCCGATATGGCCACGAAGCCCAGCGTGATCCACAGCATGGCCCAGCCCGAGCGGAGCGAAATCAACGGTGGCAGTAATTCAAAACCGTCGCCGATCCACGGCACGGAACCATGCCCCAGGTGGTAGGCCAGCAAGGCAGCCAGCATCAAGAAGCCGCCCGCTCCGTAATGCAGCGCGGCCAGTCGGGTGGTCCTGGCGAGCCCCGCCAGGATGGCTACGTTCAACAGGGCGCACGGCAACAAGATGGCGGCATGGGGCCAGGCGAGTAAAACACAGTACACATTGCCCAGCGCGGCGAGCATCGTGATCAGCGAGCCTGGCAGCTTCAGCCCGGCCAACTCGCTCTTGGCATCTCGCCACAGCCGCAGGCCGAGCAGCAAGGCGGGAAAGCAAAGCAGCATCAACATCGGCGCCAACCGCGAAGCGGCCCAAGCAGGACTCCCCCACCGATAAAGCACCAGCGCCACCGTGACGAGCGCGGCGAAACCGGTAATGCCCAATAGCCGCATGCCGTGGTGTGCGGCCTCTTCGGTCAAACAGCGACCTCGGTGCTGCCGGCTCCACGAAATCACTCCCCAGGCATGGGCAGCGATTACCGCTCCTACCAGTCCAAAGACCTGCAGCGCCGGCGAATCAACGGTTATCACGCGCGTGGTTAGCAATTGCACCGCCGAAGGGATCATGATGCCGGCCACGAGTGCCGCGCCCAGTTGGCCGGCAAGCTGAGAACCAGCCAGCCATAGCAGCGAACCAAACAGGGCCAGCGAGAGCAACTCGCCTGCGATCAACAGCGGGCTGGTTGCGGCAGCGCCTTGTGCCATGGCCGCGATGGCCAGAAAGTTGAGCGGAACAAGCAGCGAGGCAATGACCAGGATTCCCCGACTGGTGGTGGGCAATTTCCAGCGTTTATGCATGTAGCCTGCCAAAGCGAACAGGCTGGCCGTCACACCGTTGAACAAAATAAACTTGAGCACGGGCCGCTCGGCAATCGCGGTCCAAAAGCTGACGACCAGTGCGATCGAACAGCAGATGATTAGCAAGCCCGCGATGATTTCCCCCCAGCGAATGTTCCGCTCTTCCAAGAACGCCGAGAGCAACTTGTGCAAAGGAGCCGCGGTCGGTATCGCCACGGAAGGGCCCGTTGCTGCAGCCGTTTCGTCGCGGTAATTTCGCTTGCTTTCCGCGTAACGCCGCACCCGTTCGGCTGGCGGCAATGGAACCGGCGGCGGGGCTTCGGTTGGCGGGTGCGACGGTGCCGCAAGGCGGCCGGGTATCGGCGCCGCGAGCGACGATAGCGGACCCGCGGACAGCGGAATGGGAGACGCCGCCTGCGGACCCGGGTGTGCCTGCGCCGCGGTATCGTGCCCCATGTGCTCCCGTTCCTGCTGAATCGCGGCCAATAGGCGTTGGCTCGCCTCGCGGGGAAGGAAATACCGCTGCGAAAGTTGCACCACCTGCCGGGACAATGCATGGAGCGCCTGATGGCGAGCCTCTTTCTCGTCGGATGCGCCCGTCCAACCGCAAGCCAGGCAGCGGTCGGCAAGTTGCCGCGGTTGGTTGCAAAGCGGGCAAATCAAACGGGATTGCGGCGTGCGACGCCCCACCTGTGCCAAGAGCCGCCCCGCCACAATGCCCAGTATGAGCACGAATAAGTAATCGAACATGACGGCTCTCTGTTGGATGTGGTCGCGCGTCGACGTTCCGTCTCACCCGAGCGGGGCGAATAATCTCGGGGAATATAACGGTGGACGGCGCGGTTGATTGGCGCGATTCTCTCCTTTCAACTTCTATTCGCCGCAATGGCTTGTGATTCGGTCAGGTTGTCCGGGAGCGTGAATCCTGCTCGTCGGCTTGCTGCGCCAAGTCGGCCAAGGTAGCCGTTTCTGCTACTTCGGCCTGTGCCGCGGCGAGTTTTTGCACAAACTGCCAGTCGGGCGATTCCAATTGGTCGAGATCGTGTTTTGAAACCCGGCGACCAATGTTCAAGATTTCGCGGAGCGAGATGTCCTGGGGCGGTCGGGCCAGCGTATAGCCATCCCTGGAGTTGGTCTTGGCCAGCACCTTATGCAGCAACCCTGCTTGTTCCAGGCGATTGGCCATGGACGTAACCGTGAGCCGCGGCAACTCCAGGTGGTGCGACAGATCGTCGATACCGACGACGCCGCCATGCCGAAAGGCAGCGGCCACGTGCCCCATTAGCGGAATAAACCATTGGGGATCGCACATCAGCCGCTGGCTGTGGCGAAGTTTCTCTTGCTCTTCGAGGGTGCGGCCCGGCATGGTTTGCAGCGTCACCGTGAGTTCCAGGCCAAATAGCACGATCAACCAGGTGATGTACAGCCAGTACAAAAACAGCGGCACCAACGCCAGCGAACCGTACAAGGCCGAGTACGGCAACGCCGTGGTCACGTACAGTTTGAAGCCCCATTTGGCAATTTCCCACAGAATGGCCGCCACCAGGCTGCCAATCAGGGCAGGTCGAAATCGCACATGCGTGTTCGGAATGAGCAGATAAACCACCAGCAACAGCAGCCAACTGGCCACCAGTCCGGCTACACGGCTCAGCATCTGCATCGCAATCCCCAGCACCCAGCCCAGGCCGCGGGCTTGCGCTCCCCAATCGGCAATTTGCCCGGCCAGGTAAATGCCAGTGAAGATCAACACGGGGCCCAGCGTGAGTGCCGCCCAATAAATCGTGATCCGCGACATCCAGCGACGCCCGCCAGGACAGTCGTATATCACGTTGAACGAGTCTTCTACCGAAATCAGCAGGGCCAGCGCGCCCCAAATGAAGAGCACAATTCCGGCCGCTCCGACGTTTCCCAGGTTCGTTTGCCAGGCCCTTTGCACCAGTTCGTCGATTTTTTCATCGAGGCTCACACGCAATTTTTCGGCCTCTTCGGGTTCGACCGATGCCAAACCCTCTGGCTTTTCTGGCACCGGGAGCGGTTCCGCTGCCACTGGGGACAACTCTTGCGGCGATGCTGGGGCGTGATCGGAGGGAGTTTCGGGAAGTGGTTCGTCTGCCGCCTTGCCGGGCGGGGCACTGCCAGGTTGGTTGTCGGAGTCGTTGACGCTCGGGTTGGCGTCGGGTGCCGGTGTTCTTCCCTGGGAATGGCTTTCGTCCGAGATGGGTTCCGCCACCAGCGTGGAAAATCCGAGGAACTCGTAAACGGTCGTTAGCTCATTCTTGACCCACTCGCTGGCTTGTTGCTCGTCGATGAATGCGCGAAACACAAGCATGCTGAGCACCACCACCGGCACCAGGCTGAAGATGGTGCGAAAGGTCAGCGACGCCGCCATTTCAAAAGCGCGGTCTTTGGTGAGTTGCTTGGCTCCAAAACGTCCCAAATCGACCCAAAACCGCAGCATCCGCTGAGCGCGGGTGAGTTCGTCAACGGGCTCGCGAACCAGGTGGTTCAGATATTCGATATAACGCTTCATGCGAGTTCTCATTCAGAGGGGGCGCTCAGCTTGCCCCGTACCTGGTATGCAACGCAACCATGGCCGACAGACAAGCCGAATTCAGCTCATCGCCGTAAAGGCCGCAATTCCGGAATATCCCTCACCTTCTCGCCGCGCCGACCACCTCCGTGGCGCGGAGGACCCACCCGGCCATCTTGCCTGCGCCGGATAGGTAGTCAAGCAAAGGCTGATTGCACGATCGCGTCCTCAACCGCTACGATGGCAGCCCCGCCGTACAACCATCATGATAGGAACAAAACACCAGGCGCCTTGTCCAAAAATCGGCGACGGGAGAACTGGTAATCGGCAAACTTGCCGACGCAAATCGTTCCGATTCAAGATGTAAGACTTTCGCCCTGCTCCTTCGACCTCCCCACGGGAAATTGCCATGGCCAAATCCACCGACATTCGGCTCGTTGATATTGCCGTTGCCACCGAAGACATTCCCTTTCGCATGCCGATCAAGTTTGGCGGCCGCGTGGTCAGCAGCGGTATGCTGCTCAATGTAAGCGTTACCGTCGAAACGCGCGATGGCCGACGGGGCACAGGAGAGGGTTCAATGCCCGTGGCCAACGCTTGGGCGTGGCCCAGTTCGCAGGTGCCTGGCGAGCAAACCTTTACGGCGATGCTCGAATTCGGGAAACGCGCATGTGAAGTTGCCCGGGGCTACAACGGCCAGGGGCATCCCCTGGAAATCACGCACGAACTGGCCACTGCGTACGCCGCCGAGGCGACGCTTGTCGAACAGCAATTGAACCTGGCCGAGGCGATTCCGCCGCTGGCCCAACGCGTGGCCGCCAGTCCCTTGGAAGCGGCCATTCACGACGCATATGGTAAAACGCTAGGGCAAAACTCGTACAACCTGCTCTCTGCCGAATACGTAAGTGCCGATCTCGCGCATTACCTGACCCCTGAGTTTGCCGGCGAATTTCTCGACCGCTACACGCTGCGGGCCCCCAAGCCGCAGATTCCGTTGTATCACCTGGTGGGTGCGCTCGACCCCTTGACCAGCGATGATATTACCAAGCGCATCGATGACGGTTTGCCCGAGACCTTGGGCGAATGGATCCAGGCCGATGGCCTCACGCACCTCAAGATCAAGCTGGCGGGCGACGATTTGCCATGGGACGTGGATCGCGTGGTAAACGTGGAAGCCGCGGCGGTGGAGGCGCAAGCCGCCCGGGGGTGCCTCCAATGGTTCTACTCGCTCGACTTCAACGAAAAGTGCCGCGACGTGGCTTACGTGCTGGAATTTCTGCGGAACGTGCAGGAGCGTTCGCCCATGGCGCTGCAGCGAGTGCAATACATCGAACAGCCCACCCATCGCGATCTGAAAGCCTATCCCGAAAATCGAATGCACGAGGCGGCAAAGATCAAGCCAGTGGTCATCGACGAATCGCTGCTCGATTTGGAAAGCCTGCTGCTCTGCCGTGAAATGGGGTACTCGGGCGTGGCGCTCAAGGCGTGCAAGGGACACACGGATGCCCTGTTGATGGGCGCCGCGGCACAAAAATACGGCATGTTCTTGTGCGTGCAAGACCTCACCTGCCCTGGCCGTTCGTTCCTGCACTCGGCCAGCCTGGCGGCGCGGGTGCCAACCGTGGCGGCCATCGAAGGCAATGCGCGCCAGTACTGCCCCGCCGCAAACCGCGGCTGGGAGGACCGCTTTCCCAGCATGTTCCACATTGCCGAGGGAACCGTGGGAACCGCGGCGCTGGACGGACCAGGGCTGGGCTTCTAAAAAGCTTTTCGGCGAGCGCGGGCATCGCACAGATCGGGGGGTAAGTTTCGGCCGCCGCGACGACTCGCCGAATGTTTGGCGCAAGTGCAACCCTTGTTACTGTTTAGGATGTGCAACTTGCCGCCGCATCAGAAATAACCAGGGAGCCCCTCCCTTCTCGCTAGCACTGCTGCCATACCTCATGTAGAGCTAGCAAACACGCATGCACCCAAAATCCCCTTAATGATTGAAAACCGTTTGGAGGGTGTTTAGATTCCCTCCATCGCGTAACGCTCACCGTGAGCGTTGCATCCCCTGGAGCCACGGGACCGGATGTCCCGCCGTTCTCCGCGAACCAAAACCAGGGCCGGATTGATGAGTCGGCTGGTTGTTGCTCCGATGTCAGGGAAGACCTCCACCAAGGGGTGTTCTAGGTCAGGCCGCTGAGCCTGTCCCGTGGCATGTTGCTGCCTCCGGTTTGCTTTGTTTCTGCCCCAAACTTGTGCTCGCCAGAACCTCGGGTTTCGAGGGATCAAGTTTTGTCTCCGTTCGTTGGCCAGATGATGGGCCAAAGGAGGTCTTGAGATGGGGTCGAAGCCGCTGATCGGGATTAACGCCGACTACCGCACCGCCACCAAAGACGCACCTGCGTTTGCCTATCTGTGTGCGGGCTATTACGAAGCTATTGCGGAAGTTGGCGGAATTCCCGTGGTTGTGCCTCCGCAAGCAAGCGAGGAAGACCTGGAGCAGTTGCTCGATCATCTCGATGGCATGGTGTTGATCGGGGGCGCCGATCTCGATCCTCGCCGCGATGGATTCATGCTGCATCCTTCGGTGCGGCTGATGGATTCCAAACGCGAGAATTTCGATCGCCTCCTCGTCAAACTCATTGCCGACCGAAGGATGCCGGTGTTCGGCATCGGCGTGGGCATGCAGTTGCTCAACGTTTCGCAAGGTGGCAACCTCTTCCTGCACATTCCGGAAGACGTTCCCAAGGCGGTTCCGCACCGCGACTCGATGGACCGCAATCACCGACACGCCCTGGAAGTTACGCCAGGCACCTTGATGGAACGCGTGTTCGGCGACGGCGAAATTCGCGTGAACAGCATGCACCACATGGCGGTGGATGAAGTGGCGCCCGGTTTCATTGCCTCGGCACGCTGCCCCGACGGCGTGATCGAAGCGATCGAAAGCGTGATGCCCGACTGGTTCGCGATGGGCACTCAGTTCCATCCCGAAGCCGACAGTGCCACCGCGCTCGACATCCGCATCTTCGAAGAATTTGTGGATGGCGTGAAAGCTTCCCAGCGCGAGGCCGTGGAAGGCATGCGACTGGTGGCTTGAACGGTTGCGGCCTGACTCGTTTGCATTACCGCGCCGCTTGGACCGTGGAAGGCAAACGAAGTTGAGACCGCCCAAACCACGTTTTGCTTTTCGACGTCACACCGTCTACGGCAGGCGGAGCGACTGAGAAACAGGGCCAGTTGCCGCTCGCGGTCGCCACGAAACTCGTTCCTTGCGGAATCGTTTCGCGCACACAACCGGCTTTGACTGCGAGCCGTACCCAACAATGTTTGCGCTAGCGTCTTGCGCCCGCAATAGGGACATTGCGATTGCGAGCAACACTGCCGCTGACTGGTACTACTCCGCAAAAGAAATCCAGTAGGGCCACGACGAGCCAACAGGGCATGGACGCCCCGGAGCGAGCGATCGCTCCGTGAAGCAGGGATGCTTCGTTTTTCAAAACTAGGTCGACCTATGCCCGCTCGATGGCCACGGATGCGCCATCGAGCGGGATTTTTTTGATTGTGAAGGTGCGAATGTCCGCGGGTTGCCCCAATTCCAGTTTCCTGCGCTCTGGCATAAACAACCAGCCGTCGCCACGCCGCTGGCGGTTCGACCTGGGGGCATTCGCCACAGCGGGGACTTTGCTGGCGATTCATTTGGGTGGTTGGCTCGCGGTACAGTCGCTCTGGCATACCGACGGCGAGGGGATCTGGTTTTTTGGGATCGCGGCGCTTGCTTCCTTTTTGGTTGGCTGTTTGGCGATTTGGGAGCAGTTCGGCCGCCGCGCCGCCTTGATCGCGGCAAGCGTGGTTTTCGGCCTGCTTGCCCTGCGGCAAGGCGTTCTGATGCAACGATTACAGCGACTGCGCGCAGAAGTAGAACAAGTGGTGGTCTATCTTGAGGAACACTGCCGCGCGCACGGCGACTATCCCCGCGACCTGAACGGTTATGCGTTCCGATCGCCGGCCGACCAGGCGAGAATCGCATACCACCATCAAGGAAAAGACGGCGGCTATTTTGTCTCGATCAAGCTCACGTCGTTCGATACCACGGCACGCCAATACTGGTGCGGAACCGGATGGTATTACTATCCGGATTAGCAGGAGCAACCTCGCTGCAAGACCGCTGGGGATAATCGCCAATTTTCGTTCGGCCGATCGCGGGAATGGCAGCCACGGTTTGCCGCCGCAGCAGTATTCGCTCCCCAACCCGCACTACGAATTCCGAATCCCCCCTACCTCCCCGGCTATCCCATCAGCCAACTACCCACCTGGTAGGTCGCCAGCGCGGCCACATAGGCCAGCGAGGTCATGTACGCGAACGTGAATAGCGGCCAGCGCCAACTGTTCGTTTCGCGTTTGATCACCGCCAGCGTGGCGGCGCACTGCGCGCAGAGAGCGAAAAACACCATAATCGAAAGCGCCACGGGGAGCGTGAACAGTGGACGATCGGTTCCTTCCCAGGTGGCTTGCTTCATGGCCGTGGTGAGCCTGCCTGACTGTTCTTCATCTTCCACGTCGACGTCGCTGCCCTGGTTGAAAATCACGCTGAGCGTGGCCACAACCACTTCGCGGGCGGGAAAGGATGCCACGGCCGCGGAGCCAATCCGCCAGTCCCAGCCGAGTGGCCGCACGGCGGGCTCAATCGCGTGTCCGGCGCGGCCGAGAAAACTGTCGCGCTGGTATTCACCGATAATTTCGTTTTCGATGTCGGACAGAATCGACTGCTGGGCGGCCATGATCCCCACGCCCAATAAGGGGCTCCCTTCTTCCCACGACTCCAGAACCTCTTGCCGTTCCTCCAAGCCAGACACATCCGCGGTGCGAGGGTAGTAAAGCAAGGCCCACACCACGATCGAAACCGCAAAGATGAGCGTGCCGGCTCGATAGATGAACGCCCAGCCCCGTTCAAACATGCGGTGCCACACCAGCCCCAGCGCCGGCCCTGGCCGAGCGACTCCGTGCCCCTGACGCCGTTGCCACCAGTAAACCAGGTAATTGAAGGGCCACAACGAAAGCGATGGCAGTTTATAGGACGGCAATTCCATCACGAACGGGGGCGTATGGCCTTTCAGCATGGTCTTCTTGAGGAGCAGGGCGACGATGACTGCCGTCACAATGCCGATCATGTACATCGAAAACATCACCAGGCCTTGCAGACCAAGCAGCCCGTTCAAATAGGCTTGGGCTGGCACAAACGCCGCGATCAGCAGCGTGTAGACCGGCAGCCGCGCGCTGCAACTCATCAGCGGCGCCACCAAAATGGTGGTCAATCGATCGCGGCGATTCTCAATCACCCGCGCCGCCATCACGCCGGGAATGGCGCAAGCAAACGATGATAGCAGCGGGATGAACGATTTGCCGGAGAGTCCCACCCAGGACATCAATCGATCCATCAAGAATGCGGCGCGGGCCATGTATCCGCAGTCTTCGAGCACCGCAATGAAGAAGAACAGAATGAAGATTTGCGGCAGAAAAACCAGTACGCCTCCCACGCCAGCAATCGCGCCGTCGACCACCAGGCTCTTCAGCGGACCCTCAGACATTCGTTCTCCGATCCACTCACCAAGCGACCCGATGCCCGAGTCGATCAGGTCCATCGCCGGCACGGCCCAGGAGAACACCGACTGAAAGACCAAGACCATAAGCAGTACGAAGATCACCGTTCCTTGGATGGGATGGGTGAGCACGCGGTCGATGCGGTCTGAGACGGTTACCCGCTGGATTTCAGGGCGCTGGATCAAACCAGAGAGCGTTTCGGCCACCCAGCCATATCGAGCAATAGCCTCGACGGCCGGCACGGGAAGTCCCGCTTGCGCGAGAGATGCCCGCGATTCCTGCAACTGTTGCGGAATGTTCGAGGCGGCTTTGTCGGAGGACGCCAGCTCCTCTTGAAGGTAACCGCTGGTGTCCAGCAGCAGCCGTTCGACAAGGTATCGCGGAGGCACCTGCTGTGGCGTGGCTGTGCGAAAGACTTCGGTCAGCCGCTGCACTTCGTTTTGAAACTCGACGGGAAAAGGGCTCAATCGTGGCGGGGGTTCGCTGCCAACAGCCGCCACAATCGCACGCTTGAGTTCGTCGATGCCGACGCGGCGATTGCCTTGCACTTCAACCAGCGTAACACCCAGTCGCGAGGCAAGTACCGCGGTATCGATGACAATGCCTCGCTCGCGCGCGACATCAGTCATATTCAGGGCCAGGACGATGGGACAGCCCAACTCCAAGACCTGGCTGACCAGGTACAGATTGCGCTCCAGGTTGGAGGCGTCCACAATGCAAATCACGGCGTCGGGACGGGGCACATCGGAGCGGCGACCGAGCAGCACGTCGACCGCCACCATTTCATCGAGCGAGCGGGGCGCCAGGCTATAAGTGCCGGGAAGGTCAACCAGTTGCAGGCGGTGACCTTGGACAACAATGTTGGCCACCTTCTTCTCGACCGTAACCCCGGGGTAGTTGCCCGTTCGCACCCGCGTGCCGGACAGGGCATTGAACAGGGTGCTCTTACCCGTGTTGGGATTGCCAATCAAGGCCACGGTATGCGTTTTGGATTGAATGGCGGCGGGCGGCATGGAATCGCTTGCGGGGTGCGATGGATGAGGGGTGAGCAGGTGAATTCGCACTTCCTGCCGTGTTGTCTGGCCGGAAAGTCGCGGGGCGTGGCTGGGCCGAATGGGCTACAACAGCGGGGGAGGTCCGGCGGATCAAGATTCCATAAAATTGAGGGAGTCGAGACGGCGTTGCATCAACGCGGCCAAGTGCTAACCTAGTGCGTCCAGCGTCTCGATTTCGACGCGCGCCGCTTCCCGCTTGCGGAGCGAAAGGCGATATCCGCGCAGTTCAAATTCCAAGGGATCGCCCAGCAGTGCCGCTCCAACGAATTGGATCTCGGCTCCAGGCGTGATGCCCATCTCGAGTAGCCGCTGGGCGATTTCGTCTTCGCCGGCGATGTGGAGTACGCGTCCGCGCGGAGCCTTCTTCGAAAGTTGCGAAAGATTGGGCACTGAAGGTCAGGCTCCCGTCCGAACCAGGACACTGGTGATTTCATCCGCGCGAAAACAAAGCTTCTGCTCGCCGAGTCGAACAATGCAAGGGCTGCCGGGTTGCAGCATTTCCACCGTCACGCCGTCGCGCAGCCCCAGTTCGCGCAATCGCTGCACATGGTCTGCAGTGCCGATCACCTGATCGATCTTGGCCCTTTGACCAGCAAACAGACAATGCAAAGGAATGGGGGGCGGTGGTTCCACGGAAACTTCTGCGAGGGGGCTAGCTTAGCGACTTCGTTATTGCAACGCCGTCTCAATAAACAAAGTTATTTTAGCGAACCCTCCCGCGCATTCAACAGGGCACCCATTCGCAACGCGAGAATACTGGTCGAGCGATTTCGCTTGAAGACTTCATCGCCAAATGCCGACCGTGTTACCTCAGGCTGGTGCAGGAAAAAAATTAAGCCGCCCAATGTAACTCGATCGCATGGCGTGACTTCGTGAAAATCCTGCAGCCGCTATTCGCTCCCCTTGTCGACTCGAGTCCCCTTTTTTTCGAGCCATGCCCAACCAATCGCGAATTGTTGCTCCGGGGCCCTCCGCAAGTACCGTTTGCACGCCCGAAGGCGCAATACTCACGCCCCCAGAGGATTGGATTCTTATGCCCCCGGGCGATGCGGCGCTCACGCGACGGGTGAAAGCGGCCGGGCCAACCTGGACCGTGCAGGAAAAAAAGGGTCGCAAGATCTTTTCCCAAGGAGTCTGGGCGCCGGCCGATCTCGTGAAGGCCATTCAACGAGCGTTAGCGGCAGAGCGTGACACGCCGGCTTACGCCAAACGACAACAGATGGCGGCCGCTCGACGTGACCGCGAACAATCGGCGTACATCACCGAGTTCGAGGGTGCAATCGCTCAATTTCTGGACTTTGACTCTCGATACGCCGAATTGAGTGATCGTCTCGCCAAAGCGATCGCGGCGCATGCCACGCCGGTAGGCAGCGGAACCGTTGCTCGGACAAAGCGAATTCCCATCGAACAACGCGCGGCATCGGCAGTGATCGCCTGGCTGCGACATCAAACCACCAGCTACGATCGGATGCGGATTGCTCGGAAGAAGGGGGAACGCCGCGCAGTGCGGCGCGAATTGGCCGCGATATCGCACCGTTTGCTCGACCGTTACCGGCGCGGGGAAACCATTCGTCCAGAAGATTGCCCACTGGAGCAGGCGTTGCATTCACAGAAAAATTAACCGTATCCTATAGCGCCATGCTGGATCGAAGTGCGGTGCCGCCGGAGCGGTATATTCCAGGGCCAAATGGAACATAGCCTCCAGCATTTTTTTGGCGGATGGTCGTACCAATGTCAGGGTATGGTCGGAGGTTTTTCGGGGCATGAATTACCGCTTCGCGCTGTAGCGGCGAATGGCGTCGCGGTTTAGCTCCACGCCCAAGCCAGGAGAATTTGGAATCATTAAATATCCCTGCTCATCCATCCGGAATGGTTCGGTAATGATTTCCTCGATGTACGGAGCTGGGGTCAGATATTCCACGTACCGCGCTACCGGCAGAGCGGCTGCCAGGTGCAAGTCGGCAGCCACGCCAATCGCGGTATTCCAACCGTGGCTGACAAACTGAACGTTGTGGTCGTAGGCCAGCCAGGCAATGCGGCGAGCTTCGCTCAGGCCGCCGCACTTGGTCGAGTCGGGCTGGATGACGTCAACGGCGCCACGTTCGATCCAGGAAATGAACGACTGCCGACGCGTGAGCACTTCGCACCCGGCGATCGGCACCGGGCTCTCACGGCGAAGCTGAATGTAACCGTCGATGTCATCGGGCGGCAGCGGCTCTTCGAACCAGCCAATATTGTACTCGGCGAGCATTCGTGCGGTGTTGAGCGCCCATTTGTAACCATGCGGCCAGAACTGCTCGCTGCCCCCCGCGTCGACGAGCAAATCCACCTCGTCGCCCACGGTCTCCCGAGCGGTGCGAACCAGAAGCTCGTCGTAGTGCGAATTTCCCGTTCGCCCGAACGGCCGCCAACCCAATTTGATCGCCCGGAATCCCCGAGCAACCGTGGCTTGCAGGTTTTCTCGCAACTTTCCAGGTTCGTCGAACAGCATCGAACCATATGGCTTGATGCGATCGCGATAGCAGCCACCGAGCAGTCGCGAAACCGGCTGTCCGCAAACCTTGCCCAAGAGGTCCCAGAGGGCGATATCGATACCCGATATCACATGCTCAATGGTACCGCCGCGTCCTTGCCAAAAGCTGCTTTGCCGAAGTTTCTCCGTCACCCGCTCTGGTTCGATCGCCGACTCGCCCCGCCACAACGGGCGCAGAAACTCGAGGCCCGCGGCAGCCAAGCCGTAACTGGTGAAAATACTGCCTAGCCCCGTGGTCCCGTCATCCGCGACCACTTCCACCAACGTGTGGAGGTCGTCCTCGGGCTCATGCCCTTGGGGCCAACCACCATCGACCGTACCCCCGACCAAACGATGCAGGTGAATCTCGGCAATCTTCATGGGCAACAGTTCGAAAGGGGCGCGAACTACGAGGCAGTTGGTATTGCGAAAACCGGAATCACTTTGGGACGCAGGCGATCAGCTTGTTATACCAAACCTTTGCGGACGGCCCAGACAGCCGCCTGCGTGCGATCGGAAACCTGGATTTTTCGCAGCACGTTTTGCACGTGCTCCTTCACGGTTTCGACGCTGATTTCGAGCGAACGGCCAATGTCTTTGTTGCTCAAGCCCAGCGCCAGATGACGCAACACCTGCGATTCTCGCTGGGTAAGCGTAACCTCATCGTCAACAATATCTTGCGAACGACTCATGGTTCCGGCGATCCGGCGAGACTGATCGATCGGCGGCAGAGATCGACCTTCAGCGGCAGCCCGAATGCTGTCCAACAGCTCCTGCTGGGTAGCGCCTTTGAGCAAATAGCCCTTGGCGCCCAGAGCGACCGCGCGGGCAACGTAAGTAGGATTGTCAAAAGTAGACAGGATGAGTACGGCAGCCTCGGGCAACTCCGCCCGAATGGCCTCCAGAGCTTCGAGCCCGCCGCCGTCAGGCATGCGGATATCGAGCAGGATGACTTGGGGGCGATGCTGCCGGGCCAATTCCAGGGCTTCGTTTCCCGAGCGGGCCTGAGCAACAACTTCGACATCGGTGTTGGCGAACAGGTTAGCCAACCCAAAGCGCACGACCTCATGGTCATCCGCAATCAAGACGCGAATCGACATTCTTCCGGTTCCATTTCAGAGGGCGGTACAATCACCATCGCCACCGATGGTGGGTTCTCAGTGAGGAGCCCCTGCATGCCCTCCCCCTCACTGGAATATTACCCCTATCTAGGGGTAATGGACAATAAAATGCAGCGTCATTTTGACACAGGGTTTTGCGACTGGCGGAAAATTCTCCACTTAGAATGTCACCAACTCTTGTCGGCGGCAAGGTTTATCGGAAGATTGCCACCGGAGAGATCAAACAAAATCAGCCGCGTGTATTCTTGAACCGCATTACAACTGGCGGGGGGGTGATCGTCAAGGGTCGCTCGCCGATGCCGCAACCATGACCTGGGGCGATTCCCCCCCGAGAAAACGGTTTCAGGGAGTATACATTCCGAACTGCGATTGTCGCCGTCAACGAAGAAATCGCAGGATTATTTTCAATCGATTGCACGAAAACCCCGCCCGGGCGCCACTATTTGATTTACGGCGACAAAATATTCGCGCCGGGCGAACCTTGCCCCCATCGCCGTTCTCCAAAGTCGACAGGGGGGCGCGGGCGTAGCACCGGTTGTTTATGCGTTTGGCCCAAGACCAATCCGTATCGTGCCCCTCGCATTTCGGGAAAGTTGAACATGCGTCTCACCTTGCGAACCATGTTGGCCTATTTGGACGACGTGCTCGATCCGAGCGAGGCTCAGCAGATCGGTAAAAAAATCGAAGAGGTGGAAACGGCGGCGAACCTGGTCCACCGTATTCGCGACGCGGTGCAGCGGCCCGGCCTGCCGGCGCCCAAGTTGGGTGGGCGAGCCGTCGATCCCAATACTGTTGCCGAATATCTCGACAATACATTGGCCGCGGATCGGGTGGTCGATTTCGAGAAAATCTGCCTGGTGGACGATGCCGACGTTTACCTGGCTGAAGTGGCGTCGTGCCATCAGGCGCTCGCCGCCATTCTCGGAGATCCGGCAGAAGTCGATCCTCGTAGCCGCGTGCGCATGTACAAGTTGCTGGCCGAGTACGATGCACGATTGGAACAGGCCGCCGAGCAGGCCGAGTCTGCGGCCGGAAATGGGGCCAAGAACGGGAGTGTCGCCCCTGCGGCGGCATCTGCCGCGGTAGGGGAAGCCGACCAGCCTGCGGGCGCATCCCCTCCACCCGCGCCCACGTCCGACGATCCAGCGGAGAATGCGCCCCAGCCGCGCAAAAAGCCCGAAGTACCGCAATACCTGCGTGAACCCGGCATTGCGAGTCGCCTTTGGCGAATTGCGGCAATCGTCATGCTCGGTTTGCTTCTGGTGGTCGTCGCTCTGATGGCGGTCGGTCCGCAATGGCTCAACAACATGCTGGGACGCGCGCCACAGGTTGCCCAAAACCAAGTGAACGACTCCCAGCAGCCAATCGACCAGGTTCGGGGCTCAGCGACTCCGCAAGATACCTCCGGCGATCCCGCGACCCGCGGCCAGGCCACCGATGCCACGACCACGCCGGCCACCACCATTCCCGTCGATCCCACTGCGGACCAGGCGAGCCCAGTTTCCCCGGGCACTCGCCCAGCAGCCAACGATGGTACTCCCCGATTGCCCGACGCACCCGAAACCGCGCCGTCGCCGGGTGTAAGCCCCGTCCCTGCCGCCCCGACCGCCCCCGAAACGGTTCCGTCCGTTGAACCCGCACCCCCGGCTCCTGAGGTTGGCTCGGTACCCTCGCCGGCTTTGCCCATGTCTGGTTTTCCAGCCTCGGGGCTTCCCTCGCCGTCGGTTCCAACGGTACCTCCCGGTAATCCATCCGCGGTGCCTTCCGTGCCGCCATTGCCGCCGGGACCGGGAACATCACCGGTTCCCGCTCCCACCACGGTTGCTGGCAGCACGCCGAGTGTGCCCGATCCCGAAACTCGTCCGCCGGCCGAACAATGGGGCATGCTGAATTCGCAGCAAACCGCATTGTTTCGCCGATCCACCGGAACCCAGGATTGGCAATTGGTGCCGGGCCGGGGCAGCGTGTATAGCGGCGACCTGCTGATTTCGCCGCCCGCCTACCGCAACGTGTTATTACTGCGAGATTTTGCCGTACATCTGCGTGGCGACACGCTGGTTCAAGTGGGCATTGACGACGGATTGCCCAAGATCTCCGTTTACTATGGACGGATCGAAGTCCTGGCGAGCGATGCCGACACCCGGATGATTATCAAGGCGGGCGATCAGCCGGCAGCCATGGTCACCTTCACCAAGCCCGCTTCAGGGTTGGCAATTGATTGCGATCCAATTCGCCAGGCGGGTCAGAATCCCGAGTTGGAGCCGCCGCGGTATTCCGTGGAAATCTTTGCGTCGGCAGGACAATTCACGTGGGACGGCGGCCAAGCGCCAGCAGTGCATCAATTGGAAGCCAAGAGCCGCTATGTGCTCGGCACCGAATTCAAACTGCCGCTGAGCGCCGACCTGCCCGAGTGGATCAGCAGCGACGAAGAAAAACGCTTGATCATGCGGCAAAGCGCCGAACAACTGGCGGCCGAATTGCAGTTGTTGCCCAAGATTCGCCTGGAACAACGACTCGAAGAGCTGGCCTATGACGGTGGCGCCAAGGTGGAACTGCGATCGCTGGCCCGGCGAAGCCTCGTCAGCCTCGACCGCTTCCAGCCCGCCCTCGATGCCTTGCGAAAATACGATCGAAGCGTGGAGCGAAGCCCTCAATTCTGGCCAGACTATCTCGATTCGTTGCAGAAAGCCGTTGCCCGCAATCGCCAGTCGGCGAAAGGATTGCGCGAAGCGCTGGTCTCGCTCCGCGGAGAAGACAAAGGACAGGAGCTCTTTCGCATGTTCTGGGGATATACGCACGAGCAGCTTGCCGCTGGAGAAGGTCAAAAGCTGGTGGCGTACCTGACCCATCCCGATACCGACTTTCGGGTATTGGCGGAATGGAATCTGAACCGGCTCATGAACATCAATGCTCGACCAAGCACGATTCCGCACGATGGCGATGCCAGCCGCATCAAGCCCTATGTCGAGGGCCTTCGTCGCAAGATCGAAGCGGCGATCGCGGCGGGTCCTGCCGCCATTGGCACCATTTCCCCTGAGCCTGCAACGCCTGCTGAGCCTTCGGCCGAAGACCAACCGTAACCGCCGCTAGTTCAGGTTTTAAGGAACGACGATTCCCGCGTTCAGCAAAGGGATGCCCTTGGCATTTGCCCATCGGAACATGGCGGTCGAAATGGCGCGCATCGGAACCAGTCAGGTTCGATCGATCGCCTTGCGGGCGGGGGGCACTGTGGCTTGGTCGATAGTGGCCTGGTCGATGGCGGTCTGCGGTGTCAGCCCGACAGCCAAGGCGCAAGGCACGACCCAGGCTGCAAATGCTACCGCGGCGCGCGAACTTGTGCCAGCCTTGGGCACGCCCTACGCGGCCGAGTTGGTGGCCGTCGACGCTTCATGGCAACTTACCGTGCAAGGCGACCGCGGACAGGGCACCCGGCAATTTACTCTGCCCGCCGCCGATCTGGGCTGGTGGGGGGCGCCCGTAGAACCGGCCAGCCGACGCGGAGTCCGGCCAACCGATCGCGTCTGGGTGCTCTTGGCAGACGGCGGATTGCTGGTGGCCGACGTACTAGCTTTGCGGTCGGACCGGGTGACTTTGGGCTCGATCGTGTTCGGAGAATTCGACCTGCGGCTGAATCAGGTGCAGGGAATTCTGTTTCGCCCGCCAGCCGATGCGGCCCGCCGCGACAACTGGATGGCCAAAATCCGCGACGATGGCAACGCTTCCGAAGATCGCCTGCTGCTCGCCAACGGCGACGTGCTTCGCGGCAGCCTGGCCGGATGGAACGAGAACGGCATTGCATTTACTTCCGGAGGATTGGAGTTGCCCCCAATTCCCGCCGAACGCGTGGCGGCCATTGTGATTCGCCACGACGAGTTGAACGCAACCCTGAACGAAGGGCTGCGAGCATGGATCGGTTTTACCGACGGCAGTCGACTGCTGGCCTCGTCGATCGTCGTTCGCGAGGGCCAGTTGGAAGCCGTCGCTGCTGGCCACACGTTTCAGAGTCGTGCCCTGCGACTTTGCTGGTTGCAGCCGCTCGGCGGACGCATCGTCTATCTTTCGGACCTGACCGCGGCCGGCTACCGTCATGTGCCTTTTTTGAATCAGTCGTGGCCATATCACCGGGATGCCAATGTGCTGGGACAACCGCTACGGGCACAGGGCCGTTGGTATGCCAAAGGGCTGGGGCTACACACTCGTTCGCGTTTGACGTACGCCCTGGAACCAGGCCATCGCGAATTTGCCGCCGAAGTCGCCCTGGACGATGCTGCCGGACCCGAGGGAAGCGTTTCCTGCTATGTATTTGTGGGGCGAGAACTGAAGTACCGCAGTCCCATTCTTCGCGCAGGCGATCCACCGGTTTCCGTTCGCGTGCCGCTGGATGAGAACTCCGAATCGCTCACATTGGTCGTCGACTTCGCCGAGCGAGGCGACATGCAAGACTACGTGGATTGGCTCAACGCCCGGCTAATCGAGTAGCTTGTCGTGTCGAGGCGGCGTGCAACGACCGGCGTTCATCGACTTCGGCATCCTTTCTGTTTTCCCGATTGAAAAATGGATGCATTTGAACTCGCGGCGCGGTATTTTTGGAAAACGTCGCGAAGGACCGCAGGCGATCGGAGATGCCATTGTGATTGGCCGGACGGCCAATGAACAACATTGCATACTTGTCCTTTGATTTCTGGAGCCGAACACCATGACTCGCATTTTCTCTTCGTCGCTGGCCTGCCTCGCGTTGCTATCGCTCGGAACCGCCGCGCGCGCGGACGTTTCGGCCACGTATTCCGACGTGCATTTGTGCTGCGGCGCCTGCGTGCGCGACGTGCAAAAGGCCGTGGGCGAAGTTGCTGGCGCCAAGGTCAGTGTGGACGCCAAGGCAGGCACGGTCACGATCAGTGCCGCCGACGCCAAGACTCTGAAAGCGGCCGCCAAGAGCATGGCCGATGCCGGCTATCACGGTGCGTGCGACAAAGAAGAATTTGCCCTGGCCGACGATAGCGGCGCCTCCGCCGACAAGGTGCAACGCATCGTCCTCACCGGCACGCACAACTGCTGTGGCGGTTGCAAAGTGGCGATTGTCGACGCCTGCGAATCGGTGAACGGCGTGCAAGCCGTGGTGCTCAAGTCGAAAGAAACCAGTTGCGTGGTCGAAGGCGACTTCATTCCCAAGGACTTGGTGAAAGCGCTCAACGCGGCTGGCTTCCATGTGAAGGTCGCCAAGTAACCCCCTTTGGCGAACGAGCGCAACAGGGCCTGCGCCGCCTTCAGGCCAACCTGTTTCTCTGCTTCATCCAAACGGGGCGGCGCTGACAGCGCCGCCCCGTTCCTTGATCGCAGAGCGATGAACGACCAGCGTGACATCCAACCTCAACGCAAAGGGCATCTGGCCTCGCAAGTTGGCGTTCCCAATCACGGCCGCTGATTGTGGCCCGGCGCTCGATTGGATTCCGCGAGAGGCGCGCAATCGAGGTTAGCCACAGGAGGGCTGAACGCATGGCTCGCAAGTATTTGGCATTTGACATCGAGACCGCCAGGATCGTTCCCGAAGTCGTCTCCGACTTGCACGCGTATCGGCCGCTGGGAATTTGTTGCGCGGCAACGGCCGCCAGCGACGAACAAGAACCGCGTTTGTGGCATGGCTTCGCCGACGATGGATCGCCTGCCGCACAAATGAGCCGCGGCGAAGTTGCCGAACTGGTGAAGTTTCTGAGCGACCGAGCTCAAAACGGCTATACCCTGGTGAGCTGGAATGGCCTGGCGTTTGATTTCGATATTCTTGCCGAAGAATCGGGGTTGACCGACCAGTGCCAAGAATTGGCCCGATCGCATGTCGACATGATGTTTCATGTGTTCTGCGAGTTGGGCTATCCCATTAGCTTGGACCGCGCCGGACAAGGCATGCGTCTGCCCGGCAAGCTCGATACGGTGCCGCAACACCTGGCGCCGCAATATTGGGCCGAAGGCCGCACCGACGAAGTCTTGCAGTATGTGGCCCAAGACGCGCGGCTCACGCTGCAATTGGCCCTCGCCTGCGACCAACAGCGCCGCTTGCGGTGGATTACCCACAAGGGACATCCCAGGGAATGCCGATTGCCCCGTGGCTGGCTGCCGGCCGAACGGGCCATGGAGTTGCCCCTTCCCGACACTTCGTGGATGAGCGACCCCATTCCGCGTTCGCGGTTTACGGCGTGGCTGCAGTGAGAGTTTACTAATGTGGCGGCAACGAGCGTTTCCAAAGTCGGCCGCCGTAGCAAATTCGACGAACCACGGCGAGCACGCAAAGCACCAAGAACGCGGCAACCTGGCCCAGCAGAACTCCCGCAGCCACGCCAAGCCCCCCCCAAGAGAGCATCGCCTTTGATTCCACCGGCCACGGCGCCCGTGGGCAGCGGTTGTCACAAAACCGGCTTCAATGACGTTCATGCATCGGCTTTCCCAGGTTCACCGTCAGCGCAGACGCCGACGTTCCACTACAAGAAACTGGCGTTCGTTAAGCGGCGAGCAGGAAAGCTACTTGGGCGCAATCCGCGCTTCGATGCGGCGGCCGGCTTGCTTGGGCGGCGATTCCACCTTGCCGCAATCCTGCAACTGCTCGATGATCTGGTTGATCAATCGCACCCCTTCTTCCATGTGGGCGAGTTCTCGTCCACGGAAGAGCACCGAAACCAGCACTTTGTCCTTGTGCTCGAGAAACGTCCGTGCGCGATTCACCTTGACCTCGATATCGTGGTCGCCGGTCTTGGGGCGCACGCGGATTTCCTTGAGCTTGGTCTGATGGGCGTGCTTCACCCGCTTCTGCTGCTGGTACTTGAACTTGCCGAAATCCATGATTCGGCAGACCGGCGGCTTGGCGTCCGGGGCCACTTCAACCAGATCGAGCCCTGCCTCACGCGCCAGATGAAGCGCATCAGCGGTAGGAATGATGCCCAACTGTTCGCCGTCGTCGGAAATGACGCGAATAGGCGAAATGCGGATCTGGTCGTTAACCCTTTGTTGGCGTTCGATTGCAGTGGTCCTCCAGCGAGTTCAGATGTCTATCGGGCGGCCATCTGCAATTCCCGGCAAATCGGCCTGAAACACCCGATGCATGCAAGTTTAGAATATCGAATTTGATCCGGGGGTGCGTCAACTATTTTTACCTGTCGTTTTCGCCCAGGCAATCCAGGCGGCACAACCGGCCTAAACCGAACAATAAATGCGCGGTATTAGTACTCGTGGCTTTCGCCCCTGGCCGACAGGCCGGCATCCAGTTGTTCAAATTTTTGCCTTACGGTTCGGGCCGCCACTTCCTGCTGCAGCCGAGCAATGGCGTCGGCCACGGCAAGCGCGCCCAGGTCGCCGTCGATCCGGTCGCGAACGCTGACGGTTCCTTGTTCCTCGTCGCGGCCTCCGACCACCAGCATATACGGAATCAACTCGATCTGGGCATCGCGAATTTTAGCCCCCAGCTTTTCGGGCCGATAGTCGCCGGTGATGCGAAGTCCCGCCTGGCGGAATTCGGCCTCGACCTTGCGGCCGTATTCCTCGAATTTTTGGCTCACGATCAAAATACGTGCCTGCTCCGGGGCCAGCCACAGCGGAAAAGCGCCGGCAAAGTGCTCGATCAGCACGCCAATAAACCGTTCCATGGAGCCCAATGGCGCGCGATGGATCATCACCGGTCGATGGGCCTTGTTGTCAGCCCCGATGTACTCCAGGGCAAACCGTTCTTCGCTGGGTAGGTTGTAATCGAGTTGCACGGTGCCCAGTTGCCACTCCCGGCCCAGGCAATCGGTGACCACGAAATCGGCTTTGGGGCCGTAAAATGCCGCTTCGCCCTGCTCAATTTCCAAATGTGGCAAATTCATCGACCGACAAACTCGTTCCAGCGAAGCCTCGGCCCGCTGCCAGCTTTCGTCATTGCCAACGTACTTGTCGCTGGTCGGATCGCGAAACCCGAGCCGCACCCGGTAATTCTCCATGCCGACCGCTTTAAGCACGTACTGGGTCATTTCCAGGCAGCCGCGGAATTCTTCCTCCACCTGGTCTTCGGTGCAGAATAAATGAGCATCGTCTTGGGTAAAACCGCGAACTCGGGTCATGCCCCCCAGTTCGCCCGACTTCTCGTAGCGATACACCGTGCCAAACTCGGCCAGCCGCACCGGCAAATCGCGATAGCTGCGAGGCTGCGACTTGTAAATCATCACATGGTGCGGGCAGTTCATTGGCTTGAGCAGGTAGCGCTCGCCGGGCTCCATTTCAATCGGCGCGAACTGGCTGTCGGAATAGTAGGGAAAATGCCCGGAAATCTCGTACATTTCCACGCGACCGATATGCGGGGTGTAGACGGGCTCGTAGCCGCGGCGGATGAGTTCGTCGCGCACGAAGGCTTCGAGGATGCCCCGGATGGCGGCGCCTTTGGGTTTCCAAAGGATCAATCCCGAGCCCACCAGGCTGTTGGTGGCGAACAGGCCGAGTTGCCTCCCCAACACTCGGTGGTCTCGACGTTTGGCCTCTTCCACCCGCTCCAGGTGTTTGTCGAGGTCTTCCTTACTGAAGAATGCGGTGCCATACAGCCGTTGCAACTGCTGCCGGGATTGATCGCCTTTCCAGTAGGCGCCCGCGACCGAAAGCAGTTTAAACGCGCCAATCCGGCCAGCGCTGGGAACATGCGGCCCGCGGCACAAGTCGAGAAATTCGCCCTGCCGGTAAAACGACAGGGTTTTGTGCCCTGCCAGGCCATCTTCGATATGTTCCACTTTGAGCGGTTGATCGAGGTCGCGACAGAGGTTCAGGGCGTCTTCGCGGCTGGATTCGATGCGTTCAAACGGTTCATCGGCGTCGATGATCCGCTGCATTTCGGCTTCGATCTTGGGGAAGTCGTCTTCGGTAAGCGAATCTTCAACGTCGATGTCGTAATAGAAGCCGTTTTCGATGGTGGGACCGAATGCCAGCCGCACGTTGTTGTAAAGCCGCTGCACGGCCCGGGCCATAACGTGCGCGCACGAGTGCCGCATCACGCCCAGGGCCTCAGGATCCTTGGTGGTGAATACCCGAAGTTTGACGGTTCCTTCGGCCGGGAGCCGGTGATCGAGGCCGACAATTTTTCCGTCGACCTCCGCGGCGACCGCCGCTTTGGCGAGGCGAGGGCCAATGGATTCCGCCACTTCTTTCGCAGAAACGGGATTTACAAACTCCCGTACGCTACCGTCGGGCAATTGAACCTGAAGCATGTCCCTCTCGCGGCGCGCGGCGCCGGACTGTGAGTTGTTGAGCCTGACTCGGGGAAGCAGCGGCCGTTACAAATGGCGCCAACCTGGCCTACCCGGTCTCCTAATGGACGATAAGTATAGAAGCGAGGTTCGCCTGCGGGAAGAGGAAGGCATATCGGAGTTCGCAGCGGAAATCTTTCGCCGCCCGAACAGCAAGTGGCGGCCCCGCGACCTGTAGCCAGGGGCGCGGATGAACTGCGGCAACTGCTACGGAATGAGGTTTTGCGTCACGCGGCTATCGCCGGCCGGGTTCGCCTCGGGCGGAATGGCCGGCAGCTCCAACATGAAACTGCTGCCGCGGCCGAGCTGACTTTCGACCCGAATCTGGCCGCCGTGTTCTTTGAGAATTTTTTGACTGACAGGCAGCCCTAATCCAGTGCCCCGGCTGTGCTTTGTGGAAACGAACAGGGAGAAGATATCGTCCATGTCGTCGGGGTCGATGCCGACTCCGTTGTCGGTAACGGTGACGCGCACGAGTCGCTGGTCGGGCAAGAACTCGGTTGCCACGCGAACCGTTCCGTGGGGTTCGGTTTCCTCGCAGGCGTCGATGGCATTGGTTACCACGTTGAGTACGGCGCGGTGGATGCCGTCGGAATCGAAGGTGAGAGTGGGCATCGCCAAATCGGGGGCAAAATTCAGCTCCACGTTCTTTTCCTTGGCCCGCATCTGCATCAGTTCAACCACGTCGCCCACTACCTCATTCATTTCGGCGGGAAGCATTTCTGGCTCACGTTCTTTGCTGAATGTGAGCATGTCCATCACCATGTCGGAAATGAGTTGCTGCTTGCGCTCCATCATTTCCCATCCTTGACGAATCTCGGCCTCGTCGTGGCGTTGCAGGCCGTCTTGAATGAGAAAACTGGCCCCGCGAATGCCTTGCAACACGTTTTTGATGTGGTGCGACAAGGAGGTAATGGTTTGGCCAATGGCGGCGAGCCGTTCGGCCTGCACCATGGCTGAATAATATCGAGTATCTTCCACCGCCAGGGCCGCCTGATGGGCCACCGCGATCAGCAGTTTCAAGTGCTCTTCGGTAAATTTATTGCCCCCACCCGCGGTGTTTTGCATCAAACGGTGAGGCGGAACCGCGGTGTCGATGTAGATTACGCCCACCACGTCGTAGCGGGCTTGCATCGGCACGCAGAGGGCTTCCCGAATGCCAAGCTGGAGAATGCTGGCGGCGGGGTTCCAGCGCTGATCTTCCTGGGCATTGCTGGTCAGCACCCCTTCGTTGTGCTGCATCACGTAATCCAGAATGGTCTGGCTAATGATCAGCTTGTCGTCGGTGGGCTTGCCCCGACGGTTGAAATGAACTTTGGGTTGCAGCTTGCCGGTATCGGGATGGACCAGCATGATGCAGCCGCGGTCGGCCTCAACCCAATCGAAAATGAGCTGCAAAATGCGGTGCAGCAGTTGATCGATATCGAGGGTATGACTGACCGCCAGGGCCGTATGGTACATCACCTGAAGGTTGCTGCGTGCCCGGGCAAGCCAACTGGTTTCGGTGGGCTGGGCTTCCGAGCCCAGCCGCAGCAGTTGGCTGCCTTCGGCCTGGCTCATGGAGCGGAGGATGCGTGAGTTTTCGCCGGGCTGTTCGCGGCTAACGATGTCGATGTTGTCGAGCAGGTGTGCGCTGGAACGATCGCTGGTCCCGGTGAACAAGATCAGCGTTTTGCCCATTTGCACCTGGTCGCCGCTGGCGAGTTCCTGGCGGGTGATGCGGGTGCCGTTGACGAAGGTTCCGTTGGAACTGTCCAAGTCGCGAAGTAAGAACCGATTTCCTTCGCGGACCAATTCCGCGTGGGACCGCGAGACCTCGGAATCGTGAAGTTGGATATCATTTCCGGCTTCGCGACCAATCTCGAAATGGTCCGATTTCAATTCGAACTTCGTGCCCTGGTCGTTGCCGCGGATGACAAAGAATGACGCCAAGGTTCTGCCTTTCGCGCACTGCTGGCAGAAAGGGACCACATGAACCCGCCCGCGATCCGCCGGCGGCGGATACGCTGGAGCCGACCGACAACCTCGGGCCGGCCACGCTGTCACCACCCCATCGCGGGGCAGAAACTCCGGCCGGGTCGACCGCTCTCTAGCGGGAAGCTTCCAGCAACTCTTCGATTCTACGAATCAAGGCGCTGTAGTGGTAGGGCTTTGACACGAACTCGGCCCCGGAGAGACTTTCGGCCTGCCGTCGGGCCGTCCCCAGCACGATGACCGGCGTGGGACGACCATTTCCGCCATTGGCGAACTCGGGCGAGACCCCTTCGCCCTGCGTGGTTTCCACTTCAAGGTCCATCACGATCAAATCCGGATGATGTTGTCGGGCGAGATCCAAGCCATCGCGGGCGGCCCTGGCTTCGAGGATGCTCATCCCGCGGCGCTGGAGCACCGAACGCAACACTTCGCGAGTTTCGTCGGAATGGTCGACGACAAGGACACTTCGAGAGACGGCCATCGTGCTTCCGTGTACTGAGCGGCCAGTCGGGGCGGGGAAACTCTTTCGACGTCTAACACAACCTGGCATGCACGCCGTGGGCAGTGGACTTAATTTCTCACGTGCAGATGTCGCCGCAAGCTGCGAGGTCGTTTGCGGAATCAACGTCTGTCGGCGGATTGCCCGCGTTAAGTTCCAATACCGAGGTAAAGTTAGGGCCTTGCGGCCACGTCGCGTTGTCGGCCAGAATCCTTTCCGGCCAGTGGGTCAAACGCCTGCTGCCTTCGCAGGCCAGGGGGCAAATCTACCGACGCAGGAAACGGTCACGTCTTGCCTTGCCGGCAGGGCGAGAAGAATAGCCACCCAGGCAACCTGTGTCAAAAGAGATTTTGACGTCGAAAACAGATTCGGGCCAACAAACAGGACTCAAAAGCAAGGCAGAGCGGATCATGACAGCAATGATATCGACGCTGGTCCCGCTAGACATTGGGCCGGAGCAAGCCGCCATCATAATGGGTGGCAGGCTCTCCTGCGGTTTCCGCCACGGCAGAAATGGGGGCTACCCGTTGGCCTGGCAACCTTGTCTCGTACTTGAAAAGTGACAGGAAATTGAGAGCGCTGATTACCGGCATCACGGGTTTTCTCGGATCGCATTTGATCGACCATTTGCAGTCGTGTGGCGACGAAGTGCTGGGCGTGGCCAGAAAAGCATCGGCCGGTTCGGAACGGACTGCGAGTCTAAACGCCGTACCCCACGTGGAGTGGGATCTCGCTTCCCCCCTCGGTCCACCCGATACCACACAGCAAGCGATTGCCAACTTTGCCCCAGAGTGCGTGTTCCATCTGGCGGCGATGAGCGTGCCGCGGCATTGCGGCAATGCGGAACCGACGCCTGCGGCTTGGGAAATCAACGTGGGAGGAACCGAGCGACTGGTCGCCTGCTTGCGGCAATTGCCGAACAAGCCGCGATTGATACTGGCTAGCAGTGGCGAAGTTTACGCTCGACCGACGCGAAATTTCCTGGTCGCCGAAGACCGCCCGGTAGAAGCCCACAATGGGTACGCGGCCACGAAGTTGGCCGCCGAACGAGTCGTACACACGGCGTCCGACCAAGGCTGGCTCGACGGGGTGATCGTGCGTTCGTTTCAACATGCCGGGCCAGGGCAAAATCGCGAATTGATGATGGCCGAATGGGCCCGGCAAGTGGTCGATCCCAACAGCGACATCGTGCAAGTACACAGCTGCGAGGTGTGGGTGGACATGTCCGACGTTCGCGATGCCTGTCGCGGCTATCGGTTGTTGGCGTTGTCCGGCGCCGCAGGCGAAACCTACAACCTGGGGTCCGGAACTTCGCAGCGTTCAGGCGATATTCTGGCCACGATGATGCGCCTGGCTGGAAGCGCAAAACGGGTAGTGGAATGCCGGCCTGGACGGCGGCGGATCCCAATTGCCGATATCGGCAAATTGCGATCCATCGTGGATTGGTACCCGAGAATTCCCGTTGCGCAAACGATTACGGACACATTGGCCTGGTGGCGAGCGCATGCGGGCACCGACGCTCGCCAAGAAAGGTAATGCCTTCGACAAGTCGGCAAAATCATGGGGTGGCTTTGGGTTCGGAACTTTTGGCGCGCTCGGCTTGCCATTTTTGCAATTGTTCGGAATTGTTTGTGGCTTGGGCCAGCGCGATCAGCCGATCGAGTGTTTCGGCAATCACCAGGGCTTGGTTCATTTCCGGAATGGATTTCTCACGAGCCTTCAACCCTTGATAGCCGTTGACCAGCAGCGGTTCGGCCTCGGCATACTTTTCCTGGCCCAGCAGCGAACTGCCAAGAACCGCCATGATGTGGAACGCGGTCCAGGCATCGGGTTGCTGTTGTTCGGCGAGAGTCAAACCTTCTCGCAAGAGTGTTTCTGCCGCGGACCACTTTTGTTGTTTGAGCAAGTTTTGACCCAACCCCGCGACTTGCTCCAGGTATTCGGGCGACTCGCTGCCCGACCTTTGCTTCACCACGGCTAGCCACTTTCGTCGCCAGGTTTCGGCGGCGCTGAACTGACTGGCAGTTTCATATGCATCGATGGCATCGCGAATAATTGCCTTGGCATGCAGATGAGTGAAGTTGCGAGCTTCGACGGCAACGGCTGCCTGCTCAAGCAGTGGCAACGCTACGTCCATTCGATCGGCAGCGCGATATGCTTCCGCAAGGTTTCCCAGAGAGGTGAGCGTGCTCGGATGATCTGATCCGAGAGTTCTGCTCTTTCGCTCGTGAACCTGCTCATACGCTCCAATCGCATCGGTAAGCCTGCCCGCCGCTCGATAAGTTCCAGCCAGCAGATGCAAGGCAGACAGGGTTTCGGCGTGATCATTCCCTCGTTCTGCCTCGCTTACATCGTAGACTTGCTGGATCAACCCAATGGCCTCATCCCATTTACCAACGGCAAGATAGGCTCGAGCCAAGGTGGACATACTCAGCAGCGTATGCGGATGATTGACGCCGAGGGTCTTGATTCTGCCGTGGCAAACCTGCTCGTACAGAGCGATGGCCTCGGGGGGCTGGCCCGCCAGGCGATAGGCATCGGCCAGATTGCCGAGAATGGCCAGCGTGTGCGGATGGTCGATGCCTTGGTTTCTCACTCGAATTTCACGAATCTGTTCGTAAAGTTCGATGGCGTCGGCGATCTTTCCTGTTTCGCGATAGGCCCCGGCCAGGTTGCCCTGGACGGCCAGGGTAGACGGATGTTCGACCCCCAATTTTTGGCCAAGGTCGGCGAGCACCTGGCGATAGAGAGCAATTGCCTCGGCCAACCTGCCAGCGCTTCGATGAGCGTTCGCGAGATTTGCCTGGGTGGTGAGCGTTGCCGGATGTTTTGCTCCCAGTTTGACCGTCTGCCCGTCGCGGACCTGCTCCAACAGCGCGATGGATTCTGCTTCCCGGCGATCCTGTTGATATGCGTCTGCCAGGTTGTGCGTAGCGTTCAGGGTCGTAATGTGATCGGCCCCCAAAGTGCGCAAACTTGTATTCCGCACTTGCTCGTAGAGTGCCACAGCTTCGGTATGCATGCCAGCATCCAAGTAAGCACGCGCCAGGTTTCCCAAGGTGGTGAGAGTATTGGGGTGGTCGGCCCCGAGGCGTTGCACGTTCGCGTCGCGCACGCTCTCAAACAGGGCGATGGCTTCGCGGATGTTGCCGCCTTCGTGATAAGCCCTGGCCAGATTGTGCATGGTGGCGAGGGTAGCGGCATGATCGGCGCCTAGTTTGTTAACTTTGGATTTGCGAACCTGTTCAAACAACTCGATCGCCAGAGAGATTTTTCCGGTTTCGCGATAGGCGCCGGCTAAGGTGTGCAGCGTGTACAGTGTTTCGTAATGGTCCGGTCCTAGTCCTTGTTCACGGATAGACCTCGCTTTCAGCAAGATCTTCTCGGCCTTATCGGCATCGCCCAACTCCAGCAGAGTATCGCCGAGGATCGTTTGCAGTCGTGCCACGGCAAGCGTGTCGCCAATCAAGTCGGCATCGAGATCGTCGGCCGCTTGACTAACCCGCTCGACCAACTGCTGATAAAGGGGAGCGCCTCCCAGTTCTTCAGATCGAGGATTGATGCCTTTGAGGATCGACGCCAAGAAATCCACGCCTTTTTCGATTTGGGCCAGGCGGCGCTGGGCCTGCTCATTGGCCAACCGCTCGGCGTTGGCCGCCTTGACGGCGATTTCTTTTTGCCGGTCGGCTTCTTGTCGGGCTTGAGACTCGCTGTCGGCGCGCTGGGCTTCGGACTCCCGCGCTCGATTGGCCTGGATCAACCCCATGGTTGTGCCCACTACGCCCAGCAACAAAACCGCGAATACCGAGGCCGAGGCGATCAGGAGCAATCGCCGCCGCTTGCGTTGTTCCTGGGCTTTGGTTGCCGCCGCCGCTTGTTCGGCCTCGGCGCGGCGCAATCGTTCTTCGACGCCGGCACGATACGAGGCAATTAACGAGGCTACTTCGTGGCCGTCGGCAGGTCGCTCTGCGGAATTGGCCGCCAGACAGTGCTTCGCAATTGCCTTCAACTCTGTTTCGGCTCCGCAGGCGTCGATCCGAGCGAATGCTGCCGCCGTGTCGGCCCGGGCTGCCTGGTCGATGGTTTCAAGAGCCGACTTGCCCGTGAAAACCGCCTGGCCAGTCAAAATGCCGGTCAAAATCCCTCCCAGGGCAAATACATCGGCCCGGGCGTCAACCGCTTCTCCCCTCGCTTGTTCGGGAGCCATATATGCAGGAGTTCCCATCACCGCTCCTGCCGCGGTATGCTCGGCAGCAACGAGCGATTCTGGGTGATGGCCACGCGAAATCTCAAGGTCGTTGGCCAGGTCCTTGGCGAGCCCCCAGTCCATCACCTGCACTTCGCCGAATGCTCCCAACATGATGTTGGCCGGCTTCAGATCGCGGTGGATGATCCCCTGGGCATGCGCGAAACCCACAGCCTGGGCAATTTGTTCAAAAACCGTCACGAATCTCGGGAGGTCGTCGCTGGGACCGGGGCGTACTGCAAGTTCTTCTGCAAGTGTGCGGCCGCGGATTCGCTTCATCGCCAGATAAGGCGAACCATCGTCGAGCGTTCCCAACGCATAGACGGGCGGAATATTAGGGTGGGGCAACTTCGCGGTGATCTTGGATTCGGTGACGAATCGCTCACTGCTTGCCCCCGGCAACAACAACTTAAGGGCCACCTCGCGATCGAGTGTCATTTCTCGACCCGCCAGCACCCGGCCCATGCCTCCGCGGGCAATTTCGCCCGTAATCGTGTAGCCGGGAATGGACTGGCCAGCGCCGCTGATGCCAGCAATCGACGGCGCGGTGGGCGGCGCAGGGTCAAAGCCTTTCGCTTGATCGAGCGTCGACGGCTCGACGGGAGCAGGCTGCCGGTCGATCGTGCGATGGGATTCGGCGGTGCCCTCGAAATCAACGGTGGGTTGGGGATCGAAGGGAGGATCATGCGGCATTTGCAAGTCTCCGGGAAATGAGCTTTGCTCGATAATGTCGCATATTTGGAGCGCCAACTCCAACATTGCCGCTATGTCCCCGAGCCGCAACGATGCTGCTCTGGCTTCGCTCCGACAACGGGTCGGTTTGCACGCTTGTCCAGCAAGCCATTCCGTGAACAATTCGCGAGCCGGTCGGCGAACAAAAATGGTCGCGAGGGGGGCGGCTGGCAGTCATAATGACGCCCTTTGGATCGACAACGCGTCGGTCAAGACCTTGATACCTTTCGTTGCTGGAACTGCATCCATGATGAAAACATTGTTAGTCTGGCGGAAATGCACCGTAGCTTTGGCCGTTATCGCGGGTTGCAGCTTGGGCTGGCAACAAAGCGTCTTGGCCCAGGCGCCGCCGCCTTATGGCGAGGCCATTTCCATCGAACAAGCTCGCAAGGTGATTGCCGCCGCCGAAGCCGAAGCCAAGAAGAACGAATGGCCCGTGGCCATTGCCGTGGTCGACGGCGCCGGATTCCTCGTGGCTTTTGCCCGGCTGGACAATACCCAACTTGGTAGCGTGGAAGTCGCTCTGCAAAAAGCGAAGACTTCGGCCCTGTTTCGTCGCCCCACCAAGGCGTTCGAAGATGGCCTGGCCACCGGTGGCGCCAACCTCAGGCTGCTCAAACTGCCAGGCGCCCTGCCCGTCGAAGGGGGCTTGCCGATCATTCACCAGGGAAAGGTGATTGGCGCCATTGGCGTGTCGGGCGTGCAAGCGTCGGAAGACGCCCAAGTGGCCACCGCCGGTCTCCAGGCATTAAACCCGCAGCCGTAAAACACCGTTAAAGTTCGAGATTCTCTGCCAACAGAACGAAATCTCTTGGCCTGCGTCTCGGCAGGGTGTGGCTTATGGGGTGATGGCCCCCTGCGCCGCCGAGACGTTTGAGCCCTTGAGTGCCATCGTCACTCAAGGGCTTGTGGCAAAGAGAAAAATATGGGTGGTCTCGCGCGGCACTTTCCTGGCATACTCACTACCGAGATCGTGTTGGCTACCGCGCCCAGAGACGGTCGTTTGCCCGAGTGGAAAGAAACAGGAGCAAAGATGCGATATCGCGAATCATTCTCGGTACGTTGCTGCACCATGCTGATCGCCTGCCTGGGATTGACTGCGAGGCCAACCGACCAGGCTCGGGCCGAAGATCAGCCCGTTTCGATTCTCGCGGCCCGGATTGGAGGGCACATCCATCCTTCGATTTGCCGTACGAAGGACGGTACCCTGGTCGTGGTGTACAAGGGGGGCGAAGGGTTGATGTGTGCCCGCTCAACTACCGGCGGAGAAACTTGGGAAACACCCACGCTCATTCCCACCTCGGCCAAACGGCCCGAGGCGATACGCGAGGTGAAAAAGTTTGAGGTGTATCCTGGTACTGCCGACACGCTGCCCGACGATCGCGTGCTGGTTACATGGAATTACATTGCCGACGACAAGGCCAACGACGGTTATTACGAGCGCGCGCTTCTCTATACCGTCAGTTCCGATCAGGGGAAAACCTGGAGCGAGCAGGGGTTGATCGGACCGATCGACGGGAAGCACTTGGGCGCCGTGCGGCACAACGTATTGCCATGGAACGATGGACGCTGGCTATTGCCGCTAAGGGTGGGCCCCCCGCGGCTGTTTGATCCCAAGACCGGCGAGCTCGCCGAATTCCCCTTGGTGGGACCGGATGAAAGGCAGCACTCTTTTCAACAGATTTCGCGAACCGCCAAGGGCACGCTGCTGGCCATGGGACCGGTATTTCTCCGTTCTACCGACGACGGCCAATCCTGGCACGAAGTGCGCAACTTCCCGGCGGTTCCCGATGGCGACAGTGCCGAGGGCCGCTACCTGACCACACTCTCGGACGGAAAAGTGGTGGTCACCTGGGGCGTGGGGAACGACAATCGCGGCCTGCGCTACAACTTCTCGGCAAATGACGGCGTTTGCTGGAATACCGGCGGCACGGTCACCCTGCTGCCCGATACCCCGATCGCGGCGAGGTATTACTCGGCCCGCACCATCCAACTCGACGAGCAGCACCTGGGCACGGTGTATATGAACAGCCAAGGCGTGCACTTCTTGAAAGTTCACATGGACCGCGTGGCGAAATAGGCCGTTACCAAAGCGAAACGCACGCCCGGCTTTTGTCTTCCGGGGTCGTTGGCCATTGGCTCGACTCGGTGCGGCCTCGCTCGATTCGAGTGCGGGCTGTTGAGTTGCTTCGGTTATTTGAACGAAGCGGAGAATTGCTGTCTCTTTGCTCGTCAGACCGGTACTTGGCCACTAAGAAAGCCCTGGTCGATCGTCTGGATAAGTACGCCGATGGGAATGGCCCTTAGCTCCGCAGAGCCGTTCGCATAATTGCGCTGCGAATTTCGCGGGCCTCAAATTCTCCGGCTGCTGCGCATCCGCGTGATGCCGAGCATGCTGCTGCTGAGCAGAACGTTGCTGCTGAAGAGCCCTGGCGCCGCGGATTCGGTCGGTTCGTTCATTTGCTTGGGAGGGCACACGGCGAGCACCAGGGCATCGATGGCCATTTGAATTTTTCTCCCCAACCAGAGCGCCGCCATGATGGCAATCGCGCCTAGCACGGCCAGCACGCCAAACACCAGCGCTTCGAGCAGCGCGTCTTGAATGATCGTTTCAGCCTGTCCGGGTGTCGTTAATCGCTTCCACAGGAACCACGAGGCCGCGATTACCGCGGCGAACGGCACCAGCACCAGCACAAAGAACACGCCATTCACGCGGCGGCTCAACTGCTCCAATTCGGGTCGGGCGTCGGCTTCGGTGACTTCGCTGGGAACCAGGCGAGGGTAGAACGCCTGAATCACCAGGTAAGCCACGAGGAAGAAGCTCATGGCCGCCGCAATCAATCCGCAGAGCACCTGCGAGGTGACAAACTGCAAATAAATGCCCAGCGAAATCTGGCCTCGTCCCGATATCAAATCGATCCACATCGGGAAAATAAATCCCGAAGAAATCCACAGGGTGAGCACCACCAGGCCGATGCACCACGGCAACCTCAGGGTGTTTCGCGACACCGTCAACCACCGCTCGTCGCTCGCGGGAGGCTCGCGCTGACTGACGGCGCGCGCGGTGATGCGCGCCATCCAAACGCAGATCCCCACTCCAATCGTATACACCGTGGCATTTACCACCGCCAACTGTACGCCCAGAAAAATCTGGCGTATGTACTCCGCCTGTTCGCTCGCCATGCCCGAGGTAATGCTGGCAATGATCGCCCGCAGGTTGAAGGCGATATTCAATAAACTAAGAATCACATTGGGAATCAGGGCCACACCCACGAGCGCTGTGAGGGGGCGCCGGGCGACGCGAACCCGCCAGCTTGCGGGAGGCGGCCGCAACAACGCCTGAACTTCGGGATCGAGGCATAACTGCAACTGCCGCGCTAATTGACTGGCGTTGGCATAGCGCTTGGCGGGGTCGGGGTCCAAGCAGCGCAACAGCACGTCGCGCAGTCCCAGGGGAAAATCCCGGGGCAAGCGCTCCAAGGCTTCCGGAGCAACTCCCTGCCGCCGCCGCTCAACCATCTCGGCCACGGTGGCCAGCATGCCGCTGGGCAACATCGGATCATGAAAGGGCCGATCGCCGGTCGCCAGTTCCCAAAGCATCACTCCCAAGGAATATAAATCGCTGCGGCCGTCCAAATCCTCGGGTTGGGCCACCATTTCCGGATGGTAGGCTTCCAACTGTTCGGGCGACATGTACGCCAGGCTGCCGCCGAAAAACTCGCGGGCGCTGGCGCCTTCGACCTCGTTGCTGAAGCTGATATTGAAGTCGGCCAGCTTGGGGCTCCCTTCCTCGCTGAGCAACACATTCGCCGGCTTGATGTCGCGATGCAACACGCCGCGATGATGGGCATATTCGAGGGCTTCGGCCAGCCGGGCGCCCAGCCAGCATACGACGCCTGGCCAATCGCTGCGCTCCAGCACCTGCCGCGAGAGCGAAAACGACGGCTTCGACAGACCGCGGTCCTCCAGGGCCTGATCCACTTGCGACAGCAAGACAATTCCGGAACGATGTGAATCCGGAATATGACGCACCCGCTGCACCACGTCTTGCAGCGTACCGCCTGGCACAAACTGCATGTAGAGCAGGTGCAGTTGCTGCTCCGGCAGGGTTCGCTGGTCGTAAACGCGCACGATATGCGGATGGTCGAGCTGCGCCAACGTTTGCGGTTCGTCGCTTCGGCTACGACTGATCTTGAGTGCTACCAGCCGCTGCATCGACCGCTGCCGGGCCAAGTACACGGTTGCAAACGCCCCTTGCCCCAGCCGATTCACCAGGTCGAAATCGTCAACTTCCTGGCCGGGAGAAAATGTCTCCGCAGCGGTGCTCGATTTCGAGGAACTTGTCGGCGAACCGCCTCCTAGTTGCAGCAGATCGCGCAATTGTTGCGCCTGCGCAGGAAATCGTTGCAAATAGGCGCCGGAATCGACCGTTTCTCCCGCGTGCCGCCGCAGGTGCAAGTCCTCCAAAATCACGTCGCAAGACAATTGGCCGTTAAGCAACACCGATCCCAATAGTTCTACGTACCATTCGGGCGGCTGCATGCAACCGCGTCGGCACCTTTGCTCCTGATCCGCCATGATGAGCAAACTGACAGCCATTTGACGAACACCCACGGGACCTTCCGGCAAAAAAGCGCACAGGTCCGGAGGGGCATTCTGCTCTTCCCACTGCCGCAGGAATGCATCGATCCGCTCGGATAGAATTGCGTCCCAGTCGCTCTGGATGGTGGTTCCAAATTCCTCGGCCGGAACCAGTCGTGAATCGTCCTTGCCGGACAACAGCCAAGCCTCCCCTGCAAGTGCCACAAATCGTGCCCCGCTCGGGCAGTGGATCGGTATGCTTTCGTTGTAGCACAGCAGCGAGCCTTGTTGCCAGCAAAAGACCTTGCCGCAAGAGAGCAAATTCGAATTGCGACGCATCCAACCTTATTGTTGGGAGCGATTCAAGAAGCTGCGGAGCCCTCGCCCGACAATTTGCGAACCGCGTATTGCCGCAACCATGCCACGCCCGCCGCTGATACACGGGCGCGGCATGTTCCCTTTTGACTGTGAAGAGAGAAGGCGGTTGTTAGTCTTCGTCTTCTTCGTGCAGGACCGCCTTGTCGGTGATTTCCTTTTGCACGTTTCCGGGCACTACGTCGTAGTGGCTGAATTCCAGCGTATAGCTGCCTTGGCCACCGGTCATACTGGAAAGGCTGCGGGCATACGTCGTGACTTCGCTCAGGGGAACTTCGGCCGAAACGGTCATCATGCCTCCACTCGCCGAATCGGTCCCCAACACCCGGCCCCGGCGACCGGAGAGGTCGCTGTTGATGTCGCCAAGTTTTTCGCTAGGAACGGTGATATCGATTTTCACGACAGGTTCGAGGAGGCTCGGTCGGGCTTTTTGGAAGCAATTGCGAAAGACCATGCTGCCAGCCGTCTTGAAGGCGGCTTCCGAACTGTCCACGTCATGATATTTGCCGAAATGGACTTCCACTCCCACGTTCACCACCTGGTAGCCGGCGATAACCCCGCGCGTCATTCGCTCATAAAAGCCCTTTTGAACGGCCGGCAGGAAATTACTGGGAATGGTTCCGCCCACGACCGAATTCACCCACAAGAAGTTGATGTCGGGATCGTGATGGTATTCCTTCATTTGCGGGAATCGATCGGAGCTACAAAACTCGGCGGGGTCGGTATCCGCGGGGAAAGGAAACATCCGAATGTGAACTTCGCCGAACTGGCCCCGTCCGCCCGATTGCTTCTTGTGCCGATAACTATCGTCGGCGTTGGCTTGAATGGTTTCGCGATAGGGAATCTTGGGCTCTTTGGTGTTCACTTCCACCTTGTCGCGCCGCTTGAGCCGCTCTTGCAAAATCTGCAGGTGCAATTCGCTCATGCCGGTCATCACCAATTCTTTGGTCTGCTGATCGCGGTCCAAGTGAAAGGTTGGATCTTCCTCCACCACTTTGTGCAATGCACCGGACAGCTTGGCCTCGTCGCCGCGACTCTTGGGGGTAACCGCCAAACCGACCATGGGCCGAGGGAACGGAATCCGAGGGAGTTCGATTTCCCCCAGCGAACTTCCCGTGTGCAATTCCTCGGTCTTGGTCACGGCGACAATCTCACCCGGACCGGCGCTGTCGATACTCTTGGTTTCGTTCGCCTGTACCCGGAACAACTGGTTGATTTTGATTCCTTTGCGCGCCCCGCTGGCCGGAACCGTATCGCCCGATTTGAGCGACCCGGAATAGATGCGGATGTAGCTGATTTTTTGCACGAAGGGATCGATGCGGGTTTTGAATACCTGCGCGGCGAGCGGCGCTGACGGATCGGCCTTCAGCTCGACGTCGTCGCCATTTTTCTTGCCATTGCGTTTGACCACGTTGGGCGGCAAAGCGCAATGCGCGAACGCGTCGAGCAACTCGGGGAGCCCCACGCCGGTCTTGCTGGAACAGCAAACAATTGGGATCAAGGTGCCGGCCAGCATCGCCTCGTCGATCAGGCGATCGCGCTCTTCGGCCTCGGGTTTGATGCCTTCGAAGTATTTCTCCATGGCCACTTCATCGACTTCCACAATCGATTCGATGAGCGCCTCGTTGATTTCGGCCGGATCGAGCAGGGCGCCGGTGGTGTCGCCCTCCAAGTCGAGGCAACTGGCAACGCCACGGAAATCGTGCCCCGAGCCCAAGGGCACATTGAACGGCACACAGGCATTCCCCCACACTTCTTTAATGGAATCAATGAGGGCGGGAAAGTTGATGTTCTCCGCGTCCAGTTTGTTGATCACGATCATCCGGCCCACGCCCGCCTTGCCGGCCTCTTCAAAGCACCGTCGAGTGTTCACTTCGATGCCGCTTTGAGCGTTGATCACAATGGCGGCGGTGTCCACGGCCCGCAAAGCACCGATGCTCTGGCCGATGAAGTCGGGGTATCCGGGAGCGTCGATCAGGTTGAATTGTTTTCCGTTGGACTCAAAGTGAACCACGGTCGATTCGATGGAATACTTATGGTGTTTCTCCTCGTCGTCGAAATCGCAAATACTGTTTCCGTTGTCCACGCTTCCCTGATGGCTGACGGCGCCGGTCTTGAACAGCAGGGTGTCGGCCAAGGTTGTTTTTCCAGCGGAACCATGGCCGCAAAGAACAATGTTGCGAATATCAGCGACGTTGAGTTGCGACATATAGCCTTTCCTTCACAATGAGGCGCCTGGGCGCCCGCTCGTCCCCATGATGTGTTCGTATCCCCCGCGCTGGTTGCCAACGCCTGTCGTTTTGCCCCCTGTCCTCTCACAATCTCCCCTGCGATCTGGGATGATCCCAACTTCCCGAGCGCTGCCGTCGCCGGCTGCCCGGTCAAGGGCCCGGGATCTCTTCAAACCGCAGTACGTCGGCTAGTTCGATCCGGCCTTCGTACAACGCGCGACCGATGATGCAGCCGGCCGCCCCCAATGTGGCCAACTGTTCGACATCGGCCGCCGTGGTGATTCCGCCCGATGCAATCAGCGGAACGGTCACCACGGCTAGCATCTCTTCCACGCCGGTCAGGTTGGGCCCCGCCAACATGCCGTCGGTGGCAATGTCTGTATAGATTACGGCAGCCAAGGGCTCGTGAGCAAACTCGCGGGCAAAAGAAGTTGCCGGCGTGCTGCTGTTTTCGCGCCAACCGTCGGTGGCCACCATCCCCCCCCTGGCATCGATGCCCAGGCACAATCGCTGGGGATGTTGACGGCACACGGCGCGAAACCAGTCAGGTTCCTTGAGCGCCCGGGTTCCCACCACCAAACGCTCGACGCCCGCGGCGAACAATTGACGAATGATGTCGTCGTCGCGAACACCGCCCCCGAGTTGGCACGGAACGTCCACCGCATTCACAATTGCCCGGATCGAGGCGAGGTTTGCCAACTGGCCATCGCGGGCGCCTTCCAGATCGACCACATGCAACCGCCGGGCCCCTTGCGACACAAAATGTCGAGCCATCGCTGCCGGGTCGTCGCCAAACACGGTTTCGCGGTCGTAGTCTCCCTGCGCAAGGCGTACGCAGCGTCCCCCACGAAGATCGATCGCCGGCCAAATTTGCATCGTGCTTCGCTCGAAAGTAAGTAGCCCTGACGTAACCGTGCTTTTGAAAAGCAATCCCGTCGAAAACGGACGGTACGTCACGGCAAGTTAGGCGATGTAAAGCGTTTCCGACATAAACGCCGCATCAACTCCGGCTTTACTACGAAAGGAAACGCGGAATATGCCACAGATTACGGCGCGATGCAACTCTCGGTTAAATCGGGCAAGTGCTTTGTCACGACATGAATCGCAGTGGCCTGCCCCAAGTTCCTGAGAAGATTTGCCGCAGTGGCGAAAACAGCAACAAGCCCTTGGCTTGGGCCAAAAGCGCGCCGCGCAGCGCATGTTGTTCGTTCCACGCGTTGGGGGAGTTAATCCCAGCGCAGCGGCGCCTGCCAGGCCTCTTTCAAATCGGCGATTTCGGCGTCGATCACCAGCGGCGCCAAAATCTCGGTGGGTCGATCCGAGTCGTCGGATATGGGTCGCGGTATGCCTACCACTTGCAACCGTGGTTCTTCCATCACTTCGCCCACCAGTGCACAAGGCAAGCCGGCGAATAGCTCTTCGAATGCCGCGGCGTCGCCTGCCCCGACTTCGCATAAGAATCGCGAGTGTGACTCGGCAAACAACAGCACCGCGGTGGCCTGGGGAAGGGTGCACAGCGGATGCAATTCTTCGCCGCTCCAGCTTTCTTGAAGCCGTGCAAGCTCGCTCGCCGATTCGGCATCGACCTCAATCTGATAGGGAACCTGCCCCAGGAAGAGGCGAGCGCCAAGACCTCCGGCAAATGCCGATTCCGCCGCAGCCGCGGCCAAACCGCCTTCGCTAAGATCATGGCAGCTCAACACCAGGCCCTGGCCAATGGCCTTGTGCAAGGTTCGATACAGTCGCAACGCCTGCGCGGTGTCGACGGTGGGAACGTCGCCGCCCGACAGCTTCTGCGTAATTGCGAATTGGCTGCCGGCCATTTCCTCCTTGGTGACGCCTAGTTGGTAGAGGTAGCTGCCGGCCAGCTTCAAGTCCATGGTCACCGCGATTGCCGCATCGTCCATTTGGCCAATGGCGCTGATCAGCAGCGATGGCGGGATGGCGATTGGCTGGCTGCCGTCGTCGGGGCGAAACTCATTGTAAAGACTGTCTTTGCCGCTGATGAACGGCGTTCGCATGGCAATCGCCGCGTCGCGGCATCCCACGGCGGCCCGCACCAGCGAACCCAATTGCTCGGGCCGCTCGGTGTTTCCCCAACAAAAATTATCAAGTATGGCGATCCGATCGGGGTCGGCGCCCACGGCCACGCAGTTCCGTATGGCCTCGTCGATGGCGCCGGTCGCCATGTGATAGGGGTCGAAATCGCCCAGCGCGGGATTCATGCCGTTGGCAATGACCACCGCCCGAGGCGAACCCAGCACGGGCCGCACCACCGCGGCATCGCTCGGCCCATCGTTATTGCGACCCACCAGCGGCTTCACCACGCTGCCGCCTTGCACCTCGTGATCGTACTGGCGAATCACCCATTCTTTGCTGCATACGTTGAGCGAACCCAATATCGCCAGCAACTCGGGCGTGTAATCCCAACTATACTTGTCCGGCAGCGGTTGCTCGACTCGCGGCGGCGGATCGTAGACGGCCTGGCGAACCACCTCGGGCCGTCCATCGTGCAAGAACGCCATGTCTAACTCGCCGACGGGGAAGTTGTCGTAGAGCAGTTGCAACTTGCCGGTGGGGACAAACGTGCCGATCGCCGTGGCCTCCACGCTCTCGGCCGCGCACAACGCGTGGAATTCGTCCCACTTTTCCGGGGCGACGGCCAGCACCATTCGCTCTTGGGCCTCTGAAATCCAGACTTCGGTGTACGAGAGGCCGGCATACTTCAGCGGTACCCGTTCCAAATGCACCTCGGCCCCGATTTTCTCGCCCATTTCTCCCACCGCGCTCGACAGCCCGCCGGCGCCGCAATCGGTGATGGCGTTGAACAGTCCGCGATCCCGGGCTTGCAAGATCACATCGACCACCATTTTCTCGGTGATGGCGTTGCCGATCTGCACTGCGCCGCCCGAAACGGTGTCGCTCTCGTGCGTGAGTTCCACGCTGCTGAAGGTGGCGCCGTGCAACCCGTCCTTTCCGGTTCGTCCACCGACCACCACAATCAGGTCGCCCGGTTGAACTTCCTTGCGCGACTTATCTCGGGGAAGCAGACCCACGTTGCCGCAATACACCAGGGGATTCCCCAAGTACCGCCGGTCGAAGAAGATGGCGCCGTTTACCGTGGGAATTCCCATGCGGTTGCCGTAATCGCGCACGCCGGCGACCACGCCCCGCATCACCCGGCGTGGATGCAACACTCCGCGAGGAAGTTCCTCCGGCGGAAAATCGGGGGGAGCGAAACAAAACACGTCGGTGTTGCAGATGGGTTTGGCCCCCAAACCGGTCCCCAGGCTGTCGCGAATCACTCCGCCCAAGCCGGTATTGGCGCCGCCGTACGGCTCCAACGCCGAGGGGTGATTGTGCGTTTCGACCTTGAACACCACGTTGTTCTGCTCATCGAAGCGAACGATGCCGGCGTTGTCTTCAAATACGCTCACGCACCAGTCGCGTTCACCGAGCGATTTGCGAACCTCGACCGTGGCGGCAAATACGGTTTCTTTGAGCATATTGCCAAACGTGCGCTCGCCGTGCTCGTCACGATAATGGATGCGGCCTTTGAGCGTTTTATGGCTGCAATGTTCGCTCCAGGTTTGCGCAATGGTTTCCAGCTCCACATCGGTGGGGTCGCGGCCCAAATCGGCGAAATGCGATTGAATGGTGTGCATTTCGGCCAGCGATAACGAGAGTTGCCCTTCGCGGCTGATGCTCAGCAGAGCGTCGTCGTGCAGACCGGCCAGGCGTATCGTGCGCCGCTCGAAAGAGTACGTGCCTTCCAACGACAGTGTATTGAGGTCCAGCGAACCAAACATGCACTGTTCGATGGCATCGTTGGCCAACAGCCGGCTCGCCAGCGCCTGCAGTACGGGCTTCTCCAGGGGCAGAAACCAATACTTGCGAAAGGTGCGAATCTCGTCGGCGACCAGTCCCAAATCGGCCGCAGCGCGTTTGGCGCTCTGTGCCACGGGGTCCATCACGCCCGGTTTGGGAAGCACGTACACCCGTTGCGTGAAACCTTCCGCCGGCGGCGTTTCTAAATCCACATGCCCTAGCTCGGCTACCCGCGTGCGTTCCACCACCGAATCGGCCAGGAGTTGTTGGGCCAATCGCTCCGCGGCGGCGCGATCCAGGTTTCCTTGCACGAGGTAGCCGCGACCGGTGCGCACCTGCAAATCTTTCGCCAGGTGCAAGTCGGCGGCTTCTTCCGCCAGACGTTCGGCCGCCAGGTCATGCGCCTCGCCGGCCGGGTAAATGTCAATTTCCCAGAGCATCGCGTCTTTCTTTTCCTGAAGCCAGCAGGGCCGTCAGCCGCGCCACGTCGGCGGCTTCGAGTGCGGATCGCATTTCACCGAGATCGCGTTCCAAGCGGGTCAAATGTTCCAGTATCGCAGTCCGATTCGCCAGCAAAATCTGCTGCCAGAGTTCCGGATCGCCCGCCGCAATTCGGGTGGTGTCCCGCAATCCGCCGGCCGAGAGTTCCCACCAGGGAGCCGGAATTCCGCAAGCCAACGCCGAAGCCAGCAAGTGCGGCACGTGGCTTGTGGCGGCAAGGATCCGATCGTGTTCGTTGGGGGGCATCAACCGCACCTGCGCTCCCACCGCCCTCCACAACGCTTCAATCTGCTGGACATCGGCAGCCAGCGATTGGTCCGTAGGCGTCAAAATCACCAGCCGATCACAAAACAAATCCGCGGTGGCATGCCGCGGACCGGATTTTTCGCTGCCTGCCAGGGGGTGGCTGCCCACAAAATGTATCCGCTTGCCATGGGCACCGGCGGCCACCTGTTCGACGATCGACTGTTTGACGCTGCCGGCATCGGTGATCAATGTATCGGGCGTTGCCGCGGCCGCGGCCTGCAGCACATCGTGGGCAATGCGCGCCACCGGAGTGCAAACCACAACGAGCGATGCCGCGCGAACGCCCTCGACAAGGTCGGTCGTGGTTGCATCAACCGCCCCCACGGCGCGTGCCTCGGCCAAGCTGGTCTCACGGCGTCCCACCCCAACTACCTGGGCCGCCAAGTTTCGCTCGCGCAGCGCCATCCCCAGCGAGCCTCCGATCAGGCCCACGCCAACAATGGCCACGGTATCCCAGGTCGGTGATGACACGAGTGATTCTAGGGCTGCAGATACGGCATTAGCGGTAGGGGACGGCATTGTAGCAGACCGGCGCGAACTGTCGCAGGGGGGAGCCATGGCCGTGGTGTTGTCGTCGCGACGTGTTGAATTCTTCAACAGAGCGCGTCGTCATATCCATGCGATGGCAAAACAGCGGCGTAAGTCGTTATTTTGGCAGCCGTGAGGAGCCTTACTGCAAACTTGGCAAAGTTGAAAATTGCCACGACGGCATTTCACCAGAATTTCGAGGGTTTTGCGATCCGTAGCAAGTTGCCCGTGCCCGGTCGAATATCCCCTGCCGAGTCCCCTCCCTTGCCGAGGTACGCGTCCGACCGGCGTTGATGGCCGCCCGCTGTTTTCATCGAGTTCACCCCGGTGGATTGTTTCCGCTATCCCGGTTATGATATTCGCGATTCGGGTTGCCAGGATCGCGCGATCGCGTTGTTTGGTGGGGAGATCTCATCGGCAGACGGTCGCCTACAGATTTAACAAGGCGGGAAAATCCTCCTGATTCTTCGCCTGTCAGAGAGAGTGTGTGCAGGATCTCCGATGCCGATTATCAATTTCGTCAACGAAAAGAAGCAAATCCAAGTTCCCGAGGGCGCTAACCTCCGCCAAGAGGCCCTGAAGGCCGGCGTGCAGGTTTACAAGGGCATCCACAAGGTGCTCCATTGCCCCGGCATTGCGCAATGCGGCACTTGCCGCGTGCTCATCACCAAAGGCATGGATAACACCAACCCTCGCACGTTGCTGGAACGGATGCGAATGAAATTCTCGTTTGCCTACATTGGCAACGAAGACACGATGCGGCTCTCCTGCCAGACGCAGGTCAACGGCGACATCGATGTTGTCACCACGCCCGACATGAACCTCTACGGCGAAAATTTCTTTAGCTAACGCATGTGGCCGGGGGGTGCGCCGCGAACACCAAGCGGCGCAAGAGCCTTTTCGCGGGCATTAACGAAGTTTGGTGGCAACCAATTGACGCGGTCTCGGGCCGCAAGCTCAAAATCCAGGCGGAGACGGGAGCTCTCAGGCTGTGAAGCTGATCATTGCCGTGGTGAAGCCGTTCTTGGCCGAAAAGGTGATGGAAAGCCTGCGATTGGCCCCCATCGAAGCCTGCACGGCTCGCGAAGTGAAGGGCTTCGGCCGCCAAAAGAGCTATCTCGACGAATACGGCGACAGCGAGTATTCGCAGGCATTCTTGCCCAAGGTGGAAATTTCGTTGTGGGTAGATGACGCCTGGGTGAACGAAGTCGTTCGCAAGATCGTGGTCGCCGCTCGCACCGGCCGCATGGGCGACGGCAAAATCATGGTGCTCCCCTCCGATCGCGACTATCAGGTGATCGATTTTTAGAGGGGGAAAGCCGGCGGCTCCGGGGCGGGCAGCACTAGGCGGGCAGCAACACGGCGTCGCCTGTCGAATCCATATTCAATGATTTCAGCACTCCATGATTCCGCATGGGGTGCGAATTCGACGCTCTGCCTTCGCTACGCATTCCCTCATTGCTCCGCACAGCTATAATCATCGGTTTGTCGAGTTTCCTGCACGCCACCCGCGAGACAAGAGCATTACCATGAAGCACGGTTTCGGAATCATCGGCTGCGGAATGATTTCGCGATTTCACGCCAAGGCCATTGCCGAACTTCCCAATGCCAGCACGGTGGCCTGCTTCGACACCTTTCCCTCGGCGGCCGAGAAACTTGCGGGGGAAATCAACTGCCGGGCGTATTCCGATCTCGACAAAATGCTCGCCGATCCCGAAGTCACCGTGGTCGTGATTGGCACGCCCAGCGGCGCGCACCTGGAGCCCGCCGTGGCCGCGGCTAACGCCGGCAAGCACGTGATCGTGGAAAAACCGCTGGAGATCACCCTGGAGCGGTGCGATCGCATCATCGATGCCTGCCGTAAGAACAACGTCAAACTGTCCGCCATTTTCCCTTCGCGATTTCACGACTCGAGCCAGGCCATGCGGAAAGCCGTTGACTCGGGGAGGTTCGGCCGGCTCACGCTGGGCGACACGTATGTCAAGTGGTTCCGCACGCAGCAATACTACGATAGCGGCGCCTGGCGCGGTACCTGGGAACTCGACGGCGGCGGCGCCCTGATGAACCAGGCCATTCACAGCGTGGACATTTTGACCTGGCTGATGGGGCCGGTGGTCGAAATCACGGCCCACGTCGATACCCTGGCCCACGAGCGAATCGCCGTGGAAGACACCGCCGTTGCCACCCTGCGCTTTGCGAGCGGCGCGCTGGGCGTGGTGGAGGCCAGCACGGCCGCATACCCTGGCTACCTCAAACGGGTCGAACTGCACGGCTCGCAGGGCTCGGCGATGATGGAAGAAGAAGACATCGTCAAATGGGACTTCGCCGACGAGAGGCCCGAGGATGCCGAAATCAAGGCCGCCATGGAAAGCAGCAAGAGCACCGGCGGCGGCGCGAGCGATCCGTCGGCGATTGGCTACCACGGCCACATGAAACAATTTGAAGATGTGCTCGCTGCCATCGAACAGAATCGTGAGCCAGCCGTGAATGGTCCTGAGGGTCGCCGTGCCGTCGAAATCATTCTCGGCATTTATCAGGCGGCAGAAATCGGTCAATCCGTCAAACTGCCGCTACCGGCCGACCCAAAGCTAAAGGCCCGCGAAAAGAAAAAGGGCACAGCCTAACGCGGCAGCCCCGGCCACCTTCCCAACCCGAAACCGACCCCCTGTTTCCTCTCCGATGCGCTATCGCCACGTTTGCATTGAATCGCTGGCCTACGTCCTGCCTGACGAGGAAGTCACTTCCGCGGAGATCGAACGCCGGCTTGCTCCGCTTTACAAACGGCTGCGTCTGCCCGAGGGCCGCCTGGAGTTGATGTCGGGCATCTGCTCGCGGCGATTTTGGTCGCCCGGCCTGTTGCCCGGTGATGTGAGCGTGGTCGCGTGCGATTTAGCGCTCCAGGCCGCGGATTGGGATCGCAGTCAGATCGGCGCCCTCATCCATGGCTCGGTGTGTCGCGATTACCTGGAGCCCGCCACGGCAGCGGGCGTGCATGGACGCTTGGGATTGCCCTCGGCATGCGTCGCCTACGATGTATCCAACGCCTGCTTGGGCATGCTCAACGGATTGCTGCAAATTGCCGATTTGATTGAGTTGGGCCGAATCCACTCTGGACTGGTGGTCGGCACCGAAGACAGTCGGGCGTTGGTCGAAACCACGATCGCCCACCTGAATCGTGATGCATCACTCAGTCGGGCCGACATGAAGCGGGCCATGGCCTCGCTGACCATTGGTTCGGCCAGTGCTGCGATTTTGCTCTCCCACGCCGATGTGAGCCACGGCGGCAACCGACTGCGCGGCGGAGCGGTGCGGGCATTGACCGAACATGCCGCACTGTGCCGCAGCGGTCGCGACGAAGCGGCCGGCGGGGGCATGCATCCCCTGATGAACACCGATGCCGAAGAACTGCTTCACCAAGGCATCGCCGCCGCGAGCCAATGCTTCCCGGAATTCATGGGCACCATGGGCTGGAAAACTTCACACCTCGACAAGACCATCTGCCATCAGGTCGGCAAGGCCCACCGCAAAGCACTACTGGAAAGTCTGGAACTTGACCCTAAGAGCGATTTCACCAGCTATCAACGGCTGGGAAACACTGGCAGCACGGCGTTGCCAGTCACCTGGGCCATGGCCGCCGAACGGGGCTTTCTCGCTCCCAACGACAGCCTGGGCCTCTTGGGCATCGGTTCCGGCATCAATGTGATCATGCTTGGGGTCGATTGGCAGTCGGCCCCCGTCGCCCGAGGTACCGAATCGGAAGCATTGGCGGCATTGCCGGCTTAAAGCCGATCCAAAATTGCCCCCTCGCAGTCAAGGAGGCTCTGGGGGAGGAGGGCAGGGGTTGCGGCTCGTTTCTTTCGTGCTGGCATCTCCGCAAGCTGCCGAGAAGCTTTTCCGGTCAACGTCCGTTTGCGGCGGCCCCGCCTTGAGCCTCTAAGCAAATCTGGCACGAACATTACCAGCGTGTTGGTTCTTTTGGTTCGCGAAAGAAAATTCGGTCTTCGCTCAAATCGGCCGGATCGCTAGAGTATGCCGCCCTTCGCGGTGAGGCGACCGAATGCCGCCAGGCCCGATTTCGCCCGCTGCACCGCTTCGCGGGGAAGTGTGGCCAAATAACCGCGAAGGGCGGCATCTCGCTTGCCGACCGAAGCCAAGACGTTTTCTCAGGTTTGCCTTAGCCAACAGGAGTGGAGCATGTTTGTTGCCGCATCCACTGGATGTTTTCCGCATATGCCCTTGGATGCCGCCATCGACCGCCTGAACAGCCTGGAGTTCAGTCGCGTGGAGATCGCCCTCTGGGAGCACGGTTGCCAACTCAAGCCATCGGAGGTGGCGGCGGACATCGACCAGGCCGTGTATCTGTGTCGCGATACCCATCGTTTGACCCCAGTGGCCTACAATCTGGAAATTGCCACGGGCCCCAAGTACTTCGAGCACTTTTTTGCTTGCTGCCGCTTGGCCAAGGCGACCAAGGTCGTGGCGCTGGTGGTTCGCGCCAGTGAGATCGGCACGCCCTTCAACGAAGAAGTCGAGCGACTCAGCGAGATGGTTCGACTGGCCGCCCGAGAGGGCGTCAAGGTATGCGTGAAGACCGAAGCCAATCGGGTGACCCAAGATCCCGACACCGCCTTGGTGCTGTGCAAGCACATTCGCGGATTGGCGGTCTCGCTCGATCCCAGCCATTTCATCTGTGGTCCTCACAACGGCGGGCCGTACGCTCAATTGATGCCCTACGTGGGACATGTTCAACTTCGCGATACCAGCAAGGACAAGCTCCAGGTGCGCGTGGGCCAGGGCGAAATCGAATACGGTCGGCTGATTGCCCAACTGGAGCATGCCCGGTATCAACGTGCCCTTTGCGTGGACATTGTGGAAGAGCCCGACTCCGACATCGACCACCTCGCCGAACTGCGCAAGATGCGTCTGTTGCTGGAAAGCATGCTGTAAGCGGACCGCGTCGGGTTGGCGCCGCCGGCAAAGGGCATCCATGCAGAAGTCTACCGTCAGACGGCACCTGTCACTGCGGTATCGTATCGCGATCACTCGCATTCAACGAACATAGGCCGCCAAGGTTTTCGTGGCCAAGGTTCGATCCAGCTAAGTTTTTAGAAGTGGCACCCGCTCGTTCCTCGCTCTTTCATGGGCCGGAACTGCTCGTGCCGGTTTCGGTGCTGCGCACATCCACGCAAACCGCCTGCCCACCGTCGTTGCGGCAATAAATCCGCCCGTCGCAGAGCACCGGCACGGTCCAGCACGTGGTGTCGAGCACCCGATGCTCGGCCAGCGGTTGATAACTCTCTGGCGAAGCCTTCGCAACCACCAATCTTCCATCGTCCGACAGCGCGAGCAACTTGCCGCCCGCTATCATCAACGAACCGCATCCCAGCCCTCGTTGCGACCACTTGACCTCGCCATTGCCGGCGTCCAAACACACCAGCCGCACGTTGCGAGCATTGTGCGAGTTGCCGTCGAAGCCGTACAAGTGCCCCTCCCAGAGCACGCAATTGTTCATGTGATTGCTCATATTGCGGTTGCGATACACCTGGAGCAGCCTGTCGCCATCCAGATCGTACATGGCGCAGCCGTTGTTGTAGCCCGTCGAAATGAAGATCCGCGTGCCATCGACGATGGGCGTGGTCGCCGTGGTGACAAAGTCGCTTGTCCAGGGCTGCTGGGCGACAATGCTTCCGTCGTTCGATCGCAAAATCAATAGCGCGTCGTTGTTGAGCACGGCCAGGAGCATTTCCCCGTTGCCAGCAAACGCCGCTGGCGAACCGTAGCCGGCCTGGAAAGGTTCCGTCTTCCAAACCAATTCACCGTTGTCGGCCCGCAGGGCTACCGTGCGCCCCGCGTCGATGATCAGTTTTTCGCCAACCACCAGCGGAGAGCACGAGAATCCCCATTCGGGAACGGGAACTTCCAGCATCTGTGGCAGGTGGTGCTTCCATACAACTTCGCCACTGCCTCGGTTGAAGCAGTGGAGTTGCCCCTCTTTCCCTAGCGTATATACCCGATCGCCATGCACGGTGGGCGTAGCGGCCGGCCCGCCGGTGTGCAGGTTGTCGTTGAGTGCGCCGGGATAGGAGTGCGACCAGACTTTTTCGCCCGTTTCGGCATCGAGGCACCACACGGTTTCCCGCCGGTCCTGGTGTCCCATCGTGTAAACCCGACCATCGACAACGGCAAACGAGCTATAGCCCAGGCCCAATTCGCTTCGCCATAGCTCGCGGGGCGATTGTTCGTTCCAATTGGTGCGCCAGGCGGTCTCCCGAGAAATGCCATTTGCCTCGGGCCCTCGCCACTGCGGCCACTGGAGTCTGCGCATGTTGAAGGCGGTCGGCGGACTCTCCCGAACGGAGGTCGGTTGCGCCGTCGGCCCTGGCTCGCTCCGAGGGGGAGACTGCAACTCGTTGCCGGAGCGACTCGGGTCACATCCCGTCCAGGGAAACAACAGCAACACCAGACATAGTGTGATCCGTTTCTTCATCGATCGTCCTTCGAGGGGCTGCGCGGCCGCTGGCGGCAACGACGTTATGCCAAGGCAGCCGTTCCGCTTTCGGTTCGAATGGGAAAGCCCAACCTCTTGTCCACCAGGTTTCGTAGCGGCCTACCGGCGAGGTATCTCGCCAAATTTTCGCAGAAGAAGTCGGTCATGTCGTCAATCCGACGTTTGCTTTGGCCCGCTACGTGAGGAGTGACGATCACGTTGGGCCGCTCCCACAAGGTGCTATCCGGCGGCAGCGGTTCGCGTTCGGTAACATCGAGTGCGGCGGCTGCGATATGTCCCGAATCGAGGGCGGCGGCCAGATCTCGCTCTACAAGCAGCGGACCGCGAGCCACGTTGACCACCAATGCCCCGGGGGGCAGCAATCCTAGCCGGCGGGAGTCGATCATGCCGCGTGTTTGGGCCGTGAGCGGAGCCGCCAAAATCAAAATATCGAGCCGCGGCAACATGGCGTCCAACTTTTCCGGCGGCAGCAATTCTTCAACGTGCGGCGGCTTATCGTAAGGAAAATAGTCCGTTGCCAGAATCGTGGTGCGAAACGGCGCCAGCACCTCGGCGATGCGGCGGCCCACGCCCCCCAGCCCCACAATACCTACCGTTGCCCGAGTGAGGTCGCGCGTCGGCCGACGGATGAATTCCTTCTGTTGCTGGGCGCGAAAAAACGTAGGCAAATTGCGAGTCAAACCTGTGATCAACGCCACGGCGTGTTCGGCAACCTGGTCAGCCAACACCCCTGAGGCGCTGGTGACAATGACGTCCGACTCGATCACCTCTGGTACCAGGCAGTGATCAAGCCCGGCCGCCGACGACTGAATCCACTTCAAACGCGCCCGATCGATCACCTGCCGCCAGGGCACGGGAACCTTAGGGTGGCCGCAAAAAATGTCCGCCTCGGGCAGTTCCGCCGCAACTCGCTCTTGTCCCGCGTCGACGATCTCTGCCTGCGGCACGATGCTTTGAATGGCCGCAATGTGTCGCGGCTCCGCGGGATAACAAAGGACAATCCGCATGGCAACTGTGGGCAATACAAAAGGAAGCGAATGGGGGGTCGGGGGGTGAACGTGCGGCAGGTAGGGCGAGGTCAAAGGCACGCGGCAGCGTCAAGCCGATGTTTCAGGCGACATTTGCGGCGAGCCCGTGACTCGCAAGCGATCGTTCCCTGTTGGTTCTACCGCGCGTGTGCGGATTTCGCCAGCGGGGGAAGGTATGCCAAAATTACCATCCCCCCCGACTTTGAGCGCAATCCGTTGCTTCCTCGTAACCGGCCGTCATATCTTGATTTACACCTGCGGTGGCGCATCCGCCGTTGACGCGCCGCGATTGCCGTCATAGCATCGCAAATACCCGCGGCTTATGATTCTGTGAGGCCGAGGCTAAATGATGCAACTGCCTGCCGCGTCAAAATTGTTCTGGCGTTGGGGTGGCGGCGGTTGCCCAGCGTCTGATTGTTGTGCCTGGGCGGCGCAATTTCGCCCGACTTCGTCCTGAACGGGATTCTTGTATTTGGGAGGTTATGGCCATGCCGTTGTTTGAAATCGAGACCGACGCGCACATTCTGATCACTTGGGCCGATGATGAAGAACAAGCGACTCAAGTGGTTGGCGACGCCTATCCCAACGACAACGTTCTGCGTTTGACTAAACGCCCTCGCAACAGTTGGGTGATTTCCAAGACTGCCTTGGGCCTCTCCGACAAGATCGACCCCTGCCATACCGCACGCGACTGTCTGGCCAAGGCCGCAGGCGACAAGGTGAACGCCATCCGGCTGTACATGCACGAAACCGGCGTCGATCTCGATCGGGCCCGAAAGGTGATCGAATCAAACATGGTGATGGGCTGGTAAGGCGGCACCGCTAAACGCCGGGCATCGGAAATAGGCGATTCGAAGCCAGGTTGCCACGAAATTATCGCGCACCGCCGGGGACTCGACCCGGCGGTTTGGCGTTGATACCAGCCGTTGTTGAGGCGAGCCCGTCTCGTAGCTCGAATGCAACTGAATCAGATTCCGCGCGAGGGGCTATTTCTTCCCCCGCATCTTCGCCTGCAAGGCATCCCATTGTGCAGGCTCGATCGCCCGCAATGAGTTGAACTGCCCCGCGCCTTGGAGCCAGCCGCCGCCGTCGATCACCACGCATTCGCCGTTGATGTAGCCCGCGTAGTCGGAAAGCAAGAACGATGCGAGATTGGCTAATTCGCCATGTTCACCTACGCGTTTGAGTGGGATCGTATTGGCCGGATCGATCAGCGGGGCAACTTCCGGGGGCACCAGCCGGCTCCAAGCCCCTTCCGTGGGAAAGGGCCCTGGTGCAATGGCATTGCTGCGAATTCCGTAGCGTCCCCACTCCACAGCCAGAGATTGCGTCAGCGCCACCACGCCCGCCTTGGCCGTGGCCGAAGGCGCCACAAAGCCGGAGCCGCTCACCGTGTACGTGGCGGCGATATTGAGGAATACGCCGGGCGCCTTCTCGGCGATCCAACGTTTGCCCTGCGCCAACATGCAATTGACCGTTCCGCCCAGCACGATGTTCACCACCGTGTGGAAAGCGTTGTAGCTCAACCGTTCGGTAGGCGAGATGAAGTTGCCGGCGGCGTTGTTCACCCAACCGTCGATGCGGCCAAACCGCTCGTAAGCCATCGAGATCAGCGATTCTACCTGCTGCGGCTCGCGAACATCGCAGGCCATTGGTAGAACCTGGCCGCCGCCGACCTGCGACATTTCCTGGGCTGCTTGCTCAAGCACCTCGATCCGACGGCCGCAGATCACCAGATTTGCTCCCAATTCGAGCAATCGCTCGCCCATGGCTCGTCCCAGGCCGGTGCCCCCTCCGGTAATACACAATGAGCGGCCGGCGAACGTGTCGGGCGGAAGCATGGCAGTTGTGCGAGGCGCAGCGCTCATGGACGATCCTTCGGATTGGTGTTCGTATCGCGGATCAACTGATCAATGGTGCTCATCACTCGCTGTTCCACGTCATCGCTGAATGGGCCTGGCAGCTTTCCGTACAGCATGGCCCCGCCAGCTTCGTACCCGCCCTCCAAACGCACTCGGCGAGAAGGCAAATAACCAAACACGTCGTTCGAGTAGCCGGCAACCCATACGGTAGGGCCACCGGAGTATGCCGACTTTAGCTTGTGCGAATAATCCACCACCACTTCTCCACCAATGGCTACCAGCAGCACTTCTTCTCCCAGCCGCGCCACCTGCACGGGGCAAGGATAAGTCATATCGATCGCCTGCGGGCCGTCGAGCCGGTCGAGCAAATAGCGGGCCTTTCTGGCCCGGTACATGTTCGTCGATTCCAAGTCGGCCGTCAGTTCCTGGCGCGACGGCAGCGGGTCAAACTGCAATGACGCAGCCGCCCTGGCCGTGCGCAGCGATGAGGCAACCGCCTTGCCGGGCTTGTCCAGCGCGCGTGCCACGGCCGCCGCCAACGTACGGCCGTGCGTCTCCGCCAGTTCCAGTTTTCCGCGAGGGTAAGGATTCTGGTCCCCCCCGGCGCCCATCACAAACATGGCCTGCGTGCCCGGCAAACGCTTCTCCAACTCGGCCTGGGCAAACCCGGCATAGTCGCCGCAAAACTGCTGGATGCCCAGCGTGGTGTTGTGGCAGGCGTAACCAAACAGAACTGCCGCGAGGTCTTCGCCGGTCGACGCGTTACCGCGCCAGACCTGCAACACCGGAACCTCGTGATCCACCGGGCCGTCGTCGTACTGGCGATTCACAAATCCATTTTCGGTAGGGAACCGACGATTGCGGGCAAAATCGGCGGCATCCTGGCTGATCGTCAATCGCGCTGGTTTCAAATCCGCGAGGCTCTGGCCGACCACATTCACCAATTGGTCACGCAGTCGGGCAAAATTGCGTTCGATGGGCGCCGTCTGTTCGGCGGGCAAACCCCAGAGAGCAACGCGTTCTGCCCTCAGTTCCGGTCCACAATGCGTGTGCGAAGCATTCAACAGCAATTCGCGCGGATGCAATTGATACTTTTCTGCCGCTTGCTTTAGGACGTAGTCCCCCAACTCGTTGGTGATGCCGATCAAGTCCAGCGTGACGATCACCAGCCGGGCGCCCTCGGCATCTTGCAAGGCAATAGCCTTGGCGTACAAATCGTGGACCTTGCCGTCGGATGGCGCCTTGCGCGAGGCATATCCGGCCATCCACATCGGCTCTTGCGGTGTAATCACCTGGCGAGCCAGCCCCGCTTTCCAGGGATACTCTGCCGCACGACCGGCGGACTCGCTTCCCAGAAACGCCAAGACCGCCAATCCAAGCACCAGCCGAGAGAGCCCGCGAGAAGCATGCATGACCGAGAACTCCAAAACAAGAACGCCGAAAAATCTCCATTGCCGATGCTCACGATTGTAACAACGCCCTGCCGTCGTTGGGACGAAGTTCGCGGAAGGGGGGTGAAACGCTTCAGCATGTCAAAATGTGTCCTGGGTTGCTTCCGGCGAACGCGCGTGGTATTTCTGGCAAGTCTCCTTGGCGGCCAGCGAACGCTTGTATTCGTTGCGTGCCCAACGAGAACTTCTGGGGGGATACCTATCGATGGGTGGATTGGATCACGGCGACGTCGAGGATCGCCTCTTTCAGCCGGAGCATATTTCGGCTCGCAATGCCAGGTATGGCATGATCCTCTTCTTGGTCTACTTGGCGTTTTATGCCGGGTTTGTGCTGATCAATACCTTTCGTCCTCAATGGATGGATTGGCAGCCGGCCGCTGGCATCAATCTGGCCATTTGGTATGGATTCGCCCTGATTGTGGTGGCTTTGTTGTTGGCGCTGGTCTACAGCCACTTGTGCCGAGCTCGTAGCGACGACGACACCCGGCAGGCCGCGAATCGGCTCGACGCAAGGCAATCGAGCGCCAAGCTTGGGGAGAAATCCCCGTGATCCACGAGACTTCGCCCCTTTCGATTGTGGTCTTCGCGATCTTTGTGAGCGTCACACTGGGATTGAGTTTCTACCTGGGACGCAAGACGCGCGGCGCGAAAGGCTACTTTGCCGCCGGCGGGCAAATTCCCTGGTTTGTGAATGGCGTGGCCTTCGCCGGCGATTATCTTTCCGCCGCTTCGTTCCTGGGCATTTGCGGAATGATTGCCTTTTATGGCTACGACGGCTTTTTGTACTCGATCGGCTATTTGGCGGGTTGGGTGGTCGCTCTGTTTGTGGTGGCCGAACCCTTGCGGCGATTGGGCAAATACACCTTTGCCGACGCGCTCGATGCCCGGTTTCACTCGCGCGGCATCAAACTGGCCGCCGCCATTAGCACCCTGGCGGTGAGCGTGTTTTACCTCATTCCGCAAATGGTGGGAGCCGGGGTACTCATTCAGCCCTTGTTGGGCTTGCCGCATTGGGCCGGCGTGGTGCTCGTGGGCGCCGTGGTGGTGGTGATCGTGGTCACGGCCGGCATGGCCAGCACCACTTGGGTGCAGTTCCTGAAGGGTTCGCTGCTGGTGATCTTCAGCACGCTGCTCACCGTTCTCATCCTTAATCGCGGATTCAAGGTCAACAACGACCCCTTGGCATTGCAGCCGCAAACCCTGGAAACCACCGCCGAGGGCCAGGTGCTGGTCAACGGAATTTCCCGCGGGACCGGCGCCGGCGAGGCACAATTGCGCCCGATCGGCGATGTGACTCGATTGCCTGGTGATGTGCAGCAAACCGGCCCCGTGGGACCGCTCGAATTCTTTCGCATCATCGGCCAAAGCGAAATCGTCCTTTGGCGAAGCAGCAAGGAAAAGCGGGCCGACGGCAGCGAAATGACCACCTTCACGCCTACGGCAACTCCAGGGGAAGAGGTTTTGCGACCGGGGAAATTGCCCGCATTCCAGGGCATTCGCGGCGATGCGATCGCGCCCAAAATCAATTTTCTTTCGCTGATGCTCGCCCTGTTTTGCGGCACCGCTTCGCTGCCGCACATTCTCATTCGGTACTACACCGTGAAAGACGAGACGGCCGCCCGCAAAAGCACCGTGGTCGGTATTGCCAGTATTGGTTTCTTTTACGTGCTCACGCTGTACATGGGACTCGGCGCCATGACCAGCGGGGCGATCGACGTCACCGACGACAACATGGCCGCGCCCTTGTTGGCTCGTACATTTGGAGAACTGCTGTTCGCGATCATATCGGCCATTGCGTTCACCACGGTGCTGGGAACGGTATCGGGCTTGATCGTGGCCTCGAGCGGGGCCGTGGTACACGACCTGCTCACCAGTTTCTTTCAAATGAAACTGACCGACCACGAGAAAGTTCGATTGGGCAAGTTCGCCGCCGCCGGAGTGGGCGTGGTCGCCATTTGCCTGGGCATCTTGTTCCAAGGCATGAACGTGAGCTTTCTGGTGGGCTGGGCGTTCAGCGTGGCGGCCTCGGCCAACTTGCCGGCTCTGGTGATGCTGCTGTTCTGGAAGCGCACCACCAAGCAGGGCATCACCTGGGCCATTCTGGTCGGCATGTTCTCGTCGTTGGCCTGGATCCTGATGAGCGAAGACACGGTAACCAAGGTCTTTGGCATGCCCAAAGAAAACGCGCTGGTCCCCTTCAGCCAACCGGGCATTGTGACCATTCCGCTGGGCTTTATCGTGTTGATCGTGGTCTCGCTGCTGACCCAGAAGACGGGGCGATCGAAGCCCGCTTGATGGTGGATGGGAAGCGTCGCGAACCTGCTCAGCTGTGCATCCGCGGCAGCGGCGCCACCTGGGCCACCAAATCGGCCTCGGCGGCGGCCAATTCTTCCAGTCGCTTCCATACTGCCTCGTCGGGCGCGAACTCCCGTGCAAATCGCACGTACGTGGCGTGATGCCGCGCTTCCGACTCGAACAGGCTGCCGTAAAACTCGGCCAACTCGGCGTCGCCAAGGCCGTCGCGCAAAATTGCGAACCGCTCGCAACTGCGGGCTTCGATCAACGCCGCCACCAGCAACCGATCCACGGCCTTGTGCGGCTCTTGCTTGCGCACCAACTCGTTCAATCGGCGCCCATAATCGCTGGGCGTGAGCCGGCGAAACGGTATGCCGCGGCGCTCGAGCAACGCCAGCACCAGGTCGAAATGTTCCAATTCCTCGTTCACAATGGTCTTCAGTTCGCGCACCAGTTCCACCCGGTCCACGTAGGCAAAGATCAAATTCATCGCCACGCCAGCGGCTTTCTTCTCGCAATGGGCGTGATCGATCAACAATTGGTCCAGATGCGGTTGCACGCTCAGCAACCAATCGGGCGAGGTGGTGGACTTGAGATTGAGCATGGGCAGGCAGCTAGCAGCGAAAAAAACGGAACCAGGGATACCGCCAACGCTGACGATAGTCACCTGGGCGGCGAATCGTCAATCGAAAGGGATGGGCGGAGCAAACCGCGGCCAGGCGTGCGACATGCCGGCGCCGCCGCCGGCATGTTTAGGCATCACCGATGCCGCTGCATCAGGCTGCGCTGGTTCAAATAGTCGATGAACACCTCGCCCATGTTGCGGCGGGTATCAACCAGAACACGTTCCACCCGATTGCGGTGGCACAATTCTTCGAATCGGGCGTTGAATCGCGCCACCTCGTCCAGGTAGGCTTGCCGCACGTCGGCGGGTTGCGTCAAAAACTCCTCGGCCACTTCCAGTCCCTGGAACTTGACCATTCCCTCGAAATCGAAGTGCAACTCGTCGTGGTGCATCACCTGAAACAGCACCAATTCGTGGCGGTTGTAGCGGATCTGTTGCAGTGAACGCTCGAGTCGGTCCAGGTCGGTGAAGAAGTCGCTGAACACCATCACGATTTCGCGGCGTCCAATCCGGCTGGTGAGTTCGGAAAGACATTCCGCCATGTGGGTTTTCTGCCGCGGCTGGATGGAGTCCAGGTGACTGGTCATCCGCACGATTTGGGCCATCGAATTGCTGGGCGGAACAAAGCCTTGCACCTGCTCGTCGAACGTCGCCAGCGATACTTTGTCGCTTTGCCGCACGATCGAGTAGCCGAGCATGGTGGCCATTTGGCCGGCATATTGCAACTTTTGTTCGGCGCCCTCGCCGTAACGCATCGAGGCGCTCACATCGAGTATCATGTGGCAGACGAAATTGGTCTCCATTTCGTACTGCTTGATGAAGTACTTGTCGCGGGTGAAGTAGAGCCGCCAGTCGATATGTTTGGGATCGTCGCCCCAGGCATACTCGCGATGCCCCGCAAATTCGACGGCGAACCCCGACAGCGGCGACTTGTGCGCGCCGGCCAGGTTGCCCAGAACCAGTCCTCGCGGCTCGATCTTACGCGGAACAATGTGGCTGAGCACTTCGGGGTCGAGATAGCGCGAAAGAACACTGGCGGACATGGCAATATTGCAACTCGGGGGAATTCTGGGAGCGGTGGTCGACGACGCCAGGATCCGGGCAACGACCGTTTACGCCGCGGGCGCCTCGTATTTGCGATCGGCTGGAATGGCTTCCATCAGCATTTCGATCAACTGCTCGCTCCCCATGCCCGCCGCTTGCGCCGCAAAGTTGCTCGCAATACGGTGCCGCAGGGCAGGACGGGCCACGGCTTGTACGTCGCCCACCGTGGCGTGATAGCGGCCGTACAGAATAGCCCGGGCTTTCGCGCAGGTGACCAGCGTGAGCAGCCCCCGCGGACCGGCTCCCCAGCTTACCCAACGGTTGACGAATTCGGGCGCCTCGGGCGTATTGGGCCGCGAAGCCCGAACCAATGCCCAGGCGTACCCCAGCACCTGATCGGCAACCGGCACCCGCGTCACCAGCCGCTGAAATTCAATGATCTCGTCGCCTGTCACCACCGGTTCGATCTTGCCCATCTGTCCCGTGGTTACCCGGCGGGCAATTTCCCACTCCTCGCCTCCTTGGGGGTAACCCACCTTGATGTACAGCAGGAACCGATCGAGTTGAGCCTCGGGCAGAGGGTAGGTCCCTTCCTGTTCGAGCGGGTTTTGCGTGGCCAGCACAAAGAACGGCGCCGGCAAATGATGGATTTTTCCGCCAGCCGAAACTTGCCGTTCCTGCATGGCTTCGAGCATGGCCGCCTGCGTTTTGGGAGGCGTGCGGTTCACCTCATCGGCCAGCAGCATGTTGGCGAACAGTGGTCCCGGAAGGAACTTGTATTCGCGGGCGCCAGTTTCCAGATTTTCTTGAATGACCTCGGTGCCGGTAATGTCGCTCGGCATCAGGTCGGGCGTGAATTGGATCCGCTTGAACGACAAATGCAGCGAATCGGCCAAGGAGCTAACCAGCAGCGTCTTGGCCAAGCCCGGCACGCCCTCCAGCAGGGCATGCCCTCGGGCGAAGATTGCGATCAGCACCTGCTCGATCACTTCGTTCTGACCAACGATCACTTTGGAAAGTTCATCGCGAATGGCGTTGAACGCCTGTTCGCAGCGGGCCACAGAGGCGACGTCGTCCGCGGATTGTATCGGCTCGGTCATGGTGCTCGTCTGGTCGAAGACTCGGTGGAATTACTCAATGCTTTGGAAATAACGACGCAATCGCTCTTCGTACGCTCGCGGCGGACGACGCTGCATTTCGATCTGCATGGCCTCGCGAAGTTCGGCCGGCAATTTGGCAAACCAGGGCGGCTGCGCGTAGTCCCGGCTAGCCACGTTGGCTCCTTGGCCGTTGTCACCCGTCCGGTTGTCTGTGCCGTCGGCGCCTTGCTGGCCAGCTTCCAGCGGCCCGTCTTGGCGGGCCACGTTGTCCGTGGCTTCGCCACCGCGGGTGTTGCCTCCCGACCCAGCAGGAGACGTTTGCGCCTGCTGGCCCGGCATGGGGCTCGACTCGCTGCCCGGCGCGGAAGATCCTTGCGACTCGCCGGGCTGACCTTGTTGCCCCGCCGCCTGGGCGGCGGCCATCATGGCGGCAAGTTGCTCCATGGCCTGAGGCCCAGCCATCATTTCCGCCGTTTGCTGGGGCGAATTGGGAACGAACTGCGACCCCATCCCCGGCGACTGGCCTTGCCCCGATGGCTGGCCTTGCCCTGCGGTTTGCCCCTGCCCAGGCGATTGGCCTTGCCCCGGCTGCTCCCCTTCTCCTGGTTGACCCTGCTGACCCGATTGACCCTGCTGACCCGGTTGGCCTTGTCCACCTGGCTGCCCTTGCGATCCCGGTTGGCCTTGATCTCCAGGTTGGTCGCCTGCCGCTCCCGGCATGGGCTGCCCCTGGCCGCCCGGAGGCCCTTGAGAAGAAGGTTGCGACCCGCCAGCGGGGTCATCGCCCATGCCGCCTGGTTGAGGATTGTCGGATGGCCCCGATGGCGAACCATTCGCAGGCGGCGGTGGGCTGCCGGCATTTTGCTGTTGTTGCTGGGCCTGTTGTTCGGGCGTTAGCCGGCTGGCAATTTCCAACGCCTGGCGAATCGGCTGATTGGCGACTTCCTTCTGGCCGGAAATCTGCTCGGCGCCTTGACCGGTCGCCCGCGTGGAGTTGCTGAACTGCTGCACGGCTTTGGCCAATTCCTGAGCGGCCTGCTGTTGAGCGGGCGAGGGCGCCTGCTGGGCCGGCTGTTGACCACCCGCGGGCGTTTGACCCATCGGTTGGCCCTGTCCCATCGGTTGGCCCTGTCCCATCGGTTGGCCCTGTCCCATCGGTTGGCCCTGTCCCATCGGTTGGCCCTGTCCCATCGGT
>JAANMV010000183.1_pt1 | contig 76462 bp, 57 predicted proteins | sample 7279661 | NCBI WGS metagenome assembly JAANMV01 (sample SAMN14094540, study PRJNA606508) | bioreactor metagenome | isolation source: A lab-scale SPAN reactor treating ammonium-rich wastewater day 121 | place: Ireland: Galway | collected 2017-05-16 | reverse complement strand
TCCACCTCGCGCGAGGAGAAGGCCTCGCGGTGCTCGCACAGGACCTGCACCGCCCGGCGCTGGAGCGCCATGGCCGCTTCGTCGTAGCTGGGCAGGTTCGGCTCGCCCAGCCGGTACGTCTCGCCGTTGAAGAACGGGAACTTGAGCGGCCAGTCGTTGCCGTCGCGGACGGCCACGTAGTGGATCAGGTGGAACTGCTTGAAGTCCGGGAAGGCGAATCTCGGCAGGTCGATGAAGTGCGGCGCCAGGGCCTCGTCGTCGACGCTCCAGATCGCCTGGTAGGTGAGCGACCCGTCCAGGTACCGTCGGCTGGCCTCGGCGGGCGGGTACTCGGTGTACAGCGCCACGTCCGGACCGACCGCCTGCCGGATCCGCTTCAGCATGGCCACCTCACCGGCGTAGGGGATCTCCACGCCACTGTGGCCGTGGTCCTTGGCGTAACAGGTCCAGCGGCCGTCGGTGGCGCCGTACTCGTCGATGTACAGCACCTTGACGCCGGTCTCCGTAGCGATGCGGCCGTAGGTGGCGGACAGGTAGTCCTGCCAGCCGGGCTGGCCAGGACAGATGTTATAGGCATCGTAGACCGGGACGTACCACGGCTTGCCGTCGCGGCGTGTCATCGCCCACTCGCGCGCCTTGGCCCCGGCGAACTGGCTCTTCTCACACAGCAGGTAGGCGTCCTGGTAAAGACTCACCGACACCCCCTGCGCCTGCGCCGCGGCGATCTTGGCGCGGAAGGCGTCCAGCCCGCCGACGGTCTGGTCGTAGTGGTCGTAGTCGCCCCAGTCGCCGTACTCCTTGGTGGCGGACCAGCCGAACAAGTGGACCATGTCGCAGTAACCCACCGCCTGGCGACACCGCTCGACGGTCGGGGCGATGGCGCCGCGGTCGCGCGGGTCGGGCACGGCGTCCCAGCGGACGTTGCGGCCGATGGTGGCGAACGACCGGCGCCACCAGTTCTTGTCCTTCGGCGCCGTGTACCAACCCGCCAGCCAGCGGCGGTAGGCGGCGAAGATGGCCCGCCAGTCGCCGAGCAGCAGGTGCAGCTCCGCCGGCGTGGCGGTGAACGTGCCGCCGGGCGCCAGGTCGTGGTCCGGGTACTCCGCCGCCCACGATCCGCCGTCGTCGTCCTTGGCCTCGTCGATGAAGTGGTGCTGGCCGACCGTGTCGGTGGTCAGGCAGGCCAGGGCCACGCCGGCGGACGGGCTGAAGAACCCGTCACACTGCAAGGGATGGCGTTCACCCAGCGGCTCGCGGAGCCGTAGCGGCGCCTGGTTGATGATCCCGCCGCGCTTGCCGAACAGGTACCACGTGTCGGCTACGGGGCCAATCCTCACCCCGCTCAGCACCGGAAACCGGATGGTCGCCGTGACCGGGTCCGTGCCGCCGTTGCGCACGCTCAGCTCGAGCCGCAGCCGCGGCCCTTCGGGCGTCGCGCGCAGCTCGGCGGACAGGCCGGTGGGTGGGTGCGCGGCCACCTCCGTGAGCGTCCCGCCGTCGCTCCGGACCGCCTCTGGCCGCCACTCGTCGGCGGGCAGGACGCGGCCGGCCACGGTCACCTCGTACACCGGACCCGGTGCCCAGGCGAGCGGCCCGCCGGCCGGCGGGGCGGCCCACCGGGCGCCGTCCAGGGCCTGCCGCCAGGGCTCCGCCGGCAGCGTCGGCGTGGGCGGCGCGGGCCAGGACAGTCCGGCCCAGCTCGGCTCGGGTACGCGCGGCGCGTCGGACCGGGCCGTGGCGGCCAGGATGCCGAAGCTGGCGGTGCGCATCAAGTCGTGCCAGACCAGTTCGGTCGGCCGGCGGCTCGGGTCGGGATGGACCACCACCACCGCCACGCCACGCGGCACGCCCCAGCCGCCGGTGGTCATCACTGGCAGTGTCCGGTCGGGTGGGCCGGTCTGGTAGCGGATCTCGCACACCAGCTTCTCGGGAACGTCGAGCACCTCCAGCGGCCGCGGGCTCCGCCAGTCGATGCCGAACGGCTCATCCGCGGGCGCGGCCACGGCCGTCAGCAGGTACAGCTCGCGGGTGTCCGGCAGCAGCGTCAGGGTCAACTCGTCCAGGGCCGTGGTGCCGGTGCGGCGCGCCTGCGCCGGGTCGGTCGCCACGGCGAACGGCACGCCGTCCACGGACACGGAGGACGAGGTGAACCAGTCGGACAGGCCGAGTTGGTCGGGCAGCCGCGCGCCGCCGCGCCCGCCCGCGGCCGGAGCCAGCGGCGTCCAGCCGTCGCGGCCGGCGAACCACGGGGCCGGCAGCCGCCGGTACGGCAGCATCCGCGCCAGCGGCTCCTTGACCGGCTCGGAGCTGAACGTCACCGGACTCAGTTCCATGGCCACGGCGCCGCCGTTGCTGTCCAGTCCGACGGCCAGGTGGGTGGCGGTCCAGTCGGCGGCCAGACGGGTCTCGACCTTGTGCCACAACCCGTCGGCGCGGAGGTGGCCGCTGGGCACCGCGATGATGGAGTGCCCGCCGCTGCCCGCCGCCTGGTCGCCCAGCCAGATGGCATAGGTCCGCGCACCCGGCGAGCCGGTGGCCCGGTACCGGACGGTCAGGCAGGGGAGCCGCTTCAGATCCACCGCCTGCGGCAGCGTCACGCGCCACCTCATGCCGCGCGCCTCGTCGCCGACTCTGAAGGTGGCGGACTCTCCATTCACCTTGACGGCATGGTCCTTGGCCGGGGTCGGCGTCCAGCCGGTCATGGGCTCGGCGGTCACCGCCGGCCAGCTCACCACCGCCGCCGCCGGGGCCGGCCGCAGCGCGGTGCGCGACACCACGGCGGCCTCGGGCAACGTGTCGGCGAACCAGCAGCGCTCGACCTCCACCACGCCGTCGCCACCCTCGCCGGTGATCACCTTGAGAGCCAACTGAGCCGTCGGCCCGCGCGTCCTGATCGCGGCCAGGTCCACCGCGACGGTGTGCCAGTCGCCGTCGGCCACGGCCTCGTCGCCGTAGGCGTAGGTCAGCCCGCCGTGGGTGCCTTCCCACCCGTGCAGAAAGTAGTTGCCCCGCGCGGTCGCCAATCCGGTGGCGCGGTAGCGCACCAGCAGGTACCGCGCGTCGCCGTCCATCTCGTCGGGGCGCAAGGTGATCTGGAACGGCATCTCGCGGCCCTGGCCGCGGACGTGGAACACCAAATGCCCGTCGCGGTTGTCGACCCCGCAAGCTGCCGGTTGCTGCTGCACCCACGCCTGTTGTGGCACCCAGCGCACGGCGGACGAGCCGTCGAGCGGCGGCTGCGCCCACGACACGGCACAGGCGATCAGGCCGGTGAAGGACAGCGACACTCGGGCCGACATGAGAGGGGTCTCCGCGCCCCAGCCGATTGTCCGTTGACCCGCCCCCTCCTCCGCGCGCAGGAACGCCCGCCCGCGGCGGCGAAGGCTCGACCGGCGCCGGGCCGGCCCGGTACGGAGACGGACATGACTCGCGCCGAGGCGCTGGCCCTTCAAGCAGAATGGGTGAGCAACGACAACCTGCGCAAGCACATGGTGGCCGTGGCCGCCTGCTGCCGGGCGTATGCCGAGAAGCTGGGCGAGGACCCGGAGCTGTACGAGGTGGCCGGCCTGCTGCACGACTTCGACTACGAGCGGCACCCGACCCCCGCCGAACACCCTTTCGTCGGCGTCGAGGAGCTGCGCCGGCGCGGGGTGGACGAGGCCGTCTGCCACGCCATCCTGGCCCATGCCGACGATCGCGGCGTGCCGCGCGATAGCAACTTGGACCGGGTGCTCTACGCCTGCGACGAGCTGAGCGGCTTCATCGTCGCCGTGGCGTTGATGCGGCCGGGCCGGCTGGAGGGCCTGGAGCCGTCCAGCGTGCGCAAGAAGATGAAGGCCAAGGCCTTCGCCGCCGGCGTCAACCGCGACGACATCATCCGCGGCGCCGAGGAGCTGGCGGTCGAACTCAACGAGCACATTGCGTTCTGCGTGGCCGCCCTGCGCGGCGTCGCCAGCGAACTGGGACTGGAGGGCTGATGAAGGTCTTGGTGGTCAACAGCGGCGGGTCCAGCCTGAAGTACAAGCTGTACGAGATGCCCGCCGAGCGGGTGCTGGCCAAGGGTCTGGTGGACCGTGTCGGCTCCGAGCGCAGCGTGCTGACTCACGAGGTGGCCGTCGGCGACGGGTTCGCCAAGCGGGAGATTGCCGATTCGTTCCCCACCCACCTGACCGGCATCCGACGCATGTTGCGCGAGCTGACCGAGGCCGATGATGCGCCATTGGCGGACCTGTCAGAGCTGGATGCGGTGGCCCACAAGATGCCCCACGGCGGCGAGGTCACCGGCGCGCAGCGGGTCGACGACCGCGTCGAGGATGCGCTGCGCCGTTTCGCGCGGGTGGTGCCGGTCCACAACCCGCCGGTGCTGACCGCCGTGGCCGCTTTCCGCGAGTTGCTGCCCGATACTCCGCAGTGTGGCACGTTCGAGACCCACTTCCACGCTACCCTGTCGCCGGCGGCGTACCGTTACGCGCTGCCCGAGGCGTGGTACCGGGACCACGGCATCCGGCGCTACGGGTTCCATTCCTGCTCGCACCGGTACACCGTCGGCCGGGTGGCCGAGTTCCTCGGTCGGCCGCTGTCCGAGTTGCGCGTCGTCGCCTGCCATCTGGGCTCGGGCACCAGTGTGTGCGGCATCCGGAACGGCCGGTCGGTGGACATCTCCTCGGCCTTCACACCGCAGGCCGGGACGCCGATGTCGACCCGTCCGGGCGACTTCGATCCGTTTGTGCTGACCTACCTTCAGGAAGCCGAGGGCCTGGACGCGGCGGCGCTGAACGAGGTCCTGACCAAGGAGTCCGGCCTGGCCGGCTTGAGCGGGGTGGGGGGCGACCTGCGCGATATCGAGGCGGCGGCCGCGGCGGGCAGCGAGGCGGCGGAGTTGGCGCTGGAGGTGTTCGTGTTCAACATCCGGCGGTGGATCGGCTGCTGCCTCATGGCCTGCGGCGGCGTCGACGCGATCTCGTTTACGGGCGGCATCGGCGAGAACGATCCAGAACTGCGCCGCCGCGTCTGTGATGGATTGGACTGGCTCGGGGTCGAGCTGGACGAGGCGGCCAACCAAAACGTGCGCGAGGGGCTGGTCAGCGCCGCCGGGTCGCGGGTGGCGGTGGTGGCGGTGAAGGTTGACGAGGAAATCGTCGTCGCCCGCGACGCCTACGAGCTGCTGGCCTGACCTGCCCGTCCGGCATCAAAGCCGGGGCCGGACCCGAAGGCCCGGCCCCACGTTCGGACAGTCGGTGGCTGGGATCAGAAGTTGATCGTCTGATTGCCACCGGGCTGCTGGCCACCAGGCTGTTGGCCACCGGGCTGTTGGCCACCGGGCTGTTGCCCGCCGGGCCGATTGCCCTGCTGCTGGCCACCGGGCTGCTGGCCACCGGGCTGCTGCCCACCGGGCTGCTGCCCACCGGGCTGCTGGCCACCGGGCTGTTGGCCACCGGGCTGTTGCCCGCCGGGCCGATTGCCCTGCTGCTGGCCACCGGGCTGCTGCCCGCCCTGCTGCTGGCCACCGGGCTGCTGCCCACCGGGCTGCTGCCCACCAGGCTGCTGGCCACCGGGCTGCTGGCCACCCGGGCGGGTGCCCTGCTGGCCGGCCGGCGCGCCGCCCTGCTGTCCGTTGAACGAGCCGCCCGGGCCGATGATCTGTTGCCCGCCGTTCGGACCGGCGTCCGGCAGGGCCTGCTCGGCCTCGGGAGTCAGCTCGTAGGTGTGCTCCGTGGTCTCGCCCGCCGCCACGGTCAGCACGTCGTGCACGCGCTGGTAGCCTCGCGCGGCGACGGTCAGGTTGTGATCGCCGGCCGGCACGCGGCCGATCTCGATCAGGCCGGCGTCATCGGTCTTGAACGGACCGCGGCCGTCGACCGTCACCACCGCGCCCAGGATCGCCTCCTGGGTTTCGGCGTCGAGGATGGTCAGCGCCAGCGCCCCGACCTCGTCATCGGTCGGCTTGGCGACCAGGACGATGGTCACCCGGACCTCTGACGCGGCCGGCACGCGCAACGCCTCGCGGTACGGGACGTAGCCTTCCTTCGCGGCCGAGAGCAGCAAGCCGCCGGGCCGCACGTCGGTGAACAAGAAGGCCCCGTCGTCACCGGTTTCGACCTCCGCCCGGCCCTGCTCCAGGGACACCTTCACGCCCGCCAGGGGCTCCTGGGTGGCCCGGTCGATGACCGTCCCGCCGACCACCGAGGCGCGCTCGACCGGCTCCTCGCCCGATCCGGCGACGAGCTGGAAGATCAGCCGCGTGGCTTCCCCGGCGACCACGTTTGCGGTTTGCTGAGCCGGCTCGTAGCCTTCGGCCCGGCAGACCACCAGGTACTCGCCCTCCTCCAGCGGCGGGAAGGCGAACACACCCTTGTCACCGGTGGCGGCGTGCAGCCGGTCGCTGATGCTCAGGCGCGCCCGGGCGATGGGCTGGCCATCGAGATCCTCGACCCGGCCCAGGATCACGCCCGGATCGGTGATTGGGCCGCCCTGGAAGTCGCCCTGGCCCTGGTTCTGCCCGTCACCCGGCCGACACTGCATCGGCTGATTCTGCTGGACCTGACCGGCCTGCACGTTGACCGTCAGGTTGATGTCGCCGACGCCCTCGTGGCTGGCGATCAGCGTGTAGCTCCCCGGCGACATGTTGCCGATGGCGTACTGCCCGCTTTCGTCCGTGACGGTCGAGAACGAGGCCTGTCGCGCCGCCCGCGAATCGCCGCCGCTGGTACAGGTCACCGTCGCCTCGGCCAGGGCCTGACCGCCGGCGTCCGTCACCGTCCCGCTGACCGCGCCGGTCGAGGCGCTGGTGGTCGTGCCGGACTCCATCCGGCTGAACACGTCGGACGAGTCGGAACTGCTGCCGCCGGTGCTCGACGAGCCGCCGACCGAGCCCCCGCCGCCGCCACCGCATCCGGCCAGCCACAGCAGCACGGCCGCGGTGCAGGCCAGCTTACCCAGTTCGTTCATCTCTGTTCTCCTGGCGGCTGCCGCCGCCGGTCGTTCCTGCGCCGCGGCGGTTCGTCCGCGGCTGCGACGATATGTTATAGTCTATTCCACCAAACGTTCTAGCCTAAGCGTCCAATTGTTGCTATATTCTTGCGATCTGCGATGGGAACGGTCGCGGATTGGGGTATACAATAACGTGACGGCGGTTCGATCATAACGAATCGACGGATTGGCGTGATGGACACCATTGGCCGGCGGATCATGGAGGCGCGCGAGGCGCTGGGGTACACCCAGGCGCAGTTGGCCGAGCGCGTGCCGTGCAATCCGCAGACGGTCTCGAACTGGGAAACCGCCCGGCGGCAGCCGCGGTACGCGGACCTCTTGCGGCTGGCCGAGATCCTCGCCCGGCCGGTGAGTTGGCTGCTGGGCGAAGATGCCGGCGCCGGCTGGGACGAGGTCCAGGCCGGGTTCGATCGGGCCACCGCCGAGCTGGCCCGCATCAAGGAGCTGCTGGGCGAGCGGCCGCCCCGCGAGTCGGCCGGCGACCGGCTGGTCCCGGTGGCCGGGTACGTGGCCGCCGGGCCGCGGGCCGAGCTGGTCGACGAGCCGTCCGGCTGGCGGCTGCTGGCCGCGGCTCAGGCCGACGGGGTGCGGGTCTACCGCGTCCGCGGCGACGCCCACCACCCGGTGCTTCAGGACGGGGACCTGATCGGCATCGCGGCGGGAGAGACCGCCGCGGCGGGTCACCTGGTGCAGGTCACCGACTCAGCCGGGGCACGGCTGCTCAAGCAGCTCGGGGCCGACGGCCGGCTGCTGACCGTCAATCCGGTCTACGCGCCGGTGTCCGCGGACGGGTACGCCATCACCGGTGTGGTCCGCTGGCAGCAGCGCGAGCTGGCCGGGGCGCGCGACGCCGCGGCCGAGGCGGCCGAGCTGCTCCGGCGAATCGAGCAGGCCGAGTCCGAGGTCGAGCGGATCGAGCAGCGGCTGGAACGTGGCGACGGGCAGTGGACCGAGCTGAACGAGCTGTGCGAGCGGATCGCGAGCGACGCGGACATGCTCAAGCCGGTCTACGGCTCACGCGCGCTGGCCCCGGCGGCGCGGGCGCTGGGCCGGGTGGCCCGGGCGCTGGGCGAGCAGGGCCAGTACCCGGCGGCGCTGGACTCGGCGCGCCGCGCCGCGGATTACTACCAGCGCATCGAGCGAGTCGGTGAGCGCAGCCGCGAGGCGCTCAACAATCTCTACAACCTCAGTCAGTTGGCGCTGTTCCTGGGCGATCTGGAGCTGGCCGAGGCGACCGCCGGGCAGGCGGCCGAGTGCGACGACTGGCGGGTGCGCTGGAAGGCGCTGAAGAATCTGGCCGAGATTCGAGTCAACTACCGGGCCGGGGGTTTCGACGCCGAGGTCGGCGGAGACATCCTTGAGATAGCGGACGCGCACGCCGCCGAGGATCCGGTGGAGGCCAATCTGGCTCGGGCGGTGGCGCGGGAGCTGCGCGGCAATGCCTGGCTGACTCACGGCGACGCGGACCGCGCGGCGGCCGAGGCGGACCAGGAGTTGGCCGCGGCGGAGGCCGCCGGGCTGCCCTACCGGGTGGCCAACGCGCTCCTGAACCAGGCTCAGTGCGCCGTCGCCCGGGGCCAGGCCGCGCCGGCCCTGGCGGCGTTGGCCAGAGCGGGAACGCTGACCGCGGCCCAGGACCTGGGCGATCTGGAGGCGCTTCGCCTGGCGCACCTGGCGGCGGCCGAGGCGCTTGGTGGCGAACCGGCCGCGGCACGCGTCACCCTCCATCGGGCGATGCGCCGGGCGGCCGCCCTGGGCTCGCCGCGGGCCGGCCTGTTCGCGGAGTTGGCCGGTCTGGTCATCGCGCGACGAACCGGCGACCGGCCGGCCATCGAGGATCACGGCGCGGCGGCGCGGGGCTGCGCGCTGGCGATGCGCCTCGAGCCGTACCTGGCGGTGATCGACCGTCTGGCCCGGGAGAGTGGGGATGATACGGCGTAGCCTTGGTCTGGGGGCCGTCCTGGCCCTGCTTTGCGGTTGCAGCGCCGGCGGCTCGGGCTCGAGCCTGCTGGGCTCCAGCACCGGCGGTAGCAGCGGTACCAGCGACAGCGCCCCGGGCGCCGGCATCTTCGGCCGGGTCGTCGACGAGGCCGAGGCCGCTATCGAGGGCGCCTCGGTCGAGCTGCTCGACGGCACCGGCGCTCGCCTCGCCGGGCCGGTGGTGACCGACCGCGACGGCGCTTTCGACCTGGCCTTCACCGGCCAGGAGCTGGACGGCGGCGTGTTGTACGTCAAGCCGCCGCTGCGCCCCGAGGCCCGGGCCGACGTGACCGTGCCCAATGGCGCGCGGATCGAGGTGTTGGTGACTCTCCAGCCCGACGGCGGGATCACCGTCGTCCCGGTGCTCGAGCCCCCAACCACCGCGCCTTCGACCGGCACCACGCGCTCGGCGCCGGTGCTCCTGAAGTTCACCGCCGACGGCGTCAGCGATCCGTTCCGGCTGACCATCCGCGGGCAGTTCGACCCGGACCGCGCCGATCTCCGGCTGGTCTACCGTGCTCGCGGCGAGCAGCTCTGGCGGGTGGGCGGGACGCCCAAGCGGCAGCTCGCCCCGTTGCAGGTTCCCTTGCAGCTCGGGCCGTCGGCGCGCAGCTTCCACGGCCGGGTGCTGGAGATCCGCGCCCTGGCCGCGCCGCCCGGCAGGCTCGCGGGCGTGACCACTTTCACCGGGCCGCAGGAGCTGGGCCGCGACGTGGTCATGAGCCCGGAGCCGGTCCACGGGATCGTGGTCGCCACGCGCGACGGCCGGCTCGACCAGGGCTCGGTCTTGTCCAACGCGGTGGTGGTCGCCGGCATGGAGGCGGACGAAGTGTCCTTGTCCTCGGCCGATCTGACCAGCATGGGCCTCAAGGGCGGCGACCGCGTGCGGCTGACGACCCCGACCGGCACGGTTATCCTCCGGGTCCGTCAGGCGGACGACGAGGTGATGCGGCTGGCGACCCTGCGCCTGAGCCCGCACAGCGCCGGCCTGCTGGGCCTCAAGTTGGGCGAGCAATCCGCCGGCTACACCATCCGCTACGCGCCGGAGCGGGCCACCGGGACCGTCGAACAGCCGCCCCGGCCGCCGCTCAACGGCGGATAGTCGCTCCCTCGACAAAGGCCCGGCCGGGTCGGCGGCGAAGCCCTCCCCCGCGGCGCTCAGTCGCCGAGGGAGGGAACCTTGGCTGGTGACTACCGGATCATCGATACCGACATCCACTGCGTGACCGACGCGCAGGCGGTCGGCCGACGGCTGCCGGAGCCGCACCGGACGCGCTACAACGCGGGCAGCAGAGGCCCGGGCGGGCCCGGATACTGGAACCCCAACGGGGTCATGCGGGCCGACACCCGGCTGCCCGACGGGACCAAGATCGAGGCCAGTCCCGAGGCGCTGGCCGAGCACTTCTACGACCGCTACGGGCTCGAGTACGGGGTGCTCAACACCGGCGGGCTGCAATATGGGCTGATGGTCGATCTCGACTACGCCGCCGCCTGCGTCTCGGCCATCAACGACGTCATCCTGGAAGACTGGCTGCCGGTCGACCCGCGCTTCCGGGCCTCGGTCAACGTGGCGCCGTCGGACCCGCGGCTGGCCGCGGCGGAGGTGCGCCGCTGCGCGCGGCATCCGGGCGTGGTCCAGGTGATGATGTGCAGCGGTCAGAGCGTGCCCTATGGCCACCGCTGCTACTACCCCATCTACGAGGCGGCGGTCGAGTGCGGCTTGCCGGTGGCGATCCACCCTGGCAGCGAGGGGGTCGGCACCTCCGGCGCGCCGACCGCGGCCGGATGGCCGTCGAGCTACTTCGAGTGGCACACCGGCCTGGTCGGCAGCTACCTGGCGCACTTGCTCAGCCTGGTCTGCGAGGGCGTCTTCCAGCGCTTCCCGACGCTACGCTTCGTGCTGGTCGAGGGCGGCGTGTCGTGGCTCCCGCCGCTCCTCTGGCGGCTGGACAAGAACTGGAAGGCGCTGCGTCTGACCACGCCCTGGCTCGACCGCCCGCCGTCGGAGACCGTGGCCGAGCACGTCCGGCTGACCACTCAGCCCATCGAGGAGCCGCCCCACCCGGCCCAGCTCCACCAGATGCTGGCCATGTTCCCGGCCGAGCGGATGCTCATGTTCTCGACCGACTTTCCGCACTGGGACGGCGACACGCCGGACTTCACCGCCCGCTTCCTGCCCGAGCCGCTGCGCCGGGCGGTGATGGCCGAGACGGCGCGGGCGCTGTACCGTCTGCCGGAGGGCGACCATGCCTGAGCCGAGTCGCCACGCCGTCGCCCCGCTGGCCGAGCTGCCGCCCGGTGAGCGCAGGCTGTGCACCGTGGCCGGCCGGGCCATCGGTGTGTTCAACGTTCACGGCACGCTAGTCGCGGTCCAGGACGTCTGCCCGCACGAGTTGGCCCCCGTCTGCCGCGGGCGAGTCGGCGGGACCACCTTGCCCTCGCCGCCGGGCGAGTGGCGCTGGGGCCGCGAGGACGAGATCCTCGCCTGTCCGTGGCACGGCTGGGAGTTCGATCTACTCACCGGCGAGTGTCTGGTGGACGACCACAAACGGCTGCGACGGTATCCGGTGGTGGTCGAGGACGGTGTCGTCTACGTGATCGCTTGAACGCCGCTTGGGAAGGATGAGCATCGGGTGGAACTGACCAAGACCGACCTGCTCGCGCTTCTGGTGGCGCTGTCGGTGCCGTTGGCGGTGGCGGCGGCGGGAGGCGCGATCACGGCCCGGTCCCTGCGTGCCGATGGTTGGTACGACGCACTGCGGAAGCCGCCCTGGAACCCGCCCAGGTGGGTCTTCGCCCCGGTCTGGACGGCGCTCTACCTGGCCATGGGCGCCGCTTCCTGGCTGATGTGGCGAGCTCGGGCAGAGCAGCCCGGCGCGGGTTGGGCTCTGGTCCTCTACGGCGCGCAGCTCGCCCTGAATCTGCTCTGGTCGGTCCTGTTCTTCGGTCGCCGCCGGGTCGCGGCCGCGCTGGTGGACCTGACCGCCCTGTGGTTGACCACGGCCGCGGCGGCGGTGATGTTTTCTCGCCTCGACCGCGCCGCCGGGTCGCTGATGGTTCCCTACCTGGCCTGGCTGACGTTCGCCCTCGCGCTGAACGCCGAAGTCTGGCGGCTGAACCGGCAGACAGGCAATCGCGACCTGAGCGATTCGGGCGAGTCTTAACTCTCGACACGAGCCGGCCAAAGAGTGGTGCGGATCTGGTGGACAAGGACAGAACTCCGCTGGAGTGTGGTATTTGTGAGTCAAGCAGCAGGGCGCGAGCCTGACATGGCCGAGGCGACCGACTCAACGACGGCTGCCGCCGCCGCCCGAAACGGCGCGTCGCCCTGGCTCGCCGGCCAGATTGGCTCACCCCTCGACGCCCACCGTGAGCTGCTGCTGGAGGAAAGCACCGCCAACGAGCGGGTGATCTCCTTGTGGCGGCTCGTCTTCTGTCTGGTCGCCGCGGTGCAGATGGTCCTCCACGTCGCCTTCAACACCACCACCATCGGCCAGAACGAAGGCGTCGCCCTGGGCTGCATCTTCGCCGGCGTGTTCTACAGCGCGATCCTCTACGTCTACATCACCCAGCGCGGGTACCTGCCGTTGATCGGCTACCTGTCGGTCGGCATCGACATCACGCTGATCAGCGGCGCGCTGTACGGACTGGCGGCCTCCGGCGAGCCGATGTTCGCGGTCAACAACGGCTTTTCGGTGCCCATGTACCTGCTCGCCATCGCCCTGGCCGGGCTGCGCTACGACCCGCGCGTGACTATCTTCGCCACCCTCATGGCGGCGCTCGAGTACATCGTCGTGGTCCAGTACGCAGTGGTCTCCGGCGACCTTTACAACCTGGCCGACGCCGATGTCCAGGCGCAGGTCTACCGTTTCGGTCAGTTCGATCTGGTGATGCAGATGACCCGGATCGTGTTGATCGGCAGCGGCGGGGTGGTGGCCACCTTCAGCGTCCGTCGCGCCCGGGAGCTGCGCACCGCCTCGATCATGGACGCGCTCACCGGGGTGTTCAACCGTGGCTTCTTCGACGAGCGCTTCAGCCACGAGTTCTTCCGCGCCGAGCGGTACCAGCGCCACCTCTCGCTGGCGGTGGTGGATGTCGACCACTTCAAGCACTACAACGACCGCAACGGGCACCTCAGCGGCGACCAGGTGCTGCGCGAGGTGGCCGACATCCTGCGCTTCGGCCTGCGTGGCACCGACACCGTCGCCCGCTACGGCGGCGAGGAGTTCGTGGCGCTGCTGCCGGAAACCAGCAAGGAGCGCGCGGTGGCGCTGGTCGAGCGCCTGCGCCGCCAGGTCGAGGCCCACAGCTTCCTGCACGAGGACAGCCAGCCCGGTGGCCGGCTGACCATCAGCGCCGGCGTGGCCACCTTCCCGGACGACAGCAAGGATCCCCAAGATCTGTTCCACCAGGCGGATTCGGCCCTGTACGAGGCGAAACGGGGCGGGCGCAACCGCGTCTGCGGCTGACGGCGCGAGGAGCGACGGCGGCGATGGCGAGACAGTGGGCGATGGACCTGGGCACCACCAACAGTGCCATCGCGGTCTGGAACGAGGAGCGCGCCGAGCCGCAACTGGTCGATCTGGGCGAAATCTCCCGCGCCACCATCCTGACCGAGACGCCGGTCATCCCCTCGTGCGTGTTCCTGACCCACGGCCGGACCTGGCCGGACCGGCTCGGCCGGGTGCCGTTGATCGAGCGGCGCTGGCTGCTCGGCCGGCAGGCCTACATCGGCAACGTGGCGGTGGAGATGAACTTCGACCGCCGCTCGAACAACTATGTCGAGAGCTTCAAGCCGATGCTGGCGCGGGAGAGCACCCGGGTCATGGCCCGCGCCGACGGCCGCGCCTTCAGCGCCCGGACCATCGCCCGGATCTTCCTGCGCGAGGTGCTCAAGGCCGCCCAGGAGACCACCCGCGACCGCATCAGCCACCTCACCATGACCGCGCCGGTGGACGCCTTCGAGGACTACCGCGCCGAGCTCCACGACGGCGCGCGCCGGCTCGGCATCCGCTCGTTCCAGACGCTCGACGAGCCGGTGGCGGCGGCCTTGGGGTACGGTCTGAACACCGAGCGGGAGCTGAACCTGCTGGTCTTCGACTTCGGCGGCGGCACCTGCAATCTGGCGGTGGTCCGCACCTGTGGGCCGGGCAAGGCCGGCACTCCGGCCGAGGTGATCGCCAAACAGGGCCTCGGCCTGGGCGGCAACCACGTCGACGTGTGGCTGGTCGAGCACTTCGCCCGCCAGTGCGGGTTCGAGCCCCGTGCCTGGCGCGGGACCGAGTGGTACCAGGCCCTGATCGACGAGTCGCAGCGGGTCAAGGAGCAGCTCTACGCCCAGGAGACCGCGACCCTGATGCTCAACGACCGGATGATGGTCGAGTTGGGCCTGCGCGGCCGTGAGCGGCCGTCGCTGACTCGCGACGAGTTGGTGGCGGTGCTGACCGAAAGCGGCCTCTACCGGGACCTCGAGCGGTTGTTCGAGCAGCTCTTCGCCGAGCTGGCGACCAAGGGGATGGGCAAGGACGACATCGACGAGGTGCTGGTGGTCGGCGGCTCGTCGCTCCTGCCCGAGGTCCACGGCGTGTTGGAGCGGGAGTTCGGCCGGTCCTTGCTCCGCGACTGGCTGCCGTTCGAGGCGGTGGCCTACGGCGCCTGCGTGTTCGCCGCGGGGCACAAGGTGCAGGACTTCATCCGCCACGACTACGCGCTGCTCACCTTCGACCGGCAGACCAAGCAGCAGGAGTACCCGGTGGTCGTCCCGCGCGGGACCAGGTACCCGACCGAGGGTCCCATCTGGGAGGACTACTTCACCCCCACCTGCCCGCGCAACGAGCCGGCGGCGGAGTTCGAGCTGCGGATCTACGAGCTGGGCCGCGCCGGCGGGGCGCAGAAGGAGATCGGCTACGACGACCAGGGCCGATTGCGCGTCCTCGACCGCAGCGACCACGCGCCCAACATCCTCTGCCTCAACGAGACCGACCCGACTCTCGGCAAGCTCCGCCCCCCGCATCCCCCGGACCGCCGCGACGCCCGTTTGCACATCAGCTTCGGCGTCAACGGCGACCGCTACCTCACCGCCACCGTCCGCGACCTCGAGACCAACCTGCTCCTCATGGCCGAGCAGCCGGTGGTCAAACTGCGCTGACGGCGGCGGGCGCCGCGCGCGACGGAATGTGTCCGATCCGTCTGATCTCGGCACCAATAATCCACCAAATCCCTATTGACAAACAGGGGAATGGCTGGCAGACTCATACTCACACCAGTGTGGAGAGCACGATGGCGGACGAGATCGAGGGTCGGGCGGGCAAGGAGAGCAAGGCCGACCGCGTCGAGCGGATCAAGCGCAACAAGGATGGGCTGGACGTCTGGGACGACATCCTGCGCTACAGCAAGCTCGGCTACGAGGCCATCGATCCCGAGGACCTCGAGCTGTTCAAGTGGTACGGGATCTACCGGCAGAAGCCGAACGTCGGCCACTTCATGATGCGCCTGCGGCTGCCCAACGGCGAGGTCTCGGCCCATCAGTTGCTGATCGTTGCCGAGCTCATGGAGCGCTACGCGCGGGGCTACGGCGATGTCACCACGCGGCAGAACATCCAGCTCCACTGGCTGACCATCGAGGACCTCCCCTACATCCTGAGCCGACTCTCGGCGGTCGGGATCACCACCGTGGCCGCCTGTGGCGACGACCCGCGCAACGTGGTCGGCTGCCCGGTCCACGGCGCCGACTGCCGCGAGCTGATCGACGCCCGGCCGTACCTCGACCAGGTCAACCGCCTGTACGTCGGCAACCGGGACTTCAGCAACCTGCCGCGCAAGTTCAAGGTGAGCATCTCGGGCTGCGGCATCCGCTGCGCTCAGCCGGAGATCAACGATATCGGGATCAGCGCCATCGAGCGCGACGGTGAGGTCGGGTTCGACCTGCTGGTCGGCGGCGGGCTGAGCACGGTGCCGCGGCTGGCGACCCGGCTGGAGGCGTTTCTCAAGCCCGACCAGGTGGCCCCGGTGTGCGGCGCCATCGCCGCGTTGTTCCGCGACCACGGCTGCCGCACCAAGCGGACCAAGGCGCGGATGAAGTTCCTGGTTGAGCAGTGGGGCGGCGAGCGCTTCTTGGAGGAGCTCCAGGACCGGCTCCCGTTCGCCATCGACCGCGACCTGCCGCCGCTGCCGGAGCTGCCGGAGCAGCGCGACCATCTCGGCGTCCACCCGCAGCGGCAGGAGGGCTACCATTACGTCGGCCTGGCCACCCGCCTGGGCCGCGTCACCACCGACCAGGTGCGCGAGGTGGCGGCACTGGCGCGCGAGCTGGGCGACGGCACGGCGCGGTTCACCAACAACCAGAACATCATCCTCACCGGCGTGGCCACGGCCAAGGTGGACGAGGTCACCCGCCGGGCGGGCAACGTGCTGCTCCCCGCCGACGAGGATATCTGGCAGCGCAACTTCGTGGCCTGCACCGGCTCGCAGTTCTGCAACCTGGCGGTGACCAGCACCAAGGACGCGCCGGGGGTGGACAGCCCGGCCGAGCTGGCGTTGCGCAAGCTGCAGTCGGACCTGGCGCACTTCCAGCGGTTCGTGCGGATCAACTACAACGGCTGCCCCAACTCCTGCGGCCAGCACTGGATCGCCGACGTGGGGCTCCAGGGCGTGTTGATGAAGACCGAATCGGGCGAGCAGGTCGAGGGCGCGCTGGTGACCATCGGCGGCGGCCTGGGCCGCGAGAGCGGCTTCGGCCGGAACATCGGCGTGCGGCTGCCGCTGACCGAGGTCCCGGCCGCGCTGGTCCGGGTGTTCACCGCCTACGACCAGCAGGCGACCGAGGACGAGCCGTTCCGCTCCTTCGCCCAGCGCGTGGGCGACGAGGAACTGACCGGCTGGCTGACCGGCGCAGCCCTGGCCGCCGCCGACTGACGGCTGGTCAGCGGCTCAGTAGACGTACCCGGGAAGGGCGTAGCCGCTATACAGCGCGCTGGTGCACTTGGTCCACTTGCAGTGGCCGTCGGCCAGGCCCAGGTTGACGCCTTCGTTGTGGGTGTCCTGGACGTCGCCCCAGTCGCGCAGTGCCCAGCCGCCCAACCGCCCCCACGAACCGGCGCGGCAGTCGATCAGCAGCACCGTCGCGGCCGGATCGGTGATCTGCGCCAAGGCCTGCGAGACCCTTCCGCGCGAGTAGTTGTAGCGGTACGTGCGGGTGTTGGTCCCGGCCCACGACGGACAGACATAGATCTGCCGGTTCTTGGCGTACGGCTCGATCAACGAGTCCCAGTACGTCCCGGGATCCGGCGGGTAGTTGGTCCCGGACGCATACGGCCCGTGCGCGTCCAGCGGGATCCGCTCGTCGTAGTCCTGGGTGTACTGCAGGACCGCGATCATGAGCTGCTTGGTGTTGGACAGACAAGAGTTCTGCCGCGCCTTCTCGCGCGCCTTGGCGAAAACCGGGAACAGGATCGCCGCCAGGATGGCGATGATGGCGATCACCACCAGCAGTTCGATCAGCGTGAAGGCTCTCTGCCGCATCGGTGTCTCCTCAACCCCTCCGCCCTACGCGATGGACTCTCGCACATCGCCGGACTCGCCGTCAAGTGAGGTTGCGGCAGATGTCCGCCGGAAGGACCACCGACCGGCGCGACCAAGCTGGCGGCCAGCGGAGCGAGGCCATGGTTCATCGCCGGCTGCCCGTCAGCGTCGCCGTCCTGCTCGCCGCGTCGGTCGCCTTCGCCGAGGAGCCGACGCCGGCCACCGTCGCCGTTGGGGCGTGGTCGAACCAGGTCGTGGCGGGCCGGGAAGATCTCCTCCGCCGGCTACGGATCGCCACCTTCCGGCTCGGGACGGTGACCTACGCCATCAGCGAAAGCGCCAAGGTGCCGAAGCAGGGAGCCGCCGCCCTCGAGGTGGGCGAGGGGCCGACCGGCATGCCGCAGCCGGTCTCGGAGGGCTGGTACCACGGCGGCTTCGTGCAGCCGGTCCTCAACGGCCAGCGCCTCGACGCGGTGCCGATCAGCTCGTTCGAGGCGGCCGAGACCAAGCCCCGGCCCACCGTCGACCTGGTCTGGCACCACGACCTGGCCGACCTGCGCTACCGGTTCATCGGCCGGGGAGGCGACGACGGCCTGCTGCTGCAGGTCGACTGCGAGCCGAAGGTCGAGGTGAAGTCGTTCGAGCTCCGGCTGCTGGCCTACCCGGCCTTCTTCACCGGCTGGCACCACCGGCCGGGTGCGCGCCGGGTGCTGACCCCCACGGTCACCGTCGAGGAGGGCAAGCGCCAGGACCTCAAGCCGGACGACGGCTGGTACGCGCTCCTCTACGACGAAGTCTTCGATTCCGTCAAGGGCGAGGGCAAGGGCCCTTGCGGCCTGGTCGTCGAGCCGACGGGAGTGGCCAAGATCCATTACGCGCCGTCCTCCTATCCGGTCCTGGTGACGATCACCACCGAGCCCACCTGCCGGCGGCTGAGGCTGGCCCTGTGGAAGTTCCCCAACCGGCCCAACGCCGAGGCCATCGCCGAGTTCCCGGCCAAGGCCGCGGCGGCGCGAGCGGCACTGGCCGAGCTGGACCCGCGCCCGGCAGCGGTCCGGACGTTCGATTACGCCGGGCTGCGCCAGGCGCTGGACTGGGCCAAGGCTCGGCCGGCGGTGGTGAAGGCCATCGGACCGAAGCTGACGAACCTGGAAACCTGGCTGGAGGCCTGCCGGGGTCTGTTCGCCGCCGGCGGACCGGCCGGGATCACCGCCGAGGAGCAGTTCTTGGCCGGCTACCGCGAGCAGGAGCAGATGCTCTGGGAGATCAAGCTCGCCGCGTTGCTCGACTTCTGAAGGGTGGAGGTGTCACCATGCAGTCTCGGATCCTGGCCGTCCTGTGGGCCTGCGCGCTGGCCGGCGCCGCGTTCGCCGAGCCGACCATCGACGAGGAGCAGTCGCTGCGGATGGACTACCTCACGCCGCACACGGCGTGGGCCAGACCGTACGCCCAGGGCGTCACCCGGGTGCTTTTCTTTAGCGACTTCCGTCACTCTCAGGCGCGCGAGATCATCGAGCTGATGGAGCGCTTCGAGGTCAAGGCCGACGCGGTCTACTACAGCCGGCTGGGCAAGGCCTGGCACGGCGAGCAGGCCGGCATCGAGCGTTGCCTCAAACTGCTCGAGCAGCCCTACGACGTCTATCTGTTCAACCAGCTCCCGCTGACCCTGATGACGGCCGAGATGCAGTACAAACTGCTGCAGCGCGTGGCCGACGGGGCGGGACTGGTGCTCCTCGGCGGGAAGGACCCGCGCGTGCTGAAGAAGCCGATTCCGCGCCAGGCGGGCGATCCCGAGGCGGAGCTGTACGCGATTCGCAACGGCCGCGGCGCGCTGCTTCCGGCGATTCCCACCATCGACTACCGCTTCGGCTGGGAGACCGAGTACGACTACGCCCACGAGCGGCTCGGCCGAACCGTGCTCTGGGCCGCGGGCAAGGCCCCGAAACAGAAGCTGGCCATCGAGTTGCCGGCGGCCAAGGTCGACCGGGCGGCACTGCCGGCGGTGGTCGGGACGCTGTCCGCCAACCCGTCGCGGGTCCGGGTCCGCCGGCTGGACGGGACCGTGGTCAGCGACCTCTCCCGCGGCGCGCAGCGCGCGGTGAAGCTGGGCAAGGTGCCGGCCGGGTCGTACCGGCTGGACGCCTGGAGCGGCGACGGGTGGGCCACCGTGCCGTTCGAGGTGACCGCGGCGCGGACGGTCGAGGTGGCTCTCAAGCAGACCTTCGGCGAGGTCGGCGAGGTGCTGGCCGGGACGGTCGCCCTGGGCGGTGAGGCCGCCGCCGGCGAGCAGGTCAAGGTCGAGCTGACCGACCGCCGCGGGCGGGTCTTGGCCGCCAGCGGGCCGGCCGCGCCGACCGATGGTCAGGTCGTGTTCGCCTTCCCGGTCCCCGCGCACACGCCGATGCTGGTCCGAGTCCGCGCGGCGGTGGTCGACGCCGGCGGGGAGGTCGCCGACGGCGAGGCGTACTACAACGTGGTCAAGCGCCATCGCGGGCAGTTCAACTTCGTCATCTGGGACATTCCCGCCGGCCCGGCCGGGCCGCTGGCCGAGGCGCGGCTGGCCGAGCTGGGGATGACCGTCCAGTTGCGCGGAGCGCCGCCGCCGCGGGTGCTGGCCGCCTACGACATCGCCTATGTGCCGTACACCACCCGCATCCTCGACGACAAGGACGACCAGGGGCACATCAAGCCGGTGCCGTGGAACCAGGAGCCGGAGATCGACGAGTACGTCGCGGGGATCGTCGAGAAGTACCGCGGCGCCCGCGAGCACGGGGTGTTCGTCTACTCGCTGGGCGACGAGACGGTCACCCGCGGCTCGGACTCCAGCCCGTCCGACCTGGCGGCGTACCAGGCTTACCTCAAGGACGTCTACGGCGGCCTGCCGGCGCTCAACCAGAGCTGGGGCAGCGAGTTCACGAAGTGGGACGAGATCCAGCTCCTGGACCCCAAGGATCCACGCGAGCTGACCGCCAAGCAGCAGGGCAACTACGCCCGGTGGTACGACCGGCAGGCCTGGGAGTGCCGCAACTTCATCAACTTCTGCGGCCGCTTCGTCGAGGCGTACAAACGGCTCGACCCGCAGGCCCGGACCGGGTTCGAGGGCGCCGGGCGGTTCGCCGTCGGGGATGACCTCGACGGCATCGTCCGCGGCAACACCTTCTGGTCGCCGTACCCGGGTCTGGCCGATTACGTCATCCGCTCCATCGCCCCGCGCGACTTCCCGCGCGGCAACTGGATGGGCTACACCAAGGACGCCGCGCCGCTGATCGACAAGTACTGGCGGATGATCCTCAACGGCTGCGACAGCGTCTGGTACTGGCGCTGGGACGGGATCGGGGAGTGGAACGGCATCCTCAAACCGGACCTGTCGGTCTTCCCGCAGATCGACGAGTTGCTGCGCGACACGCGGATCACCCGCGAGGGACTGGGGGACCTGCTGCTGCGCTACCAGCAGGCGGACGACGGGATCGCGATCCTCTACTCGATGCCCTCGGCCTACGCCGTGACCTGTGCCGACGGGCCCGGGTACGGGACCTACGAGCAGGCGCACCAGGCCTGGATCACCGCCTTGGAGAACCTGGGCCTGGGCTTCCGCTACGTGACCGACGCGATGCTCCGCAACGGCGAGCTGGGCGCGGGCACCAAGGTGCTCCTCCTGCCTCGGGCCGAGGCCCTCAGCGACCGCGAGGCGGCGGTCATCGCCGACTTCGTCAAGGCCGGCGGCACGGTCATCGCCGATGTCCGGCCCGGCCGCTACGACGGGCACTGCAAGCCGCGGGTCAACGGCGCCCTGGACGACCTGTTCAGCGTCGTCACCCGGTCGAAGCCGGCCCTGACCGACGCCACGGTCAAGGTGGCCCTGCCGCCCGGCGGGCCGGCGGGCACCTGGGAGCTGGCCGCGCAGGTAACCGATCCCGGCGTCGCGCCGAAGACCATGGTCCCGCTCGGCGGCAACGACCAGGCGCCGGCGCTGATGGTCCACCAACTGGGCCGGGGGCAGGCCATCTACCTCAACCTGGGCGCGGCGCAGCTCGCCGCCGCCAGCACCCCGGCCATCGCCGCCGTGCCGGGCGCCAACACGCTGCTGGGACAGTGGCTCAAGGCCGCCGGGGTGGCGCCCGAGGTCAAGCTGGTCCGGCCGCTGCCCGCAGAACCGACGGTGATGCGGCCGAATGTCCGGGTGGTGCGTTGGACCGAGGTGCCCAACCAGCTCGTGGCGATTCAGGCCCAGGTCACCCGGGCGGGAGCGGAGAAAGTGCAGCTCAAGCTGGACTCCCCGCGCCGGGTCTACGATCTGAAGGCCGGACGCGACCTGGGCGAGGTGGCGCTGATCGAGCCGATGCTGCAGCCCGGGCGGGCGGAGGTCTACGCCCTGCTGCCGCCGGGCACCGCGCCGAAGGTGGTGGCCGCGCTGGACAACCCGCGCGTGCCGCGCGGCGCGACTCCGGTCTTGAGCCTGAAGATCGACGGCTCGCGCGGCGCCCACGCGGTGCTGGTGACCGGCGCCAGGCCCGACGGCTCGGACGCCGACTGGCTGCGCAAGGTGGTGGTCATCGACTCGGGTACCGCCACGTTGCCGGTGCCCATCGCCCTCAACGACCCGGCGGGCAAGTGGACGATCGGCGTGCGGGAGCTGTTCGCGGGCAAGGTGACCGAGCTGCCGCTGACCGTGATTGGAGAATAGGCCATGCGCTGGATGGTGATGCTCGTGCTGGCCGTCGCCGCGCGGGCGGCCGACGACTACGCGATCGTGGTCTACCCGGCGCCGAAATGCGCGGCGCCGAAACTGGACGGGAAGCTGGACGATCCCTGCTGGGCCGAGGCGCCGGTGGTCAGCGGGTTCATCTGGTACAACAAGAACGAGGCGGTGCCCACGCAGACCTCGTTCCGGGTCTGCTACGACGACCAGGCGATCTACCTGGGCATCTGGTGCGACGAGCCGGCGTTGGACAAGCTCACCCCGCTGCCGCTGCCGCAGGACGCCAAGCAGATCTTCTCGACCGAGGCCATCGAGATCTTCTGGGATCCCGACCACGACCACCAGCGCTACTACCAGTTCGCGGTCAACGCGGCCGGGTCGATCTACGACGCCGAGCGGTGGGAGGCGAGCTGGTCCGGGCAGGCCACGGCCGGCGCGGCCAAGGGTCAGGGCGGGTGGGGGCTGGAGATCCGCTTCCCGTTCGCCCCGCTCAAGCTGACCCCGGCGCCGGGCAAGGTGCTCGGGCTCAACCTGTGCCGCGACCGGACCTTGCTCAAGGATCGTGAGTGGAGCTGCTGGTCGCAAGTCAAGGCCAACTTCCACGACGCGGAGCGGTTCGGGCACGTGGTCCTGTCGCCCACCGCCGAGCAGTTGGCCGCGCTGGGGCCCGAACTGCGCAAAGGCGATCGGAGCGGGCCGATCCGGATCTACGCTCGGGGCGGCTTCGGCGCCGAGACCTACATCGGCCTGGCCCGCCGGTCGCTGGCGCGGGTCGTGGCCAAGCTGAAGACCATGCGGCAGATACGCGAGCGCGAGGCGCCCGCCGCTGCCGCGGCCTTCGACCGCTTGCTGGCCAAGGCCGAAGCCCAACTCGCGCCGGTGCGCGAGGCTCTCGACGGTGAGGTGGACGGCGGCGTGTTCGCGCGCCTCGAGCTGCAACTGGCCACGCTCGAAACGTGGCTGGACCAGGCCATCTGGGAAGCCCGGCTCGAAGCGCTGCTGGCGTCGCTGTGAACGCCGCCTGGCTCGGGCTGCTGGCGGCCCTGACCGCGCTGGCCGCCGCACCGGTGACCATCGACGGCGACATGGCCGAGTGGGCTGGCGCCGCCGGGTGGACGGTGCCGGAGGCTGCCCGCCGGCAGGCCAACAGCCCGCGCGGGGCCGTCGAGCGGGTGGCCGTCCGGCACGACGACCAGTTCCTCTACTGCCTGGTGGTCTTCACTCAGCCGCGCCCGTTCCGCGACGCCACACAGGACGGCTTCGCCGACGGCTTCTGGTCCAACACGCGGTACCTGCAGCTCGATACCGATCTCGACGGCCGGGTGGACTACTACACCAACCAGATCAAAGGCCGGCGGCCGGGGCTCAACAACACCTACGTGGTCCACTACGTGCCCGCCGGCGACCAGCCCAAGGCGGCCACCTACCTTTGGTACGAGGGCTCGCCCACCGCCCGGCAGGCGCCGCCACTGGGCCAGTTCGCGCCCGACGGTCGGAGCCTCGAGCTGCGCGTGCCCTATTCGCGCGGGACGACCGAGGACGGCGCCACCGTGCCGGTGCCCGGCGACCGGGTCGGCGTGCAGGTCTTGATGAGCTACCGCGACCAGACCGGCACCGCGGCCAAGTGGGTCGGCGAGCGGTACCCGGCCGAGCACGCCTGGCTGCTCTACTCCCTGACCGACGGCACCCTGACGCTCCGCGAGCCGAGCGACAACCGCGGCCTGCGGCTGCGGCTGCCACGCCTCTCGGACGTCACCGCCGCCGAGGCGAAGCTGGTCGAGACCGGTCCCTTCCAGCTCAACCGCGACGGGCAACCGAGCCGGGCCACGCGGGCGAGGCTCGGCTGGGACGCCAACCGGATGCGGGTGGTTGTCACCTGCGAGGAGGCCGATCCCGCGGCGGTGGCCGCCACCGTCACCGCCCGCGACGGGCCGGTCCACCGCGACGACTGCGTCGAGCTGTTCCTGGACGTCAACCACGACCGGCGTAGCTTCCACCACCTCGCGGTCAACCTGAATGGCGCCGTGGCCGACGCGTGGCGGATCGGCAACCAGTTTGGCCGCGACGCCTGGGACGCCGAGGTGGCGGTCAAGACCAGCCGCGGCGAGACCGGTTGGACGGTGGACCTGATGATCCCGTTCGAGTCGGCCTTCGGCGTGCGTCCGCGGCCGGGCGAGGTGTGGGGTATCAACTTCGGCCGCGAGCGGCACGCCGCGCCGGCCGAGTACAGCACCTGGGCGCCGCTGCTGGGCAGCTTCCTCCAGCCTGAGCGGTTCGGTGAGGTGCTGTTCGTCGAGGCCGACGGCCGCGAGCCCGGGTTCGAGGTGGTCTCGCGCGGCTGGCTGTCGCTCGACGGCAACGGCGAGCGGAACGCATTGGCGGTGGTCTGCGCCAGCGACCGGCCCACCGAGGTGTCAGTCACCGCGACGCGGCTGGAGCCGGGCAAGCCGGAGGTGACTAGCCGCGCCAAGGCGGCGCTGGTGCCGGGCGAGCGGCGCGAACTGACGGTCCGCTACGACGTTACCGACGAGGACACCCAGCGCTTCAGGTTCGAGCTGGCCACCGGCGGCAAGGTCCAGTACCGCAACGAGTACCCGGCCCAGAAGACCCGCTTCCCGCGAGTCTTCGCGGTCCCCGACGCGCTGTTTGGAGAGCTGCTCTCGGACCGGCCGATGGGCCTGGCGCGCGACGGGGTGATCTATTGGTCGCTGGGCCGCGACCTTAACGGGATGCGGCCGTTCGCCTTGCAGTACGGCCAGCGCTACGTCTACGACGAGATGCTCGACCTGTTCGCCCAACACCGGCTGATGATCCTCGACAACGCCTACACGCTGACGGTGCCGGTCTACCATCAGGATGTGGAGCACCGCCGGCGCGGCACGCGGGGGCTGCTCTACCCACCGACCAAGGAGTTTCCGGACCCGGCCGGGATCGACAAGTACCTCACCGCGACGCGGGAGTGCGTGGCCGCCAATCGCGACATCCTGTGGGGGATCTACGCCGGCGACGAGGCCCACGAGCACGCCCGCCGGCTGGTGGCCAAACGGTGGGCGGCCAAGGCGCCGGACGATGCCTGGATCCGCGAGCTGGACGCGACGGTCCGCCGCGACTACGGCCACGGGAAGTACGGCCTGCCGACGCCCGACGACAGCGATCCCTTCCGCTGGCTGGCGCTGAACCGCTGGCTCAACGCGACCATGCAGCAGGTGGCCGAGAAGCTGAAGGCTTGGCGCGACGCCGAGGCGCCGGGGCTGAAGCTGATCTCCTGGGACCCGGTTGCGGCGCTGCAAGGTTTGGACTTCGGCCGGTGGGGCGAGACTTTCGACGTGATCACCCACCAGCTCTACCCGAGCCGTGACCCGAACCGCTGCGAGTTCGGGTTCATCACCAAGGTGCTGGTCGACCTGACCGCGCGAGAGGCCGGCGGGCCGGAGGTCTGGCCCTGCGCGCACGTCGAGCACTACGCCGGGGCGTTCACCCCGGAGGAGGTCAACGAGTACCTCAGCCAGGTCTTTCGCAACGGCGGGTTGGGGCTGCACCTGTACTTGGCCGACACCGTCGGGCGGAGCGCCGGGAAGGGCTGCACCTGGTTCGACTTCTACGGCTCGCCGCCGCGCTGGCGGGCGCTGATGCAGACCGTCGACCGGCTGCGGACGATGAACCGGCCGGCCCTGCCGGCCGCGTCGAAGGCGGCGATCCTGCTCGCCACCGACACCATGAACGCCGCCCCGGACGAGGGCCGCCGGCCGGACGAGGCTGAGGCCCTGTACGACTTCCTCGGCCCCTGGGCGCGCCGCTGGTTCCAGTTCATCGACGACAACCAGCTCGAGCGCGGCGATCGCCGGCTGGCCGACTACAGCGTGGTCCTGGTGCCGTTGCTGTCCATCACCCGCAAGGTGGTGGTCGAGCGGCTGGAGGCGTTCGTCCGGGCCGGCGGGCAACTGGTGGTGTTCGATCCCGAGGCGCTGACCTGGTACGACGACGGGACCTCGGCCGAGGCGGACCGGCTCCGGCTGCTGGGCGTCAAGCCGGGCGCGGCGATCCAGCCGGCGAAGTTGGTCACCCGCCGTGGGGAGCTGCCGCTCTACGGCGCCGGGCGGCGGGTGGCGGCGGACGCCGCCGAGGTCACCTTCCGCTTCGACACCGGCGAGCCGGCGCTGATCCACCACCCGCTGGGCCAGGGCGCGGTCGATTGGTTCGCCACCAATCCGCTGCAGTTCAAGGCGTTGGGAGACCCGGCCTGGCGGGACTTCTTCGCCGCCATCGCCGACGATCTGAAGCTGCCCCGGACCGACCTGTGGCGGTTCAAGCTCCCGCCCTTCGACCGCGCGCGGGCCGAGCAGGAGCCCGGCGTCTGCCTGACCGGCAACTACCTGCTGTGGGACAACAACAGCCCGCTGGACGTGGGCAACGCGCGTTTGGCCGGCAGCTACCGCTACTCGCTGGCGCCCGACGCCTGGCGCGACGAGGGCGGCGAGGGCGACCTTCCCTTCGACCGCGGCGACCTGACCGACCGCCGCCAGGCCCCGTCGGCCGGCGACTGCTTCGTCGCGGACAAGGAGCTGCGGGCCAAGGCGCCGCCGGTCACCGCCTGGGCCGTGTCGTGGAAGCAGACCGCCCCGTTCGATCTGACCTTCGACCTGCTCGAGCCGCGCGAACTGGACCGGGTGCGGTTCTTCTACAGCGGGCAGTTGCCACCGGTCAACTGCTACGGGTCGAGCGACGGCCAGCAGTGGGCGCGGCTGGCCGGCGTGGCCGGACAGCCGAGCACCGCTGACGTGCCGGACGTGGTCCTGCCGGTCGCCGGCCGGCACCGTTACCTGCGCCTCTCGTTCGGTCCGCGCGGGGCGGACCAGCGACTGACGCTGGCCGAAGTGGAGATTTGGGGCAAGCGGTAACCTGACGGAAGGACGGACGCGCATGGGAGAGATGGAGCCGCTGCGGCGGGTGGTCGATCTGGACGTGGGCGAGCAGGTCGAGGTGACGCTGGCCGACGGCGCGACGGCGCGGGTCAAGCTGCTCGGCACGCGGGTGCGCCGCGATTCGTTGTGCGACGGAGTGCGGCAATGCTGGGCCGACCTGGAGGTCAACGGCGAGCCGGTGACCGTCGAGTCGAACAACTACCGGCTGCCGGTGGCGGCGGCGGGGGCGCGGGTGGACTGCCCCATCACCCACGACTACTACACCACCGCGCACGGCGACGCCTGGGCGTTGCGCCGGGCGGCCAGGATTCGGCTGTGGCCGGCGGACGGCCCGCTGATGCCGCCCGGCAGCTTCATCTATCCGGTCCGGCAGCGCTGGCTCGCCAGCTTCACGCAGATGGGCAACGAGCCGGTCTACGTCGATGGCGGCGACCTGCCCGGCCCGCGGAAGATCTACTACCACAACGGCCTGGACATCGGCGGGCCGGACGCCGTGGTGCCGGTCCGCTCGGCCACCGACGGGGTGGTGGTGGTCCGCGCCACCGAGGTGCTGGACGAGAGCGACCTGCGCGAGTACGGGCGCTACGACCGGGTCTGCGTCCGCGACCGGCAGGGCTGGTACTACCGCTACAGCCACCTCGACCAGATCGCCGACAACGTCGTACTGGGCCAGCCGATCCGGCAGGGCGACCCGATCGGGATCCTGGGCAAGGAAGGCTCCAGCGGCGGCTGGGCACACCTCCATTTCGAGGTCCGGGCGAGGCAGCCGTCGGGGCTCTACGCCACCGAGGAGGGCTACCCGTTTCTGTGGGAGGCCTGCCTGGCCGAGCACCGGCCCGAGGTGATCGCCGTGGCCCGGCCGCACCACCTGCTGCGAGTCGGTGAGCAGGCCGCCCTGGACGCCTCCCGCTCCTGGAGCGCGGCCGGGCCCATCGCCCGGTACGAATGGCGGTTCAGCGATGGAACGACCGCCGCCGGCGAACGGGTGACCCGGCGGTACGACACGCCGGGAATGTGGTGCGAGACGGTGGCGGTGACCGACCCTGCGGGTCACGTGGCCTACGACTTCGCCGTGGTGCAGGTGCTCGATGCCGACTCGCCGCGCGGCACGCCGTCGATCCACGCCGGGTACTGGCCGACCCTGGGCCTGCGCGCCGGCGAGGAGGTGACCTTCCAGGTGCGCAGCTTCCGGACCGAGCGCGGCGGCGAGGTGTGGGACTTCGGCGACGGCTCGCCGACGGTCGAGGTGGCCTCCGACGGCAACGCGGACCGGCACAACCCGGACGGCTACGCGCGCTGCACCCACGTCTACCGGCAGCCGGGCGACTACCTGGCCACGGTCACCCACACCACCGATGCCGGCGTCACCGCCACCGCCCGGCTGCACGTCCCGGTGGCGTCGCGGTGACCGCGCCGCGGTGAAGGAGAACCGCTCCGGACGCGAATTGCCACCTCGCCGCGCGGCGGCGAGGAGCGTACGATGGCGAAGATCCCGATTGGTCTGCAGCTCTACTCGGTGCGAGAGGACTGCAAGCAGGACTTGCCCCGGGTCCTGGAGGCCGTCTCCAAGATGGGCTACGTGGGCGTCGAGTTTGCCGGGTACTACGACCACCCGGCCCCGGAGCTGCGCCGGCTGCTGGACGACAACGGGCTGGTCTGCTGCGGCACGCACACCGGGATCCCGTCCCTCCTGGGTGACGAGCTCGAACGGACCATGGAGTTCAACCGGGTGTTGGGCAACCCTTACCTGGTGGTCCCCGGCCTGCCCCCCGAGTACCGCGACAGCCGCGCCGCCTGGCTCAAGACCGCGGCGCTGTTCAACGACATCTCGGAGCGCGTTCGGCCGCACGACTTCTACACCGGCTACCACAACCACTACATCGAGTTCTCGGCCATGGACGGCGAGCTGCCCTGGGACACCTTCTTCGCCAACACCAAGCCCGAGGTGTTGATGCAACTCGACACCGGCAACGCGCTCCACGGCGGCGGCGATCCGGCGCCGTTCATCGAGCGCTACCCGAACCGGGCGCTGACCGTCCACCTCAAGGAGTACTCGGCCACCAACGACAAGGCGCTGATCGGCGAAGGCGACGTCGACTGGCCGGCGATCTTCTCCCTGTGCGAGTCCGTGGGCGCCACGCGCTGGTACATCGTCGAGCAGGAAAGCTATGCCTACCCGCCGTTGGAGTGCGTCGACAAGTGCCTCCAGAAGCTGCGGGCGATGGGCAAGTGAGCCGGCCGCCGGCGGTGGCGAGTCGGGCGTGGCGGCCGGTTCTGCTGCTGGCCGCTACGTCCCTGGCGGTGGCCGCCCCGAGCCGTGAAGCGGTGCTCGACCACGCGCTCAAGGCCGGCGAATCGACCTGGGTCAAGGCCACCGAAGGGCCGGAGCGGCTGGGCGCGCGGGAGCTGTTCCAGTACGCCCTGACCCTCTGCGAAGCGGACCGGCGGACCTGGCGCGTGCCGCTGCTGCTGCAGCGCGCCGCCGATCTCCAGGACCGCGACCCGGCCAGCCCCGGCTACGGCAACTTCCGCTGGTACGCCCGGCAGGACACCGTCCTGGACTACAACGCGGTCGAGTTCTGCATGCAGCAGGCGGTGGTGCTGTGGAACCGGCACCGCGCGCTGCTCGACGACCTCGGCCGGGCGGCGCTGCGGGAGCTGATGGCCTACGGTCTGGAAGGCTGCCTGCGCCACCGGGTGCCCAGCAGCTACACCAACATCGCCTTGATGAACGCCGGCAACCTGGTCCTGTTGGGCGAGGCGCTCGACCGGCCGGACGCCGCCGACGAGGGCCAGGCACGGCTGAACGCGTTCGTCTTCTACACCTGGCAGGCCGGGATCCACGAGTTCGGCAGCTCGACCTACTACGGCACCGATCTCGACGATCTGGTGGTCCTCGAACGGCTCGCCGTCCGGCCGCCACTCAAGGAGACCGCGCAGGCGTTGCTGACGCTGTTCTGGACCGACCTGGCCGCCTGCTGGTTCGCGCCCGGTCAGAAGCTGGCCGGGGCGCGCAGCCGCGAGTACGACTACCGCTTTGGCACGGGCTACCTCGACGTGCCGCTGTGGGTCGAAGGCTGGCTCCCCGACGACGCCACCGGCGGGGGAACCGCGGCCACGCTGTCGCTGTCGGCCGGCTGGCACCCGCCGGCGCGGCTGAAGACCCTCAACGAGACGGTCTACCCGCGCCTGGTGCGGCAGAGCTGGGGCCAGGCCGAGGCCGAGAGCCGGACGACCTGGATCGGGCGCCACGTCGCCCTGGGCACCTCGTCGTCGGCGTACCACAGCATGGACGTGCTCCTGGCCGCCGACCTGGACGGCCCGCGCCGGCAGGCCCGGATCGGCTTCATCCCCGATGGGCGGCACGATCCGTACGGCACCAAACGGGTGGCCGAAGGGCCGCACGACAAGGCCATCCACCTCCGTCCGTTCTGGACCGCCGCCCAGCGCGGTCGCGATGCGCTGGGGCTGGTCGTCTACCGTGACGGCGACCTGCCGCCGGAAACCCAAACGCTTGAATCACACCTGCTCCTGCCCCTGGAGGTGGACTCGGTCTGGGTCGGCGACGAGCGGGTACGGGTGGCCGTCGACCAGCCGTTCGACCAGGTCGTGGCACCGGGCCGGCCGGTGGTGGTGGCCAACGGTCCCGGCGCGGTGGCGATCCGGGTCTTGTGGACCCGCGGCCGGGGCGGCGTGTCGGCGCCGGTGCGTCTGATCCACGACCGCGGCGAGCGGGTGCTCCGCCTGACGGTGCTCCATCACGCCGCGGCCGGGGCCGACGGGCCGCGACCGGGCGCCCTGTTCTGGGTCCGTGCCGCCGACGAGCTGACCGAGGACATCCTGACCGCCTGGCGGCAGGGCTTCGCGGCGGCACCGGCCGAGGTGACCGCCGGCACGAGCGAGATCACCGCCGCGGTGACCGGGCAGGACGGCAGCTTGGGCCTGTCCGCCGCGGCGCCGTACGCGGCGCCCGCGAGGCTGGAGCCGGCGCCGTACCGCGGGGTGCTGGAGTTGAACGGGGTCGAGCTGGGCCGGCCGCTGGTGGAGGTGCTGCCACCGGTTCGCGATTACCTGCGCGACCTGCGCGAGCAGCAGCCGGTTACGGTCGGCGTCGAGCCGGTCGAGCTCGAGGCCGAGGCCGGGGTGGTCGTCCCACCGATGGCCCGGGGCCGGGACGAGAGGGCCTCGGGCGGCGCCTTCGTCTGGGCGCCCGGCCAGCCCGGCGGGCGGGGCGGGCTCAGCGGCAGCGTCTCGTGGCAACTCGACGTGCGCGAGGCCGGGCGGTACTACCTCTGGGGCCGGGTCCAGGCGCCCACGCCCGACGACGACTCGTTCTTCGTGCAGCTTGTTGGTGAGCGCGAGCTGCTCCCGCCGATGGCCTGGCACACCGGCACCGCCGAGAGCTGGACCTGGAGGCCGGTGACGCTGGGACCGGCGACCGAGCCGACCGCGGTGGAGCTGCCCGCCGGCCGCTGCGCCCTGTGGCTCCTGTGCCGCGAGGACGGAGCGCGGATCGACCGCCTGCGCCTCGCCCGAAAGGCCGACGATGGACCGCACTGAGACGCCGCGTGAGCGGGTGCTGACTGCTCTGGACCACCGCCAGCCGGCCCGGGTCCCGTTCGCCTGGGGCTTCGGCACCACCGGCGAGATGGCCGCGCGGATGGTCGCGCACCTGGAGCCTCAGGGGATCGTCTGGCACCGCCTGCGTCAGGTGACCGGCGACATCCAGGCCATCGCCGGCCCCGACCTGGGCCCGCCGCCGCCGGCCGGGCAAGACTTCTGGGGCATCCGCCGGCAAACGCAGAGCTACGGCGACGGCGCCTACTCGGAGTTCGTCGACTTCCCGCTGGCCGGGATCGACACCGTGGCGGAGATGGAGGCCTACCCGTGGCCCGACCCGGGCCGCTTCGGCGCACCGGACACCGCCGCCCTGGACCCGGACCGCGCCGTGCGGCTGCACGGCGGCAACCCGTTCGAGATCTACTGCTGGCTGACCGGGCTCGAGGAATCGCTGTTCAACCTGGTCGAGCGGCCGGCGGTGGTGGGCGCGGCGATGGACGCCATCACCTCGTTCTTCGAGCGCCGGCTGAGTCGGTGGCTGGAGGCGGCGGGCGAGCGGGTCGATCTGGTCTTCCTGGCCGACGACCTGGGCGGGCAGACGGGGCCGCTGCTCTCCCCGGGCATGTACCGCCGGCTGCTGCAACCGTACCACCGCCGCCTGGCCGACGTGGTCCACGACACCGCGCTCGGCGCGCGGGCGATGTACCACACCGACGGCTCGGTTTACGACCTGCTGCCCGACCTGCTCGACGCCGGCGTCGACGTGCTCGAGGCGGTCCAGGTGGATTGCGCCGGGATGGACCCCGAGCGGCTGAAAGCCGAGTTTGGCGACCGACTCTCGTTCCACGGGGCGATCAGCGTCCAGCAGCTCTTGCCGCGGGCGACCGCCGACCAGGTCGCCGCCGAGTGCCGTCGCCTGGTCAGCGTGTTTGGCCGCGGCGGCGGCTACATCGCCGCGCCGGCGCACGCCATTCAGGTCGGCACGCCGCCGGAAAACGTGCTGGCCATGCTCCGCGCGGTGCTGGGCGACGACGACTACGAGGAGGCCGTGGCGGCGTCGCGAAAGACGTGATCCCATGAACGTTCGCGAGCGGTTCCTGGCGACTCTCCGCGACGGGCAGGCGGGCTGCGCGCCGCACTTCGAACGGGCGATTCGCGACGAGGTGGTGGCCGCCTGGGCGGCGGACGGCCTGGCGCCCGAAGAGGTCCAGCGCCTGATGGCCTGGGACCGCTGGCAGCTCGGCGGTCAGGCCGGCGCGCCGGCCTTCGACCTCCGCCCGCGTCCGCCGCTCGAGCGGCCGGTGGCCGACCTGGACGACGCCGCGGCGTGGTGGTCGCGGTTTGCCGACGATCCGGCGCTCCCCGAGACCTGGGCGGCCGAGGCCGAGGCGGTGCGCGAGCGCGACTGGCCGCTGGGCCTGCACGTGTGGCGCGGGATCCTCCAGACGCTGGGCATCGCCGACGGCCACACGCTGGTCGACGTGCTGCTCTTCCTGGCCGACTACCCGGATCGGGCGGTGGCCATGATGGACCACTACTCGGACTGGGTGGCGCGGCTCCTGGAGCGCGCCCTGGCGGACGTGGCGCCGGATTTCCTGGTCCTCGGCGAGCCCATCGCCAGCCACCACGCTCCGGTCATCTCGCCGGCCATGGCCAGCCGCTTTCTGGCGCCCTGCTACCGCAAGCTGATCGACCTCGGCCGGCGGCACGGGATCACGCTCTTCGCCTACGACAGCTACGGGCAGATCGGCCCGCTGCTGGAGATGGCCGTCGAGTCCGGCTGCAATGTGCTCTGGCTCGGCCAGGCCGGCACGGTCGGGCTCGACTACCGCGAGCTGCGCCGGCGCTTCGGGCCGGGCCTCGGGCTGATGGGCGGGATCGACGCGCGGATCCTGCGGGCCGGGCCCGAGGCCATCGAGCGCGAGCTGCGCCGGGTGGCGCTGCCGCTGCTTCAACAGGGCCGCTACCTGCCGATGCTGGACGATCGGGTGCGCACCACTACCCCGGCGGCCGGGTTCGCCGCCTACCGCGCCGCGCTCGACCGGCTGCTGGCCGAGACCCGATCCTGAGCCGGCGGGGAGGTTGCCGGCCGGCGGCGGCCAATCCGGCTGGCCGCCGGAGACCTCGTTGCGGTTGGCGCGCGCCCTGTTGATCGGCCTGCTGCTCGCCCCGGTGAACGCCTACTGGGTGATCCAGATGGAGCGCGTTCACGCCGGGCCGTACGTCACCTCGATCTCGCTGTTCGCCAACGTCGTCTTCTGCCTGGCCATCCTGGTCGCCGCCAACTGGGGCCTGAAACGGGTCTGGCCGCGGGCCGCCCTGGGCGCCGGCGAGCTGATGCTGATCTACACCATCCTGTGCGTCGCCAGCGCCATGGCCGGCATGGACTACCTCCAGGTCCTGGTCATGATCCTGGGCCACGCGAGGCAGTTCGCCACGCCCGAGAACCAGTGGGAGAGCTTCTTTCCGCACATCCCCAAGTGGCTGCTGGTGTTCGACGCCGAGGCCGTGGGCCGTTTCCACGGCGGGCACGCCAACTTCTTCGAGCCGGAGAACTACCGGCCGTACCTGGTCCCGTGCCTGGCCTGGCTGACGGTGGTGGCCGGGCTGCTGGTGGCCACCCAGGCCACCGACATGCTTCTCGCCAGGCCGTGGATCGAGCGCGAGCGGCTGACCTTCCCGGTCCTCGAGATGCCGTTGGCCCTGGTCCGCGAGCGGCCGGCCTACTTCCGGCAGCCGGTCTTTCTGGCCGGGATGATCATCCCCATTCTGTGGGGCGGGCTGAACGGCCTCCACGTCCTCTACCCGGCGGTGCCGGAGCTCAAGGTCCGGGCCTTCGACCTGGTTCAGGGCTCGCCGCTGCGGATGCTCCGCGCGATGCGCTGGATGCCCGTCACCTTCTATCCGTTCGCCATCGGCTTGGGCTATCTACTGCCGACCGATCTGCTCTTCTCGTCCTGGTTCTTCTACTTCTTCTGGAAGCTCGAAGTCGGGTTGATGGCGCTGCTGGCCTGGGATGTCAACCCGAAGATGCCGTACCCGGAGCAGCAGGCGTACGGGGCCTGCATCGCGCTGGTGGGCTATCTGGCCTACACCTCGCGCGGCTACCTCCACGAGGTCGCCGAGGCGCTCCGCGGGCGCGGGCCGCAGGTCGCTCGGGCGCGGGAGTTCAAGCAGTCGCTGGTGGCGCTGGCGGCCGGGGCCGGGTACCTGGTCTGCTTCAGCCGGCTGACCGGCATGTCACCGCTGGCCATCGTCCTGTTCTGGACGGCCTACGCGGTGATCGTGGTGGCGGTCACCCGGATGCGCGCCGAACTGGGCCCGCCGGTCCACGACTTCCACCGCACCGGCCCGGAACTGATGATCGTCCCGTCGGTGGGCAGCCAGAGCTTCACCGCCCGGGACCTGGTCATGTTCAACCTCTACTGGTGGTTCAACCGCAGCTACCGCAACCTGCCCATGGCGCATCAGATCGAGGGCCTCAAGGCCGCCCACGAGACCGGGGTCCGGCCGGGTTGGTTCCACGCCGGGGTGTTTCTGGGCGGGATCGTCGGCGCCGCGGCGGCGTTGGTCTCGTACCTCTACCTGGGCTTCAAGCTCGGCGCCGCCGGCGGATTCCACTCCGGCTTCGGCTACGGCTGGGCCAACTTCGGGCAGATCATGAACTGGCTCAGCCGGCCGACCATGCCCGACCACGCCGCCACCGGCGCCATCGCCACCGGGCTGGCCTTCAGCCTGTTCCTGCTGGCCATGCGGCTGCGCTTCCTCGACTGGCCGTTCCACCCCATCGGGTTCGCCATCGCCAGCGGCTGGAGCATCAATCTGGTCTGGCTGCCGATGCTCATCGCCTGGGTGGCCAAGGTCAGCATCATCCGCTGGGGTGGCCGCCGCGGGTACGTCCGGCTGCGGCCATTCTTCCTCGGCCTGATCCTCGGCGAGTGCCTGATGGGCTCGTTCTGGGCAGTGATCGGCGTACTTTTCGAGATCCCTGTCTACAGCTTCTGGGGCGCCTGATCGGGAGCGGCTCCCAGAAACGGTGTCTGACACCGTTTCTGGCCTGACACCGTTTCTGGTTGCGCGGGTGAAGGTCGTCAATCGTCGCGGCGGGCGACGCAGACGACCGAGACGCCGCAGGGAAGGTTGCCGTGGCGCAGCCACCACGCCTCCCACCGCACCGTCGCCAGGCAGAACCGGTTGAGCAGCTCGGGCAACTCGATCAGGGCCGCGTGCGGCCGCTCGCGGTGCGGGCGCAGACGCTCGCTCAGCCGCACCACCACCGCCAGCGGCAGGAGCAGGCTGATGCAGTAGGTCAGCCGCTCGATCGCCAGTCCGGCCTGCTCGACCCGGCCGCGGAGCATCCGGGCGGTGTACCGCCGAAAGTGGTCCAGGGCCACGTCGTGCTGGCTCCACAGGAACTGGTAGGCGGGCACGGTCAGCAGCAGCCGCCCACCGGGCACCAGGACCCGCTTCATCTCGGCCAGCGCGGCGGTGTCGTGGTCGATGTGCTCGACCACGTCCAGGGCCGTGACCAACTCGAAGCTGCGGTCGGCGAACGGCAGCCGGCAGGCGTCGCCGGCGAGCAGCCGGTCGAGCCCCCGGCGCTGGGAGAAGTCCAGCGCGGCGCGGTACGGGTCGAGCCCGTAGGTGTCGCCGAAGCGGCCCAGCATCTGCATGGTCGAGCCCGAGCCGCAGCCGACGTCAAGCACGCGGCGGTGGTCGGCCGGCGGCAGGTGCTGCTCGAGCAGCGAGGCGATCACCGCCTTGCGACCGACGAACCACCAGTAGTGGTCCTCGAACGCGAACATCCGGGCATGCTCGTCCGGCCGCATCGGTTCCTCTGCCGCTCGGCCGCCTTGACGCCGGTCCGAGGGGGACCGTATGATAGGGACACCTCTCCGGTCGTGTCAACCGGCCCGGCGCGGCCCCCGGGCGCTCCGGGCGATGGCGCAGGGAAGCGATGAATCGCGCTCTAGGATGGGTTCTGTTGGCTTTCGCTCCGCTGGCGGCGTGGTCCGCGGAGGAGCTCTTGGCGCCCACGGACCAGGTCGTATTCGTGCGCTCCGGCGACCTCTGGTCGGTCGCCGGCGACGGCCGCGGACTGCGGCAACTGACCCATTCCCCCGGCCGCGAGGTGCGCCCGATGGCCTCGCCCGACGGCCAGGCCATCGCCTACGAGGTCTACGATTCCGACCGCGCCGACTACAGCCTGTGGACCATGTCGCCCGACGGCGGCGCGGTCCAGGTGGTGGTCGAAGGAGCCCGTTATGCGGCCTGGTCGCCCGACGGCGGCCGGCTGCTGTTCGCCATGCAGCGGCGGAGCAGCTTCGACATCTTCATGGCCAACCGCCGCGGTGAGGAGTTGTTCCGGCTGCTAGAAACCCCGGAGCAGGAGTATTTTCCGTGCTGGTCGCCCGACGGCGGCGAAATCGCCTTCGTCCGGCAGATCCGGGAGAACAACCAGGCCCGCGAGAGTATCGTCGTCCGTAGCGCCTTGGGCGAGGAGCGCGAATTGGTCTCGCTGGTCGGGCGGAGCATCTCCTCGCTGAGCTGGGCGCCGTCGGCAAAGCTCTTGTTCAGCGCCCGCGAGCGGGCCGGGTCGGGGATCGACCAGCTTTATCTGTTGGCACCCGACGCGGAGAAGCCGCAGCCGGTGACCGAAGGGCCCGAGACCGCCACCCAGGCGGCCTGGACCCCCCTCGGCGGGCTGGTCTACGTGGCCGCCCGGCGCGGCCAGCCGCGACTGCGGCTCCGCGGCCCGGACGGCGAAGACCAGGCGCTGGCGTTTTCGCTCGACGGCGATAGCGAGCCGACGGTGCTCCCCGGCCCGAGCCGGCGCGCGCCGCAGATCTATGTCCTGGGCCGGCGCAGCTACTACCTGCCAGCGCCGCGCCTGGTCGACGGCGACGTGCTGATCCCGGCGGGCGATCTGGCCACCCAGCTCGGGCTGTCGATGTCGGTCACCGACGAAAAGGTCCACTTGACCAGCCCGCGGCTGACCGTGTTGGTGGACGCCGTGGCCGGGAACGTGACCGTCAACACCGCGGTCGGCCCGCAGACCAGCGCCCTGGTCCCCCCGCCGGCGACCGTCGCCAAGGTGGTCATGATGCCGCTGGGTGCGTTGGCCAAGGTGTTCGGGTTGACCGCCGAGTGGCAGCCGGACGAGCGCGTCTTGCGGATCGGCGGAGCGCAGGCGGCCAAGCCGGCGGCGCCGTGAGAACGGAGGACAGCAGCGTGCGACCAGATGGACGGGCGGCCGACCAGATGCGCGAGGTCGAGCTGGCGGTGGGCGTCAGCAAGTGGGCCGAGGGCTCCTGCGAGATCGCGGTGGGGGACACCATCGTGATGTGTACCGCCAGCGTCGAGGAGAGCCAGCCGCCGTTCCGGCGGGACGGCGAGCTCGGCTGGGTCACGGCCGAGTACGAGATGCTCCCGCGCAGCACCGGCGAGCGGCGGCGGCGCGCCAGCCGGTCGAACAGCCCCGATTCTCGGTCGCTGGAGATCTCCCGGCTGGTCGGCCGGGCGCTGCGCAGCGTGGTCGACTTCCAACTCCTCGGCCCGCGCACGGTGACCCTCGACTGCGACGTGCTCCAGGCCGACGGCGGAACGCGGGTGGCCTCGGTCACCGGGGCCTACGTCGCCATGGTCGAAGCCTTCGAGTGGCTGCTGGCGCGCAGGAAGATCACCCGTCTGCCGGTCAAGGACAGCGTGGCGGCGATCAGCGTCGGGGTGGTCGGCGCCGACGAACTGCTGGACTTGTGCTACGCCGAAGACTCCCGCGCGGCGGTGGACCTGAACGTGGTCATGACCGGCCACGGCCGGCTGGTCGAACTCCAGGGCACGGGCGAGGAGCGGCCGTTCAGCCGGGAGCTGCTGGTCCGCCTGCTGGACCTGGCCGAGAAGGGCACCGCCGAGTTGACGGTCCTTCAGCAGCAGGTGCTGGCAGGCGAGTGAGGCCCGTCTGGCGCCTGACCTCCGTAGGGGTGGCATGGGCATCCCGGCCAGGCGCTTCCGCCTCCGGAGGTCGGTTCGCGAGCCGCCCGACGCGAAGTGCCGCGCGGGTCATCACCTGACGCGGCGCTCGCCGCCTCTTCCGGCGCTGCGCGCCATTTCTTGCAGCGGAGAAGGGGTGGGCGGGCCGACCTGTGGCATGGCCATCCTGGCCATGCGCATGGGCTGGCAGCCCAGGCCACTTGCGCTCGCCGCCGGAATGAAGGTAGACTCGCTTGCGTTCAGTAAGCTGCGCCGTCGTGGGGAAGTGCCGTGCGCAAGCTGTTGCTCGCTCTGTTGGTCGCCTCGCTGAGCCACGCCGCCGAGACCTACGTGGTCGCCGCCGGGGTCGAGCAGTACGACGACTCGGGCATTTCCACGCTGGCCTACGCCGCCACGGACGCGAAAACGTTCGCCGAGGCGCTGCAAGGCGCCGGAGTGCCGGCGGGGAACATCAAACTGTACACCAGCGACGCCACGGACTTTCGGGGCCGGCCGACCCGGTCCAACCTGCTGCGCGCGCTGCAATGGGGCCGGGAGATGTGCCGGCCCGGCGACACGCTGATCTTCCTGTTCTCCGGCCACGGGATCCAGCAGGGCGACGAGGCGTACCTGTTGACCATCGACAGCAACCGCGACCTGCTGAACGACACGGCTCTGTCGTCGCGGCTGATCCCCAAGGCGCTGGACGGGTTCCAGGGCGCGCACCTGCTGCTGATCGTCGACGCCTGCCGCAACAACCCGGCGGCGGGGAAGGGCGGGGAGAATGCGGCGCTGGACGAGCGGTTCGCCAAGGCCATGCGGCCGCGGCTGGACCCGGCGGCCGCCAGCCTCCCGGAGCCGGCGGTGCTGCTGGCCTGCGCGGCGGGCGAGCGGGCTTGGGAGATGCCGGAGCAGGGCAGCGGGGCGCTGGTCTACTGGCTGCTGCGCGGGCTGACGGGCGAGGCGGGCGTGACGGACGGCGGGGTGAAGCTGAGCGACCTGGCGGCCTACGTGCAGCGCGAGGTGCCGGCGTGGGCCAGACGGGCCAGACAGGAGCAGCATCCGACGTTCGCCAATCCGGGTGCCGACTTCGCCCTGCCGAAGGTGCCGAGGCTGACATCCACGGCCGCGCCCGCCGCGCCGGTAACGCCGACCCCGGCGCCCGCGCCGGCCCCACCTTTGGGCGCGCGCCCGGCCAACTGGCCGGAGTACTTGTCGAGCTACCAGCCGCCGGCGGGGATGAGTTGGTCGAGTTTTCGGGTGTCGCCGAAGGACGGGATGCCGCAGGTGCTGATCGGGGCGGGGGAGTTCCTGATGGGCAGCCCGGCGAGCGAAAAGGACCGCCAGGACGACGAAGGCCCGCAGAAGCGGGTCTACGTGTCGGCGTTCTGGATGGACCTGCACGAGGTGACCAACGAGCAGTTCGCGCGGTTCGTGAAGGCGGCAGGCTACACGCCTTCGCCAGAATGGGAGAAGTGGTCACGCGACACGAGTCCGCGGCATCCTGTGGTGTGTGTGTCGTGGGACGACGCATCCGCCTATGCCATGTGGGCCGGTCGCCACTTGCCGACGGAAGCGGAGTGGGAACGAGCGGCGCGAGGCGGCTCAACCACGATCTACCCGTGGGGCGATCACGCGGACCAGACCATGGCCAACGGCACCTGGACGGGCTTCCGGCAATACAGTCCTGAGAACGCCGTGCGGTACACGAAGCCAGTGTGCAGCTTCCCGGCGAACCGGTCTGGCCTGCTGGACATGATCGGCAACGTGTACGAATGGTGCCGGGACTACTACGTCGAGGGCTGGTACGCGATGATGCCGGGGCAGGACCCATGTAACACTCAGCACGGCACATTGCGTGTCTACCGCGGCGGGTCCTGGCTCAACCTCCCGGTCAACCTGCGCGTGGCGGATCGCGACGGGTACACGCCGGTCTACCGCTACATCTTCCTCGGCTTCCGTTGCTCCGAGGCTCCTTGACTCTTTCAACTTGACCCAGTTTCACCTATGAACTGGACCGTCACCGGTATGGAAGAAGGGGAGACCCAGAGCGCGGCGGGGGTTTGGGGGCGCCGCCCCCAACGAAGCCGGGGGCGGCGTTTTCGCGACCGGTGTGGCATGGGCCTCCAGCCCATGCGTGGCGACGGACGCACGGGCAAGGATGCCCGTGCCACGGGGCGCGCCACTCTGGCCCCCGGTTGAAACCATGGTCTCGGCGCACCAAACCCTCCCCGCGGGGAGGATTCGCAAGACGCAGACCCGTATTCCAATGCGGGGCAATCGTGGTCGCGAAACGTCCTGAGCAGCTATCCGGAGTCTTTGTCCGGCCAGCGACATGTGCCACTGGCGGCTTGTCCGCCAGTGCTCCAGGGTAGCCGTAAGCACACTGGCGGACAAGCCGCCAGTGGCACACGGACAAGAACTCCGGTCACCTGCTTAGCTGGCGCCACACCCCTGTAGTCCCCCGTGTCTGAGCCGGTTCCTGAGCTGGTCGAAGGGGTCAAAGCCCGCCGTCGGACGGCAAGGGGAGGATCCTCCGCGCAGGGGTGCCGGGTTGCGCAGCCAGAATGCAGTACCCGTCGGCCGTTGAGGTGGCCTGTACATAGTGGGGGCCCGCGTGCCGCGAGCGGCCCGGGATGGCTCGACAAAGAGAGCGTCTGAGACAGCGGATTGGGCACGCACGGAATCGTCTCCAGAAGCGGGATTGCGAGGCTTGAGGGTGATCTCAGACTCCCCGATGCTGAACTCCGACCACCTGGTTCTGAACTCAGCTCGGCGGGTGCGCGGGCCAACTGCGGCCGATGATGACGTCCCGCTGGTGCGGCCGGCCGGCGCCTGGTTCGGACGAGGCGCTTCTGGCTGCCAGCGGCACCCCAAGACTCGGGGCGCGGCCGACTTCGACGTTGACTCCGCCATGGTGCTGGCGGGCGACGGTTGACGCGGCGGTCACGGCCCGCCTATACTGGCGCGGGCGGTTGAGGTCGAACACGATGGTGGCCCGAGGCCAGGTGGCCGGTCGGTTGCTCTGGGGCATGGTCCTGGCGATGCCCGCGCTGGCCGCGCCGCCGGCGCCGGAACCCATCACCTCCCCGCCGGCGGTTCAGATCGTCGCCTTTTTCGTGCCCGAGGCAGGGTATCAGACCACCGTCGCGTATTCCCAGGCGGTGCCGCGCGAGACGGCGTTGCGGGATCTGACGATCCTCGCCAACCGGCTCGGGTACGAATCGGTGGACCAGTTGCGCCGGTCGCGGCCGGACGGCGGCGAGCCGCTGCCGTTGGCCTTGGACGAAGCCGGCGGCGGGTTGACGGTCGGCTTCCGCTTGAGCGAGCGGGCCTTCAACCGCGACGTGGGCACGTTCAAGCTGGCGCCGTTCATCGAGGCGTACCGGGCCTACGGCCGAATCGATCTGGATTTCGTCGTTGGTCCGTTGGATGGCCGGTCGTTCGCCTACCGCGGGGTAGGCAACTGGGACAGTCGCCAGGTGCGGTTGCGGCATCACGGGCGGGGTACCGCCCACGCGTTCGTGGTCGAGGTGCTCGACCCCGACTTGCGGGAGTTGGCGCTGCCACCGTTCGCGCCGCCGGCGCTGCCGCTCCAGGCCGACGGGTCGGTCGGCAGGTCGGCACCGGCCTGGTATGAGTTGGCGATGGTCGGGGCGGCCTCGGCGGTGGTGGGGCTGCTGGCCTTCTTGGTGCTCTACGGCGGGCTGCGGCGCTGGCAGGGAGCGAACAAGCGTAGGAGAGCGCGGCGATGAGGTTGGATGAGCTGCTCTTGAAGGGCGTGGAATCGGGGGCGTCAGACCTGTTTCTGAAAGTCCATACCCCACCGGCCATGCGGATCCACGGCGACGTGGTGCCGATGGACGTCGAGTTCCCCCCCCTCTCGCCCGAAGACGTCGAGCGGTTCCTGGCCGAAATGATGCGGCCCGAGCAGATTGCCCGGTTCCACGAGATACTCGAGGCCGACCTGGCTTACGGGCTGCCCGGCCGGTGTCGCTTCCGGGTCAACGTCTACAAGCAGCGCGGCACCGTGGGCTGCGTGTTCCGGGTCATCCCGCTGGAGATCCCCGACCTCGAGGAACTGGGCATTCCTGCGGTGGTCAAGAAGATCGCCGCCAACCGGACCGGGTTCGTGCTGGTCACCGGCCCGACCGGCTCGGGCAAGTCGACCACCTTGGCCTCGATGGTCGACCTGATCAACAAACACCGCCGCGGGCACATCGTGACCATCGAGGACCCCATCGAGTTCATCTACCCCGACCGCCGCTGCCTGGTCTCCCAGCGCGAGGTGGCGGTCGATACCCACGACTTCGCCAACGCGCTGCGGTCCGTCTTGCGCCAGGCGCCGGACGTCATCCTAATCGGCGAGATGCGCGACCGGGAGAGCATCAGCGTGGCCATGCAGGCCGCCGAGACCGGCCACCTGGTGCTCTCCACCCTGCACACCAACTCGGCCGCGGAGACCATCGAGCGGGTGGTCAACATGTTCCCGCCGCACGAGAAAGCGCAGATCTGCCTCCGGCTGGGGCAGAGCCTGAAGGCGGTCATCTCGCAGCAGTTGCTCCCGCGCAAGGACGGCGGGCGCGTCGCGGCGTGCGAGATCATGGTCGTCAACCCCACCATCTCGGGCCACATCGAGGAAGGCAACATCGGCAACATCTACCCGATCATGAAACAGTCGGAAGAGCAGTACGGGATGCAGACCATGAACATGCACCTCGACCGGCTGGTCAAGGGGAACGTGGTGGAGCCGCGCGAGGCCCTGGCCCGGGCCGGCAACCTGGCGGAGCTGAAGATGATGCTCCGCAGAAGCGACGAGGACGAATGATGGCCGAGACGCACTCCCGTTTCGATCTCAATACCGTCGCCGCCGATGCCTATCCGGTGACCCTCGAGCACATGCTCACCGAGATGGTCGCCATCGACGGCTCCGATCTCCACCTGCGCGCCGGCGAGCCGCCCATCTACCGGATCCACGGCCACCTCACCCGGCAGCAGTACCCGGTGCTCACCAGCGACATCATCCGCGCCATGGCCTACGGGATCATGAACGAGGAGCAGCGCGCCCGGTTCGACGAGAACCTGGAAACCGACCTGAGCCACGAGGTGGCCAACGTGGCCCGGTTCCGGGTCAACGTCTTCCACCAGCAGAAGCAGTGCGGCGCGGTGATGCGGCAGATTCCGGTCGAGATCAAGGACATCGACGAGATGAACCTGCCGCCGGTGCTCAAGGACATCGCCATGCTGCCGCGCGGCCTGGTCCTCGTCACCGGCCCGACCGGATCCGGCAAATCGACCACCTTGGCGGCGATGATCAAGCACGTCAATCAGCGCCGGATGCGGCACATCGTGACCATCGAGGACCCCATCGAGTTCGTCCACCAGGACATCAAGGCCACCGTCGAGCAGCGCGAGCTGGGTCAGGACACGCACAGCTTCCAGCACGCGCTGCGCCACGTGCTGCGGCAGAACCCGGACATCGTCCTGGTGGGAGAGATGCGCGACCTGGAGACCATCTCGCTGGCCATCACCGTGGCCGAGACCGGGCACTTGGTGTTCGGCACCCTGCACACCACCGACGCGGCGCAGACCGTCGACCGGATCATCGACGTGTTCGCGCCGGAGCAGCAGCCGCAGGTGCGGATGCAGCTCAGCATCGTGCTCCAGGCCGTAGTCTCCCAGACGCTGCTGCCGAAGAACACCGGCGGGCGGATCGCGGCGCACGAGATTCTGGTGGTCGTGCCGGCGGTCCGGGCGCTCATCCGCGAGGCCAAGACCTTCCAGATCCCCTCGGTCATTCAGTCTGGCGCCGACCGCGGGATGGTGTCCCTCGATCAAACGCTCCTCGGCCTGCTCCAGAACGGCGACGTCAAGTACGAGGACACGCTCATGAAGTGCTCGAACACGGTCGACTTCGTGAACCGTGCGACGCGCATGGGGCTGGTCCCGGCCCAGTATCTGGAAGACGCCAAGGAGACGGTCAAGGAAGCCAGCAAGGAGTAGACCATGGCCGCCTACAAGATGGAGGATCTGCTCCGGTTCATGGTCCAGAAGGGCACCTCGGACCTGATCCTGAAGGTCGGACGCCCGCCGCTGTACCGGCTCCTGGGCGACCTCATGCCGCTCGACGACATCATCCTCAAGCCCGCGCCGAAGCTCTCCGCAGACGACGTGCGCCAGCTCGGCTACTACATGTGCCGGGAAGACCAGATCCAGCGGTACGAGAGCGAGATGGAGCTGGACCTGGCGTTCGAGCTGAAGGGCGTCAGCCGCTACCGGGTCAACCTGTTCCAGCAGCGCGGCCACCCGGGCGTCGCCATCCGCGCCATCCCGTTCAAGATCAATACCGTCGAGGAGCTGGGCCTGCCGCGCGCGGTGTGCGAGTTCGCCGAGCGCCCGCGCGGCCTGGTACTGGTCACGGGACCGACCGGGTCGGGCAAGTCGACCACCCTGGCGGCGCTGATCAATTACATCAACCGCAGCCGCGCCGAGCACATCATCACCATCGAGGACCCGGTCGAGTTCGTCCACAAGGACGACCAGTCGTTGATCAACCAGCGCGAGCTGGGCGAGGACACGCACAGCTTCGGCAACGCGCTGCGCTCCGCGCTGCGCGAGGACCCGGACGTGATCCTGATCGGCGAGATGCGCGACCTGGAAACCATCGAGATGGCCATCACCTCGGCGGAGACGGGCCACTTGGTGTTCGGCACGCTGCACACCACCGACGCCGTCCAGACCGTGGACCGGATCATCGACGTGTTCCCCGTCTACCAGCAGCAACAGATCCGCCTGCAGATGGCCTCGAACCTGGTCGGGGTGGTCTCCCAGACGCTCCTCAAGCGCAGCGACGAGACCGCCCGCGTGGCCGCCTACGAGGTCATGGTCTGCACCAACGCCGTGCGCAGCCAGATCCGCGAGGGCAAGACCCACCAGGTGGAATCGCTGATCTCCGTCGGCAGCCGGCACGGGATGCGGACGCTGAACCAGCACCTGGCCGAGTTGGTCGCCAAGGAAATCTGCAACCGCGTCGAGGCGCTGGAGAAGAGCCCGCACCCCGACGAGCTGAACCACATGATCGAGCAGGCCATCGAGGAAGAGGAGGAGCGCAAGCGGCTGGAAGCCCGCAAGCGCCGGTAGATGAGCGACGTCCCCTTGCGCGTCTGGGCCGACCTCGATCTCGACGCCCTGACCCACAACTACCGCCTCTTCCGCGACTTGGTTCGGCCCGCTGTCGAGGTGGTCGGGGTGGTCAAGGCCGACGCCTACGGCCACGGCGCCGTGGCCGTCGCCCGGCACCTCAAGCGGCTCGGCGTCCGCACCTTCGGCATCGCTTCGGCGGAGGAGGCCGCCGAGCTGCGGGCGGCCGGGTTGACCGACCCCATCTGGCACCTGGGCGTGCCGCTGCCCGAGGAGGCCGAGGCGCTGCTCGAATTGGACGTGGTGCCGACCGCCGCCACCCTCGAGCTGGTTCAGGCGCTGGCGCGGCGGGCCACCGCCGCGCGGCCGGCGCGGGTCCACCTCAAGCTGGACACCGGCATGGGCCGGCGCGGCGGGTCGGTCGACGAGGTCCGCGCGGTGTGGTCGGCGGCCCGGGCCTCGGGCCGGGTGGTGGTCGAGGCGCTGTCCACCCACTTCGCCACGGCCGACAACGATCCCGAGTTCGCCCGCCGGCAGCTTGCCGACTTTCGCGCCGCGCTCGCCGCGCTCGCCGAAGACGGCTACCGAGTCGACTTCGTGCACCTGGCCAACGGTGTGGCGGCGCTGACGCTGCCCGAGGCCTGGGGCGACGCGATCCGGCCGGGGCTGGCCATCTACGGCATCGGCGACGATCCCCGGCTCCGCCCGGTGATGGCGGTGCGCGCCCGGCTGTGTCAGGTCCGCACCCTCCCGGCCGGCCACGACGTCGGCTATGCCCACGGCCACGTGCTGCGGCAGCCGACCCGCGTCGGCCTGGCGCCGGTCGGCTACGGCGACGGCTGGAACTGGCGGCTGGGCGACGTCGGGCAGGCGCTCGTCCGCGGTTGCCGGGTGCCGTACCTGGGCCGGGTCAACATGGACATGATCCAGCTCGGTTTGAACAACCTCCCCGGCGCGGGCGTTGGAGACGAGGTGACCCTCCTCGGCGGCGACGGCGGGGAGACGATCCGGGCGGAGGAGCTGGCCGGCCTGGCCGGGACCAGCCCGTACACCATCCCGACCTGCCTCACCCGCCGCGTCACGCGGCGCTATCTTGAAGGCGGGCGGGAAGTGGCCCGGCGTGGTTTGGACGGCGTTCTGACGGTCCTGGAGGGCGGCGAGTGAGGTTCCCAACGGTACGGAGGCTGGTCGCCGGCGTCGCCTTGACGGCGTGTGTGGGGTGCGGCGGCGGTGGTGGCGGGGCGAGCACGACCACGCCGCCTCCGGTCGAGTCCGCGGACATCGACGGCTACGCCTTCGGCGGCAGCCGCGCGCTGCTGACCGGTCAGACACCGTTGGCCGGCGCCCAGGCCGTCGCCTACACGCTGCCCGTCGGCAGCGTGCCCGTGGCCACCGCCACCACCAGCTCCATCGGCCGGTTCGCCTTCAGCGACGCGACCAGCAACGCCTTGCCCGACGACCGGACCGTGCTGATCCGTGTCACCGGCTCCGGCCGGGTGGTCTCCGGTCTGCTCAACACCGGCTCGGGCGGGGTCAGCAAGAGCCTCAACGAGGTCACCCACGTGGCCGCCCTGGCGCTGCTCGCCGGCGGCGCGTCGGGCCATGCGGACACCGAGATCGACCGCTACGAGACGGCGGCCCGGCAGGAAGTGGAAACCGAGCTGAGCGGCGAGCCGACCCTCGACCTGTCGTCGCTCGATCACCAGGACCGCGCCGTGACCGTGGCCGCGCGCACCGCCACCGCGGCCGGCTCGGTGACCACCAATCAGGCGCCGCAGGTCAACAGCGTGGCGGTCACGCCGACCGAGCTGGACTACCAGGGCGGCACCGTGGCCATCAGCGTCCAGGCCGACGATCCCGACGGCGACCCGCTGACGGTGGTGGCGCTGGCCTGGCTCCAGGTTGGCGGCGCGCCGCAGACGGTCCCGTTGAGCCTCCAGTCCGGCGCCTACGTCGGCGGCCTGGCGGTGGCCGGCAACAGCACCCAGCAGTTGCAGCGGATCGAGGTCGCCATCATGGTCGACGACGGCCGCCACGCCGGCACGCCGGCGGCGGTCCGGGTGGTGTCGCTGCTGCAGGAAGGCAGCGTCACCCTCGACGTGCTGACCGAGACGCTCTACGACGAGCCGGCCTCGCGCGCCAGGATGGCGGCCCAGCTCGACCGGATGCGCGCCGTCTGGCGTCGCGGCGAGACGCCGCGGCAGCGGCAAGTGAACCCCAACCAGAGCATCCGCGGCGCCGCCGTGGTGGTCGACGATCAGCCCGAAATCAAGGGCACCACCGACGCCAACGGCTTGCTGCTGCTCGACCTGCCGCGCCGGTTCCTGGACGACCGAGTGGTCTTCCTGACCAGCTCCGTCGCCGGCCGCGCTCCGTACCGGCATCTGTTGGTCATCCCGCAGGGCGTGAGCACCCGGCCGGGGGACATCATCGAGATCGATCTGGTGCTGGCCACCCCGTCGCACTGGCAGCAACTCGCGGTGGAAAACGACCTCGGCGCGCTGGACTTCGGCTCGGTCCCGCTGGTGGCGTTCTTCAACGTCATCAACACCGTCAATCTGGGCGGGCTGACCCCGGCCAAGGCCAGCTTCCGGCCCATCGCCGAAAGCGTCCGGCCCGACGACGGCGACTACCTGGCGACCAACCTCCCGGCCGGTCAGGCGACCATCAGCGGGATCTTCGCCAATCCCGACTACTCCCCCTCCTCGCCCCCGTTCGGTCCCCACGCGGTGACTCTCTCATCCGGCACCGTCCACGCCGTCTCGGCCCTCTTCGCGCCCGTCTCGTAACCACAGATGAGCACAGGCGAAGCCATGCTGCGAAAGGACGGCACAGACCTCCGCGCCGGACAGCCGTCACCGCCTAGGCAACGGTCACCTCAACCTGGGTGATGAAGGACTCGCGGGTCCGGCGTCGCTGCACTTCCGTTGGGTCGGCGCACTCGAAGAACGGCTCGATCGCCTCCGGGAGGTTGGCCTTGGCCTGCTCGACCCTCTCGCCCTGCGAGACGACGTCCAACTCCGAACAGAGCGCCACGCAGAGGCCGTCTTCCGGAGTGATGATCGCAGTCAGGCGCCGAGTCATGTGCGTCTCCAAGGACAGTTTGCCCCGTTCGGGGCGGGGCACGGCACCGATCGTCGCGACCTTCGACGGCGAGCGGGCGCTTGTGATACGATGATCGCCGGGCACACCTGCAGCCGAGCGGGTGAGCGGATCGGCGATGGAAGCGCAAGACTGGGCCGAGTTCAGGATTGAGGGCGCGGAGACCGAGGAGCACACGGTCTCGGTGGCCGTGCTGCAACGTACTCTGGAGAGCCTCCAACAACTGGCCCTGTTGATGGGGGCGATGGCCGAAGGGTATGAACTGCGGCAACGGTTCAAGCCTCCGGCAGAGTACCGCCAGCGGTATTCGTTGCGCGTGGCCGTGGCCCGCGAGGGCAGCTATGCCGTACCCTTTGCCGTGGTGGACGAATCGCCTCAGCGTCCGTTGCCCGAAGTCGCCAAGCGGCCCAACATCGCCGCCCAAATTGTCGAAGCGATTGACGCGACTGCGCAAGGAGACGAAAGACGGCTGCGGAGTCTGATTCCTGATTCCCGCTACCGCTGCCGCGCCTTGCAGGAGATCGAGGATCTGGGGCCACAGCCGGGCGAGCGTTGGTGGGCGACCTTCCGCGCCAACGGCGAGACGGCCGCGCTGAGGGAGACGACGTGGCGGCAGGCGAGGCAGTGGCTGGAGAAGACCACGGAAGACCAGACGGCGATGACGGTCACCGGGGAGTTGGTCGGCGTCAAGTTTGACGAAACCAGGCTGTCGATTAAGCACCCGGTGACCGGCCGCCTGATCGACTGCTCCTACCTGATTGAGATCGAGGACCAGATCCTCGAAAGCCGCCGGGATCTGGTGCAGGTCACCGGCGAGTTCACCCTTGGGTCCGACGGCCATCCCGAGAAGCTGGTCAACGTGTCCCGCATCGAGCCGGTGGATCTCTCGCCGGTCGAGTTGACGGAGGTGGAGCACGGGGGCACGAAGCTCAGCGCCGATCCCCCGCTGCTGTTCACGCCGGTGTTGGACGAGAGTCGGCAACTCTACCTGGCGACCGACCTGGAGTTGGACATTCACGTGTTCGCCGAAACCAGGGATCAGCTCGTCGATGAGCTTGCCGACTACGTTGTGTTCACCTGGCGGCACTACGCCGAGGCTGAAGAGGCCAGCTTGACCGCATCGGCGCAGGCGCTCGGGCGTGCCTACCGCGACCGCTTCAGGAAGGTCGCCGATGCCACGTAAGCGGCGCGAGGTCAAGGAGGGGTTGATGGCCAAGGGGTTCGCGGTCGAGGAGAACGACCACACCTACCTCACCTACATGACGCTCGACGGGCGGCGAACGCGAGCCCGCACGAAGATCAGCCACGGGTCGCTCAGCAAGGACGTTCCCGACCACCTGCTGACCCAGATGGCCAGGCAGGTGCGGCTGCCGGTGGGCCAGTTCCGCAACCTGATCGACTGCCCGCTCGACCGGGATGCGTACGAGGCAATCTTGGCCACGACGGACGCCATCCCGGGCTAGCAGGACAACCAGCTCGGACGGTGAGGGCCGTCAGTCCTGCCACTCATAGATCACCGCGATCACCTCACCCGCCTCGACCGGCGAGCTGACGTCGGATTCGTAGTGGGGCTCGTCGCGGTGGTGGCTGCGGTGGCGGCCGACCGCGCCCATGCTCCACACCGCGCCGTCCACCGGGGAGCAGAGCAGCTCGGAGCGGCCCGTGTCGAACCGCAGAAGGCGGGCGATGGGCTGGCCGGCGGTGACCGGGTCGCCCAAGGTGATCACCGGCTGCAACAGCGCGTCGGCCGGCGCCGTGGGCTCAACCGGCGTGGCGCCCTCCATGTTGATCAGCCGGGGTACCGCCACCTCGCCCTCCAGCATGTCGGCGTGGCGCAGCAGGTTGGTCATCACCCGGCAGCCTTCCTCGACCTGGTCGGGGAAGATGCGGCCCTGACCGCTCAGCTCGATGCAGAAGCCCAGCCCGCCGGCGTCGCGCACGGCCGCGGTCGAGTAGCCGGGGAAACCACGTCGCTCGCGGATGTAGGCGAAGCGGAGGCCCGCCGCCCGGCCCAGCGCCTCCATCTCCGGGAGATCGTTGCTGAACAGCGCGCCAGGAGCCTGGTAACGCTTCCAACTGTGAATGTCGAGCAGGTAGTCGCAGGTCGCCATCCCGTGGTCGAAGGCCGCCCGGCAAAGGCGCTCCAGCCAGTTCCCGTCCGTCCGGCCGGGCCAGATCAGGTTCATGTTGTTCTGCACGCCCTCGGGAAACGTCGGGTACTGGGTGTCGTCGGCGGTGGAGATGGGGTTGGCCACCGGCAGGGCCAGCACGGTGCCTCGCAGCGATTCGGGGTCGAGCCGGTTGACGTAGGCGTCGATCGCCCCGCAGCTATTGATCTCCCGGCCGTGCTGGCCGCCCAGGAAATAGAACGTCGGCCCGTCGGCGGCGCCGCGGACGACGTACAGCCACAGGTCCGCCCGGCCGCCGTCACCCAGGTCGACGGGGATGCGCTTCAGCCCGCGCCCGCCGTGCGGCACCGCTTCAACCGATTCGACCAACGGCCAGTCCACCAACTCCAACATGGCTGTCTCCCCGCTACTCGACGAACCGGAAGGCGTACAGATCAGCGTCGCGCAGCCTGACCCGCAGCCGGACCGGGCCGTCCGGCAGCGGTGGCGGGTCCCCCGGCCAGGTCACCGCGTGCTCGATCTCGTCGCCGAAGTAGACCTCGCTGTGGCCCAGCTCGTAGCCGGGCAGCGGCCGGCCGGCGGCGTCGCACAGCTCGAACCGGAGCGACCCTCCGGCGGAAGTGGCCGCGTTGATCACCAGCCGCCGACCCTTGACCGTCATCGGCCGCGTCAGCAGCTCGCCACCCGGCACCCCGCCGTGAACCGAGACGAAGCCGTCCAGCCTGATGGTCCCCCGCCGCAGCGTGTAGTCGTCGTGGCGGTAGTGGTGGGTCCAGTAGATGGACAGCTCGGTCGGCGAGGTCTGGACCATCCCCCAGGCCGGGTAGTTGGTCCGGTCGGTCCAACTCCGCGGGTCGGGCCCCGGCAGGAGGAACGCCTCGCGCCAACGGTCGAACCGGACGCCGTCGCGGCTGCTCATCAACAGCGCGTCCGAGACGCCGCCGTGCGGGTGCTCGGCGATCTTCTGGCGATGCGGCACGAACCGCGCCGGGAGGCCGAGCAGCAGGTGCGGCGCGCGGGGGTAGGGCAGGATGTTGTTGGTGTACAGGTGCTCCGGCGGCACGTCGCCATAGTTTAGCGTGACCGGGTCCGACCAGGTCAGGAAGTCCTTGGAAGTGGTCCGGTCGATGCTCCGCACCCCGTCGCGGAAGGTGCGGAAGTAGCACACATACTCGCCGTTGAACTCGTCCCAGAAGGCCAGGTTGTGGGAGTCGAAGGCGCCCTTGGTGATGATGGGCTCCTCGCGCAGGCGGCGCCAGTGCAGCCCGTCGGCCGAGACGAAGCCCGCCAGCGGCGCGCCGCCGACGGCCTTGTACCGCTGGTCCGCCGGCGCGGCGGGATTGGCGTCCAGGAACGGCGAGAAGTTGTGCGTGCCGGGACCTGTCCAGACGATGCCGTTGTCCTTCGACCCGTCCAGTTCGAACAGCCCGAGCTTGGGCTTGGTGAAGGTGACGCCGTCGGGGCTCTCGGCGTAGCAGGTCACCTCCGGCTTGCCCTCGAAGGCGCCGCCGCGGTAGTAGAGGCGGACCTTGTCGCCGTCGCGGAAGACGGTGAAGTAGGCGGATACCGGGCCTTCCCACGGCGCGTCCAGGCGCAGCGCGTCGTTGGCCGGGACGGGATGGTGCAGCACCCGCCGCGCGTCGCCGGACAGGCCGTCGATCAGGTGGTCGTCGACGAACAACTCCAGCCTGGAGCCGATGTCCACCGGCTCCTTGCCGCCCGGCTCGGCCCGAGGCACGCCGCCGGAGCCCGGCTCGGCGCCGCCGCTGACGGTCAGCGCCAGGTCGTCGGCGTCAACGGTGCCCACCTCGCCGGTGTAGCCGTAGACCAGCGCCGAGACCTCTTCCGCCTCGTCCGGCGCGACGGCCGTGACCGACACCTGGACCCAGCCGTCGGTCGGTCCGGTGGCGCGGCCGTGGACCTCGAGGATCCGCTCACCGCCCTCGCGGTGGAACTGGAGGTAGAGGCCCGGCGAGCACTTGTCGGTGGTGCGCAGCCAGCCGGACAGCCGGTAGACGCCGCCGGGCCGGCAGGGGCGATGCTCGGACTCGACCGACACCCCCTGTTTCGGATCGGCGTCGGTCAGCCGCAGGTAGCGCCGCCCGCCGTGCCCGCCGTCGTCGGGACAGGTCATCGCCGCGCCGCGCAGCGGCCGCCAATGCGCCGGCAACCCGTCGGCGCCGAGTTCCTCGAAGCTCGGATTGGCCAACAGATTGCCCGCCGTCGGCGCCGAGATCAGTGCGGTGGCCATCATCAAGACCGGAGCCATGGCGACCTCCGGCGGCCGATTCGCGAGGCGCCGACAAACCCCTCTCCCGCCCGGAGAGGGTCGGTTGCGAGCACCCTCCAGAGCCGGCCCAGCACGGGGAGGAGCCGGGCCGTGAACGACCGGCTGGCCGAAGCGAAGGCCGCCTGCGCGGCCCAAACGGCTGACCGGAACGAAACCGTCCCTGCCCACCCGCACTCCAATGCGCGGGAGGCGGTCATGGACAAGTTGCGTGTGGGTGTGATCGGAGTCAGCGGGCGCGGCCGGCTGGCGCGGGAATGGCATCAGCCGGGGGCCGACGGCCGGTCGTTGCTGGTCGCCGGAGCGGACGTCAACCAGAAGTTCCGCGAACAGTTCGCCAGCGAGGTCGAGGGCGCGTTCGTCACCGACGACTACCGGCGGCTGCTGGAGCGTGACGACCTGGACGCGGTGGCCGTGACCTCGCCGGACTTCTGTCACGAGGAGCACGCCGTGGCCGCGCTGGAAGCCGGCAAGCATGTCTTCTGCGAGAAGCCTCTGGCCATCACCGTGGCCGGCTGCGACCGGATCCTGGAGGCCTGGCGGGCCAGCGGCAAGCAGCTCATGGTCGGCTTCAACATGCGCTACATGTACATCTTCCGGGTGATGAAGGAGATCATCGAGTCGGGCGCCATCGGTCAGCTCAAGGCCGTCTGGGTACGCCACTTCGTCGGCCACGGCGGGCGGTTCTACTACCACGACTGGCACTCGACGCAGAAGCAGGCCACCTCGCTGCTGCTGCAGAAGGGCAGCCATGACATCGACATGATCCACTGGCTGTCCGGCGCCTACACCAAGCGCGTGACCGCCTTCGGCGCGTTGAGTTGGTACGGCGGCGATATGCCGAACGACCTGGAATGTCCGGCCTGCGATCGCCAGGACATCTGCCCCGATTTCCAGATCCCCTGGCCGGGCCACGAGAAGTGCGCCTTCCGCCAGGAGATCGACGTAGAAGACAACAACATGGTCCTGATGCAGCTCGAGGGAGGCATCCTGGCCAGTTACCTCCAGTGCCACTTCACCCCGGACTACCACCGCAACTACGTCTTCATCGGCACCGAAGGCCGGCTGGAGAACTCCGAGCCGGACATGAAGGTGTGGGTCAAGACGCGCAAGTCCAACTCCTGGCGCGAGCTGGCCGACCGCACCTACGAGGTCAAGCGCGCCGAGGGCACCCACGCCGGGGCCGACCCGGTCATCGCGCGGGACTTCCTGGACATGGTCCTCGACGGCAAGGAGCCGTTGGCCCCGCCCCTGGCCGGCCGCAACAGCGTCGCGGTCGGCTGCCTGGCGGCGGATTCCCTCCGTCAGAACGGCGTGCCGCTGGACATCCCGCCGGCGCCGGAATGGGCGCGCTAAAGCACTGGGGTCAGGTCTTGCAATCGCGCATTTGTGCGATTGCAAGACCTGACCCCACGGGGGTTGTGTTACCTGCGAGGAGTCGTGCCTGGCCGGGCCAATTGAGGGCTGTCGTCCACGGAGGCCTCGATGCGCGATAGCCTATGCCCGCTGACCACTGTCGTCGGCAGTTACCCCGTCCCAGATTGGCTGGCCGCCCGGCCGAGCAGTGGTGCCGTGCGCGACGCGATGATGGTCGTGCTGAAGACCCAGGAGCTGGCCGGGATCGATTTGGTCGCCGACGGGGAGTTGTACCGGTTCGATGTCAACCATCCCGAAACCAATGGGATGATCGACTACTTCATCGGGCCGATGTCGGGCATCCGGCAGGATCTCAGCCTGGCCGACCTGCAGGCTTTCCGGGCCGACCACGGGCTGGACTATCGCGCCGCGCCGGCCGGGGTGGTCGATGGGCCGGTGGGCGATGGGACGCTCAATCTGCTGGCCGACTGGGAGCGGGTCAGGCCGCTGACCGGCCGGCCGCTCAAGTTCACCGTCACCGGGCCGCACATGCTGGCCAAGGTGCTCACCGACCGGCATTACGGCGATCCGGCCGCATTGGCCATGGCCATCGCCCAGGTGCTGCGCCGGCAGGTCGAAGCCATCGACGCGCCGGTGGTGCAGCTCGACGAGGCCAACATCACCGGGCATCCCGGAGAAGCCGGCTGGGCCGCCGAGGCGGTCAACGAGGTGCTGGCCGGGATCCGCACCACGCCGGCCCTGCATCTGTGCTTCGGCAACTACGGCGGGCAGACCATCCAGAAGGGGACCTGGCAGGCGCTGACCGGCTTCCTCAACGCCCTGAAGCTGGACCACGTGGTGCTGGAGTTCGCCCGTCGCGGCACCGCGGAGCTGCCGGTGCTCAAGGACATACGCGAGGACATCGGCATCGGGCTGGGCGTGATCGACATCAAGGACAACGAAATCGAGAGCCCGGACACCGTCGCCCGGCGGATCGAGCAGGCAGCCGAGGTGGTCGGCGCGGAGCGCATCCGCTACGTGCATCCCGACTGCGGCTTCTGGATGCTCAAGCGCAACGTCGCCGACGGCAAGATGCGGGCGCTGGTCGACGGCCGGGACCGGTTCCTGGGCCTGCCCTAGGAGACTTGCCCCCATGCCCAGAATGATGACGGCCGGCGTGATGCTCTGCGCCTCGGCCGTGCTGGCCGCGCCGGCCACGGTGTACGTGGCGCCGAATGGCGACGATACCCAGGCCGGCAGCGCCGCGCAGCCGTTCGCGACCTTGGCGCGGGCACGGCAGGCGGTGCGGGAGCTGAAGCAGCGCGGACTGCCGGACGGCGGCGTGACGGTGGTGATCCGGGGCGGCGTCTACCGCCTGACCGAGGCCCTGGCACTGACCGCCGAGGACGGCGGCACGGCCGCGGCCCCCGTCGTCTGGCGGTCGGCACCCGGCGAGACCGTCCGCCTGATGGGCGGCGTGCGCCTGACCGGCTTCGCTCCGGTGACCGATCCCGCCGTGCGCGAGCGGCTGGCGCCGGAGGCGCGAGACCAGGTCCGCCAGCTCGACCTGACCGCCGCTGGCGTGACCCGGTTCGGCGCGCCGGTGCCCGGGTCGGCCCCGACCGCGCAGCTCTACTGCAACCAGCGGCACTTGCCGCTGGCCCGGTACCCCAACCAGGGCTGGCTGCGCATCGCCGACGTGCCGCAGACCGGCGAGGAGCAGCACCGCGGCATGTACCGCGGACCGAACCCGGTGATCCGCGATGGCATCCCCGCCGGCAAGCACTACGGACGGTTCGTCTACGACGGCGACCGCCTGAGCCGCTGGCGGGCCGCGCCGGACATCTGGATGCTCGGCTACTGGGTGGTCGACTACCGCGAAGCCTACGCCCGGGTCGAGCGCATCGATGGCGCCAAGCGGGAGGTCTGGCCGGCCAAGCCCTATCCGTACTACGGCCTGCACAAGGGCGACCGATACTGCTTTCTGAATGTCTTGGAAGAGCTGGACTCGCCCGGCGAGTGGTACCTGGACCGGCAGTCCGGGCGGCTCTACCTGTGGGCGCCCGAGGACCTCGCTCAGGCCGAGGTCACCTTTCCCGATCTCGACCAGCCGCTGGTGTCGCTAATCGGGGCCGAGCACGTCCAAGTTCGCGGCCTGACCATCGAGTGCGGTCGGCGCGAGGGCGTGGTGATCACGGGCGGCCACCACGTCGAGGTGGCCGGCTGCGTGCTGCGCAACCTCGGTGGCACCGCCATCAGCGTCGACGGCGGCACCAACAACGGCGTGCGAAGCTGCGACGTGTACCAGGTCGGCGCCACCGGCATCAACCTGGCCGGCGGCGACCGCAAGACGCTCAGCCCGGCCGGCAACTACGCCGTCAACTGCCACCTCCACCACTTCGCCCAGGTGCAGAAGACCTACCAGCCCGGCATCCGCCTGTCCGGAGTGGGCCAGCGCGTGGCGCAGTGCAGCTTCCACGACTGCCCGCACTCGGCCATCATCTACGGCGGGAACGACCACCTGGTGGAATACTGCGAGTTCACCCGCATCGGCCTCGAGACCGGCGACGTCGGGACCATCTACACGGCCATGGACTGGACCAACCTGGGCCTGGAGTTCCGGTACAACTACTTCCACCACATCGGCCCGCCGGAAGGGGTCCAGGTCGGGTCGATGACGATCTACCTGGACCTGCCCTGCGGCGGCGCGCACGTGCACCACAACATCTTTCACGATATGCCCCGCGCCTTCTTCTCCGACAGCGGCCGGGGCAGCGTGATCGAGAACAACCTGTTCATCGACTGCCGGCCGTCCGTCTACTTCTACGTCTGGCGCGATCCGCAGTACTTCAAGCCCAAGGGCCCCTGGCCGATGGTCGAGAATCTGCTCGCGGTCAACTACGACCAGCCACCCTACAGCACCCGGTACCCGGTCCTCAAACGCCTGGCCGAGGACTTCGCGCAGGGCGAGGAGCACATCCTGGAGCGCCAGCTTCCCAAGGACAACATCGTCCGGCGGAACATCAGTTGCGGCGGTCAGTTCCTGGTCATGGACCCCCTGGTCGACCTCGACGACGTGCGCGTCGAGCACAACCTGATCGCCGACCGGAAGGTCTTCCAGGGCTCGTTCACCGGCGACGGCCGGAACCAGGGCTACCAGCTCGACGACCCGGCCGCGGCCGAGGCGCTCGAGCCGCGCGGCAACGTGCTCTGGTCGGGCGACCCGGGGTTTGGCGACCTGTCCGCCGGCGACTACTCGCTGAAGCCGGATTCGCCCGCCTGGAAGCTGGGCATCGAGCCGGTGCCGGTCGACCAGATGGGCCTGCGGCGCGACGAGTACCGAACGGCCCTGCCGGTCCTGGAGCCCATCGTCTCGCCCGCCGGTCGGATGTTCGTCGACGCGCTGACGGTGACCATCAAGGCCCCCAGACGCGGGCCGACCTCGGTCATCCGCTACACCCTTGACGGGTCCGAGCCGACCGCCGCCTCGCCGCTGTGCGAAGGCACGCTCCGGCTCACCGCCAGCGCGACGCTCAAGGCCGCGGCGTTCCCGGCGGACGCCGGCGGGCTGGGCCGGTCCCGGGTGGTCGAGGCGAGCTACCAGGTGCGCCGGCTGGGACCGGGCGGCGGTGTCTGGCTGAGCGAGTTGCCGCCCCTTGAGGAGTTCGCCCACGCGGGGCTGAAACAGGACCGCAACTACGCCGGCGGGCGGATCGTGCTGGCCGGTCAGCCCTACGAGCGCGGGATTCTGCTCTGCCCTGCGGCCACCCAGCCGGACTACCGCGGCGGGATCGGCCGAGTGACCTACGCGCTTGACGGCGGGCTGGGTCGGGCCACACGGCTCAAGGCGGTGATCGGGATCGAGGACGCGATGCTCGAGCAGCCCAATGCCAGCGTCACCTTCGCCGTCGAGGTCCGGCGGAAAGGCCGCTGGGAGCGCGTCTTCGAGAGTGGCGTGATGCGGGCCGGCGCGGGCCTCGCCATCGACGTGGATATCACCGGCGCCGACCAACTCAAGCTGATCACCACGGACGCTGGCGACACCATCCACTGCGACCATGCCGCGTGGGCCGACGCCCGGCTTGAATAGCGCCGGGACAGGGAGGTCATGACCATGTTCCGGACTGCCCCACTCGCGCTGTTGTTGGCCTTGGGTCCGTCAGCGGCGCGCGCCGACGACGGGCTGGTGGCGCACTGGACGTTCGATGAGCCGGACGGCGAGGTGGCCCGGGACGTTACCGGCCACGGCCACGACGCGGCGCTGACGGACCTCGACCGGGTCCCCTCGCCGCGCGGCCGCGCGGTTCGGTTCGACGGCAAGGACGACCGGGCGCTGTACGGCGGCCTGGAGTCGATGATCCTCCAGGGAGACCTGACCCTGGCGGTGTGGGTCAAGACCGATTCCGCCGTCGAGCCGAAGACCAACCGACTGATCTTCGGCGACACCGGGCTGGGGGTTGAGCGCAACCTCAACCTGCGGATGGATGGTTACGGGTACCTCCGCTTCGAGTGGGCGGACGGCAAGCAGAACGCCTCGCTGTTGGCGCCAAACAGCCTGCTGCAGGGAGCCTGGAACCAAGTCGTGGTGGTGGCCGACTCCGCCGTGGGACAGGCGGTGATGTACGTCGATGCCGTCCCGGTGGCGCGGCTGGCGATGCCGTTGCCCATCAGCCCGGCGCCGGTCAAGGAACGGCTCACCGGCTGGTTCTACAATGGCTGGTTCGCCGGCGAACTGGACGATATTCGGCTGTACAACCGGGCGCTGTCCGAGGCCGAAGTCAAGCGGCTGTTCGAGTCCCAGGCAGACGTGCAGATCGGCTCGGCCGGGGTGGTCTTTTCCGGCTCGGCGCTGGAGGCGCGGGGCCAGGAATCGCTCCATCTCCGCAACTGGAGCCGGGAGCGGCGCCAGGTGTCCATTGCCACCGCCGGCGCCGAGACGCGTCAGGTGACTCTGGACCCAGGCGCCGCGGCGCTGGTGACGTTGGGCGAGGTGGCCCTGCTCCCGGTCTGGCGGAAGCGCACCGACCTGTACCTGTGCGACGCGGCGCCACGCCGGCTCGCCGTCGCGGTCCGGCGCGGCGAGGCGGCCGATCTGCAGACCATCACCGCCGGCGCGCAGCGGCTGCTGGAGCCGCTCCGGGTGCGGGTTCGCGACGCCTGGCAGCCGGGCCTGAAGCCCGCCCGGACCAGGCAGGTCGCGCTGGACATCGAGCTGAGCTTCGCCGAAACTCCGCGGCCGGTGGCCGACATCCGGTGTGCCCTCCAACCGCGCGCAGCCGGCGGTCAAGGCTGGGGCAGGAGCTTCAGCCGGCCTTTGCCGCGAACGCTGGTGCTCGAGGTGGAGTCGCTGCCCTGGGGCGCCTACGACCTGCGGGTGAGCGCGAGGGACTACGCCGGCGCGGCCATGGTCTCGACCCAGCGGCTGGTGACCATCCTGCCCGACGGCAAGCAAGCCATCCGGCCGCTCAACAACCTGGTCTCCGAGCTGATGGACGCCGGGGCGCGCGGCCTGCTGAACAGCCGGCAAGTGGAGTTCATGAACCCTCGCGACGGCTGGGTCTGGTTCCGCGCCGCCGGCCCGTGCGAGGTCACTTTGGGCGGGCAGGAGCTGCTCGCCGCCGCCGGTCCGGCGGTCGAGGCGATGCGGCTGCTGCCGGCCGGAAGACACGCCCTGGACCTGTCCGGCCGGCCGACGGAGCTGTTGGTCCGCGCCATCCCGGCGCTGCTCTACAACGTCTATCCGTCCGCCCCGCAGATCGCGCCGTTCGGCACCAACACCTGGGAGCGACTCAAGCGGCACACGCTGCCGAACACCAACATGATCGAGAGCCAGGTGATCGACACGCCGGAGCACCGGGAATGGCTGGCCCAGGGCAAGCTGTGGCTGGCCAACATCAGCGCGCCGGGACTGGCGGACAAGGAGGCCTGGACGCCCGACAAGATGCTCGACCTGTGGCGCCGGCCGCGAGGCTGGGCGCTCGACGGGCTGGGCGGCATCCAGGTCGATGAATACTACTCCGCCATGTCCGCGGACAACGTGGTCACCACCGCCCTGTCCGTCGCCCGACTGGCCGACGAGCCCGGGTTCACGGGCAAGCTGTGGATCCCGTTCGTGGTCGGCATGTACGGCAACCCGGCCGCCGCACTGTTCATGAAGACCACGCTGGGCGCCGGCTGGCCATTCTCGGTCGAGGTCTACGTGGGCGAGCAGCGGACCGAGGCGGACAACCTGCACCACATCCGGTCCCACTTCCGCAATGTCGCCGAAGGCTGGGACGCCGCCTATCCAGGGTGCTTCAGGCGGGCGATCTTCACCCCGATGTACTCCTACCTGCCCTACTGCGCCACCAACCAGTACCCGCAAGCCGACTTCCGAGTCCACCTCGAGCAGCAGATGCAGGCCCTGGCCACCGACCCCGCCTTCTTCGGTCTGTGGGGCGTGCAGCCGTATCGCTCGAACTACGTGGATCAGGAGATCCTCGACTGCATGGGCCGGCTGCTGCGGCACTACTGCATCGAGGGCCGGACCGACCGGATGCTGAGCGATCCCTACGAACTGCGGCATGTGACGGACCCTGATTTCGAGGAAGGCGTCGCGCGCTGGCAGGTCACCGCGGCCGAGGACGGCGCCGTCTCCGCCGGCCGGTTTCCCGGCTACGGCCTGCTCCAAGGCCGCTACCCCGGCGGGACGATGGGCGACACCTTCCTGATCATGACCCGCGGCGCCAAGGCGCCGAACCAGGTCAGCCAGGAGCTGAAGGGTCTCCAGCCCGGCCGGCGCTACTCCCTCAAGGTGATCACCGGCGACCTGGCCGACTTGAGGTCGGGCACCACCCGCAGAATGCAGCAGCCCCTGTCCTTCCGGCTCGACGGCGCCGAGGTCGAGCCGGGCGCCTTCAGCCACCCCTTCCGCAGCGCCCGCGGCCCGAAGCCCTTCACTCGCGACCAGCCGTTCTGGATGACCTACCACTGGCTGCAGTTCCGGGCGAGCGCCGACACGGCCCGTCTGGCCCTGGCCGACTGGGCGAAGCCGGACACCCCCGGCGGTCCGGCGGGACAGCAGACGATGCTCAACTTCGTCGAGGTCCAGCCGATGCTGGAGCCATAGCCGCCTCCGCACGGCTCGGCATCACCGCCGACCGGCCCCGGAACCGGGGCCCAAGAAACGAACCGCGGCGGCCCGGAGGCCGCCGCGGTTCGTTGAAGCTTGGTCGAGTCGATCAGGTCGACTTGGTGGTCATCTTGTCGTTGACGGTGACATACACGTCACGCGTGCGGCGACCCAGAACGGTCAGGATCGCGATGGCGACAACCGAGATCAGCGCGGTCAGAAGGCCGTACTCAATCAGGGTCTGGCCCTCTTCCTCAACGAACAGTCGCGTCATCATCGAGCATGCTCCTTTGGAGTTGCCGACCTTCCGGCCGGTACAGTCATTAGAGCGCGCGCCGGGGCTTCTGTCAAGGCCGGACTTCGCGTTTCCGTTTGCATCGAGGGACGGGCACTGCTGGACGAGCCCTGGATTCTGGTGGCCGGCGGGAACGTTTGCCGGTCAAGATTGGGCCGCTCAACTCCCCAGCCCGGCATACCCGGCGATGGTGGTGGCGACCCAGCCTAGCGCCAGGGCCAGGCCAAAGGCGGTCAGCCACCGCGAGCCGCGGCCGCCGCGCGAGTCGAGCAGCGGCGCCAGGAGCCAGACCGCCGCCACCACCCCGGCCAGGGCGAAGCCGGCCGACTCGCCCGCCGCGCCGGGCAGCCAGCGGCCGAGCAGCCGCAGCACCGCGAACGCGGACATGAAGTACCACTCGGGGTGGATGTCGGCCGGGGTGGGCTTGAGCGCGTCGGCCGCCGGGCCCAGCTCCCGCGGAAGCGCCGCGGCCAGGACCGACAGCGCGGTCAGCACCGCCAGCCAGAACCCCAGCTCGCCGCGCAGAAAGTCCGGGTACCAGGCCACCGTGGGTGGCTGGCCAGCGTCTTCGTCGGCCGGCAACGGCGCCTGGCCGTGGTGCTGCACCAGCCACACGTGCCCGGCGACCAGGGCGACCAAGAGCCAGGGCAGGCCCACCGCGTGCAGGGCGTAGAACCTTCTGGCGGTCTCCTCGCCGACCCGCGAGCCGCCCAGGAACAGGTCCACCGCCCAGCGCAGCGGTGCGACGCCGGCGGCCAGATGGACGCCCACCTGCGTGGCGAAGTACCCCCGCTCGTCCATCCGCAAGAGACAGCCGCTGAAGCCGAAGGTCAGCACCACCGCGAGCAGGCCGCAGCCGAACCACCAAGTCAGCTCTCGCGGCCGGCGGTAGGCTTTCATCAAGAAGGCCGAGAACATATGGCAGATCAGGCAGGCGATCAGCAAGTCCGCGGACCAGGCGTGGAGGGAGCGGATCCAGGCGCCGGCGGGGATGGTCTCGGTGATCCGCCGCACCGATTCATGGGCCTCGGCGCCGGGGCGGTAGTAGCAGGCGAGCAAGATGCCGGTGGCCACCTGCACGCCGAGCAGCAACAGGGCCAGGCCGCCGGCGTAGTACCAGCGGCTGTGCCGGTGCCGCGGCACTTTTTTGGCGGCGGCGTAGGCCAGCAGGGCGCCGAGCCCCAGCCGCGATTCGAGCCAGTCGGTCCAGCGCGCCACGGTGCCGCTCAAGTCCTTTCCACCACCACGTCGGTGCCCTGGACGGAGACCGTCAGGGAGGTCAGCGGACGCGCCGGCGGCCCGCCGGTGGGCGCCCCGGAGAGCACCTCGAACTGGCCGTGGTGGCAGGCGCAGAAGATCCGTCGCTCGGCCGGGCGGTACTCGACGGTGCAGTTGAGATGGGTGCAGAACGCGCCGTAGGCGCGCCACTCGCCGTCCGGCGTGCGCAGCAGCAGGCCGGGCTCGGTTCCCAGTCGAAAGTAGCGCGACTGACCGGGCGCCAGGGAAGCCGCGCCGGGGAGCACCACCCGTGCGGCCTCGGCCTCCTCGCCGGCCGCGCGCGCGCCTTCGCCCAGGTAGCGCGTGACCGGCCAGGCCCAGCCGGCCAGCCAGGCGCAGACCGCCCCGGCCAAGAGCCGGTGCGACGCGTCGCGGCGGGCCTCGTCAGGCCGGTCGGATCCCTCGCCCATCGGCGCTCCTTATCCAGGCCAGCGGGTTGCCGCAGCCGGCGAACCCGGCGGTGTGCAAGGCGACGTACCGCGGTGCCGCGCTCCGGCCGCGGTCGAAGAAGTCGGTCGACAAGAGGAACTCGGTCACCACCCGCTCGCTCCAGCGCTCGAGCCGGCCGGCCAGACGCGAGCGCTCCAGCCACGAGGTGGTGGCGTAGACGGGCCAGCCCCAAGCCAGCAGCGCCTCACCGCGCGTCCGGACCACCTGCGCCGAGGCCCACCGCGCGGCGGCGAAGCGCTGGTAGTCCCGGTCGGTGAAGCCCAGCCCGTGCAGATGCCGGCGCAGCGCCGCCACCACCAGCCTCCGCTGCCGGCCGCCAGCGGAGAAAAACGCCGCCAGCGACCCGCTGGCGAGCAGGTTGACCACCGTCCCCAAGAGCAGCAGGCGCACGAACCGCCGCCGCGTCCAGCGGCTGTCCGGTACCTGCTCCATGCTGGGCGGCGCGTCGGGCATCGGGCCTCACAGACGATCCGCGGCGCGCAACGACAGGGCGCACAGCGTCAGGGTCGGGTTGGCCGGCGGCGTGGTCGGGAACACGCCTGAACCGGGCAGGAGCAGATTGCGGTAGGCGTGGCAGACCAGGTCGGCATCGACCACCGAGGTCGCCGGATCGGTGCCCATCGGCGTGGTGCCGGTGATGTGCGACTCGGTCGGCGCCGGGTCGAGGATGTCGATGGCCTCCACCGGCAGCGGGGCCAGAAGGCGATCGAGATCCTCCCGCAGGCGGCGCACCGCTCGGTGGGTATACTCGCCGATGACCTCGTGGCTGGTGAACGGCTTGCCCAGGTCGCCCGGCGTCCGGCCGCCCGGCTCGGCGATGCCGACCCGGTTGCGTTCCTCGGGCAGGACCTCGAAAATGGCCTTCATGTTGAGCACCTCGAGCCACCGGCCGCGCTCGAGCCGGAACCGCTCCGGCACGTTGGACACCTCCAGCAGCGCCGCCGCTCGGTCACGGCGGTGGTCTCCATCGTACAGCATGTACCCGTGGCCGGTCAGTGACGAACTGCCGCCGAAGGCCTTCATCCCGCGCAGCCTGGCGCGGACGAACACCCCGTGCTGCTCGCCCAGGCCGGTGCCCAGGACGGGATGCTCGATCCCCGAGCGCAGCATCAGGAACGGGTTCATGATGGCGTTCGCGCCGAGAACGATCAGGTCGCCGGAGGCCGCGCCCTCGCGCCCGGCCACCTCGTCGTAGTACGTCACGCCGCTGGCCAGGTTGCCGCGAGTCTCGACGGTGAGCACGGGACAGCGGAGCTTGAGGGTGACGCCGGGCGTGCGGTAGAGCTCGGCCATCGAGTTTTGGACGGTGAACTTGGCGTCCACGGGACAGATTCCGCAGCGTCCGGCGGCACAGCACTGGGCCCGCGGCGGGTCGTCCAGCGGCAGGCTCCAGCGCGCCGCCGGGAGCGGGAAGAACTGGTCCGGATAGGCCTTGCGCAGGGCCTGCTCGGGCTGGCTGAGGAGGTGTGGCGGAAGCGGGCAGGGCCCCCGCCGGGGGTACGGTGCGTCGGCTGCGCCGGCGACCTGCAGCCGCTGCTCGGCCAGCTCGTAGTACGGCTCGAGATCGTCGTAGCCGAGTGGCCAGTCCCGCCCGACGCCGTAGGTGCTGCGCATCCGGAAGTCGTTGGGCAGAAAACGCGGGGTGCAGGCCCACCAGGTGTTCGAGCAACCGCCGAAGGTGATGTGGGTGGCCCACGGCTTGGCCGGGGTGCGGTTGACGATCACCTCGGCCTCGGTCAGGCCGGCGAAGCGGTTGGTGGCCACCCGCCACTCGTGCTCCTCGCGCGCTCCGCGCTCGAGCACCAGCACCCGCGGCCGGCGCGGTCCGAAGCGGCGTAGGTAACCCTCCAAGAAGAAGCTGCCGGCGAAGCTGGTGCCGGCCACGATGAGGTCGTAATGCTCCGCCATGCCAGCCTCGCCGCACCACCCGCGGACATCATATCAGGAAACGAGGGCGGGGTGGGGTCGGCCGCGCGGCCCTACTGCCCACTGCCTACTGCCTACTGCTCTTACGGCCTGGCCAGGACCTGGAAGACGATCAACGGCACCGCCGTGCCCAGGAGGGCGCCGTAGACCACGGTGCGAACGCGGTGGGTCGGGTCGTGGAGGCGGAGTTGGGCGACGATCATGGCGATCAGGAAGGCCAGCGCCGCCACCAGGTAGACCACCGTGGTGTTGCGGACGATGAAGTACAGGCTGGTCGCCAGGCAGAAGGCCACCGCGGTGTGGCCGCTGACCGGCCCGCCAGCCAGCACGCTGCCCTCCTGCCGGCCGACCTTCAGCGCGGTGAGGAGAATCAGCATCAGCATCAGCGACATCGCCAGCGCGCGGAGCATGGCGCTGTCGTCCTGATAGCTGTCGGTCACCCAGACCCGCCGCAGCCGCTCGATCCGTTCCGGATTGAAGTAGATGCACAGCCCGACCACGCAGGCATTGAAGGCGGTCACCAGCACCGCGCCGGCGGACACGTCCTTGGCGAACCGGGCCACCGGGTGGTAGGTTTCGGTGACCAGATTCATGGTGGCCTCCATGACCGTGTTGACCATCTCGGCGAAGACCACCAGGGTGATGCAGACCATCAGCACGGCCACTTCCAGGGCGGTCAGCTTGTAGACCAGCGCCAGGACGGCGTTGATGGCCATGAACACGAAGTGGACGCGCATGTGGCGCTGGGAGCGGTAGGCATCGAGGATGCCCTCCAGCGCGTGTTTGAAGCTGCGGGCGTAGCGCCGCACGTTCAAGGGTCGGGCCATGTCATTCGTCCCGCGGCGGCCGGCCGATGCCCGCCAGCGCGAGCAGCTCGTCCTCACGCCGCTGCATGGCGCCGCGCGCCGCCTCGTCCAGGTCGTCCCACCCGCACAGGTGCAGGAGCCCGTGAACCACCAGCAGCGCCAACTCGTCGTCCAGGCTCCAGTCGGCGAACTCCGCCGCCTGCCGCGCCGCCGTCTCGACCGAAATCGCCACGTCGCCGAGCAGGTCGCCGTCGCTCAGGGCAGCCTGGCCGGGAGCCAGCTCGTGCTGTGGGAAGCTCAACACGTCGGTCGGGCCGTCATGGCCCAGGTAGCGCTGGTTCAGCTCGGCGATGGCGGCATCGTCGCAGAGCAGGACGCTGACTTCGACCTCGACCCCCGTCTCGGCCAACGCGGCCAGCTCGGCCACGGCGACCAGCCGGCTCAGATCGGCCTCGGGCGGCTCGCCGCGGCGGTCAATCTTCGCGCCCATTGCCGTTCCCGGAGCCGACCTCGGCCTTCTTGCCCTTGCCCTTGAGCACCTGCTGCGGGTACTCGATCCGGCTGTGGTACATGCCGCGCAGGAAGTCCTTGAATGCCTTCGAGGCGATGTTCAGCTCCCGCAGGGTCAGGTCGCACTCGTCGAGCTGACCGCCTTCGAGCCGTTGCCGGATCAGCGTCTCGACGATCTCCGAGATCCGTTTCTCGGACAGCGTCCCGTGGGTCGAAGCGGCGCGCACCGCCGCCTCGATCCCGTCGGCCAGCATGATGATCCCAGACTCCTTGAACTGCGGCTTCGGCCCCTCGTAGCGGAACAGCTCCTCGGACACCTGCTCGCCTTCCTCGGCGCGCTCCAGGGCCTGGTAATAGAAAAATGAGATCATGGTGGTGCCGTGGTGCTGAGCGATCACGTCGATCAGCGCCTGCGGCAGGTGATGGTCCTTGGCGATCTGAATCCCCAAGCTGACGTGCGACTTGATCGCGCCGGCGCTGAGGCTGGGTTTGAGCCGCTCGTGCACGTTCTCGCCGCCGAATTGGTTCTCGATGAACCACGACGGATGCTTCATCTTGCCGATGTCGTGGTGGTACCCGCAGGCGCGCGCCAGGAGCGGATCGGCGCCGATGGCCTCGCTGGCGTCGGCGGCCATGTCACCAATGGTCAGGCTGGCGTCGAACGTCCCGCGCGCCTCGCGCTTGAGCATCTGCAGGACGTTCGAGGAGGTGTTGGTCAGCTCCAGCAGGCGGAACGGCGTGACGCAGCCGAACGGCCGCTCGAGCAGCGGGATGAGTCCCTGCGCGAAGAGGAACGCGAGCAGGCCCCAGCCGAAGCCGAAACAGAGATCGGCGGCGAGGTGTCTGGATTGGATCGCGGTCACCTCACCGCTGCGGGGAAGCTGGACGATGGCGGCGATCATCATCCCCGCCATGGCGACCATCAATCCGGCCCGAGCCAGGTCGTTGCGGTCCCCGATATGGCGCACCGACATCGCCCCGACGCGGCCGGCGAGCCAGGCCTCGAACGCCACCCAGAGCCCGGCGCCGGGGAGCAGGATGCCCATGAACAGCCCCATCGCGCCGGTCATCATCATCGCCAGGCGGTACTCGATCAGCACCGCCACCACCATCCCGGTCGAGGCGCCGCAGAAGATGGCCGGGTGCGACAGCGAGGGCACCTCGCCCTTGAGCCAGATCAGGAACCGGAACACCACCAGGGCGATGATGGCCACCAGGTTGAGCAACAGAATGCGCCCGTTGTCGTAGAAGATGTCCGGCAGTTCGAGCCGGACGTAGGTGCCCAGGATGACCATCACCAGGAACACCAGGCAGCCCAGGGCGAACAGGCCGCTGTAATCCCGCTTGGGCTGGACCAGACCCAACGCCCGCAAGTCGCGGATGTTCTCGGTCGTGACCCGGTGTCCGCGCTGGACGATCAACTGCCCGCGGGTGATGGTCCGCCGGACCGGCTCGACCTCTTCGGCGGCCTTCTGCCGGGCCAGCTCGGTCGCCTCGCGGTTGAAGCGCAGGTTGGGCTTGAGCACGTCCGGGTCGGTGAGCAGGGCCGCCAGGAGCTTCGTGCCCGGGTCGTCCCGGCCGGCCAACTGCTCGGTGACGAACCGCCGCGCGTTGTTCAGGTCGTCAGGCACGTCATCGCGGATCTCGCGTCCCGCGTAGACCTTGGCGATGAGACTCAGGGCCGTGGCCTTGAGCGCGTCTCGCCGGGCCGGCTCCTGGGTCAGCACCCAGCCCACCACGTCCGGCCGGAGTTCGACCCAAACGGTGCGGCCGAGCCGCTCGTTGAGCGCCGCGAGCTGCGCGGCCGGGGTGGTCAGATTCTCGTCGGCAGCCACCGCGGCGAGGTACTCGAAGAACTGGTTGATGCGGTCCTCGGCCTCGCCCCTGGCCGGTCGGGCGTCATAGTCCTTAGGCACGGCGTCGCGCGTGGCCTGCCGCAACTTGGTGGTGGCGTCCTCGTCGACGAACTCCTGAGTCCGGTCGGCGTACACATCGCGCTCGGCGATCTCGCCCACGTCCCAGTTGATCCCGGCCTGGAACAGGTCAACCTCGAGCAGCGCTGTGTACGCCACGGCGAGCAGCAGGCCGAGCAGGACGCGGGTCGGTTTGATCGGTCCGGGCACCAGCACGCGCCGGGCCGTCTGCACCCGAGACCGCAGCTTGGCGACGGGCGTCACGGGCCGATGGGTGGGTGACCGGTTTGGCATCGTCAACTCGAGCCGGAACGCGGCCGGGGCTGGTCCTGAGCCCGGCCGTACGCCTCGACGATACGCTGTACCAGTGGATGCCGGACGACGTCCTCGCTGCCCAGCCGGACCACGGCGATGCCGGGGATGGCGTCCAGCAGCTCGACCGCGTGGTTGAGCCCGCTCTTCGCCCCGGCCGGCAGGTCGGTCTGGGTCACGTCGCCGGTGACCACCGCCCGGGAACCGAACCCGAGGCGGGTCAGAAGCATCTTCATCTGCTCCGGAGTCGTGTTCTGCGCCTCGTCCAGGATGATGAACGAATCGTTCAGCGTGCGCCCCCGCATGAACGCCAGCGGCGCCACCTCGACCACGTTGCGCTCCAACTGCCGCTGTGCCCGGTCGAGATCGACCATGTCGTAGAGTGCGTCGTAAAGCGGCCGGAGGTAGGGATCGATCTTGGCCTGAAGGTCGCCCGGCAGGAAGCCGAGCCGCTCGCCGGCCTCGACCGCGGGACGGCAGAGGATCAGGCGCGAGACCTCCTTGGCGCGCAGCGCGCGCACCGCGCAGGCCATGGCCAGGTAGGTCTTCCCGGTCCCCGCCGGCCCCACGGCGAAGGTCACGTCGTGCCGTTGGATGGTCTCGACGTACTGCCGCTGGCCGGCGGTCCGAGCCCGGATCGGCTTGCCGCGGTCGGTCACCAGAACCACTTCCGCGAGTTGCTCGACCACCTGGTCGGTCTGCCCGCCGCGGTAGCTGCTCACCGCGTACTCGACCTGGGCCCGGTTGAGCTGCCCGCCGGCGCGCGCCGCGGTGAGCAGATCGCCGATCAACTGCTGGACCTTGGCCACGCCCTCGGCCTCGCCGGAGAGCAAGACGGCGTCTCTGACGGCGGTGACCTGAACCTGGTCGACGGCGCGGCGCAAGAGATCGAGGTGGGCGTCACCCGGCCCGAGGAGGGCCGCCAACTCGGCACCGTCCGGGATCGGGATACGGGCTTCGATCGACGTCTCCAAGCTGCCCGAACCGCGGCCGGCGCCATCAGCCCGAGAGCAGCTCACGCACCAGGGCGTTGACCTCCCGCCCGTCGGCCCGGCCCTGCACCCGCGGCATCAGCACCCGCATCACCGCGCCGAGATGCTCGGGGGCGGTGGCGCCGGCCTCGCCGATGGCCTCGGCCACCAGCGCGCGCAGCGCCTCGGGGGTCAAAGCCGCGGGAAGATAGGCTTCGAGGATCGCCAGCTCGGTCTCCTCGCGCTCGGCCAGGTCCCCCCGCCCGGCCTGACGATAGGCCTCGGCCGATTCGCGGCGCTGCTTGACCTGCTTGCCGACGACCTGGAGAAAACCGGCCTCGTCGAGCGTGCCGCGGTGGGCGATGGCCGCTTCCTGGAGGGCTGCCCGCAGCAGACGCAAAGTCCCCACCCGCACCTGATCCCTGGCGCGGAGCGCCGTCTGGTAATCGGATTGGAGACGTTGCTCGAAGGACATCGGCCGACGGCCTACTCCTTGGTCTGCTGACGGACCATGCGGCGCATCTGACGGCGGCGACGGGCGGCCCGCTCGCGGCGGCGGCGGTCACTCGGCTTCTCGTACCGCGACTTCCGGCGGGCCTCCTGCAGAGTCCCGTCCCGCTGCAACTGCTTCTTGAAGCGGCGCAGCGCGCTGTCAAGCGACTCGTTGTCGCGGACTTCCACCTTCGCCATGTACGATTCCTCCGGTCATACGAGCCGGCCGCCTAGCCCGGCGGCCAGCCAAACCCGCGCCCGGCCAGTACGTGCAGATGCAGGTGCATGACCTCCTGCCCGGCGCTCGGTCCGTTGTTGATCACGATGCGGTACCCGTCATTTGCCAGGCCGGCGGACCGCATCACCCGCGTGGCCACCAGCAGCAGATGCCCCAGCAAGGCGGCATCGTTCGGTGTGGCTTCGTTGAGCGAGGGGAGCGACTGCTTCGGAACGACCAGCACATGGGTCGGCGCCGCCGGTTCGATGTCCGCGAACGCCAGCGCCAGGTCGTCTTCGTAGACCTTGTCGCAGGGAATCTCCCCGCGGACGATCTTACCGAATACCGTGTCGCCTTCCGACAATCAACTCTCCCATCGGACGACCGCCGGGATCAGCCATGATAGCATCGCGTCACCCGGCCCGCAACCGCGCTGGCGCGGTGAAGGGCTGGTTCTGCAAGGATCCGGCCGCCGCTCGGGTCGAGCCACGGCCGCATCGCCACCTACGGCTGGGTCCGGCGATGGGCGCGCAGGGACTTGAACCCCGGGCCTCATGCATGTCAAGCATGCGCTCTAACCAACTGAGCTACGCGCCCGCGAACCCAGATTATAGCCGTGGCCCCGCCACGAGTCAATGCCGCCATGCCGCGCTGGGTCGGGCTTGTCGCGACTTCCGCTCGCGTCAGACTACCTCCACCGGACCCGCCCGCCGGACCACGAGACCCCCATGATCCCCCTGTCTGGAGTGTTGGCCCACGTGCTCGCCGCCGGCCCGGCCGCACGTCCCGCGGCGCCGCCGGTGCTCAGCTTGCGAGGCGCCTCGAACTCGGGCAAGACCCGCCTGGTCGAGCAGTTGACCGCCGAGTTGACCCGCCGCCGGTGGCGGGTCGGGACGGTCAAGCACGCCAGCCACGAGCCGACGCTGGACATAGACGGCAAGGATTCCCATCGCCACGCCGCCGCCGGGGCGGAGCGGGTGCTGTTGCTGGGACCCTCGCGCGCCGCGCTGTTCGTCCACCGCGCTGCCGAGCCCGAGCTGGCGCCGTGGCTGGACTCCTTCGCCGGCGCGGTGGACATCGTCCTGGTCGAGGGGTTCAAGCAGACGCCGCTGCCGTATGTCCGGATCGAGCTGGGCGAATCGTTCACCCTGACCCGCGAACGGCACGACGGCCACCCCGGCTGGCGGTTGACCCGGCCGGCCGGCGAGGGGCCGTTGCACTACCCGGACACCGTGATCGCCACGCTGGTGGAGTTTGCAGTGACGCTGATGGCCGGTGATGCGGACGGCCGGCCGGAGGTCCCATGAGGCCCATAGGACATCTGGCCGGCCGGTCTCGGACGGCCCGTTACCCGCTGTCGGCGTCGACGTTCTTGACGCCCTTGCCGCCCTTCCAGTTCTGCATGCTCATCCACTTGGCGTGCCCGTCCATGAAGGTGGCGTTGAGCCCGTCGTTGTGGCGGTAGCGGCTGTTCGGGATGTAGGTGGCGTAGCCCGCCACCGAATCCGGGCCGGCGTAGGCCCAGGGATAGGAGGCGTCACAGAGCATCCAGATCTCCGCCGGCGCCTGAAGCGTGCCGAGGGCCACCAGCCGCTGGCCCAAGGTGTAGGCGTAGGTCAGGCGGTGGGTGCGGACGAAGGCGGCCACCGGCGGGTTGGGCGACGAGCAGGTTGCCCCGCCGGCAGTGATGGTCAGCGGCGCCGACTCCGACGGGCAGACCATCGTCTGATCGTTCTTCATGTACGGCTCGATCACGATATGCCAGTTCTGGCCCGAGCCGAGCCCGGCGCAGTCGGCCGAGGGCAGCCGCTCGTCGTAGTCCTGGGCGTACTGCAGGACGCCCAGGGACATCTGCTTGACGTTCGACTGACAACTCGACTGCCGGGCCTTCTCGCGGGCCTTGGCGAACACCGGGAACAGGATGGCTGCCAGGATGGCGATGATGGCGATCACCACCAGCAGCTCGATGAGCGTGAACGCTCGGACACGTCGCATGTGTGGTCTCCTGTGCAGGCGACAATTGGGCATCGGCCGAGCAAGATCGGCCGGCTTGCCGCCTGTCCTGAGAAAAGCCTACGACCGGCCTTGCCAGTCGTCAAGTCTCACCAGAAAAGGGGTCAGGAGCCTTTTCTGGCCCTGGCGCCTCCCGCTTCGCCGCAGAGCTGCTCAAGCCAGGAAAGGCTCCTGACCCCTTTTTCGGCCTTGCCAGTCGTCAAGTAGCGGAAGGGCCGTGCGCGCCGACTGCGAAACCGCGCGCGGGAGCCTGCCGTGAAGAGGGACCGCCGGTCTTGCCTGTTGCTCGCCTTGCTGCTCGCCGGTGCGCTGCCGGCCCAGACCGTGATCCACGTGGCGCCGACCGGCGACGACCTCGCCGCCGGGTCGGCCGCGGCGCCGCTGCGCACGCTGACCCGCGCGCGGGACCGGGCGCGCGAGATGAAGCGCGGTGGTCTGCCGGCCGGTGGAATCCGGGTCGAGCTGGCCGGCGGCACCTACCGGCTCGAGCAGACCTTGGCCCTGACCGCCGAGGACTCCGGCGCGCCCGACGCGCCGGTGGTCTACACCGCCGCGGCCGGACAGACCGCGGTGCTCAGCGGCGGGCGACCGATCGCCGGCTGGAAGCGCCGGGCCGACGGGGTCTTCGAGGCGCCGCTGCCGGCCTGGCGCGAGGCACCCGTGCACCGCCAGTTGTTCGTCGACGGCCGGCGCTACCGCTTGGCCCGGTCGCCCAACGAGTGGCAGTACCGCGCGGTCCGGGGCGTGCCGGAGGCCGACGGCAAGATGTCCAAGTCGCGGTTCATCTACGCCGGCGACGAGCTCCAGCCGTGGCCGAACCTGGCCGACGTCAGCGTCCACCTCTACTTCTCCTGGATCTCCGGCCACTTTCCGCTCAAGTCGGTCGATCCGGCCACGCGGGTGGTCGAGCTGGCCGGGCCGGCGGTCTGGTCGTTGCCGTATATCTGCCGTTGGTGGCAGCCGTACCTGGTCGAGAACCATCCGGGCGCGTTGGACGTGCCGGGCGAGTTCCAGTACGACCGCGCCGCCGGCGTGCTGAGGGTCATCCCTTGGCCTGGCCAGGACTTGACCGCCGGAGAGGTGGTCGCGCCGGAGTTGGAGCAGTTGGTCGACGCCGCTGGCAGCCCGGAGGAGGGCCGCCCCCTCGAACACCTCCGGCTGGTCGGGCTGACCTTCGCCGACGCGGCCTGGTACCTGCCGGCCGAGGGCTGGTCGTGTCCGCAGGCCGAGAACCGGCTCGGCGCCGCGGTCCAGTTCCGCGCCGCGCGCAACTGCGCCGTCGAGCGCTGCACCATCACCCGCACCGGCGGGTACGGGCTATGGTTCGGCAACGACTGCGCCGACGACCGGATCACCGGCAACCATCTCCACGACCTGGGCGGCGGCGGGATCCGCGTCGGGACCACCGACCACCTGACGCCGGAGCGCATGGCCCAACGGGTGGTGGTGGACAACAACTACGTCCACGACGGCGGGCTCGAGCATCCCGGCGCGGTGGGCATCTACCAGGCTTACGGGCACCACAACCGGATCACCCACAACGAGGTCAGCGACCTGCGCTACACCGGGATCTCGCTGGGCTGGACCTGGGACACGGTGATGTCCGGCACGCGCGACAACCTGGTCGAGGACAACCACGTCCACCACGTCATGCGGGTGCTGGAGGACGGCGGGGGGATCTACAGCCTGGGCTTCACGCCGGGCTCGGTGATCCGCCACAACCACATCCACGAGGTCGGCAACCCGGCCGATCCGGTCGGCCACGGGATCTACCTCGACGGCGGGAGCGCCGGGGTGCTGTGCGAGCAGAACCTGGTCCACGACTGCGGCACCGCCGGCATCCGCAACCAGCACGGCACCTCGGGACTGACCATCCTCAACAACATCAGCGCCTACTGCCAGGTCGGGCTGGGGATCGATTCGGAGCGGACCAACATCTACCAGCGGAACATCATCTACCTGGCCGGCGAGGGCCAGCCGTTCAGCTACGTCCCGGAGTGGAAGAGCTACGACAAGATCATCGACTACAACGTCTACTGGCACGAAGACGGCCGGCCGCTCAAGTTCTTGAGCTTCACCTTCGACGAGTGGCGCAAGAAGCAGGGGCTGACCGACATCTGGTACACCCCGCGGATGGACCCCCACTCGCGCGTGGCGGACCCGAAGTTCGTCGATCCGCAGGCCAGGGACTTCCACCTCCAGCCGGACTCACCCGCCCTGGCGGTCGGCTTCGAGCCCTTCCCGCTGGACGGGTTCGGGCTGTACGGCGACCCGGACTGGGTCGCGCTCCCGAACCAGTACGCCCCGCGGCCGCTGGACGACAACGAGAAGGTGCTCGGCCTGAGCCCGATCGACGACGACTTCGAGCGTTACGCGCCGGGCGACCAGCCGGGCTTCTGCGCCCTGCACGAGGATCCCGACAAGGGCTCGATCCGAGTCTCGGCCGAGCGCGCCGCCGCCGGGAAGCAGTCCCTCAAGTTCGTCGACATGGCCGGCCAGCAGTCCTACCACCAGCCGCATCTGTACTACTCGCCGCGGATGACCGGCGACCTCACCGTGAAGATGACCTTCGACCTGTTCCGCGAGCCCGGCGCGATGCTCTGGACCGAATGGCGCAACACGCCCAGCTACGCCAAGGTCGGCCCGTGCCTGTACATCGACGCCGACGGCCGGCTGCTGCTCCAGCACCGCAAGCCCACCGACTGCGTCCTGCCGACCGGACAATGGCTGCACTTCGAGCTGGTTGACGGTCTGGGCAAGCTGTCCGACGCGCAGTGGCGCCTGCGCATCACCGCCGGGGACCAGGTCCTTTACGAGGCGGACGATTTGCCCTGCGATCCGGAGTTCACCCGCATCCTCTGGCTGGGCCTGGTCAGCTACGGCACCGAGCCGGCGGTGTTCTACCTCGACAACCTCCGCGTCGCGCCGGTCGGCTAGCCCAGCGCCAAGGCTACGCTCAATGACGTCTTCTCCATGGGGTCAGGTCTTGCAATCGCACATTTGTGCGATTGCAAGACCTGACCCCCATCGGGTTATGTTACCAACAAGCGGGCACTGAGCGCTTGATGTATGCGGTCATGCGCATGTATACTGGGCGCCGGAGGGCGGAAGTCGATGGAGGCTGAGCAGGCGGTCGAGGTCTTGAAAGCGTTGGCGGACCCGACGCGGTTGCGGCTGGTCGGCCTGCTGCATGAGCACGGGACGTTGTGCGTGTGCGAACTGGAGCAGGTCCTGGCGCTGCCGCAGTACACGGTCTCGCGCCACCTCGGCGTGCTGCGCCGGGCCGGGCTGGTGGCCGGCGCGCGCGACGGGGCGCGGATGGATTACCGGATCCGGCCGGACCTGGCGGAGCCGCTGCGCGAGCTGCTGGCCAGCACCGTGGCCGTGACTGACGACAGCGCCGAAGCGCGAGGCGACCGACAGGCAGCTCGCCAGGTGCGCCCGGAAGCGGCCTGCCGCGCCGCCGGCGGGTGACTGTGTTGATGCGAATCATGTGCGTATGTCCATAGACGCT
>JAANMV010000182.1_pt1 | contig 76744 bp, 53 predicted proteins | sample 7279661 | NCBI WGS metagenome assembly JAANMV01 (sample SAMN14094540, study PRJNA606508) | bioreactor metagenome | isolation source: A lab-scale SPAN reactor treating ammonium-rich wastewater day 121 | place: Ireland: Galway | collected 2017-05-16 | reverse complement strand
CGGTGCCGGGCACCGCCGGCGGCCCGGTCGGCTCGGCCGGGCTCTTCTCCTCTTTCTCCTCGATGTTCACCACGACCCGTTTGACGTTGTACCACTGCGAGATGTCGTGGTCGATGAACAGCCGGCAGACCTCGGCATCGACCACCTGGCCGTCGTCGTCCTCGCCGTGCACGCCGCCGACCAGATCGACCACGTCGCCGGTCTCGCTGCGATCCTTCTCGAAGTCGTAGAAGGTGGCCATGCCGGCGGTGCCGCGGCGGGTCTTCTGTTCGAAGCGGATCTTGGTGTTCGGCAGCCGCGGCTGCGCCACCCCCTTGCGGTCGCCCTTGCGGTACCAGTAGGTCAGCCGATCGCAATACAGCGTGGTCTCGTCCTTCTTCGCCTGCTCCACGTCGTCAGCGCCCTCGGCCGCCTTTTCCTCCGGGGTGTGGACCACCACCACGTGGTTGTCGATGACGGCGCGCTTCTCTTTGGTGAACACGTACCCGACATCGCCGGTGACCACGTTTTCCGGCTTGGGGATGGTATCCAGGCCGTTCTTCTTGACCAGCTTCCCGGTGACGATCTTCAGGTCGCCGGTGACGGTGGCGATACCGGTCTCCTCGCCGGAGTAGTCGACCGCGTTGCAGTAGATGATCACCTCGTCGTCGGGGATGACCATCTGCAGCCGGCCGCGGGCCACGACACTGTTTTCGGGACCCTTGATCTTGACGATGCTGTTGGGGTCGAGGTAGTCGATGTAGGCCTTCTTGCGGTCGCTCTCGGGCTTGGCCGGGGCCAACGAATCGGGCTCGGCGGCGCCGGCGGCGTCGGGCGGGGGCGGCGCCAGAGGCTTCGGCTCGGTCGGCCCGGCGTTGGCGGCGGCGTCGCTCTTGGGCGGCTTCGGCCCGCCGGGCTTGGCGCCCGGCTCCTCGGCCGGCGCGCCGCCGACCCCGGCGTCGCGGTTCGCCGCCGGCGGCTCCTTGGCGCCATCGGCCGCCGGCTCCTTGGCCGGCGGATCGTCGGCGAGGCCCGGCGTCAACGCCAGCAGCAGCGCCAGGACGGCCGGCAGCCGCAGCCGTCGCCACTTGCCCCGCGACGCCCGATCCCCGTCAGCGCACTCAATCACGGTCACTCCTCGCCGCGCAGATTGAACTCCGCCCGACGCGGTGATTCAATCTGCATCTCGTCGGTGCCCCGATCATAGATCACTTTGGCGGCTCGCGCTTGCTCGCCTGCCTGGTTCCAGACTCGCACGCCGCCGGACAGAATCAGGGTGTCTCGTTCTTGATCAAACGTCATCCGGGCCGCGGTCCCTTCACGGTCCTTCTGCCGAAACCGCGGCGAGCCGGTGGCCACCGACACGCGCGCGCCGGCGGCGAAGGTATGGACCAGCCGCGCGCAGGTGATGGTCACCGGCAGGTGGCGCGCCGCGCGCAACTCGTCGTCGCCGGCCGCGGGCCGTTGACGGGGTTCGTGGAGGACGCGCACCCGGCCGGTGAGCACCGCGCGGCTGGCTTCCAGATCGACCTCGGCCCGGCTCGCGGTGGCGGTGATGGTCCCCGAGCGGAGCGTCACCGGCCGGGTGGCGACCGCCCGCCGGCGGCCGGCGGCGTAGACGAAGGTCAGCCCTGGCGCGGTCATCTGGACCGGCTCCTGTCCCGGCTCGGTGTGCGTCAGCTCGACCGGCCCGCCGAACCGGGCCCGCTTCGCGACCGTGTCCACGTCGGCCCGGGGGGCGGTCAGCAGGTTGGCCGGATCGGTCAGCCTGAGCCGGCCCGAGGCCGTGATCCGTTTGGTCTGGTGCCCGTCGTAGACGGCCCGGTCGCAGGAGATCTCGACCCGGTCGGCGGGCACGCTGAGGAGCACCCCGCCGGTCAGCAACGACCCGCCGGTGCGGGCGTTGACCGCCAGGCTGCCGCCATCCCCAACGCCGAGGATGATCCGTTTGGCCTCGTTGCCGCCGCCCGCCACCGCTGAAGCGTCGCCCATGACGGTCAGCCTGGCGGGCCCAACCATGGTCAGCCGCGGCTCGTCGAGCCGGGCCGACAGACTCACCGCGGCGAACGAGTTGGGTCCCTGCCGCCCGGTGACCGGATCAGGCATTTCGAGCCGTTTCTCGCGCGGCCAGTAGAACAGCCGGTCGGTGCTGATGTCGGCCGCGGCGGCGTCGGGACGGCCGGGGTCGCGCCACGAGAAGTCGCTGATCTGGGGCACCACCATCCGGCCGGTCGATTCGAACCAGTACAGCGCCTCGGCCCGGAAGCTGAGCCCGCGCGGCGAGGTGATCAGGATATGTCCGCGGGCCGAGACGTTGTGGGTGCGGGACTCGAACCGGGCCAGGTCGGCCTGCATCGCGGCCTCGACCACGCCGCGATCGTAGTACTGGCCCTGGTCGAGTCCGTAGACCAGGTAGTCGCCCGACTCGAGCACGTCGGCGCGGCGGGCGTGGAACTGCCAGGAGACCTCTCCGCGGCGGGTGCGCACGCGCTCGACGTGATCGTGGAGGACCATCGCCGGGAGTTGCGCCGGCACCGGCGGCGCGGCCGGCTGGCCAGAGCCCTGCCGGCGCGCCTCGGCCCAGACGAAGGCCAGCAGCAGCGGCCCGACGCTGGCGGTCACGACCAGTACCCAGCGTCGCGTGGTCATGGCCGCCCGGCCTGCCCCCGAGCCCTATTGCAGGGCGTCGAAGTCGGGCGGGGGCGGCGGCTGCGTGACGTTGCCGAGGCTGCCGCCGCTGTGCGCCATCTGCACGTTGACCACGGTCGTGGTCGCATCGTTGACCTGCGCGGTCGAGTTGTCGTAGCCGGTGAGCTGGAAGGTGACGATCAGCGCCGTGGTCGGCAGACCCTGGAGCAAGAAGCTGCCGTCCTGCAGGCTGATGGTGGTCTTGCCCGACGAGCTGACGGTCACCCCCGGCAGGGCGGTCAGCGTGGAAGCGTCGACCACCTTGCCGCTGATGTCGCGGGTGCCGCCGGTGCCGCCGCCGCCCCCGCCGCCGCCCCCGTCGCCACCACCGCCGGTATCGCCGCCGCCGCCCCCCCCGCCGCCGCACGCCACCAGGGCGAACATGAGAACGACGGCCGCGGCCAGCGCGCCGCCACGGCCTCGTCCCGAGCTGAGCCACGCAAACATATCCGCTGTCCTCCTGGGCGTGCGACCTATCCCGCCGTGTGGCGTGAGGGTCCAGCTATCTTAGCACACGCCACCCCGCGCCGACAACCACCCCGAGCCGCGAATCAGCCCGCGGGCGCCAGTACCAGATTCACCTGAAGCCGCTCGTCCTGACTCACTACCGTCACCTCTTGAGACGCCACCAGGCCCCCGGACGTTGCCGACAGGGTGAAGGTTCCCACCGGCAGGAACAACCCGAACGCGCCGTCGGCGTCGGTCGTGGTCCGGGAAAACTCCTGGTTGTCGGCCTTCCGGGTGGCCACCACGGCCACCCCGGCCGCGGCCGCGCCGCCGGTTTGCTTGAGCGTCCCGACGACGTTGCCGGGCAGCGCCGACGGCGGCGTGATCAAGGCCACGGTGCGCATCGGCACGGTCGCCGTTTGCCCTTCCGCCGAGGCCGTCAGGGTCCCGTTCGCGCCCGCCGCGCCGGCGGTGAACAGACCATTGGCGTCGATGGTGCCCAGCGCCGGGTCGGACAAGGACCAGGTCGCCGGCACCGCCACCTGGTTGCCCTGCGCGTCGCCGACCACGGCCCGGAACTGACGGGTGGTGCCGGCCTCCACCTCGACCGGGTTGCCGACGGGCAGGATGCTCAGCCCGACGATCGACCCGATCACGGTCACCTCGGCGGTGCCTGCCGGGGCCAGGCCAACCGTCGCCGTGACCTCCCCGGTGCCCGCCGTCAGACCGGTGAACACGCCGCCCGAGGTGATCTTGCCCAACTCGCCGGAGCGCCAGTCGACCAGCAGGTTGGGCACCTCCTGCTCGAAGAAGTCGAGCGCGGTGGCGGTGAAGGTGGCCGTCTGGCCGGCCAGCACCGAGGCCGAAGCGGGCGCGACGGTGACGCTGAGAATGCCCGGCACGATCAGCAGCGGCACCTCGACCTGCAGGCCGAAGGTGGTTTCCTTGACCAGGATCGACCCGCGCAGGCCCTCGGTCGGCTCGGCAGCGGTGGTGAACACACCCTTCTCCGTGTCCAGCGTGCCGAACTTGGCGGCGATCACGTCGGCGGCCTCCTTGGCCAGGGAGTCCGGCGGCACCAATGCGTAGGTGTACTGGGGACTCGAGACGTTGACCACCGCCGGGGTGAGGGTCAGCACCTGAGTCGCCTCGACCGAGGCCTGGTTCGGGACCACGGCCAACGAGCGCTGCACCGGAGTGCTGTTGCCACCGCCACCGCCACCGCCGCCGCCGCCACCACCACAGGCGGTCAGCGCCGCCGTCAGGGTCACCGCCGAGAGGGTCCAGAACCGTTTCGCCACCGTCATGTCACCTCTCCACCCGGACCAGGCGGGTGGTCCGCACTTGCCGGCCATCGGGCGCCACGGCAACCAAGTCGAGTCGGTACAGGCCATCCGGCAGCGGCCGGCCTTGACCGTCCACCGCCCGGAAAGACACATCGTTGAGTCCGCGCGAGGCCACCTGGCGGGTGGCCAGGGCATTGACCAGCCGGCCGGACTGGCTGTGCAGCGTCACCGTCACCTCGGCCGGGGCGGTCAGGTTGTAGCTGACCGTCCCGCCGCCACGGCCGGTGCGCAGCTCCAGCGAGGTCACCACCAGCGACGACGTGGCCGAGCGGTCGGCGGTGACGCGGAAGGCTCTCCGCCCGCCGCGGCCGAGCTCGAAGCGGTACGAGCCGGTCGCGCGCAGGAACCGCCGGGTGCCGGTCTCCAGATCGGTCAGGACCAGCGACACATCGGCCGGGACCGTCGACAGGTCGGGCCAGGAGAGGGTCACCTCGCCGGCGCCGAGGTTGCTCTCGACGTCGAAGTCCCAGGCTTTCGGCGCGCCGTTGCCCTCGCGCAGGTCGACCGCGTAGCGCCCGGTCCGGCGGCCCCACGCGGTCTGGGGGAACGACACCGAGAGGGTCGGCCCGAACGGCGGCGGGCGCTCGAGGTCAAGGAGCGAATACCCGTCGGCCGCGTCCGGCGCCACGCCGAACGAGGCCAACCGGTCGCGGTAACCGCCCGAATCGGCCACCAGGCCGACCCGCCAGCTCAACGGATCGGCTGCGGCGCGACGGCGGTGCCGGGCGGCCCGGCCGCCGCCCACCACATTGGGATAGATCACCGTCGCCCCACGCTCGTCGAGGATGTTGATCCAGAAGCCCTCGTACGGGGTCAGGATGGCGTCGGCCGGGACCAGCTCGTAGCTGGAGGTGGTCCGGTTGTAGCGGAAGATGCCGCTGGACAGCAAGCCGCGCGTCTGGGCCTCGGACAGGCTCAGCTCAGCGGTGCCGTCGGCCGCCTGGACCTTCACGTCGCCGACCAGGAAATTGAGGTCGGTGTAAGGATTGCCGATCTGCTGCCAGCCCGGCGGGTAGTGCTGCCGGAACGGCCGGTCACGGCTGGCATCGACGCCCTGGAAGTCGAGGGTGACCGCCTCCTTGGCCTGCAGCCAGTAGGCGTATCCGGGCCGGAACGGCGGGGTATTCGGCCACAAGCGGTAGATGCTGCCCAACCGGTACGGCTCGAACGAGGTCACCGCTCCGTCGGCCCGGGCCAGGAGCAGGTCGCCCACCTGCACGCCCAGGATCTCGGCCACCGTCTTGCGGATGGCGAAGGCCGGGACGGTGACCATCGACAGACCGGCCGGGATATCCTGCTTGAAGGCCCGGAAGGTCTCCGGCGGCGTTTCGAAGACGATCACCGCGTCGCCCGTCTCGGCGTCGGCGCCTTCGCCGATGATCCCCAGGTACATCAGGTTGCGGCGCTCGACCACTTCCTGCGACCCGCCGCTGGTGTCGGGAGTCCAGGTCAGGGTGGCCTTCACCGGCGCCGCCAGGGTGACCGGCAGCCGGGCCTTGAAGGCGCCCTGGATGACCTTGGCGGTGACCGGCTCCTGGCCCTCGATGGCGATCTCCAGCGAGCCCTGGAAACCATTGGTGACCAACCCGTAGACGTGGTTGCGGATCTGGGAGTCGTCTACGGCCACGTCGTTGGGGAACCAGACCAGCCGCTCGAGGCCATTGACCGCCACCAGCACCTCGATCCGCTGCTGCTGGACGAACTGGTCGCCGGCGATGTTGAAGAACAGCGGCACGGCGCTGGCGATGCCGGCCGGGTTGCCGGCCTCGCCCACCTTGGCCTCGAGGGCCGAGGGACCCGAGGCGCCCTCGACCGCGGGGTCGAGGTCCAGGCCGTCGTAGGCGGCGTAGCCGAACCGGACCGTGCCGGTCAGCGGCCGCTGCTGGTTGGTCGAGCTGGTCTCGAAGTGGTAGACGTTCATCGGCAGCGAGTTGGTCGGCTCGCCGGTGATGAAGTCTTTCTGCGGGATGTTGAACACGTACAGCTTGGCGCCGGGCAGGACCGCGGTATCGAAGACGTGCTGGCGGCGGTACCAGTCGTCGAAGGTGCGGCCCTCGACCTGCGGCGCCACGGCGCGCATCAGGCTCTTGAGCTGCGGCACGCTGCCGGCCGTCGCCGAGGCCGTGGCGAACCGGGCGTAGTAGGCGTCGTTGAAGCGGCTGAACAGATCGGGCGATTCGGCATAGGCTTTCAACCAGGCGGCCTGCGCCAGGTAGGCGCGGATGGTGCCCATCCCCTCGAGCATGATGGAAGCCTCGCTGCCGGAATCGGCGCCGAGGAAGCTGGGCGATTCGAGGCCGGGCTGGTTGAGCACGTCGTAGGCGGTGAACAGGAGCGCGAAGTCGCGGGCGAGGAAGCCGAACTTCGGCCGAGTCTGGGAGATGGCCAGCAACTGGGCGGCTCGGGCGAGGCCGTCCTCCCAGGCCTCGAAGTACAGGAAGGCGTCGTCGTGGTAGGCTTTCAGCACGGCGTAGGTCAGGACGTACAGATCGTAGTCGTCGATGGGCGTCAGGCTAGGGTCGGCGCTGTCGACGTCGCGGAGGAGCTCCAGCCGCACCTGGTTGGCGGAGGCGTCGTAGACCGCCATGTTGAGCGAGTTGAGCGAGGGATCGTGAACCACCTTGACGCCCAGGTTGAAGGCCGGCGGGCCATAGATCCGCAGCAGGGCCGGCTCGATTTCCTGAAGGAACGAGGCGAGCTGGGCGCGCTGCGTGTCCGACCAGGCCCGGGCGGTGGTGTCGCCGGGCGGGACGGTGTAGTCGAAGGTCAGGCGGTTGCTGTCCTGGCCGATGGTCCCGGTTTGCCGGCCGCGGTCCAGGTCGGGCTGGAGCAGCCGGCCGCCCTGGCGCAGCACGACCGTCTGCGGCAGCGCCGGCGGCGGCTGGTTGGCGGGCAGGAGCCGGCGGTCCTGCAGCAGCTTGAACCAGGCCGGGACGCGCCGGCCGACGCCGCGGCTGGCGGGTTGCCGCAGCCGGCTGGCGCGTTCGATGGGCCGGGCGGGATCGGCCACGTCGACCACCACGCCGCCCAACGGCCCGTCGGCCACGGAGTCGTACGACCGGTTGACCAGGTTCCGATACCCGTTCTCGGCGCCCGCCGGCCAGGCCAGCCAGGCCACCACCACGGCGATCGCGCCGACGGCTCGTCTCATCCGCGTTCGCTCCCTCACGCCCGGCCGCCTCGACCGGGGCACCGCCACACAGCCTGCAACGCACCACTCGACCAGGATGTTCAACCGGATCGCGTCCGTTCAGGGTGCGGCCCGCCGCGCGATCCGTCCACCACCCGCGCGGACCGTGTCCTGGCCGGGGCCCGGCCGCCGGGGTGTCGGCCATGAGGCGGCCCCGCGAGGCCCTGGTGCTGGCCGCCCACGGCAGCCACAAGAACGCCGGCAGCGGCGAGCCGGCGCGCGAGTTGGCCGCCGCGCTGGCCGGCGTCGGTCGCTTCGACCAGGTCGTCGCCGCCTTCTGGAAGGAGTTCCCCTCGCTCCGCGAGGTGCGTTACCTGGTCGACGCCGAGGTGGTCTACGTGGTCCCGTTGTTCATGGCCGACGGCTACTTCGCCGCGCGGGTGGTGCCGCGCGAGCTGGAGCTGGACGGGCCGGTGACCGAACGGGAGGGGGTCCGGATCCACTACACGCCGCCGGTCGGGACCGACCCGCGGATGACCGAGGTGATCGCCGCCAGGGCGCTCGAAGCGGTCGGCGACGCGGTCCGGCCCGACGAGTTGGCAGTGGTCGTGGTCGGCCACGGCACGGTCCAGAATCGGCAGTCGCGGCAGACCGTCGAGGACCACGCCCGGCGGCTGGCCGAGCGCGGGGTGTTCGCCGAGACCGCCGCCTGCTACCTGGAGGAGGCGCCGCTCGTCTCCCAGGCGGCCGAGCTGGTCGCCGCCGAAAACCTGGTGGTGGTCCCGCTGTTCGTCGCCGACGGGCTGCACACCGACGAGGACATCCCGCGCCTGCTCGGCCTGAGCCGCCGGCCCGACGGCGCCTGGCAGGTGCCCGGCGAACTCGGCGGCCGGCGGCTCTGGTATACCTCGTCGGTGGGCACCAGCCCGGCGATGGTCGAGGTCATCCTGGCCCGGGTCGAGCAGGCGCGCGAAGGGCGGTACCAATGAGCCGGCCCCGCTGGGCGGACGACTTCCTCGACCACCTGCGTCGCCACGAGACGATGGATTGGCTGGAGGTGCGCATCACCCGGGACGGGGACGGGCCGACTTATCGCCTGCACCACCGGCTCGATCCTCCGGGCGCCGACCTGACCCCCGTCGACGACTGGCGCGAGCTGGCCCGGACCGCCGCCGCCGGCGACTACCGCCCGCTGCCGACGGCTCCCGACCTGCGGCGCGGCTGGTCCGCCGCCGGGCTGACCGAGGACGCGCTCCTGGCCGCGCTGGAGATTCTCTATCCCGCCGCCATCGCGCTCTGGAGCGCCGAGCGGGCGGGCCGGCTGGAGCCGGTCTCGTGGCGCGCGGTGCAGCGGCGCCAGACCGGTCAGCAAGGCTTGCTCAAACGGCTCGACGACGCCGATCTGCGGCTGGCGGTCGAGGCCCACTGCGCCGGTGGGTGTCTCCGGCGCGTGGTCTGGTCGCTCGACGGGGAGCAGCCGGCGGCGATGCCCGGCGCGGGCCGGGTGCCCTGCCCGGAGGCGTGCAGCCTGCTGCTCTCGTTCGCCAGAGAGCTGGTCGGCTGGCGGCGGGGCGAGACGGTCGAGACCGACTCCCCGGCCTGGCGGCGCCTGCTGGCGTTGCAGGAGGAGCACGGCGCGGGTTGAAAGCCGGCCGGCGGCCCGAAGGGAGGCACACGGATGGAGTTCGAGGGGATCAACCCGGCGATGTTCACGCCGTTCAGCGACGACGGCGACGCCATCGATCTCGACCGGTTGCGGAAGCTGATCGCGTTCCTGCTGCCGCAGGGCGTCAGCGGGCTGTTCGTCTGCGGCAGTACCGGCGAGGGCGTGCTGATGTCGCCGGAGGAGCGCGAGCAGGTGGCCGAGGTGACCCTGACCGAGGTCGCCGGCCAGGTCCCGGTGATGGTCCACGTGGGCGCCGCCGCCACCCGTGACAGCGTCCGCCTGGCGCGCCACGCGGCCAACCATGGGGCGACCGCGGTGAGCAGCATTCCGCCGTTCCCGTTCCCGCTCAGCACCCGCTCGGCCTACGAGCACTGGCGGCGCATCGGCTGCGCCACCGACCTGCCGCTGTACATTTACTACCTGCCGGCGATGACCGGCTTCCGGTTGGGCGACCAGGACGCCACGGCCCTGTTGGGCATTCCCAACCTGGTCGGGCTGAAGTTCACTGATCCCAACTTCTTCGTCATGCGCAACCTGATCGATCTCAGCGGCGGGCGGCTGCGGATCCTCTCCGGTCCCGACGAACTGTGCCTGCCGGCGCAGGTGATGGGCGCCACCGGGGCTATCGGCTCGACCTACAACTGGATGGGTCCGCTGTACGTCAAACTCTACCGCGCCTGGCGCGCCGGCGACCTGGCCACGGCCCAGGCCTGCCAGTACCAGGCCAACGCGTTCATCCGCATCATGTACGTGTACGAGCGGATCGCCGGGCAGAAGGTGATCATGGACATGCTGGGCGTTCCCTGCGGGCCGACCCGGCACCCGATCCATCCGGTCAACGCGGAAGAGCGTCAAAACCTTTACAGCGCCCTGGAACGAGAGGGGCTGTTCGAGGTTCACAGTTCCTAGGAGCGGCGCGAGGGCGCGGCGGGTGAAGGCGGCAGCGTGAGATCTGGAGCATGGCTGGGGCTGGTCGCCTGCTTGGCGGCGGCTTGGCCACCGTCTGGCGCGGCGGGCGCGCCGGTGGTGGTGGTCGAGGACGCCTCGGCCGACTCCGCCTACGACGTGTTCGTCCGCACCAGCTTCGTCAAGCGCGCCTTGAGCCGGGCCGGGCTGGCGTACGAGGCGCGGCCCGACGCCGTGCTGGAGACCGGCGCCCTGGACGGCCAGGCGCTGGCGGTGCTGCCGGCCAACCCGTCGCTGGGGCCCGGCGCGGCCGAAACTCTGCGGCGGTTCGTCGCCGGCGGCGGCCGGCTGGTGGTCTTTCCCCCGGCGCCCGAGTTGCTGCGCGGCCTGATCGGCGTGGACTCCGTCGACCGACCCGCCTCGGCGCGGGACGATCGGCTCAGCAGCCTGGTCTTCGATCAGGCCGCGCTCGAGGCGCTGCCGTCGACCTGGCACCAGCTCGACTGGACCTATCAGGGCTTCGAGCCGGGGCCGGAGGCCAGGCTGTTGGGGGTCTGGGCCGGCGACGACCAGGGTCTGAACGGCCGGGCGGCAGCGGTCATGACGCGCTACGGCGCGTTCGTCGGCGGCGCGCCGCAGGGCGACGACCGGCAGGCCGAGGCCCAGCTCCTGCTGGCCGTCGCCTGCTACCTCCGCCCGGACCTGTGGCGTCGGGCGGTGCCCGGCATCCTCCACCAGGTCGGCGCGGTCGGCGACGCCGCCTCGCTGCGCGAGGTGCGGCGTCGGGTGGAGGCGCCGGGGCTGGCCCCGGACCGGCGCGAGCTGGCCTGGCGTGCTTTGTCGTCGGCCATTCTCAAGGCGCAGCAGGGCCGGCGCGGGTACGAGTCCGCCGTGGCGCAGTCGACGCTGCCGGCCGGCCGGTCACCCACGGCCACGCCCACCGCGCGGTACCTGCCCGCCGCCCTCCTGGGTTGGGAGGCGCAGGTGGCCGCCGAGCAGGCGTATTACCTGGCCCAGACCTCGCGGCCGAACGAGTTTCGCGGAGTGTGGATGCAGCAGGCCGGCGACCTGCGGCAGTGGGGCTGGCAGCGGATCGTCGCGGCGCTGCGCGAGAACAACGTCGACGCGCTGTTCTACAACGCCGCCAATGCCGGGTACGCCAACTACCCCAGCCGGATCCTGCCCCACGTCACGGTCGAGGGCGACGACCCGCTGGCCGAAGTGGTCCACTGGTGCCGCGAGCTGGGCGTGCAGTGCCACGTCTGGCTGATGTGCAACTACCTCCGGCCGCTTACCCCCGCCGCGTTCTTCGCCGAGTTGGCCGACGACGGCCGGCTGCAGCGGACCGGCGGCGGCCAGACGCTCAACTGGCTGCGGCCGTCCGACCCGCGCAATCGCGACCAGGTGGCGCGGGTGGCGCGGGAAATCGTCGAGCGGTACGACATCGACGGGCTGCACCTGGATTACATCCGCTACTCGCCCGACGGCGACTACGGCGAGCCCGAGCGGGCCGCGTTCGAGGACTGGCTGGGCAGCCCGGTGGCGAACTGGCCGGACGACACCGCCCTGGGCCAGCCGTTGCGCACCCGCTGGGTCGACTTCCGCGTGGCCCAGGTCAACGAACAGGTCCGCGCCGTGGTCGAGGCGGTCCGGGCGGTCCGGCCGGCGGTGCGGGTCTCGGCCGCGGTCTACCCGATCTGGACCGACGCCCGGTTCCGCGTCGGGCAGGATCCCGAAGCCTGGGCCGCCGCCGGGTGGGTCGACTTTCTGTGCCCGATGAACTACCACACCAACGACACCACCTTCTTCCGGTACCTGACCGTCCAGCAGCGGGCGGTGGGCAGCTCGGTCCCGCTCTACCCCGGCATCGCTGCCTGGCGGCAGGAGAGCCCGGCCGAAACCATCGCCCAGATTCTCCGGCTGCGCAACATGTCCATGTCGGGCTACGTCCTGTTCCACCTCGACCGGCGCATGGTCCGCGAGTGGCTCCCGGCGCTCCGGCTGGGCGTGGCCGCGGCGCCGGCGGCGCTCGGGCCGGCGACCGGGATGGCCTTCGCCGGTGGGGCCGTCGCGACCGCGCGCGACGGCGACCCCGCCGTCAGGAGCCGGCCATGAGACGATGGCTGCCGGTCTGTCTGTGCCTCGCCTGCGGCTCCGCGCGGGCCGTCTCCGTGGCCGAGATCGTCGAGCGCAACCGGCAGGTGCTGGCCGGCGTGACCGACTTCTCGTGCCTGATGACCTTCACCGTCCGCTCGACCGACATCCGCGTCCCGGACACGCGGCTCCGCATCTATTTCAAGAAGCCGGATCGGTTCAAGCCCGAGGCGGTCGATCAGGACTTCGCCGTCTTGCCGAACACCTACCGCTTCGCCATCGGCAACGTGCTCGAGCGGTTGGTCGAGGAGCACCGCGCAGTGCTGCTGCGCGAAGAAGAGCGCGACGGTCGGCGCTACTACGTGCTCAAGCTGACGCCCAAGGAGGCGCAGCCGCCGTTGCTCTACCACCTGGTCGAGGTCGACGCGGCCAACGCCACGGTGTCCCGGATGACCAGCTACCTGAGCGACCAGAAGCCGAGCACGGTGGCCTTGAGCTACGAGCAGCACGGCTCGGCCTGGCTGCCCGCCGGCGCCGACATCATCGGCTGGCAGAAGCGGAAGGTGGCCGACGGCGAGGAGTGGGACGCCGTGCGGGTCGGGATCACCTTCACTCGGTACAAGCTGAACCTCGGGCTGAAGGACAGCTTCTTCGACACCGCCGACCGCACCTGAGCGGGGCCCGGCGCCGGAGGAAGCGGCGGCCGGGGCGCGAATTGCCGGACGGGCAGGCGGCATGGCGCAGACGGCCGACGGCGGCAGGCGTCCCCTCTCGCGCGACACCCTCGGCGAATCCGAGGGCGTGGTGGCGCTGTTCCGCACCTTGCTGGTGGCGGTGGTGCTGGTCGGCCTGATGCTGCCCGAAAGCGGCGAGCTGCCGGCCAGTTCGTACCTGTTGATCTCCCTGGCCGGTCTGTATTGCCTGATCGGCACCCTGTTCGTCTGGCGCCGCGTCCGGTTCGCCTTCCGCCGCCACCTGCTCCTGCTGGCCGACATTCTCTGGCTGACGCTCCTGATCCACGCTTCCGGAGGGATTCGCGGCGGGCTGTTCCCGCTCTACTACTTGACCGTAGTCGTCGGCGCGATGTGGTTCGGGATCGCCGGCGCGGTGGCCGCGGCGGCCATCGCCACCCTGGCCTTCGTCTCCGCCACCTGGCTGACGGCCCCGCCCGAGCGGGTCTTCTACCTCCTCCGGCATCTGGTCTCGCCGCAGATTCTGATGCTCTTCCTGGCCGCCATCCTGTGCGCCTACCTGGCCGAGGCCTGGCACGCCGAGCGGGAGGAGAAGGAGCGCCAGGAGCAGGTCAACCTCCAGTTCCGCAAGCAGATGGCCATGGCCCAGGAGCTGCAGACGCTAATCCTCCCGCCGTCGTTGCCGGTCGTGCCGGGGATCGAGCTGGGCGTGCGCACCCGCCAGGCGGCGCTGGTGGTTGGCGGCGATTACTACGACGGGCTGGCCTTCGACGACGGCACCCTCGGGCTGTGTTGCGCCGACGTCTCCGGCAAGTCGGTGCCCGGCCAGTTGCGGCTGCCGCTGGTCAAGTACGCCCTGCGCGTCTGCGCCAGCCTGTTTCGCGAGCCGCGGCAGGTGGTCGAGCGGCTCAACCGGCTGCTGTACGACGAGTTGCCTCCGGAGATGTTCGTCTCCCTGGTCTACGTCGTCCTCGACCCGGCCCGCGAGGTGGCGGTGATGGCCGGCAAGCACTGCCCGCCGCTGCTGCTGGTGGCCAGCACCGGACAGGTCAATGCGGTCGAGCTCAAGGGCGTGGTGCTGGGCATGGAGCCTGACATCCGCTACGAGGCGGTCGAGGTGCCCCTGGCCGCCGATGACTATCTGGTGCTCTACACCGACGGCGTGATCGAGGCCAAGGACCGCCGCGGGCGGGAGCTCGATGTGGCCGGGCTGACCCGGCTGCTGGCCGAGGCCACCCCGGAATCGGCGCAGGACCTGGCCAACTGGCTGTTCCAGGCGCTCGAGGAGCACGAGGTGGGCGAGAAGCGCGACGACCTGACCGTGGTCGTGGCCCGCCACGCCGGCCGGGCGGGCTGACCGTCATGCGCTCCACCAGGCAACTGACCTGGTTGCTGGTCACCGGCCTGGTGCTCGGCCTGGCCACCTGGCGGCTGGTCCCGCCGGCCGCACCGGAGAGCCGGGCACCCAAGGCGGTGCCGCACCGAGTGGTCAGCCTCAGCCCGGCGCTGACCGAAGTGGTCTACGCCATCGGCGCCGGGGACAAGTTGGTCGGCGTCTCCGATTTCTGCAACTGGCCGCCGGAAGCCACCGTCCTGCCGCGCTGCGGCGGGCAGATCAACCCCAACATCGAGCAGTTGACCCGCCTCCGGCCCGACCTGGTTCTGTTCCAGGGCGAGCACGACAAGGTCCGCGAGTACTGCGAGTCGATGGGCCAGCCGTGGTGGGCGCACCGGCTCGACGGCTTGGCCGACCTCCTGGCCCTGATGCGCGACCTCGGCCAGACCCTCGGCGTGCCGCTCCAGGCAGCCGCTGCGGCGGACCGGCTGGCGGCGCAACTGGCCGACGTCCGCGCCGCCGTGGCCGGGCGGCCGCCGGTGCCCGCGTTCGTTTGCGTCGGCCGCCAGCCGGACCGCATCGCCGGGCTGACCACCTGCGGCCCGGGCAGCTTCGTTGATGAGATCGTCAACCTGGCCGGCGGCCGCAACGTCTTCGCCGACGCCGACACTCTCTACCCGCAACCCTCCCTGGAAGCCCTGACCGCGCGCCGGCCGGAGGTGATCATCGATCTCCAGCCCGGCGTCGCGCCCACCCCGGCGAACCTGGGCAGGCTCCGCGGCGACTGGGACGTCCTACCCTCGCTGCCGGCGGTGCGCGACCACCGGGTGGAGGTGATCACCGACGACTCGGTCCTCATCCCCGGCCCCCGAGTCGCCGCGGTCGCCGCCCGCTTCGCCCAAGCGCTGCACCGGTAGGCCCCGGGAGGGTCCCGCGAACGTCGCTCAGCTCACGACACCGAGGAGTCTAACCCGCCTTGCCGATTGACTCGGCATTCCAGTCGAGCAGCACGCCGAGGGTGCGGTCGCGGTGGGTGACGAGGCGCCGCCAGGCCTCGGCGACCTGAGCGGCCGGGAGTCGATCGGTGACCAGCGGGAGGGTGGTCAGCCGGCCGTCGCGGACCATGTCCAGGGTCGCGTCGAGCCGCGGGCCGGTCCAGCCGGACGGCGCGTGCAGGGCGGCCTCGCGGCGGCGGAGAAGCTGGATGTCGATCCGCCCGCGGTCGTGGTGGTAGCCGGCCGAGACCAGATGCCCGAACCGGCGGAGGCGCCCGATGAGCCGCTCCAGGTCGGCCACCGCGCCGACCGTATCGACCACCGCCTGAACGCCCTCAGGAGACCATCTCCCGACCGCCTCGGCGAGGTCTTCGGCCCGGGTGTCGACCGTCGCGCAGCCGTCGCCGGCGAACCGCTCCAGCCGCTCGGCGTGGCGGCCGGCCAACAGCACCCGCGCGCCGCGGGCGAGCAGGGTCTGCGCCGACCAGTGGCCGACCAGCCCATCGCCGATGACCACCGCCGCGTCGCCTGGAGCGACCTCCGGCCGCATCCCGCAGTTGTACCCGACCTGGGTCAGGACCAGCCCGGCATAGGCTTCCGGCGGCGGGCCGTCGTCGGGCAGGCGACGCACCTGGTCGCGGTGGACCGGCGCGCTGAGGACGTGTCCGCCATACCCCAGGGCCAGCCCCTCGACGCGGCTGATGGTGGCGAAGACCAGCTCGCCGGGAAGATACCCGCTGGCCTCGCCGGCGGCGGTGACCACGCCCACGCGCTGGTACCCCGGCACGATGGGGAACGGCGCCGGTCGCTCGGCGGAGGCGGGCGTCTCGCCGTCGGCGCGTTCGCCCCGCAGATAGGAGCCTTCGGTGCCGTTGGAGATCCACGACCAGGTGGTCCGCACGACGACCTCGGCCTCGTTCGGCTCGGGGACCTGGACCGTTTCGAACGCCACCTCGCCCGGTCCGGTGAAGACCACCGCCCACGTTTCCGGCATCGTCCACTCCCGCCGTCCGGCGGGCGCAGTGTATCCCGTCGTGGCCTACGGTGCCAGGGCTCGTTAGGCCGAGCCGGCGGCGTGGGGCAGTTCGGCGGCTTCGTCGTGGGGTGCGACGTGGGTGCCGGCGAGGCGCTGTTCGGCGATGATCCGGCGGGTGGCGACCGTCTCGTCGCGCTCCATGTGCCCGTCGCGGAAGCGGACGATGCGCCGGGAGTGCTCGGCGATGTCCTCTTCGTGGGTGACCATGACGATGGTCACGCCCTCGTCATTGAGCTCCTGGAGGAGGGCCATGATCTCCTCGCCGGTGCGGGTGTCGAGGTTGCCGGTGGGCTCGTCGGCGAGGATGATGGCCGGCTCGTTGACCAGCGCCCGGGCCACCGCCACGCGCTGTTGTTGACCGCCCGACATCTCGTTCGGCTTGTGGTGCAGGCGGTCGCCCAGCCCGACCCGCTCGAGCGCGGCGGTGGCCCTAACGACTTGCTCACCGGCGGCCACGCCGGCGTATTTCAGCGGCACCGTCACGTTGTCCACCGCCGAGGTCCTGGGGAGCAGGTTGTAGTTCTGGAAGACGAACCCGATCTTCCGGTTGCGGACCGCCGCCAGGGCGACGTCGTCGAGGGTGGCCACGTCGCTGCCGTCCAGCCGGTACTCGCCGCCCGTCGGCCGGTCGAGGCAGCCGAGGATATTCATCAAGGTGGACTTGCCCGACCCCGACGGGCCCATGACGCTGAGGAACTCGCCGGGGTAGACCTCCAGCGTCACGCCGCTCAGGGCGACGACCTGGATCGAGCCGGTGTCGTAGACCTTGCGGATGTCCCGCAGCACGATCGTGGGCTGACGCTCATTCATACCGCAACGCCTGGATGGGGTCGAGCTTGCCGGCCTGCGAGGCCGGGTAGTAGCCGAAGAAGATGCCAATCCCGGCGGCGCAGCCGAAGGCCAGGAGCACCGACGACGGCGCGACCTGGGCCGAGAGACCGAACTTGGTGCGGATCAGCCAGGACAGGCTGACCCCCAAGATGATCCCCAACGTCCCGCCGAACACGCTCAGCACGGTGCTCTCGATCAGGAACTGAAGCTGGATATCCTGTCGCCTGGCGCCGAGCGCCTTGCGGATGCCGATCTCCCGGGTCCGCTCGGTGACCGTCACCAGCATGATGTTCATGATCCCGATCCCGCCCACCAGCAGCGAGATGCTGGCGATACCCGCCAGCAGCAGCGAGAAGGTCTTGGTGCTCTCGGCCATGGTGCTCTGAATGTCGGACTGCGTGGCGATGCTGAAGTCGTCCTTGTCCGACGGCCGGAGCCGGTGCCGCCGGCGGAGGAAGCGCCGCGAGGCGTCCTCGACCTTGCTCAACTCCAACCCGTCCTTGCCGCTGATGGCGATCATCCGCACGTACTTGTCGCCGCCCAGTCGCTGGCGGTAGGTGCTGAGCGGGATGACCACGTTGTCGTCGTCGCGACCGAAGCCGCCCAGCGAGGCGCGGACGCCGACCACGGTGAAGGGCACGCCCTTGATCTTGACCCGTTTGCCGATGGCCCAGTCGCCCTCGAACAGCGTCTCGGCGACGTTGGCGCCCAGCACGCAGACGCGCCGCCGGCCCTGCTGCTCCAAGGCGGTGAAGAACCGGCCGGCGGTCAGCTCGACGTTGCGGACGAACTTGTAGTCGGGCAGCGTGCCGATGACGCGGAAGTCGCCGTTGCGAATGCCGGCTTTGAGCTGCACGTTGCGCTGCATCTCGGGCGCGCTTCCGGCCACTTGCGGCACCTCCGCCTTGAGCGCCTTGGCGTCGTCGACGGTGAGCGTTTCGGCCGAGCCGATGCCGCGCCAGATGTGCCCCTTCTCGGCCTGGCCGGGGACGATGTAGAGCAGGTTGCTGCCCAACTTCGAGATGCGCTCCTGGACATCGCGCTTGGCCCCCTCGCCGAGGGCCACCATGGTGATCACCGCGGCCACGCCGATGATCACGCCCAGGGTGGTCAAGGCCGAGCGCATGCGGTTGGCGCCCAGCGCCGTCAGCGCGATGCGCATTGCTTCGAGCACGCTCATGTCGCTCTCCGCCCCTTACTTTCCGGCTCCGATGCCGCGCATGCCCTGTCGCATCGAACGCTGGAAGTCGCGTTGCCGGGTGTCCTTGCCCTGGCTGCCCTTGCCCTGGCCGCCCTTGTCCCGGCCGCCCTTCTCGTCGCCGCTGCCGCCGGCGGCCTGCGGCAGGACCACCTCGTCGCCCTCCTTGACGCCGCTGCTGATCTCCACCTGCTCCAACGTCTGGACACCGATGGTCACCGGCTGGTCGATCTCCTGGCCGCCCTTCATGATCTTGACGGCGAAGCCGGACGGGCCTTCGTGGAGCGCCTCCACCGGCAGGGTCAGGGCACCCTTCCGGACCTGGGTGAGGATCTCGATCTCCGCGGTCATGCCGGGCCGCAGGTGTCGCGGCGTCGGCCTCACTTCCATCTCGACGGTGAACAGCGTGACATCCGCCTCGGCGGTTCCGCGCGGGTAGACCTTGCGGACCTTGGCGACGAACTCGTCGTCCGGAAACGCCTCGACCCGTAGCGAGGCCGGCTGCGCAGCCTTGACCTTGGCCACGTCGGCCTCGTCGACCTCGGCCAGGCAGTACAGCTTGGTGACGTCGGCGATGGTCACGATCTTGGTGCCTTCCGCCACCGAGCTGCGGCCCGAGGTGATGATGGTGCCCTCCTCGACGAACCGCTCGATCACCACCCCGTCGCGCGGGGCGCGGATGATGGTGTCGCGGAGCTGCTCCTGGGCGTTTTCCAGCTCGGCCTCGCGCCGGGCGATGGAGGCCTGCGCGGTGCGCACGGCGCTCTCGCGCTCGCGGACCTGATACGGCCCGGCCAGGGCCTGGATCAGGGCCGCTTCAGCCTGCTTCAACTGCGCCCTGGCGATGGCCACGTCGGCTTCGCGGAGGGACACCAGGCGGCGGTTGGCCTCGGCCTGAGTCCGGGTGGCGCTGGCTTGGTCGCGGCCGGCCACGGCCTCCTCCTGCTCCCGGCCGCGGATGTCGACGTTGAGCAGCCGCGCTCGGGCGGCGGCGGTGCTGGCGCGAGCCTGCGCCGCCGAGGCCTGGGCCCCGGTCAGCTCCTGCTGGCGCAGCGAGATTTGACCGGCGCCGGCCTCGGCCGTGCGCAGATCCGCCTCGGCCTGCTTCACCGAGGCCTGGGCCGCGGCCAGGTCGTACGGCGCGGTGCCCGCCTCGCGCGCCGCCTGGCGGGAGGCGTTGAGCGACGCTTCGGAGCGGCGGACTTCGGCCTCGACCTCCGCCAGCTCCGCCGCCTGCGATTCCTTGAGGGTCTGGAAGCTCTTCTCGGCGACGTCGAAGCGGCCCTTGGCGGTGGCCAGCTCGGCCTCCTTCTGCTCGACGGTCTGCAGCGGCACGAAGCCCTTGTCGTAGAGCTCCTTCTGGCGCTTGGCATCCAGCTCGGCGTTGCGCAGCGCGGCCCGGGCGGAGTCGTACTCGCCGGCGGTGCCGGCGGCGGCGGCGGGCTGGGTCGAGGTCTTCAGCCGGGTCAGCCGCTCACGCGCCGCCTGGAGAGCGGCTTCGGCCTGCTGGACCTCGGCGGTGGCGCCGGCCGGCCGGGTCTCGGCCTGGACCTTGGCCGTGGCCAGCCGCGCCTCGGCGCCGGCCTTGGCCTCCTGGGCCTTGGCCAGTGCCGCGTCGTACAGCTTGCGCTGCAGCTCCAGATTGGTCTCGGCCTGGTCGATCCGCGAGGCGGCGGCGGCTTCGGCCTGCTCCGCCTGGCGGACCTCGGCGGCGGCTACCTGGACCTCGATTTCGCGGCTGGTGCCGGCCTTCTCGACCCGCGCCGTGGCCGCGGCCACGCCGGCGCCGGCCGAAGCCACGTTAGACTGGGTCACCCGGCGCTGGAGCTCGAGGTTGTCCTGGGCCTGGTTCAGCCTGGCGCGCGCCAGTTTGACATTGGCCTGGGCGTCGGCCACGCGGGCCGGGGTGACGGCCGCCTCGTACCGCGCCGAGGCCCGCGCCTGCGAGACGTTGGCCTTGGCGGCGCTGAGGTCGGCGCCGGCGGTGCGCACCGCGGTCCGCGAATCCTCGGGGTCGATGGTCGCCAGCAGATCGCCGGCCTTGACTTCGTCGCCGACGTCGACCAGCAGCGAGGTGACTTCCCCGCCGGCGTTGGCCTTCACCTCGACCGAAGTCTCAGGCTCGATCACCCCGGAGGCGACCACGGTCGCCTTCAGGTCGCCCCGCGCCACCTTGACCGTCTCCACCCCGGCCTGCTCCGCTTCCGGCTTGCGCCGATGCCCAAACAGCCACCAGGCCAGCACCACCACCACCAGGGCGGCCACGCCGATGCGGCGGGACGTACTACTCACCGGCCGTCTCCTTCGTCAGCGGCAGGCGGCCCACCGCCAGCCGCAGCCGCACGCCCGACAGATCTCGGTCGAGGCGCGCCTGAATGCGGTTCGTCTCGGCGCGCGCGTACTCGGCGCGCGCGTCGCTGACCTCCAGCAGGCTGGAGATCCCCAGCCTGAAGCTGTCCTCGGTCTGGTCCAGCGTCCGGCGCGCCAGAGCCACGGCCGACTCGGCCGCGGCCAGCCGCTCGACGGCGTCCGACCAGGTCAGGTGCGCCTGCTCGATCTCCAAGGCGGCCGAGTCCACCTGGCGCTGATACTCCTCGGCGGCGCGCTGGTAGGCGGCCTGGGCCTGCGTCTCGCGGGCTTCACCGGCCTGGCCGTCGAACAGCGGCACCGCCACCAACCCGCCGATCACGTACTCGTCGGTGACGTTGCGGCTGGACTCCAGGAACTTCTCGTATGAGGCGCTGATCTCCAGCCGAACCCAGCGCGAGAGCGTGGCCGAAGTGAGCGCGCTGCGGCGGGCCTGCGCAGTGGCCGCGGCGGCGTGGAGGCTGGGCCGCTCGCGGCGGGCGGCGGTGAGCGCTTCGTCGAGGCTCAGGTCGACCGGCGGCACGCCGGCGTCATCGGTCACCTCGAGCGGCGTGCCGGGCGGCACCACCAGGTCGTAGCGCAGGCGGGCCAGGGCGTCGCGGTACTGGTTGGCCGAGTTCTGCAGCTCGACCCGGGCGTTGGCCAGACTGACCTCGGCCCGGGTCACTTCCAGCCGGGCGCCGGTCCCGGTCTCGAAGCGCGCCTGAGCCTGCTCGAGCTGCCGCCCGGACAGGTCGACCAATTGCTGCGCCAGAGCACGCAAGGCCGCGCCCCGGACGGCGTCGAAGAAGTCGCCCGAGATGCGGCCGGCGGCGTCGAGCTGGGTCTGCACTTCGCGGTATTCGGCGGCGCGGGCCTCGCGCCGCGTGCGCTGGATGTCCAGGATGGTCTGCGCGGTGTCGAAGATGAGCTGCTCGACCCGGACCGAAACCGAGTGCGAGGCGTCGGCGCCGGCCGCGCCGGAGGAGAAGCCCTGCCGAGCGGAGTTGAACCGGCTGTAGTCGGCGTTGAGCTCGAGGTTGGGCTGGTATCCTGCCCCGGCGACCGTGGCCGCGCCGCGGGCGGCGAGGCTGTCCAGCTTGCCGATCCGCACCAGCCGATCACGCTCCAGCCCGAGCCGGAGGGCGTCCTGCAGCGTCAGCTTCAGCGGCGCCCCGTCGGTCGCCCGGAGGGCCGCCGGGGCGACCACCACCGGCCCGCCCAGCGCGCCGGGCAAGGCGGTTTCCGCCGGCGCCGGCGGGCCGGCCGGCGGCGCCAGCAGGAGTAGCCAGAGGACAGGGCTCACGGGTCTGCTCCGTTTCGCGCCGCGCGGGCTTCGCCCGGTGCGGCTGGGTTGAGGCAGTCCGCCTCGCCGGGACTGAGCAGCGGCACCAGCAAGTCCAGCGCGGACCGGACCACGGCTTGCTCGGTGGGATCGAGGGCGCTCAGGGCCTCGGCCAACTCGTGCTGCGTGGCGGCGCGGTGCTCGGCCAGCAGGCTCTCGCCGTCTGCGGTCAGCCGGACGGCCACGCGGCGGCGGTCGTCGGCCGCGGTCGCGCGCGCCACCAGGCCGCGGGTCACCAACCCGTCGATGGCCGACGAGGCGGTCGCCGGCGCCAGACCCAGCGCCTCGGCGATCTCCGCCAGCGACGCGCCGGGGTGTTTGCGCAAAGTGATCAGCGTCCGGAACTGCGCCACCGAGAGATCGTCGCGGTTCTCGCGCATGCGTGAGCGCAGCCGGCGCATGACCGCCATGGCCACGTCCAGTAAAGCGCGCGCACTGTCTTCCGGGTCACCCGCCATCGTTCGGCCTTCGAATAGTTCGCTATACGAACGATAGTGCCGGGGCGACGACGATGTCAATGGGTTGGGCGAGATGGCGCGAGAGTCCGACGGCGGGCGGTGGTCGCGGCCAAGGAGGTGGCCGGAGTGGACCGGGGGACGACGACTGCTCCGTGCGGGCGCCCACTTCGTCCACCCCGTCCACCTCGTCCACTCGGAAGCCCTTCCGAACAGGCAACCGCGCCCCGCGAACGTTGTCTAAACAAGAGCACCATGTCCGCATCGCGCGTCGGGGGCTTCGACCGGCTTCGGAAGCCGCTTCGCGACGGCCTTGGCGGCTTGACGCAAACAACGATTCGTGGTACCCTGCGGGGTGGGTCGAGCCGGGTTCCGAACGGTGTTCGAGACGCACCCTCAAGCGGCCGGGCGTGAGCGTAGCAGGGTGGTGTGACGGAGGGTAGATTCGTGGCCCAACAGGCGGCATACGACGCGGCGCAGATTCAGGTCCTGGAAGGTCTGGAGGCCGTCCGCAAGCGCCCGGCGATGTACATCGGCACCACCGACACGCTCGGCCTCCACCACCTCGTCAGCGAGGTCGTGGACAACAGCATCGACGAAGCCATGGCCGGCCGGTGCGACACCATCTCGGTCACGGTCCATCCCGACAACTCCGTGTGCGTCGAGGACAACGGCTCGGGGATCCCGGTTGACCTGCACCCGACCGAGGGCAAGCCGGCGGTGGAGGTGGTCATGACCAAGCTCCACGCCGGCGGCAAGTTCGGCGGCGAGGGGTCCGCCTACAAGGTCTCCGGCGGTCTTCACGGCGTCGGCGTGTCGTGCGTCAACGCGCTGTCCGAGTGGTGCGTAGTGGAGGTCAAGCGCCTGGCCAAGGTCCACCGCATCCGCTTCGAGCGCGGCCGCACCGTCGAGCCGGTGCGAGTGGTTGGCGACTGCCCCGAGGATGTGACCGGCAATCTCACCCACTTCCTTCCCGACCCGACCATCTTCACCGTCACGGTGTTCAGCTACGAGCGGCTGGCCGAGCGGCTGCGCGACCTGGCCTACCTCAACGGCGGGGTCAGGATCCTGCTCACCGACCTGCGCGACCGGGACACCGAGACCGGTCTCCCGCGGTCCGAGACGTTCCATTTCGACGGCGGCATCACCCAGTTCGTCGAGTTCATGAACGAGACCAAGGACCCGCTCCACCGGCCCATCTCGATCCACGAGGAGCGCGAGGGAATCGACGTCGAAGTGGCCTTGCAGTACAACGAGGGCTACCTCGAAAACACCCTCTGCTTCGCCAACTGCATCCACACGCCGGACGGTGGCACGCATCTCAGCGGGTTCCGCACGGCGCTGACACGGACGCTCAACTCCTACGCCCGGAACGCCAACCTGCTCAAGGAGAAGGACAAGAACTTCAGCGGCGACGATGTCCGCGAGGGGCTGGCGGCGATCGTCTCGGTCCGGCTGCCCGAGCCCAACTTCGAGAGTCAGACCAAGGTCCGGCTGACCAACCCGGAGGTGGACGGCCTGGTCAACTCGATCGTCGGCGACGCGCTGATGGCGCACCTGGAGGAGAACCCGCAGGTGGCCCGAGCGGTGGTCGAAAAGGCCATCACCGCCTCCCGCGCCAGGGAAGCGGCGCGGCGCGCGGCCGAGCTGATCAAGCGCAAGTCGGCGCTGGAAGTCGGCGGGATGCCCGGCAAGCTGTGGGACTGCAGCAGCCGCAGTCCGGACGAGTGCGAGCTGTTCATCGTCGAGGGTGACTCCGCCGCCGGCACCGCCAAGGCCGGCCGCAACAGTCGTTTCCAGGCCATCCTCCCGCTGGGCGGCAAGCCGCTCAACGTCGAGAAGCACCGCCTCGACAAGATTCTCAACCACGAGCACATCCGGACCATGATCACCGCGCTGGGCACCGGCATCGCCGATCCCAAGCACTGGGAAGAGATCCACGCGCAGATCCTGGCGGTGGAAGAGGAACGGCGGCAGAAGGCGGCGGCCGAGGCGGCCGAGATCGTCGCCACCGAGTTGCCGTTCGAGGACGAGGAGCCCGCCGAGCCGGTCACCGAGAAGGCCAACGGTGAGAACGGCAAGGCCTCGAAGAACGGCGGGGCGGCCAACAACTTCGACATCGCCAAGCTGCGCTACGGGAAGGTCATCATCATGGCCGACGCCGATGTCGACGGCAGCCACATCCGCACCCTGCTGCTGACCTTCTTCCTGCGCTACCTCCGGCCACTGGTCGAGCTCGGGCACATCTACATCGCCTGTCCGCCGCTGTTCGGCGTCAAGCATGGCAGCACCATCGAATACGTCCACACCGAAGCGGAACGCGACGCGGCGCTGGAGCGGCTGAGCGGCCGGCGCGGCGTGAACGTGCAGCGTTACAAGGGTCTGGGCGAGATGAACGCGGAGCAGCTCGAAGTGACCACCATGCGGCCCGAAAGCCGGACGCTGCTGCAGGTTACCGTCGAGGACGCGGTCGGCGCCGACCATATCGTCTCGGTGCTCATGGGCGACGCCGTCGAGCCGCGCAAGAACTACATCATCGAGCACGCCCGCAAGGTCCGGAACCTGGACATCTAGGCCGCGCGCCAGGGCCGGACCATTCCAGGCAGGAGCCGCGATGAGCGACGACATCCGCGAAGTTGGTGAGGGGCGCGAGCCCGCGCCGATCGGCACCATCAGCCTGACCGACGAGATGAGCGCGTCGTACATGGACTACGCCATGTCGACCATCATCTCGCGCGCGCTGCCCGACGTGCGGGACGGCCTGAAGCCGGTCCAGCGGCGCATCCTGCAGGCCATGGCCGATCTCAACCTGCGCAGCAACCGACCGACCCTCAAGTGCGCCAAGATCTGCGGGCAGACCAGCGGCGATTACCACCCGCACGGCGAGCAGAACGTCTACCCCGCCCTGGTCCGCCTCGGCCAGGACTTCTCGCTGCGCTATCCCCTGGTCGACGGACAGGGCAATTACGGCTCGGTCGATGGCGACCCGCCGGCGGCGATGCGGTACACCGAGGCCCGGCTCACCTCCCTGGCCGAGGCCATGCTCGAGGACATCGACCAGGACACGGTGGACTTCCAGCCCAACTACGACGAGCGCGTGCAGGAGCCGCGAGTTCTGCCCGCCCGGTTCCCCAACCTGCTGTGCAACGGGAACGAGGGCATCGCGGTCGGCATGGCCTGCAAGCTCCCGCCGCACAACCTGCGCGAGGTGGCCGCCGGCATCTGCGCCTACATCGACGACGACAGCCTGACCGTCGAGCAGTTGATGGAGCATATTCCCGGCCCCGATTTCCCCACCCGTGGGATGATCCTCGGCCGGCAGGGCACCATCGACGCCTACACCACCGGCCGCGGGTCGATCACCATGCAGGGCCGCGCCGCGTTCGAGCCGTTCGAGGGCAACCGCACCGCGATCATCGTCACCGAGCTGCCGTACCAGGTGAACAAGGCGCGCTTCCAGGAGAAGCTGGCCGAGTTGGTCCGCGCCGGCAAGCTGACCGACATCTCCGCCATCCGCGACGAATCGGACCGCAACGGGATGCGGGTGGTGATCGAGCTGAAGCGCGACGCCACCCCGGAAGTGGTCCTCAACCAGCTCTACAAGCGCACCGACCTGCGAGTCAACTTCCCGGTCATGAACCTCGCCCTGGTCGACGGCCGGCCGGTGACGCTGACCCTGCTCGACCTGGTCGCCCAGTTCGTCCGCCACCGCGAAGAGGTGGTCACCCGGCGGACGCGGTTTCTGCTGAAGCAGGCCGAGGAGCGGGCGCACCTGCTCGAGGGCATGTTGAAGGCCCTCGACATCATCGACCAGATCATCGAGGTCATCCGGGCCAGCGCCCACCGCACCGAAGCGCGGCAGAATCTCCAGGACCGGTTCGAGTTCTCGGCCAAGCAGGCGCAAGCCATCGTCGACATGACCTTGGGGCAGTTGACCGGCCTCGAACGGCAGAAGCTGCAGGACGAGTACGACGACCTGACCGCCAAGATCGCCTGGTACCGCGAGCTGCTGGCCGACCGGCGCAAGCGGCTGGACGTGGTCAAGCAGGAGACCCAGGAGATCGCCGACAAGTTCGGCGACGACCGCCGCACGCAGATCCGCGTCAAGGAGGCGGTCGACTTCCGCATCGAGGACCTGATCGCCGAAGAGGACATGGTCATCACCATCACCCGCGACGGGTATGCCAAGCGGCTGGCCATCGATACCTACCGGGTCCAGCGCCGCGGCGGGCGCGGGCTATTGGCGCTGACCAAGAAGGAAGAAGACGCTGTCGAGCACATCTTCGTCGCGACCACGCACCACTACCTGTTGTTCTTCACCAACCGCGGGCGGGTCCACCAGCTCCGCGCCTTCGAGGTCCCGCAGGCCGGCCGCCACGCGCGCGGGATCCCGGTGATCAACCTGATCAACATCGAGCCCGGCGAGTACGTTACGGCCACCATCCCCATCCCGCACCTGGTCTGTGAGGGGTACTTGACCATGGTCACCCGGCAGGGGACCATCAAGCGGACCAGCATGGACGAGTTCGCCAACATCAACCGGATGGGGCTGATCGCCATCAACCTGGTCGACGACGACGAGCTGTGGTACGTGTTGCGCACCTCCGGCGAGGACGAGCTGGTGATCGCCACCCGGCACGGGATGAGCATCCGCTTCCACGAGAGCGAGGCCCGGGCCATGGGCCGGGCGACCCAGGGCGTGCGGGGGATCAAGCTCCGCAATAGCGACGAGGTCTGGGGCGTGGCCTTGGTCGAAGAGGGCAAGGACCTGTTCACCTGCGGCACGGGCGGTTACGGCAAGCGGACCGAGTTCGCCGAGTACCGTCCCCAAAGCCGCGGCGGGATCGGCATCATCACCTACAAGGTGACCCCCAAGACCGGGCCGGTGACCGGCATCGTCGCGGTCGAGGACAGCGACGAGCTGATGATTCTGACCGAGAACGGGGTCTTGATCCGCATCCCCTGCAAGAGGATCAACCGCACCGGCCGCTCGGCCATGGGCGTGAAGCTGATCAACCTCGACGAAGGCGACACGGTGGCGCGGGTGACCAAGGTGATTCAGATGGTCCCGGCCGACTCCGGCTCCCGCCACGCGCAGCTCGAAGACGGCGACCTCGACCTGGACGACGAAGACTTCGACGAAGAGCTCAACGACTTGGACGACGAGGAGTCCGACGGCGACGAGGACGACGCGCTGCAGGGCGAGTTGTTCGAGGAGGGGGACGAGGAGTAATACCACCCGCAGGTGATTCCAGAATCCAGGGAGTCATCCTCTCCTGGGCGGCGAATCGGGCGGCGTGTCACATCCACGATACCTGGCCCCGCACCTCATCGTCGAGCAGCTTGAGGCGCGCTACAAGGCCTGCCAGTGTCGCGTGGAAAGGACGCGCTGGCAGGCGATGTGGCTGACCGCCAAGGGCGATTCCACGGTGGCTATCCTGGACGCCACCGGCCTCGGCCGGACGACCTTCCAGATGGCCTTGCGGCGCTACAACACCGTGGGGCCGGACGGGTTGCGCGACCGGCGGCACGACAACCCCGGTCAGGCGCCGCCAGCCGGCCAGCGGCGAAACCTGGTGGTTGATCCTGCCGACGGTCTCCATCGCCTGGTTCGCCCTGGCCCTAGCCGAGTTCGCCGCGGCCAGGAGCCTGAGCTGCCGGCGGCGGCTGCTGCTGACCCTGGACGGGGCCGGTTGGCACCGCAGCGCGCGGCTGGAGCGGCCGGAGGGACTCGACCTGCGGTTTCCCCCTCCCACAGCCCGGAACTCCAGCCGGCGGAGCGGCTGTGGCCGCTGGTGGACGAGGCGGTGGCGAACCGCGTGATCACCGACCTGGACCACCTGCAATCGACCTTGGCCGCGCGCTGTCTGGCGATCAGCAGCCAGACGGAACTGGCGCGGGGGCTCTGCTATTACCACGGGTGGCGGGATGCCGTAGAGTTCGGGAGTTAGCGGCGGGGGGCACAAGATCGCACGCCGCCGCTCTTGCCGTACGGCGACGGTGGCCGCGCCACGCAAGCATGCCTCTGGACATCTTCATTTCTGATTCCGTTCCGACCCGCCCGGCAGGTCACCGACCGGGACGGGGGAACTGGCTGACCACGGGAGGGACGACATGGTCTTCCGGGTGCGGACCGTTACGTTGGTGGCCTGCCTCGCGCTCTCGGCCGCGGCGGCGGAGTTGCCCGGCAAGTCCCCGCTGCTGCCGCCGCGCGGCGACTGGCGGTTGGGCAGCACCTGGCAGCCGGCCAAGCGGATCGGCGAATCCGACTTCCATTTCTGCGCCCAGGGGCCGTGGGTCCACTACACCCCGGAAGGCGTGGCGAACCTGCGGCAGGTCGGGCTGCTGGGGCGGGTCATCCCCGGTCTGTACAACCTCAAGTACTTCGACCCGGAAACCAAGGCCAAGGAGCCGCCCGGGTTCGTCGCCATCGCCGACCAGTACCTCCAGCACCGCTGGCCGCTGGCGACCATCGAGTACTGCGTGGCCAGGGGGAACCCGCCGCCGAAGCCGGAGGTGGTCGAGCTGGTCAAGGACTTCTGGATCGGCGACAGCATGCCCGAGGCGCCGATCTACCGGCTCGAGCCGGTCTTCCATTACCTCAAGACCGGCGAGATCTGGCAGGGCTCGTCGATGGGGTACGTGGACAAGGAGAGCCTGACCGCTTTCTTCCGCGACCAGTTGTGCCCCAGACTGGACAAGGCGCTGCCGTTCTACCGGGACCCGCAGCATCAGTGGACGCGGCCCGAGCTGCGCCTGCTGTGCGACCTGTACTGCGAGGAGTTCTTCCGCAAGGTGGGCAAGCCCATCGCCTGGGGCATGTTCGTCAGCCCGCACCACCTGGCCAGCCTGCCGCGGACCACCGCCGTCGGCGAAAAGGCCGGCGACGCCTTCGCCCTGGCTCGCGGCCGGGGGATCAGCCGGCAGAACGGTGGCGGCAAGTTCCTCTACTGCTGGCGCGGACACGAGCCGACCGAGCGGTACTTCTACCCCGAGCGCGGATGGTACTCGATCAACCGCGAGGAGTGGGGCTACCCGCTGCCGCACCTTTGGTACTACCTCTTCCGGCCCTTCCTGGCCGGGGCCAACATGTACGTCAACGAAGGCATGCCCGCCTCGCTCTACCAGGACATCGAGGGCGATGGACAGCTCGAAATGTCCACCCTCGGCCACCTCGCCCGGGCGCTGCTCGACTACGCCGACCGGCACCCGGACCGCGGCGTGGTCTACACCCCGGTCGGGCTGCTCATGGACTACGACCGCGGCTGGCCGTCCAACTACCACTCCGGCGGCACCACCTACTTCGGATACGGCATCCCCTACGATGATGCGGACCACATGAACCACGGCCTGCTGTGCGACCTGCTCTTCCCCGAGCACCGCGACGTGGCGCCCAGCGGCACCTACTCGCGGACCGCGCCGTACGGCGAGATCTTCGACCTCCTGGCGCCGAACCGCACCGGCAACGCCATCGACCCGCGCATCTTCGACGGCTATCAGGTGCTCATCGCTCTGGGCGGACAGACCATCGCGGCCGACTATGCCAAGGTGCTCAAGGACTACGTCCGCGCCGGCGGCACGCTGGTGATCGATGTCAAGGACCTCGGCCCGCACCTCGAGCCGGCCTTCTTCGGGGTGACCATGACCGGCCAGGTGCTGACCGCCACCTCGGTCACCTTCACCGGCGACGGGAGCACGTTCACCGAGGCGCCGTTCGACTACCAGGCGCTCACCCTGACCGGCGCCGAGGCGCTCTACACCGCCGACGGCAAGCCGTTGGTCACCCGTCATCGGGTGGGCCAAGGCACCGCCATCCTGATTACCGCGCATCACCTGATCCAGAAGGAGGCGGTCGAGAGCCGGCAGGGGATGCTGGGCCGGGCGTGGACCAAGAAGCCGCTGTTGACCTTCGTGGCGGACTTCATCGAGCGGCTGACCACCGGCCTCGGCCCGATCGAGGTGCGCTGCCGGCCGGAGGATCGGGAAGACCTGTCCTGGCAGATCGCCCGCGTCGGCGACGGCTGGACCGTGACCATGTTCGACTACTCGCTCCGCCGCGAGACGCTGGTGGCCCAGCCGTTGGGGACGGCCAAGGTGATCGCCGACTACCCCTACCGCGAGGTGCCCTTCGAGATCGTCTGCCGCGCGCCGGTGGCCGACGTCATGGAGCGGTACGGCGAGCGGGACGTCAACTGGCGGCCGGCCGACGGCGGCGCGGTCATCGCCGAGACCATGCGCGCCGGCGACATCCGGGTCTACGAGCTGCAGCCGAAGCCGATCCCGGCGACTCGGTTCAAGCGGCCGATCAACTACGCCGAGAACCGGCCGGTGACCGCGTCGTCCACCCTCAAGGGCTTCGCCGCCCGCGCGGCGGTGGACGGGCGGCTGGACAACGACGACTTCTGGCAGTCCGACCTGGACCAGCAGAAGCACTACGTGTTCGACCTGCCGCAGTGGCTGCAGGTCGAGCTCGAAGCGCCGAAGCTCATCGACCACGTCTACGTCCAGTTCCACACCTGGCCGCACCAGAGCCTGGAGACTCGGCTCCGCGTCTACAAGTACCTGGTCGAGGCGTCGGCCGACGGGCAGACCTGGACCACGGTGATCGACGAGCGGGTCAACGAGGATCCGGCCAAGACGGAGGGTCTGGAGCGGTGGTTCGATCCGCTCACGGCGCGGTACGTCAAGCTGACCGTCCTGCGCAATTCCGCCTTCGCCGGCGCGCAGGTGGTCGAGCTCAAGGTGATGGGCCCCGAAACGGAGTTGGCCACGCTGCCGCGGCAATCGATCAAGCCGCGCTGGCAGGCCGACTTCCCGCCTGAGGTGGCCGACGCGCCGGCGGACAAGCTGCGCTACCTGATCACCCTCAAGCCACTGGTCGCCAAGCCGGGCTGGATGCCGGCGGGCGCGACCTGGGAGAAGCTCAACGGGTGGGTCCGCCTGTACGTCGATTTCAGCCTCACCGGGGCGGAGCTGACCCGCAGCCTGTACGCCCAGACCGTCAGCGAGTTCACCTACGCGGTGCCCCCCGGCGCGCGCTGGTTCGCCGCCGCCTGCGGGCTGGGCAACCGCGACCGGATCGCCTCGGTCGAGTTCAAGGTAGCGGTGGACGGCGTCGAGAAGTACACCAGCGGCATCTACCGCTTCGGCGAGCGAGTCTTGCCGGTGGTGGTCGACGTCCGCGGCGCCAAGGAACTGACCCTCCGCGTCACCGACGGCGGCGACGGGATCATCAACGACTACGCCTGGTGGGGCGACGCGCGGTTTGTCTTGGACTGATCGGGGTCAAGCCAGGTCGAAGACGCGGATGTGGTCGATCACGAAGGTGTCGGGGAGCTTGTCCAAGGTGACCTCTTGAGCCGGCAGGATGCCGCCGGCGGCGCCGCGGATTTCGGTGGTCAGGAGGATGAACTCAGGACACTGCGGCACCGCCTCGCCGCTGCGCCAGGTCTCCTGACCATCGATGAAGAAGGCCAGCGCGTCCGCGGTCCACAGCAGCCCGTAGTTGTGGAACTGGTCCTGCCAGTCGTCCACCTGGCGCGGGCCGCTGCCGCGGGAGGTGAGATCGGCGCCGTAGCCACCCCAGTGGATGTTGTGGCTGACGATCCCGTCGCGGGTGAAGTTCTCCATGACGTCGATCTCGACTCCGGCCCGGCGCGGGTCCATGCTGCTGCCGATGACCGCCGACTGAAGCCAGAACGCGCCCCACCAACCCGGCTGGGTGGGCAGCTTGCAGCGGGCCTCCCAGTAGCCGTAGCAGTGCTCGAACTTGGGTGGCTCCAGCTTGCCGATGGGCCACACCCGTTCCGGGTTCCCGTGGAACGGGGAGCCGGGCCGGTCGAGGAAGTTGCCGCCGGTCTGGAGCGCGCCGCAGTACAGCCCGCCGTCGCGCTCGAAGGCGGTCAGTTCGAGCTGCCCCCGCCCGTTCAGCCGCACTCCTTCCGGCACCCACTGCTCGACCCGCTGACCGAACCGGTGCAGGCGGTACGACCACTTGCTCTCGTCCAGCGCGTCGCCGTCGAACTCGTCGTGCCAGACCAGCTTCCACTGTCCCGGCGGCAGCGTCGAGGTGCTCAGATCCATGACCAACTCCCGCGTGCGAGCTTCGTTGGCCAGCCGGCGCGACCTGCGCGGGGCTGGCACTGTCCCTACCAGTCCGTGCCGCGCAGCTCCCAGGTGATGATCCCGCCGTTGTCGGTGGTCCCGGCGATGGTCCGGCCGTCGGGGCTGAAGGCCAGCCGCGAGCCGCTGACCTTGCCGGACATGCCGAAGGTCGCCGTGTTCAGCGGGACACTCTGCAGGGCTCCCTCGCCACCGAACAAGGTCCGTTTCCAGGCCCCGGTCCGGGCGTCGAACAGGATTACCTTGGTCACCGCCCCCAGCGCCACCGTCCGGCCGTCCGGGCTGAAGGCGACGTCCTGATAGCCGTCGGCCCCGAGCGCATCGCGAGGGAGGTATAGGGTGCCCTGGTCCATGGGCTTCGGCTCGACCAGCGTGACCCGCCGGGCGCCGCTGGCCACGTCCCACAGGGCCGCCGCCCCGTCGCGCCAGGCGCTGGCCAGGGTCCGGCCGTCGGGGCTGAAGGCCAGCCGCCAGATGTACGTTGGGTGGCCGGCCAGCTTGCGGAGCACCCGACCGGTGGCCAGGTCAGCGATCACGATCATCGCCGGAGTGCTGCCGGCCGTCGGGTAGTTCGGGTGCGCCGACCAGGCCACCGTCCGGCCATCGGCGCTCAGCGCCAGCGACTTGGACCAGCCGATCCCGCCCGGCCCAACCGTGCGGAGTCGTTTGCCCGTCGCGGCGTCGTAGACGGCGACGGGCCGATCTCGGCCGTCGGTCGTGGTGACGATGGCCCGGCCGTCCGGCGTGAACGCCGAAGACATTGACGGCCCGTCGAGATCGCACATCTTGCGGCCGGTGGCCGGATCCCATACCGCTCCTTCGACGCACAACCGGCGACCGTCGCGGCTGAAGGCGACGTCGTAGCTGTGGTCACTCGTCTCCGCCGCAGGCAGGCGGAGCCGGAGCGTGCCGGTGCCCAGGTCCCACAGCGCCGCCGGGCCGGTGCCCTTGGTGGCCACGGTCCGGCTGTCCGGGCTGAAAGCCAGGCTGTTCACCTGGTAATGGCCGCAGGCGGGCAGGGCGGCGACGCGCTCGCGGGTGGCCAGATCCCAGACCGACAGGGCGGGCTCGTTGGTGACCAGCCAGCGTCCGTCCGGGCTGACCGCGAACCGCGAGGCCACGATCCGCTGGATGGCCTTGCCCGTCACCGTGTCCCACAGCGCCACGCCGCCCCAGTCGGCCGAGACGATGTGCGTGCCCTGCCGGTGGCCGGCGGCGTCGGGCTGGTCGGCGTATCTCATCAGGTTGGTTGCCAGGACCCGCCCGTCCGCGGAGAAGACGGCCTGCCAGCCGGTGTTCTCGAGCGTCGCGCGTGGCTCGCCGGAAGCGGCGTCGAAGAGACGCAGCCGTCCGCAGCAACGCGGCCGCGCCGCCGCCAGCCGGCCGTCGGGGCTGAGGACCACGTCGTCGATCCCGTGGCCGTCGTCAGCGACCTGCCAGGTCGACCTCTGGGTGCCGGCCGCCACGTCCCAGACCATCACCCGGTGGTCGAGGTCGACCGAGATCAGCGTCCGCCCGTCCGGCGTGGCGGCCAGCGCGGTGACCGGTTTGAGGTGACCGGTCAGGGTCCGGCGCGCCCCGGCGGCATCGGCCGGGAGGACGATCCGCTCGCCCTCGGCCTCGGCCACCCGGCCGTCGGGCAGTCGCGCCGGGAACGGCCGTGGGACGCCCCACGGGGGCTTGTAGCCGGACACGCAAGCTTCTTCCCAGAGCCGCTGCGCGGCCTTGCCAGGCCACACGTTCCGCCGTTCGCTGGAATCCAGGAGCCAGGCCTGGAACAGGAACTTCGCTCCCTTCTCCCAGCACACCGTCGCCAGACTGCGCCCGTCGCGGCTGAAGGCGATCCGGTCCACCTTGGCCCGGGACCCATCGGTCTCCCACGCCGGCAGCCAGCGCGTCTCGCCCGTGCGGTGGTCCCACAGGAAGACCCGATTGAGATACGCGGCGGCGACGGTGGCGCCATCAGCGCTGAAGGTCACGGGGTCGAGCCACTTGGGGGACCAGCCCAACCGCCGCCAGGCCACCCCCGCCTCGCCCTCCCGGTGGTGAATGCGCCCGTCGCCCGCGGCGACCCGCAAGTGACCGTCAGAAGTGTAGCCCACGGCCCACACGCCGCCCAACCAGCGCTGCCGGTAGACCGTGTTCCCGGTCTCCAGGTCGTACTCGGTGAGCACCTCGGAGCCCTCGCCGCCGGCCACCGCCAGCCGGCTGCCATCCGGGCTGAGCGCCGCCTGTTGGCAGAGCCAGGTCTCCGGCCCGGCGCGTTGCCGGAGCAGCTTGGCGGTGGCCAGCTCCCAGACCCGCACGCGGCCGGAGCGGGCGACCGACACCAGCCGCTCCCCATCAGCCACGAACCGCACCAGGCGCGGGCCAGTGGCTTGCCAGGCTCCCGGTGCGACGGGCGCTGGGTCCTCCACCAAGGTGCCGCGCAGGGCTCCGGATTCCAGATCGTGAATCGCCACCCGAGGCCCCGCCTCCGAGTCGACGGGGCTGCCCCAGTCGACCACGGCCAGCCGTCGCCCGTCCGGGCCGAATGCCAGCGCGGAGCCGTCGGCCGCGATGGCTTTGCGTTTCTCGCCGGTGGCCGCGTCGAACAGCATCACCTCGACCGCGCCGACACCCTTGCCGACACCCGGCGGCCTGGCCACCACCGCCAGCCACAGCCCGTCCGGACTGAACGCCATGCCGCGACCGTCGTACAGCGGCTGCCGCCAGCGCGGGGCGCCGTCGGCAACGCTCCAGACCGTCACTCCGGTTCGAACCGTGTGGCTGTCGATGTCCGGCTCGACCTGACCGATGGCCGCCAGCCAGCGCCCATCGGCGCTGAAGGTCCACGCCGTGTCGCGATCCGAGGCGTCGCGCAGACTGGCCCGCCCGCCGCCGGTGGCAGCATCGCACAGCCGGACCGAGTGGTTCCATGGGTCGCCGCAGACCGCCAGCGAAGCGTCCGGACTGAAGGCCAGCACGCGCCCGGGGACCGCCGGCCCGTCCGCCATGAAGCCCTCGCACACCACGGCCGACACCGCTTGCCCGGCGGGAGGGCTCGTGGCCGGCGCCCGACACTGCGCCACCCCCGCCTTGGCCCGCGGCGAGGTGGGCAGATAGGTGAGCACCTCCTGGTAGAGCTTCAGCGCCTCCGCCACCTTGCCCTCGGCCAGCAGCTTGTCCGCCTCATCACAGGCCTTGGTCCCCGCCGCGATGCGGACGGAGGCCGGGTCGGTGGGGACCGCCGCGGAAACTCGATGGACGGCGAGCAGAACGCCGAGCAGAAGGACCATCACGAGGGCCGTGCCACCTTCGTACTTCCCGGCTGGCCTCGCCAACGAGCACCTCACGGCAGTGCCTCCCCGCGGACGGCTTTGGCCACCAACTCCGGCTTGTGGTAGCGCGCCTGGAACTCCTCGGCCGGGTAGAGCCGGTCGCCGACGCGCCAGCGGATCGCCGACAAGGCGGAGGGCGAAGCGGCGTAGTAACCTGCTGGCGTAGTGACGAGCCAGTCACGACCGGCGTCGAGGCTGTAGCAGGTGGCGAGCAAGCGACCGGCGGAAGCGTCCCAGAAGCGTAGGGTGCCGTCTCGGCTGGCGGAGACCAACCGGCCCCCGGGCAGGAAGCAGAGCCCCAGTACCCCGGCAGTGTGGTCGCGGAGTGCCCGCAGCGGGGTGCCACGCGGGCCATCCCAGATCACGATCGTGGCGGCCTCGCCCGCCGAGGCCGCCAAGTTGCTGTCCGGGCTCCACGCCACGTCGCGCACCCAGCTTGCGTGCAGGCTCGCGCTGTGCAGCAGCGTCCCGCTGACTGCGTTCCAGAACGCCACGCGGTTGAAGGGCCCGCCAGTGATGGCGAACCTGCCGTCCGGGCTGAGGGCCACGCCGAGGTCGCTCAGCCCCGCCTCGGTGTTGCCCAGGGTCGCCTGCCGAGCGCCGGTCCCGAGCCGCCAAAGGCTGAAAGGCGAGCGGTTGCCGCCGGTCACGAGCACCTCCCCGTCGCGGCTGAAGGCCCACGGCCAGCCGCCACCGAAAGCCCGCCTTTGCGTCCCGGTCACCACGTCCCAGATGCCGGCGGTCGTGGCCAGCAAGTCGCCGGTGGGGCTGTACCGAACGATGCCGGTAGCTCCCGTCTGGAGCTGAGAGCGGCGCTCGCCAGTCGCGGTGTCCCACAAGCCGACCTCGCCCCCCGGTGTGGCGACCGTGCTGCCATCCGGACTGACCGCGCAACCCACAGCAGCCGCTCCCAGCACGCACCGCGCCACGCCGGTCGTGCCGTCCCAGACGGTCACGCTGCCGTGGACATAGTCGTTGTCCTGGCGGCTGGTCGCCGCGACGATCCGGCCGTCGTTGCTGGCCGACACCTGGCGGACACAGTCGAGACGGTTCCGCAGTGTGGCGCGCACGCGCTGGTTGGCGACGTCCCACAGCACCAAGCCCCCGTCCCTCAGCAGCGCCAAGGTCTGCCCGCCCGGACCGAACGCCAGGCCGTGGGCGCGGAAGCTGGACTCGACGCGCGGCGCGAACTGCTCGGTCAGACTGGCCCGCACCTCGCCGGTCGCCGTGCCCCACACGGTCACGGTGGGCGGCAGGCCGCTGGCAACCGCCAGCGTCTGTCCGTCCGGCGCGAACGCCAGTGCTTTGATGCTGCCTGGATCGGCCTGAAAGAGGAGCTCGGGCCGTCGCGTGACGCTCAGGGTGCGCGTGGTCCGTCGTTCGTCCAGGCTCCAGACATTGACCATGTCAGTGCCCGGCGCGATCGCCACGGTCCGGTCGGTGGGGCAGAACGCCACCAGCATCACCTGTCGGGCGGGACCGTCTACGCCCCACAACTCGGTGCCTCCGGCGACATCCCAGAACGCAACCCGGCTCGGGCGGGGATAGGCCGAGGTGAACCCCGTCGCCAGCAGCCGCCCGTCGGGGCTGAAGGCCACCGCCGAGAGGTACGACTGGCCTTGCTTGGCGGCGGTCAAGCCCCGTACGAGCTTGCCGTGCACCGCATCCCACAACTGGATCTTTCCAGGGCCACCTGGCACCGCCGCCGTCCGGCCGTCCGGGCTCCACGCCACGCACAACCCGCCACTCGGCGGCGCTGCCAGCTTGCGCAGCGGTCGACCCGTGGCGACCTCCCAGACGATCACCGGCGCCTGCTGCATCGCCGCGGGATCCTCGGCCACGGAGACCAGCCAGCGGCCATCGGGGCCGAAGGCCAGGCCGGTGACTTCACCGGTGTGCCCGCTCAGCAGGCGCCGCTGTTCGCCGGAGACGGCATCCCAGAGGCAGATGGAATGGTCGTGGCCGCCGGTGGCAAGTATGCTTCCGTCCGGTGACCAGGCCAGCGCCCTGGCCTCGCCGCTGTGTCCGACTTGGGGCACCAACTCCGGTGCGGCCGTGGCGCTCTCGGGGGCGGCCGTACCGGCGACTTCAGGAGACGCCTTGCACGCTACCACCCCCGCCTTGGCCCGCGGCGAGGTGGGCAGGTAGGTGAGGACTTCCTGGTACAACTTCAGCGCCTCCGCCACCTTGCCCTCGGCCAGCAGCTTGTCCGCCTCATCACAGGCCTTGGTCCCCGCCGCGATGCGGACGGAGACAGGGTCGGCGGGCGACACGGCCGACAGGCGGGGGACGGCCAGCAGGAGGCCGAGCAGGAGGACCGTCACGACGTTCGTGCCACGGCACCTGTCGGCACGGCTGAACCGGTGTTCTTCCATTCGCCCACCTTCCCGCCCGAATCGGCCCACCAAGGCCGGCGCGGGCCGACTCCTACGGCGTCCCGTCACCCGGCGCGAGGACCGCCTCGAGATCCCAGACGTTGACCACGGCGGTGGCCAGTTCGTGGTTGTCCTGCTGCTCAACGCTGACCGCCAGATGTCGGCCGTCGCGCGAGAAGGCAATCGCCTTGACCGCGGTCGCGTAGTCGTGCGATGGGCCGGCGGCTACCACCTCGTTCAGGATTCGGCCCGCCTCCACACCCCACAACCTGACCAGCGGCATGGACGGCCGGCAGGGGGTGGGCCGGCCAGGCCGGACGTCGGCCAGCAGGCGGCCATCGCTGGACAGGGCGAAGACCCCCGCCGGCACGCCTTGATAGGGGTCGCCGGCCCCCGCCGGCGGCACGGTGCCGAGCAGCCTGCCGCTGTCGACGTCCCAGACCACGATGCTGAATGCCTTCTTGGGGAGACGGCTGAGCCCGCCGCATGCGACGCGCGCCCCGTCGGCCGAGAAGACGAGCGGCTGGCCCAGCTCCGCCGCCGAGGTCAGTCGCCGCTCGCGCCGGCGGGTGGCCAGATTCCAGATCTCCAGGCCGCCGGTGGCGACCCCCGCCAGCCGCTGCCCGTCCGGAGTGAAAGCGATCGCGCACGGGTCCTCGGTCCATTTCGGCCACCACTTGTCCAGTTTGCCGGTGGACGCCTCCCACAACTGCGGCTTGAGCAACGGCGTGCCGTAGTGCGCCCAGCGTTTGACGTCCCAGCCGAGCACCCACCGGGCATCCTTCGACAAGGACAGATAGACCGCCGACGGATCCAGCGCGACCTGACGCTGCCCGGCGCCTCCGGCCGCGTCCCACCAGGTGACCTGCTCGGGCCGCCCGGTGAGCAGCGACCGGCCGTCCGGGGAGAAGCCCAGGCAGTAGCGGCCTTCGACCGACCGACGCAGCTCCCCGCCCGACACGTCCCAGACCCGCACCAGTCCGTCGCCCGAGGCGCTCGCCAGGAGGCCGCCGTCGGGCGAGAAGGACAACTGGTGCCGGGAGCCGCCTTCGCGCGTCGGTTTCGGCTCCAGGGCGCGGACCCATCGGAGCGAAGGGTCCGCCTCCGGCAGTTGGCTGATCACCGCCTGCCGGGCGATGATCCAGCCGGCGCCGGTGTCGCGACCGACGGCGCTGACGAACCCGTGGTAGCAGTCGTCGAACGGCAGGACGGCGCGGCTGGTGCGCGGCCCGGCATAGACCGGCGTGCCGGACGGCAGCCAGACCGTCTTCTCCTGCGGCGGATAGACCGGACGCCGCCGACCGTCGGTGGTGGTGACCGACTTGAGCAGCATCAGCGGCCCGTCGAGGGTGCTGACGCGGTTGTTCAGGACGCCGTCCCAGCGCACCTCACCGTCGGCCGGCCGCGCCGGCCACTCGGGCAGGGGCAGCGTCCGCCAGACGATCACTTGGCGCGCCCGTAGCGGCCGGTCCGGGCCCGGGTCCGGGCCGATGGCCAGCAGGTACCCCCAGAACTGGGATACGCTGACGGCGGGCGCCCGGCGGCCGGGACCAGTCTCGACCAGCGTGTCGTTCCCGACGGCGACCCTCCGCATGTGCCACCCCGGCACCGCGAGGGTGAGGTCGAGGCCGTTGGGCCGGAAGTTGGTGCGGAGATAGGGCGGAACGGCTTCCGTCCGGCCGTCGGGTGCGGTCACCGCGCGCACGAACTGCGCCACCAGCGCGTGGTCACCGGCCAGGTCCCAACTGTAGCAAGGATCCACGTACCCTTCCCAGCGGACCTCACCGGCCCGTGGCAGCCGGTCTTGGAGGGCGGCGGCGGTCAGCTCGGCATCGTGCTCTGGGACGGGCAGCTCGGGAGCCGGCCGAGCGGGCGCGGCCTGGCCCTTGTATTCCACCTTGGCGTCGAAGCTGATGGTCAGCGTGCCCACGCCGGCGTTGCCCGGGTGGCCGTGGGCCGTGTACTCGTCGGCCGTCAGGACCGCGTTCGTGAACCGGATGGTCTCGGCAGCGCGCTGCCGGTCGTTGCTGTAGTCGTACGAGGTCACCTGGAACGTTCCGCCCACGGAGCGGAAGCCGCGCTCGGTGCCCTGACCGTCACGTTCGACATACTCGACGAAGTCGTCACCACCGGCGATCAGGGGCAGCACCGGTCTGCGGCTCGGCTCCCAGTCATTCCTCGACCGGGCGGCCGACCAGCGAACGATCCGCCCGCTTCCGCCGGCGGCCGGATCCGTTTCGGCGGCTCCGCGCGAGCGAACCGGCACGATCACGCTGAGCACGGGGCCATAGCCGTGCTCCGTGACCGCCTCCGCCACTCGGGTCAACGCGAACGGCGCGCGACTCCCGTTGTAGCCGGGTCCGGCCGCCACGGTGCCGGTGACCGAACCGACGGTCTGGGCGAGAGAGACGGAGCCCAGCAGGGCCATCACCGCGGCAGCTTGGCAGATCACCATGGTTCGTCCCTGGATCGCTCCCAGTGGAGCGAGTCACCCTCGCGGCCGGTCGACACCGCGTCGGACCAGACGCGGCCGCGTAGCCTGACCTCCCGCAGCAGCCCCGGCTCGGCACCGCCAGCGTCCCGCCAGCGTTCTTGTGCGGGCGGCCGTAGGCGCCGGGTCATGGCGTCGCCACGCCGACCAGGACCGCCTCGGCCCAGTCGGCGTGGTCGCTCCCGTTGCCGTCGCCGGCATCCTCGGTGAGCAACCGCAACTCGGTGACCCCAGCGATGCTCACGTCGACCCGCGCGGCCGGCGCGCCACCAGTCAGCTTCCCACTGTCGAAGATGTCCCGGCCATCGGCCCGGACCTTGAACACCACGCTGCCATTGGTCCCGCTCTCGGCATCGACACCGACCCAGGCCTGGAACCGGCCGTAGCCGCCCGAGAGGAAGTAGACGACCTCGCTCCGGGCATGGCTCCCCCAGCCGTGGGTGAAGGTGCGGTCGGCGATCTTGAGCGGCTGCCCGCAGACGCTGCGGTCTCGACTCAGCCAACCCCACTGCTGCGTCCACTCATCTGGCTCCAAGCTGCTCAGCGACACCGTGGCCGCCGGGCCGGTCGGGTACACTACTGGGGCCGAGGCAGGCGACAGGCGCCCTGTCGCGTCGTAGGCCGTGACCTCGTAGCGAACCTGCAGGCCCGGCTGGAGCCCCGTGTCGGCCCAGGCGGTGTCGGGACCAGTTTGAACCAGCCGGCTGTTCCGGAGAACCCGGTACCCCGCGGCGCCAGGATCCGCCGGCCAGTTGAGCCGCACCCCGCCACCGTGGCCCGGTGTGCTGACCACCACGGGCGCGCTCGGCGGGTCCACCGGATCGGGCTGCGACACGAACCGGGCTTGCCAGGCGACCTCGCCCGTTCGGGGCCGACTGAGGCGGACCACGGTACCGGCCGGCCCGACCGCGGCAGTAGCCGGGCCGGGCTCGGCCGCGACCGAGGCGAGCCGCAGGCCGGGCGGCGTCGCCAGGACCACCACAGGCTCATTCGGCAGACAGGCCGACTGGCCGGACAGCCCGCCTTCGGCCGCGTCCCAGGCCACGCTCCGCAGGCCGGGCAGACCGCCGCAGCGCGCGCCGTAGGGCGACAGCACCCAGGGGACAGACTGCCGCCGGCCGACCACGAACACGTGGCTTCCGCCGGGCGGCACCTGGGCACCCAACAAGTCGCCGGGGATCGGGCCGAGGACCTGCTGGCGGCTCAGGTCGTAGGCGGCGTACGCCGGCACGGGACCGCTCGACCGAAGGCCCAGCTCAGCCAGCGTCACCTGCACCGTCCTCGCGTGGCCGGCGCTGTTGACGAACGCCACCACGTCCCACTCGCCGGCCTCGGTGGCCACCTTCAGGTCCCACACCGACGGAGCCACCGGATAGGCGAACAGGTCGAGCGGGGTCACGTGTTCCGTAGTCAGCGCGATGGCGGCCAACCGGGCAGTGGTCGGATCGAGCCCGGGGTGGCCATCGATGGCCGGCGGCGGGACGCCTTTGAACCGTTCGCGCAACACGTCGGTGAGCAGATCGACGGTCAACGACTGCATCGTCGCGCCGGGCTGCGCCTCGGCCACGACCAGCAGACCGCCCGCCCCGTCGCCGGTGAACCGGCCGCCGACGGCCGCCAAGCCCCAGTCCGTGGCCGGGTCGTAGACGCCGGGCACGTCGAGGTTGGCGCCGGGCATCCCGAGCTGCACGATGGCGACGTCCCGCCGGGGGCCTGGCGCGAGGCGGCATGGCCGCGTTCGCGTCCCGAGCGCCGCCGGCGCGGTCAGGGACAGGCCGGTCAGGTCACCGCCGGCCAACTCGAACCGAATGCCGGCGGGGTCCAGCAAAGCCGTCAGCTCGACCTCGCGTTCGCCGGATCGGTAGCGCAGGGAGTAGGGACAGCCCCCCGCTCCGAGCAGCGTGGCACCGGGGATGGTGACCGGGCCGAGCAGCGGCCGGTCGTCCGCGGTCAGGACGAAACCAACCGGCTCCACCCGCCAGCGCAAGTCGGGCGGTAGGGCGACATCGGTGGCAGCAGGCGCATCGGCCGCAAACTCGGCGTCGCGCTGGCCGGCCCGTAACGTCAGGACAGGCAGGAGTTGCTCGAACCACTGGTCGTTGACCGGCAGCCCCCAGGCGCGGAACTGCCGGCGGAGGTCGACCGTGGCCGCGGCGCTGAAGGCCGCCACGAAGAACGTCGAGCGCTTCTCCTCGGTGCTCGTATCGAGCTCCAGGACCTCGTCGGGCGGCCAGAACACCGACATGAACCGCGGCAGGAGCAGCGGGCCGAACTGCTGGTCGAGCAGCTCGTACATGCCGCTCAGCTCGCCGCACCCGCAGCCGTCGGGATACCGCTTTCCGCTGCGCAGCCAGGCGCCGAGGATGGCCTTGTTGCCGCGCGAGTACCGGCCGGCGAACAGGTCCTGATGCGTGAACTGGACCGCCGCCGGGGTCATACCGTAGTGGTCCGGCCGGCGCAGGATGGTGCGCATGGCGTGCCCGGAGAACCAGTGGGCCTGGCCCTCGGGGTAGATCGCCTGACTGCGCAGGCCGGGCGGGCCCAGGAGCAAGTCGTTGAACAGCCGGCTCGCGCCGCCGAAGTTGTGACCGTACTCGTGGCCATACCAGCCCAGCGGCGTTGCGTCCCAGCCACTCCAGTCGCACCACATCGGCACCGGATTGCCGGAATGGGCGCCCCACCCGCCGCTCTTGCCCTGGATGGCCACGAAATGCTGCCGGCTACCCCAGAACGGCGCGGTGCCCGTCAGTTCCCGCAAGGCCAAGTAGACGGCGTCCGAAGCGGAGGCATAGGCGACCTTGGGATCACGCGTGGCGAACCAGTCCGCGGCACCATCGGCTGGCTTGGGCTCGGGTCCATACCAGAAGCTCGTCTCCCGTCCGCGGACCTCGACCGCCGGACCGGCCGGGGCCGTCGGCGCAACGATGTCCACCTTGCATTGGTTCTCGACCCCTGTGCCGTCGAGGCTGGCCCAGATCCATGTCTGCTGGCCCACCTCGTCCGACCTCAGCCGCACCGTCCCGTCCTGGTCCACGGTGGCCACGGCGCCCCGAGAGTCCTCCCACAACTTGACTTCGTGACCCGCTGGCGAGAGGCTCAGCCCGGCGGCGTCGGCCAGCCGCAACCCGACCCGACCCGCGCCCACCGTGGCGCGGTTGAGGTGCCAAGCCACCGGCACCAGCTCGACGCTGCCAACGGCGATGGTGGCCGTGTTGCAGCTCAGCACCTCGCCCACCATGGCCGTGACGCGCGCCCGGCCGATCACGCCGCCACGCGCCTCGAAGCGCGCGCCGTCAAGCCGCGCGAGGTCGGTGTAGGCGAAGTACCGGGCCGACCGCTCCGCCGCTGCCATCCGCTCGCCCCGGCGGTTGTAGGCCCTGACCGGCAAGGAGCCACTGGTCACGCCTTCGTGGAGGACCAGCAGTGGCTCGATCACCACCCGGACCACCCGCTCCGCGTCCGGGTCGGCCGCACCAGCCTCGAACTGCGCAGCCTGAAACAAGTGCCGACCGGACATGCGGGACGAATCGGCCCCGCAGTTCCAGCGGAACCGGGTCGCCCCGCCCAGGGCGCACAGTGGAATCCGCACGTAGACCCTGTCTCCGTCCACGAAGGCCGGGTAGCCCGCGCTCCCGCGGTGGTTGGCGACGTCGTCCACGTAGCCATAGCCCGAGGCCTCGCCATGGCGGAGCACGAAGCGCACGTTGTACTCACTGCCCACATCGCCGTGGGCCCAGCCGGTGCGGGCGTTCAGGTCGGTGTCGACGCACCACAGATAGGTGACGTGCCGGCTTGGGTCAGGGTCGAACGGAGGCGGCTGGCCGAGGCGCATCCCGAACTGGACGACCCCGCTGGTGACCTCCCAGATGCGGGCATCCACAGGACGCAGGTACCCCGGCGGGTCGCCGCTCTGGGCCAGCGCCGCCAGACCTCCTACCAGGACCAGACCCGCCCACCGCATCACCTGCGGCACTGTGTCGCCAGGCGCCAGGCGTCCGCGGGCTACCATGCCAACACCGCTATCTCTGTGCCGCGCCGATCTGGAAGACCCGCCGGCGCGCGGCCACGCTCGAGCGATGGCGTTCCCCTGCCGCAGTCATACCCCATCCCGGCTCCGCGCGCAACACCATTCGCCCAGCCGCCGATGGCTCGCGCGTGGGCGGGGAGGAGGCCCCCCGCGCCCGTCGTACCTGCGCCTTGCCGGCGGGGAGAGGGTCCGTGCCCAAAGTCCATGCCCTGTTCTGGTTCGACGTCGAGGACTGCACCGTCCCGCAGAGCGACGACTGCGCCAAGCGGCTGGCGCAGATCCTCACGCGCAACGGGGTTCGCGGCACGTTCAAGGTGGTCGGGCAGAAGGCCCGGACGCTGGAGCAGCGCATCCGCTTCGACGTGATCGACGCGCTGCGGCTGCACGATATCGGGTTCCATTCCAACTGGCACGGTCTGAGGCCGCAGATCGCCGAGTACCTGGCCCCGCTCGACTTCGACGACGGGGCCGAGGAGTTCGAGCGGCGGGAGGGTCCCGGGCTCGACGACGTCCGGCGATTGTTCGGCGAGATCACCACCACCTATGGCCAGCCCGGCTCGAACTGGGCGCCGCAGGTGTTCGAGTCCTTGCGCCGGTGGGACATTCCCACCTACGTCAGCGGCTTCGGCTACGTCGGAGTCGATTGCCAGCCGTTCTGGTACGGCGGGGTGCTGTGTACCTCGCACATGTCGGGCCGGCGCTTCTCCGGCGAGACGCAGAGCCACTACTTCGGGCTCAACTTCGAGCTGGGCAAGCCGGGCGAATTGGCCAAGCACCAGGAGCGGTTCAGCACCTCGCTGCGCCAGCTCGCCGCCACCGGCGGGCTGATCTCGCTGGCCAACCACCCCTGCTGCCTGGTGCTGGAGGAGTGGTTTTCCACTTACCTGAAGCCGAGGGAGCTGACCGAGGCCGGGTACGAGCACTTCGAGACCTTCGTCAAGTGGGCGCTGGCCCAGGACAACGTCGCCACCACCTGCGCGGGCGAGCTGCTCGACCTTTACCCGGACCGGGCCGCGGGCCACGACTTCGGACGTGACGAGCTGCTCGCGCTGGCCGACGAACTGGGCTCGGAGATCGGCTTCCACCGGCTGGGCGACGTGACCGTTTCGGCGGCCGAGGCCTTCGGGCTGCTGGCCAACGCGCTGGCCGGCTGGCTGGCCGCGGGCGCGGTGCCGGACAAGGTGGGCTGGCGGCCGGTGCACCACCCGCGCCGGGCCTGTTACGGTCCGGAGCCGCCGGCCACGGCCTCCTGGAGCGCCTTCGCCGGGGCGCTGGACGCGGCCTTGCGGGCGCTTAACCAGCATCAGGTGGTGCCGGACCGTGTCCCGCTGCCGGACGGGCCGGTGCCGCCCGAGCGCTATCTGGCCGCCCTGGCGCGGGTGATGGCGACGCTGCTCCGCGGCGGCGAGCCGCCGGAGGTGGTTCGGCTCGAGCCGGTCGAGCGACGGTTCGAGGACTTTGTCGATCAGTCGGCCGCCGAGGGCGCCTGGCGGTCGGTGATGATGCCGGCCGAGTTCGCCGCGCCCAATCTCCTTGAGTTGGCCCGGCTCGGCGCCTGGACGCTGAAGCCGGCGGTCCTGGTGAAGTGAGGATGGTATGGAGCCCGAACCCGGGGATCCCAAGGTCCGCGTAACCCGCGCCGAGGTGGCCGCCGCCGCGCGGCAGGCCGGCATCGTGCCGGGCGATCTGGTCCTGTTCCACAGCTCGCTGAGCAGCATGGGCCACGTTGTCGGCGGGCCGGACACGGTCATCGACGGCTTCCTAGAGGCCGTCGGGCCGCGGGGCACCGTGGCCGTGCCGACGCTGTGCAATTGGCTGCCCGAGGAGCAGGGGCAGGTCTACGAGCGGTGGGATCCAGCGACCAGCCCGTCGTACGTGGGTCGCATCACCGAGCATTTCCGCCACCGGCCCGACGCGGTCCGGAGCGACCAGGCGACCCACTCGGTGGCCGCCATCGGCGCTCGGGCGGCCGAACTGACCGCCGACCACGGCGCTTTCGGCCGGCGGCAGTGCCCGTTCGGCGACCGGGCCTTCGCGCTGTCCAGCCCGTGGCAGAAGCTGGTTGCCTGGAACGGCGCGTACTGCTTCATCGGCGTCAACTTCTGGGTCGGGACGATGGTCCACTTCGTCGAAAGCCTGATCGTCGAGCGGGCGCTGGCCAAGGTCGATGCCGACCGACGCGAGGCGTTCGCCGGCGAGGTGGCAGGGTGGATGAAGGACGGCGTCTGGCCCTCCATCCGCGCCGATGTGCGGGTGACCCTGGAGCCGGCGCTGGCGGCCAAAGGACTCATGGGCTACGCCAAGATCGGCTCGGCCACGCTCCGCTGCGTGCGCGGCGCGGAGTTCGTCGACGGGATGCTGCAGGCGGCCGCCGCCGACCCGGAGACCTGGCTGTCCGAGGGCTTCCGCGCCTGGCTGGCGCGGATCGAACAGGGAGGCGCGGCATGAAGCGAGTCTGGATCGACACCCACATCCACATCAGCGACATCGACCGCGACGGCCGGCGGCGGGAGCAGATGGCCGACGATCTGGCCGAGTTGCTCGACCGTTGCGACGCCGATTTGCGCTTCGTGGTGAGCTGCGACGGGCCGTACTTCTCGCCGATGACGCGGGATCCGTCAGCCATCCTGGCCGGCAACGCCTTCATCCACGGCATCTGCGAGCAGTTGCCCGGGCGGGTCCACGGCGCCTGCATGGTCAACCCGAACTTCCTCGACGCCTCGCTGGCGGCCATGGACATCTGTCTGGGCGAGTGGGGCTTCGTGATGCTGGGCGAGATGCTCCAGTACTCGATGGGCTACCAACTCGACACCGACGCCGGCGAACAAGTGATCCGCAAGGCGGTCGAGTACGACGTGCCGGTCCACGTCCACCTGGGCACCTACTGGCACAAGGACGACCGCGGCACCTCGACCGACGGGATGAACCAGTTGCAGGATATGCTCCGCGCCGCCGAGCGGGTCCCCGAGGCGAAGTGGATCATGGCCCACGCCATCGGCTGCGGTCCGACGCCGGACTACGTCCCCTGGGCGGACATGTTCCTCGACGCCATGTTCGGCGTGTTCGGGACCTGGCCGCGGAACTGGTGGATCGAGATCCGCGACTTCCAATCGACGGCCCTGGCCCGGACGGTTCGCGAGGTGCCGACCGACCGGATCCTGGCCGGCACCGACTGGACCACGCGGATCGGCCCGCCGTTCCAGTCGTACGGGACGATGTTCGACGTGGCCGAAGGCGCCAACCCGTTCCCGCCGGCGGTTTCCTCGTTCGTCGACTTCCTGGTCAAGGCCGGCGCGGACGAGGCGGCCATCGACCAGATTGCCGAGCGCAACGCGCGGGAGTTGTTGGAACTGTAACCGAACGGGACTGCGCCACTCCGAGGGAGAGTGGCTACGAGGGGGCCGCCCAGGGGTGGCCAGGGAGGAAACCGGCGATGATGGGATTCGTGCAGACGTGGCTGTTGGTTGCCTTGTTGAGCCAAGGCGGTACGTTCACGCCGCCCCCACCTCCGCCCCCACAATCGGGCACCCGCTACGGTCCCTGGGTGCAGTGGCCGGGGGGCTCCGGCAGCCCGGTCTACGACTCCAAGCGGAACTGCGTGTGGTTCTGCCGTGGAGCCCTCTGGAAGCTGGACCTGGCCACCGATGTGGCCTTCCAGGTGGCGCATCCGGGCAAGCGCGGGTACGCCAATTTCGGGACGCTCGGGCTGGAGGGCGACCACCTCTGGATCGGCAGTGCCACGGCGCTGTGGATGTACGACATTCCGACCGACAACCTGCTGCTGTACACGGCCGAGTCGACGGTCGAGAACGGCCGTCCGGGACTGCCGCACAACTGGGTCAACGATCTCTGGGTCGAGCCGGGCAAGGTCTGGCTGTGCACCGGATACTTCCCGGCGGCCCCCAAGCAGGGCTTGACCTGCTTCAGTTACGCCGAGGCGGAGCACAGCAAACGGTGGGTGACCTACACCGTGGCCAACACGGAAAGCAGGAAGGGCGCCAACGACGGCCTGCTCAGCGACTCGATCGATGGCCTGGTCAAACACGGCGACCAGTACCTGCTCTTCTCCGCAGGCACCGGCAAATACCAGAAGTGCGATCCAGCCGGGCCTGCCTTCGTGACCAACACCTTGGTGCCAGACCGGCCCTTGACCGTCCCGTCAACCACCCTGAAGAAAGGTCCGATGCGGGTCTGGGGCAGAAGCTATCTGCTCAAGCACGTCGACTTGGAGCACCACGCCATCTGGTTCTTCGCCAACCTGTTCGCCGAGAAGCCCTGGGACCAGCCGGGCGTCCAGGGGGCCTTTCAGTCTCTCGTTCGCGGCGATGTCGATCAAGGGACCTATCTGCTGTTGACGGAGAAGACCTCGGAGTCCAGGGACGGAGCCCGCGACGGGTTGGTGAGCGCTCTGGGCGGCTTCCTGCCCGACGGTCAAGACTACTGGATCGGGGGCTACACGAACCCCTTGTTCGGATTTGTTCCGCTGCAGCGCTACAATTTCCCCACCGGCGAGTTCACAACCTACGACTACACCTGCGGCTACGCGCTTCCGAAAGAATGTGAGTGGCACGGGATGTGTCACACGCCGGATTCCCTGGTCGTGACCACCGCGCATTCGCTGCTGCGGTACTACCGCTCCGATGAGTACCCACAGGTCGTCGCCAGCACGCCGGCCGATGGCGCCACGACCGTGGCGCCGCAGACGCCGGTCACGGTGACCTTCAATCTGCCGATGCAAGCGGCCACCTTCCGCGAACAGAGCGTCGAGTTGTGGGTCAACGGCGGCATCGTGACGAGCGAGATTCGCTACGACGAACCCACCCGGCAGCTCAAAGTCTCCACGCAGAAGGGCCTGCCCGGCGGGGTACGCTGCGAACTGGTGCTCAAGAGCCTGATCCAGGCCGCCAACGGTAACCCGCTGCGGTGGACCCGGATCAAGTTCGGCACCTGATCAGCCGTCCTGCGTTCAGCTCAGGTCGACGCAGTAGGTGGCCACCGCCGCGTCGAGCAGTCCGCGTGTCAGCTCCCGCGGGAGCTGGCTGAACCGGGCGATGTCGATCGGTTGGGAGCGCAGTCCCGCGGCGATGTCCGCCCGCTTCCGCTGCCGACCGCCGCGGCGATCCCGTTGCAGGCCTCCGATCCGGTTCCTTGCCGCGCGGGAGGACTCCCGGATCGGCGCCGAACCGAGGCCGTGGCATGACCGGGAACAAGGAGTCTTGACGATGTTGAAGGTCGGGTTGGTCAACCTCGACACCTCTCACGTGATCGCGTTCTCACAGCGGATGCACCACAAGGGAGTGGCCGAGGAGCAGTGGGTCGATGGCGCCGTCACCACCCACGCCTGGCGCGGCGACTCGAACGTCCGGACCAAGGACGAGATCGAGGCCTACGCGCAGCAGCTCAAGAACGATTACGGGGTCGAGTTGGTCGACACTCTAGACGAGATGATCGACCAGGTCGACGTGGTCTGCGTCGAGGCCAATGAGGGCTGGCGGCACCTCGAGCTGGTGACCCCGTTCCTCAAGGCGGGGAAGCGCTGCTTCGTCGACAAGCCGTTCGCCGGGACCTACGAGCAGGCCAAGCAGATGGTCGCGCTGGCCAGGGAGCACGGCGCGGGGTTGATGAGCAGCTCCTCGCTGCGTTTCGGCGACGAGCTGATCCAGTTCGTCGAGACCCACGGTCGCGAGAACATCAGCAGCGTCGATGCCATCACCCCGTCGCCCTACCACTGGGCCAATCCGGGGCTGCTGCACTACGGCATCCACGGCTGCGAGGTGCTGTTCGCGCTGATGGGGCCCGGCTGTTTGGACGTGCGCAGCGTCAGTCTGCCGGATCAGGAGTTGGATGTCGGCCGGTGGGCGGACGGGCGGATCGGCTCGGTCCGCGGCGTGCACGTCGGCCGCGGCGACTATAGCTTCCGGGCCACGGTCAGCACCGGCGACAAGGCCGGCGTCCACTACGTGACCATCAACTCCGGCATGATCTACCGCAACATGCTCCGCGAGATGGTCAAGTTCTTCGAGACCGGCGTGTGCAGCGTGCCGGTCGAGGAGACCTTGGAGATCATGGGCTTCATGGAGGCCGCCATCACCTCGGCGAAGATGAACGGCGCGCCGGCCGCGATGCCCTGGTGAGCCCGGAAAGCGAGTGAACATGAGCAAGACACGAGTCGCCTTCATCGGCGCCGGCGGGCTCGCCAACGCGATGCACTACCCATCGCTGGTCGAGTTCGAGGATGTCGAGCTGGTCGCCTGCTGCGACCTGGTGCCGGACAAGCTGAAGGCCACCGCCGAGAAGTTCGGCGTGCCGCACACCTACAGCGACTACAAGCAGATGATCACCGAGCAGGACCCCGACGCGGTCTATGTGATCATGCCGCCGCAGCACCTCTACGAGCCGACCAGCTTCGCCATCCAGGCCGGCAAGCACGTCATGATCGAGAAGCCCCCGGCGCTCACCGTGACGCAGATCCGGAACCTGGCGAAGCTGGCCGACAAGCACAACGTGCTCAGCATGGTGGCCTTCAACCGGCGCCACACGCCGTTGGTGGTGGAAGGCAAGAAGCGGGTCGAGGAGCGCGGGCCGATCGAGCTGGCCTCGGTCACCTTCGCCAAGACCCACTTCGCCGGCGAATACTACGGCGGGGTGGTCGACATCCTCACCTGCGACGCGGTCCACGCGCTGGACCTGGTCCGCTTCCTGTGCGGCGGGGAGGTGACCAACCTGGTCTCCTCGGTGCGCCAATGTGGCGGCGAGGACTATCCCAACTCGTGGCAGGCGCTGATGGAGTTCGACTCCGGGGCGACCGGGATCCTGATCGCCCACTGGATGGCCGGCAAGCGGCTCCACCACTGCGAGTTCCACGCCAAGGGCATCACCTGCTACACGGAGTTCGAGGTCGACGCCGACATCTGGGCCGACGGCGGCAAGGAGCACACACACCTGGTCGCCGAAGAGGTCACCGGGGCCGAGGAGAAGTTCAAGACCTTCGGCTTCATGGGCGAGAACCGGCACTTCATCGACTGCATCCGCGGCGGCCAGTTGCCCAGCTCGCACTTCGGCGACGCGGTCAAGACCATGGAGCTGGTCGACCGCATCTACCACAGCGCGTTCTGACCGCCGGCGGTGGGAGGCGGGCGATGACGGAGTGGGTCGTCGACGCCTCCCACGGCGGCGGGCAGTTGGTCCGCACCTCGCTCTGCCTGGCCGCGCTTCAGGGGCGCCCGCTGCGGCTGATCGGAATCCGTGCCGGCCGGTCGCGGCCCGGGCTGCAACGGCAGCACCTGGCCGGGGTCAAGGCCATCGCCGAGGCCACCGCCGGCAGCCTGTCCGGCGCGCAGCTCGGCAGCCTCGAGTTGAGCTTCACCCCGGGCGACGCCGCGGGCCCGCTGGACTTGAACGTGATCATCGGCACCGCCGGCTCGACCATGCTGGTGCTCCAGGCGCTTCTGCCGCTGCTGGCCCGCCGCGGCGGGCGGGTGCGGGTGAGCGGTGGTACCGACAACCCGCTGGCGCCGCCGGTGGACTACTACCGGGCCGTGTTCCTCCCGGCGCTGCGCGAGGTCGGGGTCGACGTCACGCTGGAGCTGCTACGGCGCGGGTACTACCCGAAGGGCGGCGGCCAGGTGGTGGCCGAGTCGGCCGGGCAGGACGGCTGGGGCGGGTTCGAGCGGGTCGAGTGGCTCGGCCCGGTGCGGCTCGGCGGCGTGGCCTACTCGTCGCGCCTGCCGTTGCACGTCACCGAACGGCTGCGGCAGGCGGCCGTCCGGACCTGGCGTCACGGCGAGCCGGTGCCGACGGCGATGCGGCCGGCGCTCCGCGCGTGCGAAGTGGAGATCGCGCTGCGGCCGGACGAGGACGCCGACTCGCCGGGCGCGGGGATCGTCCTGTGGGCCGAGGACGAGGCGGGCCGTCGCGTCTCGGCCAGCGCCTTGGGCGAGCCGGGCAAGCCTTCGGAAAAGGTCGCCGGCGAGGCGGCCACCGCCCTGCTGGAGGAGCTCTCCCGCGGCGCGCCGTGCGACCGGCACCTGGGCGATCAACTCGCCTTCTGGGCGGCCCTGGCGACCAGCCCGTCGCGCTGGCGGGTCGGCCAAGTGACCGAACACCTGGAAACGTCGCTCCACCTGCTCGGCCAGGCGACCGGTGCCCAGTGGGCGGTCGTGGACGGCGTGGTCGTGGTCAACCCGTAGGCTTCGGCAACGGCACCCCCAACTCGTCGGCGTGCTCCAAGATGGCCGCGATACCCAGGACCAGTTCGCTGACGGCTTCTTCCGGCGTGTAGCCGCCACCGACGGCCCCCGGCAGGTCTGGTGCCAAGGCCATGAACTCACCGTGCTTGTAGGGCGACACCGTCTAACGCCTGGCCCGCGCCAGAAGAACGTCAAATCCCTCATCTGTCATGGTGATCTCCTCCGGCTGCTGAGCGAGACGCGCGTCAATCCATCAAGAGACAACAACAGAGAAGCGCTGCCCCCGCTCACCTGCGCCTCCACCGTCTTCCCGTCCACCGTCGCCGTGGCGCCTGTTCCGGGCTGGCGCAGGCGGACCGGCCCGCGGCCGTTGAGGACCAGCTCCAGGCCCTGCTCGTCGTGGCGGCGGACCAGGACGTTGACCGGGCGGTCGCAGTCGAGGGACACCGGCAGGCGCTCGATCACGGCCATCTGCTCGGCGCCCAGGTCGAGCTGGGTGCGCACGCCGGACTGGTCGGCGGTGGACCAGAACCGGTTCGGCCGCAGCTTGCCCCGGGCGTCTGTCCAGACCACGGCGTGGAGCGACCGGTCGCCAGGCCAGCCGTGGACGCCGGGCACCTTGGTGACGATCCGCTCGCGCCCGACCACCGTCCCGGCGTGGATCGACTCGAAGGTGAGGGGATACATGCTGGCGACGATGCTGGGCTCGGTGACGAACCCCCGGTCGCCGTACCAGAAGTAGAGCGCGCCGAGGTCGAGCTTGGCCAGGATGTCGCGGTACAGGTCACGCGGCGTGCGGATGGCCGTGGGATTGCCCAGCGGGGTGACGGTCCGGCCGAGGTGCAGGGCGGCGATGGGCTGCTGATCGCCGCCGCCGGTCTCGCACGAGGAGATCACCGCCTCCCGGCAGAACGACAGCGGGCCCGGCTCACCATTGGTGATCAACACGCCGCCGGCCGTGGCGAACTTGCGCGCCACTTCCTTGAGGACGGGCAGCCCGATGATCGCCGGATGGGTCACCTGGCGCGTGACCCGGTGGGTCTGCGGGTCGATCATCACCGAGTGGCCGTCGAACCGGTCGTAAGTGTAGCCGCCGTTGACGTAAGCCGAGATGTACCCGTCGGCCCAGATCACGTCGGAGCCCAGCTTGAGCATCGCCTCGGCGCCGTCGAGCATGAACTGGCCAAAGCGGTTGTCGGGCGCCGGGTAGTAGAGCCACCAGCGCCAGCCGGCCTCGACCAGCTCCGGAGAGAAGTACTGGTTGTAGTACGCCGCGGTGTTCGGTCCGTAGTGGTCGAGGTTGCCGTTGGCGTCGACCACCAGCGAGTCCGGGAACAACTCGCGCGGCTTGTTGGTGGCGTAGAGGCTGTGCGCCACATGGAAGCCGATCTTCAGATCGGGGTACTTTGCCCGGCAGGCGGCGGACCAGACCTTCAGCTTCTCACACAGGTCCGGATAATCGACGAACTCCCACCCTTCCACCGAGATGGTTGGGTTGTGCATCAGGCGGGTCAGCGAGCCGAAGCTGAGGTACTTGACACCCTTGTGGCGCAGCTCGGCCTCGTCCGGCGGAGTCCACGAGCCGGTGAAGGTGAACCCGCCGGCGACGTGGCCGTTGAGCTGCTCGTCGCGGCGGACCTGGTTGATGAAGTCGTAATAGTCGTCGGAGCCGGTCGGATAGGCGGCCCAGCGGGTGGTGTAACGCGCCCCGGCCGCCAGGCCGAAGTGCTCGTCCCGCAGGTAGACCCGTCCGTCGGCCACGCCGTTGACGCAGTGCAGGTAGCTCACGTCGTCGAGCGCCACCAGGCCGACCCCGGACCGGCCGCGGGCGACGAACACCGTCGGGTTGCCCAGGACCGTGTTCGCGGCGTCGGCGGCGCCGCGCTCGTCCACGGCGTGCTGGACGATCACGCCCAGAACGGCGTCGGTCCGGTTGGTGAAGGTATCCTCGACCACCACCCGTGACGGCGTCCGCCGCAGCTTGCGGTCGAGCCGCCAGGCGGCCGACTCGGCGCGGATCGTGGCGCCGTCCCGGGTGCGCTCAACCGCGACCTTCCAGCCGGACTCGCCGGGCGCTGGGACCGGGCTCAGGCCGTGATGGCCGCCGCCCGGCCGCGAGAAGGTCGACTCGATGGCGAAGTCACGCTCGCCGACGCGGATGGTGAAGCCGCCGTGGTCGGAGACGGTCAGGCGGTAGTCGGGCGGCTTGGCACGAGTCGGCAGGGGCCCGGCCACTTGCCGGCCGGGGTCGGGCGGCGCCGGCGCCGCGGCCGGCAGGCGCAGCGGCAACTCGGCGGCGCCGGTGGGTGGTCCACCCGGCGCCTCGACGGCGGCGCGGATGAGGTAGTCGCCGTCGGGCAGCCCGGTCAGCGGCAGGTTCAGCTCGACCGGCGCGCTCTCGGCCGGCGGTTCCTGCTCGGCGCGCGCGAGTGGCCTGGTCTCGCCCCGCCGGACAATCACCGCCACGAGCTTCGCGCCGTTGGGCAGCGGCCGCGCCCAGCGATCGTTGACCACCGCCACGGCGCTGCCGGATTCGGGGTAGGCGTAGGTTTCCAGCATCAGGCGGCCGAACCGCGAGGTGTCGAACGGCGCGCGCCCCAGCGCGGCCGCGCGCCGGTTGTAGTCCCCGATCACCTCGCGCTGGGAGAGCGCCCGGTCGTAGACCCGAACACCGGTGAGCAGCCCCTGGAAGTAGGCGGTGTGGCGTAGCGCCTCGTCGACGTTGGCGGCGTCACCGACGACGCAGCCCATGAGGAACCGGCCGCCGGGTTTGACCTCGGGAAACTTCGAGGCCTGGCTGCCGACCTCGGTGCCGTTGAGGTAGAACCGCATCGTCCGGCCGTCGAACACCCCGGCCAAATGGGTCCATTCGCCGACGCGGATCCCGCCGTGAACGTTGTTGCCGCCGCTGGAGATGTAGAAGTAGGCCGACCCGGTCTTGTAGTAGGTCAGCGCGTAGCTCTCGAAGAACTTGCCGACCAGGCCCGGCTCGGCGGTGGGCGGCGCCTCGGGGTAGACCCAGGTCTCGATGGTCAACGGCCCGCGGAGATCGAGCGAGGCTCCCGTGCCGCAGTCGACCCGGTCGTCGACGCCGTCGAACCGCAGCGCCCAGCCGTTGCCGGCGCGGACCCAGGTTGCCCCGTGGATGGCGCCGTGGTTGTCGTTGCCCGACGCGTCGGCGAGCCGCTCGCCGGCGCCCTCGGTGAAGTCCCAGGCGGCGACCGGCCCGGCGGTCTCCGGCGCGGCCAGACACGGCACCAGCAGCCACAGCGTGAGCGGCATCGTGACCTCCCGCGGCGCGTCAGCTCGGCGGCTCGGGCAGCATCGGAAAGTACTCGCGGCGGTTTTCGGGCGTCAGCTTCTTGCCATACTCGCAGCACTCGAACGCCTCGGCGTACTCGACCTGGTCGGCCCGCTCGCCGTACAGCTCGCGCAGCAATTCAGGATGCTTCTTCGCCCGCTCCGCGTCAGACACCGAGCGCTTCTCCCGCAGCCAGGCCAGCCGCTCCACGGGATCGGCCGGGACCTCGTCCAGCACGCCGCCGTTCCACGGCAGCCACTCGTAGAACTGCGACACGTGGCAATCGTGGGCGCGGTAGCGCAGGTCCATCACCCCGGTGATGTCGATCACCACGTCGGGCGTGAACGGGTAGGGCCGTTGGAAGTTGTCGTTGAAGTAGCAGATCACCGGGTTGTGGCGCAGCGACGGGGTCAGCGGCACGTTGCTCGGGACCGTCACCACATAGGCGGCATCTTGTACCAGCAGCGAGGTGTGGCGGTGATCCGGGTGGTAGTCGTTGGGCCGGTGGGTCATCACCAGGTCCGCCTGGAACTCGCGGATCATGGCGATCATCTTCTTGCGGTAGGCCAGCGTGGCCTCCAGATCGCCGGACAGCACGTCCCAGATCTCGTACTCGACGCCAAGCACCTCGCGAACGGCCATGGCCTCTTCGTACCGCCGCCTGGCCAGGGTCACGCCGCCCTCGGTCTGGTGACCGGTGGCGCCGTTGGTGGTGGACACGAACTTGACCCGATGACCGAGCTGCGTGAACAGCGCGGCGGTGCCGGCCGCCTTCGATTCGCAGTCGTCGGGGTGCGCGCCGATCATCAACACGTTCACTTCAGGCTCCTTGGGTCGAGGGGTCGGGCGCGGACAGGCGACCGGCAGCCTCAAGGTTCCGGGAACAGGTGCTGCAGCCGTTCGGCCAACCGATCCAGGCGGGGCGCGCCGATCGTCGGTCGCCGTCGACCGATGAACTGACTCGCGTCGTTGTGGCCCCAATCCTCGGTCTTGACCGAGTGCACGCACAGTTGGCAGATCGGCCGTCCGGGGCGAAGGCGCAAGGGCACCTCGCCGACATTCCCAAGCTCCAGAGTGAGGCAGCCGGTCCACCCCGGATGCACGCCCGTGGCGGTCGCGATCACCAGGCCTCTGCGGCCCAAGCTGGACTTGCCGACGACATATGCAGCCAGATCGGAGGGCAGCCTGATCCACTCGAATGTGCCACCCAGAACGAAGTCTCCGGGGTGCAGCACGTACCAGGTTCCCATGCGCACGTAGTAGGTTCTGCCAACCTTCGACTCGCTGGTCTCGCCAGACAATTCGAGGCTGTCCAGACGCGACCGGCGGAGCGCAACGAACCAGCAACCCAGGTGCAGGTCGATCGCTGCTGCGCCACTCAGGCGCAGGTCGTCGAGGTCAGGCTCCGGCACGATGGCCAGTGGGTCATCAGCACGGTCGGGCCGGTCTTTCCCGGCCAAGCAGTCGGCGAGCGCGTCGGCCTTCAGGATCATGGCCGCTCCCCGGGCACCTCGATCAAGCCGTGCAGCTCGACCGACTTCAGCACCAGGTCTTTGATCACACCCTGTCGCTCGTCTTCCCCACCGCGGAAAGTCGGCCAGAACGCCGGGTCCAGATAGACGTCCCACCCAGCGCAGAGGATGTCGCCGAGGCATGGCTCGGACGGGGCCGGAACCATCCGCTTGAATCCTTGGAGGATCCCCGCTCGCCGAACCTGGGAAGGTAGCGTCACACTGGCTTCGCGCACCAGGGCCTCGGCCCGGTCGCGGAGTTCCGGCACCAGTCCGGTCAGCGCAGCATCGGCGGCGCGAGTCAGGTAGGCTTCCCCTGGCGTTGCGGCCTGTGGTGTCGGTGGCTCGAACCGCTTGATGAAGTCTGACGGGGTCTCGACGCCGTAGGCCTGCGCCGCTGCCACAACGTTGTCGATACGGGTCAAGGTGTCGGGGTACTCAGGCGCCCGGACCGCTCCGCCCGGCGCCATGAGGTAGGCCATGGCGTGTAGGAATGACGCCCCGAAGAGCAGCACGCCGACATGGTCGCAGAACGTCTCTTCGGCCTGACGGAGACTCCAGCCATTGGCGAGGGCGACGGTGCTGCTGACGAGAACGTTGCCGGCCAGATCGCCGGTGACCTCGGCCAAGTCCGGAAACGATTCCCGGAAACCCTCGAGATGATCCGCGATGAAGGCCGTTACACGGCTCGCCACCCGCGGCGCGAAGTCTTTGTCGAGCTTCCGATTCCGCCACAGGCGATGGCCCAACTCATGCCCGCCGACGGGGAATACCAGCGGGTTCCCGGACTCCTGTGCGGGAAAACCGACGAGGATGAATTCAGGCAACACGTCGCCTTCCCAAGAGATGAAGGGTGAGTACTCCCATTCGGACGACAGCAACAACTCTACGTCAGCCCCCGGCTTGCCGGCGTGTTCGAGGCAGCGCGCGAGGCTGGCCATCGGTCGGTACAGCTCGAAGGCGTTCCGCACGTTGGTCGACCGTAGCACGAAGCCGAGCACCGGCAGGCAAGCGACGGCCAACTCGAGCGCCGTGCGGGCAGCGGTCACGACCCGTAGACGCGGCGCGCCTGTGTCAGGCAGCAAACGATCTATCTCATCAAGGGAGTCGTTCAGGAGTCGCTCGATGCTGTCCAGGGCGCGCCTGGAACTCGGGTAGGGGAACTCGCCTTGTTGGAGCCGCCGCGTTTCGGCGCGGAGGGCGAGCACCCGATCCCGAGCCAGCCTCAGGAGACTATCCACAACCTTGGCGCCATCAGCGCCGCACGACCCGCGGGCCGTCATGCACCGGGACGGTCATGGCCGCCTGGGACAGCGCGAAGCAGAAGTCGCGAACCGCCTCCATCTCCTTCGTCCCGGTGGCTTCCGGCAGAGATTCCAGGAGCGTTTGGACCCGCTGGATTCCTTCCAGAAGCTCCGCGTTGCGGACGGGTGCCTCGTCCAGCCGCTCGGCCGCTCGGACCGCGTGAGCCAGGGTCAGGGGGGCAATGGGGTCGTACAACCAGACCCTGAACTCACCGGGGCCGACCTCGGTCGCGGGATCTCGAAGCAGAGCAGCGACCTCGCGGACGGCGGCGAAACCCGTATCGCGCGCGTGTCGAAGGTACTCGTCGATCTCAGCGCCCGCACGGTACGCGAGCATCGGCAGGCCCAACGCGGTCCCGGATGCGCGATTCCCCAGCGCACTGGCACACCGGTAGCGGGGCATCGGGGCCTCCTCTCCAGACACACGCGCAGTATCCGCGCTGCCAGACTCGGTGTCAAGCACGACCCGACCCGGGGCCACACCGTCAGTCCGGTCCCGGCGCTGAGCGAGGCCCGGAGCCATCCCCGCGGCCGTCCCCGGCCATCCGTTTGAGTGCCTCTGCGCTGGCTTCGTTTCGCAACCGGGCCGTTGGTCGCGGCTTGCATGGATCGGGCAGTACGGTTGCAGCGCTGGTAGGTGAGGGAACTAGCTTGTTGAACTCCCATGACCGCGAGATCCTGCGCCGACTGGCCGGTCGGGTGGCCGAGATCGCCGCGCTGCCCGAGATGGCCGAGCGCCGCCGGCTGTGGCGGCGGCACAACATGCTGCGGCCCGAGCGGCCGATGATCCTGGTCTTCCCCGAGGGCGCCTGGATCGAGCTCATCCCGCCCGACAGTCTGACCTGCGAGGATGCCGGCGCGCGGGGCATGGAGCTGGAGCTGCGCCGGCGGATCTACGGCTTCGAGCACTTCCACAGCGACAACGTGGTCGAGGCCGAGTGGCTGGTGCACAAGGTGGTCCACAACACCGGCTGGGGGCTGCCCACCCAGCGCACGGCCAGCACCGTCGAGCGCGGCGCCTGGGCATTCGACCCGGTCATCCGCGACCCGGCGGACATCGCCCGCATCCAGGCGCCGCAGATCGCCTACGACCCCGACGCCACGGCGCGGCGGCTGGCCGAGGCCGAGGAGATGTTCGGCAATCTGCTGACCGTCCGGCTGGTCGGCGTCAACCACATCTCGTTCCACCTGATGAACCTGTACACCGGCTGGCGCGGGTACGAGCAGGTCATGGAGGACATGATCGTCGCGCCGGAGACGGTTCACGAGGCGATGAGTCGGCTCGAGGCGGGATATGCCGGCCTGGTGCGGCAGTACGTCGAGCAGGACCTGCTGGACCTGAACCACGACAATACCTACCACTCATCGGGCGGGGTGGGCTACACCGAGGAGCTGCCGCGGCCCGCGCCCGGCGAGCCGGTCCGGCCGGCGATGCTGTGGGCCTCGGCCGAATCGCAGGAGATGGCCGCGGTCTCGCCGGCCATGCACGCCGAATTCGTGATGCCTTATGAGCGCCGGCTCCTGGCGCCGTTCGGGCTGACCGGCTACGGCTGCTGCGAGCAGCTTCACGACCGGATGGACGAGGTGCTCCGGTTCCCGGGCATCCGGCGCATCTCGATCTCCCCGTTCTGCGACGTGGACCGGGCGGCCGCGCAGCTCCAGGACCGCTGCATCTTCTCCTGGAAGCCGCAGCCGGCCGATCTGGTTGGCACGTTCGACCCGGGTCGCATCCGCGCCTACCTGCAACACACCCTCGACGTGACCCGTGGCGGGGTGGTGGAACTGATCCTCAAGGACACCCACACCTGCCAGCACCAGGGCGTGCGCTTCACCGCCTGGACCCGGATCGCCCGCGAGCTGGTCCAGTAGACAACTCGGGACACACGACAGCTTGTCGGTTCCTCCGCAACGATCATTGCTTGGCGTGGAGGAGCGAATTCCTGAAGGCCAGGCACTCCGATCGGCGCCCTGCGTTTCGGGCCGCGGCAACAGCTACTCACTACCAGACCGTTTCGTCCTCGCCGTCAAGCACTTCGTCGAAGCCCAACTGGTAGCCATCCGGATCCCTTGGCAGCGGGACGACCGCTCCGTGACGCATAGGGTAGTCCCGCGTATGTTCCGCCACGGCGCCAAGGACGCCCGCTCGACCGACCCGTCCACTCAGCCAGCGCTCTCGCCAGTAGTCGCCGATTAGTCGCGTCGCGGCGCGGGGATTGCCGGTCGGGATGATGTAACGTGGCTGTTCGTCGCGGCCCAGTAGCATATCGCGGAAGTTGGACGCCAGCGCGACTGCGTAGATTGACCGCGGGCTGCCGCTCTGAAGGAGTTCGTCGGGCTGCAGGCCGAGGGCCTCAAGTTCGGCTCGGATCTTGCGCATCTTCGGGTTGACGCCTTCTCCGAAGATGCCATGCACGTCGGTGCCCTCATGCGCCTGATCGGCGTAGATCTCGAGTTCGTCCATTGTCGCCTGACTAAAGTGGAACGTGCCGTAGGTTGTCTGCGCCTTGGCACTGCCGCCGCCGTTGTCCGCCAGCAGCCGCTCATATCGCACCTCGCCGCGGAACCCGCCGACCCGCTCCGCAGGCACGCGGATCCGATTGTACTGACTGCTCCCGCCGCCGAACAGCCCCGTCGTGACCAGCAGCACCAATTCCGCTGGTCGACAGACCGGCTCGCCGCGCATCGCCGAGGCGATAACGCTTTCCGCTTCACCATAGCGACGCCGGTACTCCTCGCGCACCTCCGGGCTGGTCAAGAGCATCCCGACCAGCTTGCCGCCGAGCACCGGGCCGTACGGCGCGATCGCCCCGCAGACGCTGATGTCCATCATCAACACGCCGACCCGGCCGGCCTTCACGTGCCGAACCAACAAGCGCACGGCCCGATCGAACCCCGGCTTCCCCAACGCCTCACGGAGCAACATGCCCTGCGCTTCACGTAGCCCGGCGGCCACGAATTGCCGCCGTATGTCCAGCAGGTCCGCGATCGCCAAAGCCCGTTTGCTCCGATAGAGGTGCGATAGCGTAATCTGGTCCCACGCCTGGCTCGCCTGCAGTTGCTTGTAATCGTCTTTCCGGACCCGCACACGATGCCGCTCGCGTTCGTCTCGCCCAAGCGCCCGAAGGCCAGCGATGACCTCCTCGATAGGCTCGGCCACCGTGTCCGCGTCTAGATGGCCCTCGCGCACTAGGTCGACCGCGTAGATCTCGCCGAGCCGGTCTTGAAGCGCGTCCAACAGCCACGCCGCCGCGCTGTCGGAGGGATCGGCCTTCAGGTCGGCAAGAGCAGACTCGCCGTCCCAGCCTATCCAGCGGTCCCGCGCGCGTTGCTGCACGATCGCACTGGACAGTTGCGCAATCCCGATCACCGGGTGCGGCTCGACCGCGGCATCGCGGATCAGGATCGGCATCGATCGGCCCGGCACCGACTGCGCCGGATTGAGCCAAGTGTAGCGGAAGTACCGCCAGACGTCCGACAGCCGCAGTCCGGTCCAATCACAGCGGTCGCCCTCGTTGACAAACTGCAGGTATGGGTCGACGGCTGACCGCAGGGCTTGGCGACGCTGCTCGCCTTCGGGCAGTTCGTCCGCTCGCCGCAGGCTCGCGGCCAGTTCGCGGCCGTCCCGCATCAGCGAGTGGATCGACGCCCAGCCTCGCGGCCCGAGTTGCCGGGTCACCATCGAGGTCAAGAACTGCCGCACGCTCGGCTGGGCCAACTGCTCGGCGCGCACGATCGAGAGCGCGCGTCGCACGCGTTCCTTCTCCTCGTCCCGGTCCGCGTTCGCGATCGGTCGCCGGACCTCAGCTTGTCGTCCGGCCAGCCGGCACTCCCAGCCCTGATTGATCAGGTCGCACAACACTGAGATGGCCGCGCGGACCGGCTGGGCGTTTGGTCCGAGGCGCTCAACGGCCGCCACCATCCCCATCTCACGGATCGCGGCAGTAGCGTCGGGGCTGAACAGGTGCCCACCTTCCGCGGCGCCCTCCAACTCCGCAACGACGTCCGTGAACACGTCCTCGGAGGCCGCCGGGTCCTGCCCGAACTTCGGCACGAGGGGCAACCAACGATTAGCCGCAGGAGCCATCCCCCTCAACTCCTGCAAAATACCGCCAGAGCACGACTCCAGTCCCGAAGGAAGCCGTCGACGGCGCGACGCTCGTCGGCCGGCCGATCCAGCGCTAGCGTACGACCGAGGGCCAGTAGCGTGAGCTCGAGATAGCGCCGAACCTTCGCGTCGTCCATCTCCCGCGACCCCAGCCGGCGGTAGAAGCAGTGGTAGAAGTCGTGGGTTGAGTTCAAGGTGATGTTGAGCGCCTGTCCGTGGTGTTCCGCTGTCATGAATGCCGTGCCTGCGATCTCGCCAGCCGTGATCTGGTACGCGTGACCGGCCGCCGCCGAGTTGGGTTGGTCCGATGTCGGGCCGCCGCGGCTCGCCTCGATCGGCTTCAGCCGGCGGTCGCGCTCCGTGGCCACGCGGACCGCGGCCGTTTGGGCTCGCACAGCTCCGTGCTCCATATGTGCTGCTCGAGCTCGTCGGTTCAGCGTTCGCGCCGTCGTCGTCAACTCCTCGCCCAGAATGCCCCGCAGTTCCAAGCTGGGCGTGATCCCCTGCTTCGTGTGTGTCACCCCGAACATCTCGTCCAGCACCGGCGGGAAGCGGATCTCGCAGCGCCACCAGTCGTCGTAGTTCTCCCGTTGCTTGCCGAAGAGCAGCCACCCCGCGTCAATCTCACGACCAGCACGGACGACCGAGACGCCGGCCCCGCCGATGAGTCCGCACCGGCGCTTCTCTTGGCTCGGCAGGTCGGCCAGTTGGGCCACGGGCAGTTCGCTGAACCGGACTTCGACCTGCGCGGTTTCGCGCTCACGAGCACCCGGCACCCGGACGTCATACTTCAACACCTCTCCATAGGCTGCGGCTCGGATGTACGGACGAGAAGTGCGATCGGAGAGGAACAGCGGATCGACCGGCATCACCTCGGCGCCGTTGACGGCGATCCGGACACCGCCCCACAGCGGGTACCGGAAGACCCGGCCTATCCGTTCGCTCAGTTGCCGCACCGAAACTCCAGCGGCCGGAGCCGACAGCCGGTCGAGCCTCGACCAGACCACCAGCGTGCCGCTCGCGCCTGCCCTTCCGCGGAACTCATCGGCCAGTCGGCACCGCGCCGGCGTCGGGAGTCGTGTTTGGTCCTGGAGCAGCAATTCGTCCAGGTCGAGCACTGCGTGCCACACCCAACGCTTGTTCCGCCAGGAGTAGACATCCACACGGCGCGCCCGGCTCAGCGAGGCGTTCGGCAGCCCCATCCCGAAGCGTCCGAGTCCTTCGCGGTCATTGAACCGGCTGGAGCCACCAAACTGCAGAGCGCGCGCCAGTTGCTCCCTGTTCATGCCGCTGCCGTCGTCGAGCACGGCAACCGTCAGGGCCGAGGGCTCAGGCTGGTCCGGCCCGACGATAACGTCGATCGAACGGGCGCCGGCTTGCAGGGAATTATCGATCAGTTCGGACACTGCGGCGGCGAAGCTGCGGTAGCCCGAATCGCGCGTGGCCTCGAGGAAGTGGGCCAAGTCGACCACCGGCAAGTCGCCGTCGTGCTGCGACATGGTAGGCCTCCGAGAATCCCGAGGCGGGCCGGCGCCGTCGCCGACCCGCCTTGCCTGCGCAGAACGTGCTTCGCGCCTCGGCTACTCCCCTCCCGCCGCGGCGTCGGCGGCCGCTTCCACTTCGCGCTCGATCGGCTGGTCGCGGTCGAGCAGTTGGAGAACCATCCGCAGGCGCCTAGACCACTCCTGCCTCTCGCTTTCGTAAAGCAGCGCGATGTCACCTTGCGCGTCGGCCTCGCAATCAGCCAGCACAAACAGCAGTAGCTCCAGAGCCGCCCGCAGCCGCGGCGTCGCGCCGGCCGCCATGTAAACGTCAGTGAAGAACAGGTGCTGCCGGTTGACGATCAGCCGCAGTTGCCCACCTGCCTGCAACCAGCGGTAGAAGGGCGCACCCGGGTTGTCCTCGAACTCGACGCGAAACCGGGATCCGGCGACTTGCGCCTCGAATTCCCGCTGGATCTCGGCAACCGTCCGTCCGGTCTGCTCGGCCCGCCGCTGGATCTCCTGGTCCACCTGTACCTTCCGACGGCTGGCCTCATCGGGCGGCACGTCTGGCTTGCGCAGGAGGTCGGCGGTCTTGTCCATGACCTCTTCTGAGGCGCGAGCCTCCCCTTCTTGCGGGCGCTCCTCCTCTTGGTTCTTTGCTCCGCGCATGTGCTCGATTCGTGTCCGCAGACTCGTGATGGTGCGCTTGACCCCCGCTTGCTCCAGCAACTGCCACACGCGGTCCGAGAAGCTTATCTGCTGCTTGCTGGTGGTGACGCCGAACTCCTCATCGAGTGAAGGATCAAAGTCCACCTCGACCTTGAAGAACAGCGTGTAGTACTGCCAGGCGATGTCCCACGGGTTCCGGTTGACCAGGTCGATCTGCCGGCCGTTGCGCAACACGATGAAGCCATTGTGGTCCTTCATCACGCCGAACCGCCCGGCGAGTAGGGTCTCCTTCTTCCCTGTCATCCGTCCGTCTTTGTTGTTAAACCCCAATGGCAGCAGCGAGTACCGGACGCGGATACGGCCGATGACGGTCTTGTTGCGCCCGTCTCGTTCGTAGACCTCGATCACCGTCGGGTCCGGTTCCACGCCCTCGGCTCGCAGGTGGTTGTCGTCGTAGTAGCGAGCATCCGGGTTGAGGAACAACGGATCCACCGGATCCACGGCGGTGGGCTCCACGGTCGGGTCCGCCGCGTCGTGAACGAATAACTGACACCGCCGCAGCATGTTCCGATAGGTCACGCCGAGGTGCTCGAGCAAGTGCTGTGTCATCGACGAGGTGGTCTTCCAGGTCAGGCGGTCCAGCTTGCTGATGAGGACGACCGTCCCGTGCTCCATGTTGTCGGCGTCGAACTTCGAGAGCATCTTAGCGCGCACCCACTCCGGGAGTTCCGAGCGTTCCGCCTTCGGCACCACGATCTTCCCATTCTCCATGTGGTACCGACCGTCCCGGATGTCGTCGAGGTCCACCACGACGCTGTACCAGTCCGCACCCCCAACCCTCGAGAAGACCTCGAACCGTCGGCCCTGGCTGGCGCACGACGACGGGAGCCCGAAGCCGTACCGGCCAAAGCCCTCTCGGCTGTTCGCGCGATGCGTCCCTCCCCAGAGCACGGACGCCCGGATCATGCGGGGTTCCATACCATGCCCGTCGTCGATGACGGCGATCTGAGCGGGCTTCTTCTCGCTCACGAGTTCGTCATACCCCAGCGCAACCATGACCCGGGTCGCGCCCGCCTCTTCGGAGTTGTCGATGAGTTCATCCAGGGCTGTGCCGGTGTGCTTGTAGCCAACATCGCGCATACCCTCGACGAAAGCACCGGCGACGACCATACCGTAGTCGAAACCGGCATCCTCAAGCCGCTCGACATACTCCCGCTGCTTGTCCGTGGTGTTGATCGATTCGGTCTGCATTTCCTCACTCCTCATTCGGCAGCCTTTGCGGCCGCATTGTTCGGAGGGCTTCCGGTTCACCGCACGACCGCCCCCGGTGCCGTGCGCTGGCAGATGGCTGCTCAGGCAGCCAGATGCGTAAGCTGCTGCTGTCCGAGTCGTCGGATCCGGGCCTCGTGCTTGCTGATGGCGGCGCGCGACACCCCCAGCCTCCTCGCCGTCTCAGCGGCCGAGAGACCTTCCCAGTGGCGCAGTCGGACGACCTCCTGAAGCCTGGGCGACAGTGACGCGACGAAGCGCCGCACCGCTGGCGCTTCAGCCAGCCGGTTCACCACCGCTTCATACGGGTCCTGACAGCTCAATTCTTCGTCCGCGTCGGTGCCATCGTCCCGTTCGTCGGTCTCACCCATCGCCACGGGATGACGGCCGCACTCGTTGTGGAACCGGGCCACCGTCCCCCTGAAGTAGTGGTGCACGTACGTCCGGAGGGCGACGTTGCGGGAAGGATCGAAGCGGCGAATCGCCCGTAGCATGACCAAGCGCAAGTCCTGCGCCAGCACGTCCCTGGCCGTGGGTTCTTGCGCACCCATCGCCAAGAAGTGCCGCAGAAGAGGGCAATGCCGTCGCTCAAGTTCGCGGAACGCCTCGTCCGCGGTGTGGGGATCCTGCTGCTGAATCTGCCTGACCAGCCACGCTTCGCTGGCCGATACCAAGCGGGGCACGCCCCTCGCACGCTGCATGACAGCCTCCGTTCTCGCGCTGGAGGCTGCTCTCGTAGCTCATCTGCTTCCGCCCCGGACTGTTGCCGGCGCTTGAGTGAGCCTCACGGCGCGCGTCGTGCTCATTATATCCCTACGATGGGGCGAAGTGTCAACCAGATCGCGGAGAAAGATCTCCGGTCACCTGCCATCCGTGTCTCTGCGGCTTGGCGCGGACCGCCGACACACGACGCGCTCTATGTCATCGCGGCGGTGGGCGAGGGCGGGGGTCTGCGCGGCGTCAACGGAATATGGCCATGTGTCCCAAGTTCTGCGCGCCGCGACAATCCGGACGAGTCGCCTCGTCCCTCGTCGCCCGCGCTGGCGCCACGGGGCGGCGCGGAGTATACTTGTCCGGCTCGCAGCATGAAAGCCGAGGAAGATCACTGTGAACACCGCCTCTCCGATCCGGCGCATCGCCTGGGTCGAGCCGTCCCGTTTGCCGTTCGACTGGCCTGACCAGAACATCTATTCGGGGATTCTCTTCCCGCGGGCCGGGCCCAAGATGGCGGGCCTCCTGACCTCGCTCGGGTACGAAGTGGAGGTGATCTCCGAGGAGGTCTCGCGAATCGAGCCCGACGAGATCGCCAACCGGTTCGATCTCGCCTGCATCTCGGTCTTGTCGAACACCGCGCCGCATGGGATGGTCATGGGTCGGTGGCTGACGGAGCGAGGGCTGCCCGTGGTCATGGGCGGCTACCAGTTCGCCCACAAGCGGACCACCCCCGAGACGCTGGCCCCGACCGAGGAGGCGCTGGATTTCGTGCCCTACGTGGTCCGCGGCGAGGGCTACCAGGCGATGCCGATGCTGCTCGATGCGCTGCAGGGTCGCGGGCCGCTGAGCGGCGTGCCGGGGCTCAGCTACCGCACCGACTCGGGCATGACGCACCATTGCCCGACCTCCGCCGGGATCACCGCCCAGGAGTACGCCGAACTGCCCCTGGCGGACTGGAGCGTGGTGCGCGACGTCGAGCAGATCCAGGTCGGCGCCGTCCACGGCATGGCGGGCTGTCCACGGAACTGCTCGTTCTGCGCCGTCTGGCGGCGTGACGGCCACGGCCAGAGCCGCACCCCGGCGGCCCAACTGGTCGATGAGTTGGAGGCGCTGATGCGCCTCGGCAGCATCAAACACTGTTTCTTCTCGGCCGACAACTTCCCGGTGATCCACACCTGGGCGACCGAGGTCTGCGAGGAGTTGCTCCGGCGTGACGTGAAGATCGGCTGGACCTGTCAGGCCGAGGTCGGCACGATTCGCCGGCCGGAGCTGGTCGACCTGATGGTTCGCGCCGGTTGCGAGCGCTGGTGCCTGGGTCTCGAAAGTATCGACGAACACAGCCTGGCGGACAGCAACAAGCGCCAGGACCGGCTGCTGATGGAAGAGTGCATCCACGGCCTGCACCGCCGCGGGGTGCATGTCCACGGGATGTTCATCGTCGGCCTGCCGCACGACACTCCGGAGACCATCCGCGCCACCGTGAAGTGGGCCAAGCAGATGAAGCTGGAAACCGTGCAGTTCCTCTGCCTGTCCGATCTGCCGGGCTCCCAGGACTATGAGGAACACCGCCTCTGGGAGCACACCTTCCGGCCATTCGAGGGCGCCTACGCGCCGCTCAACTGGATCTTCATCAATGGGCACTACGCGCGGGTCCACTCCGATCGGATGACCCTCGGCGAGGTCCAGGAATGGAGCATCCGGGCGATGCGCTCGTTCTACGCGCCGGCCCGCCTGGTCAGCGGCATGCTGTGGCCGAACCCGGGTGCCTGGCGCGCCGCGCGGGAGCAGGGCGCGGGCCTCTGGCACGGTCTCGGCGCCGGATTCCGACACACGCTGACCGCCGGCATGGTCCGCCTGAAGGGCTACGGTGGCTGCGTGCGGTGGCTCAAGTCGGACTTCAACCGGACCTACCGGCGGCTGCTGGAGGCCACGCCGGAGCGCGCCGAGGAGCTGCGGCACCGCTTGCTCGAGCTCCTGCCGCCGGACTGGCTGCGCACCCTGGAGCGGGTTCACGAGGAGCGCCTGGCGCGGCGTCTCGCCGTGGGTGCCGGCTCGCGGGCGGCCGGAGTGGTGGCCGGCTGACGGCGTCCGGCTGCCTTCGGTGGTACAATCGGCGCTGACCTCGGTGGTGGAAAGGCAGCCACGATGAAGCGTACGGTGGCAGATCTGGGCGAGCTCCACGAGCGGACCATCCTCATGCGGGTCGACTTCAACGTCCCGCTCGACGGCGGAACGGTGACCGACGACAGCCGGATTCGCGCGGCCCTGCCGACCATCCGCGAACTGCTCGGCCGGGGCGCCGCGCTGGTGCTTTGCTCGCACCTGGGTCGGCCGCAGAAGGAGCCCATCGAGAAATGGCCGAGCCGCTCGCTCAAGCCGGCGGCCAAGCGGCTCGAAGAGCTCTTGGAGCGGCACGTCGGGTTCGCCCCAAACTGCGTCGGGAAGGAGACCGACCAGCTCAAGGCCGGGCTCCATCCCGGCGAGGTGCTGCTGCTGGAGAACACCCGCTTCCATTACGGCGAGGAAGCCAACTCGCCCGACTTCGCCAAGGCGCTGGCCAAGGGCTGCGACCTGTTCGTTCAGGACGCCTTCGGTTCGGTCCACCGGGCGCATGCCTCGACGGCCGGCGTCGCCCAGGTCCTCAAGCCGGCGGTCATGGGCGGGCTGGTCGAGCGCGAGTTGGGCGTCTTGACCGAGGTGCTGGAGCAGCCGACCCGGCCGCTGGTGGTGATGCTCGGCGGGGCCAAGGTGGCCGACAAGATCGGGGTCACTCGCAACCTGCTCAAGCTGGCCGACAAGCTGGTCATCGGCGGCGGCATGGCGTACACCTTCCTCAAGGCCAACGGGTGCGAGATCGGCCACTCCCTGCTGGATGCCGACAGCCTCGACGACGTGGTCGAGGTCCAGCGGGAGGCCAAGGAGCGCGGGGTCGAGCTGATCCTGCCGGTCGACGTGGTGGTGGCGCCCGAGTTCGAGGCCGATGCCCCGGCGACCGTGGTCGACGCGGACCGCATCCCGGCCGATCAGGAGGGCCTCGACATCGGCCCGAAGACCCGCCGACTGGTGATCGACGCGATCAAGGACGCCGGGATGGTGTTCTGGAACGGCCCGTTCGGCGTGTTCGAGTTCGACCAGTTCGCCGCGGGGACGAACGAGGTTGCCCGGGCGCTGGCCCAGTCCCCGGCGAAGGTGATCATCGGCGGCGGCGACAGCGGCGCGGCGGTGGTCAAGGCCGGCGTGGCCGACCAGATGTACCACAACTGCACCGGCGGCGGCGCCTCGCTGGAGTTCCTCGAAGGTCGGCCGCTGCCCGGGATCGAGGCGCTCGACGAGGCCTGAACCGGGGGCTACTCGCCGACCGCCAGCGGCCGCGGGCTCTTCGCCGCGTGCGAGAGCACCACGCAGCCGTCGTCGGTGACTTGGACCAGGTCCTCGATGCGCACGCCGCCCAGGCCGTGGACGTAGACTCCGGGCTCGACCGTGACCACCTGACCGGCCACCAGCGGCTGATCGACGGTGGCCGCCAGACGGGGGCCTTCGTGGATCTCGATCCCCACGCCGTGGCCCAGCGCGTGGCCGAACTGGTCGCCGCGGCCGGCCTGCTGAATCACCTCGCGCGCCGCCTGGTCGACCTCGCGCCCGGTGGCGCCGGCGCGGACGGCGGCCAGGCCGGCCGCCTGGGCCGCGAACACCAGCTCGTGGATGGCGGTCAGCTCGGCCGAGCAGTCACCCACGGCGAAGGTGCGGGTCAAGTCCGAGCAGTAGCCGTCGACCACCGCACCCAGGTCGATGGTTACCAGATCGCCGGTGGCCAGCCGCCGGTCGCTGACCGGGGCGTGGGGCATGGCGCCATTCGGCCCCGAGGCCACGATGGTCTCGAAGCTGGGACGCTCGGCGCCGGAGCGGACCAGGTGGTGTTCGAGCTCGGCCTTGGCCTCCCGCTCGCTCAGACCGGGCCGGAGCAGCTCGGCGGCGAACCGCATCGCCTCGTCGGCCACGGCCGCCGCGCGGCGGATCCGGGCCAGCTCGCCGGCATCCTTGGTCTGGCGCTGCTCGGCCACCCAGCCGGTGGTCGGAGTCAGCGCGACCGCCTCGGGGCAGCCTTCGCGGAGCTTCTCCCAGTGGTGGAAGGTGACCTGGTCGGACTGGAAGCCGACTCGCCGCCAGCCGTGCTCGCGGATGAGCTCGGCGGTGGTCTCGATCTGACTGCTGCCGGTGGCCGTCTCCACCGGCCGCCAGTCCGGTGCCTGCTCGGCCACCTGCGTCCGGTAGCGGAAGTCGGTGACCACGATCCGGCGGTCGGCGCTGAGCAGCAGACTGCCGCTCGAGCCGCGGAAGCCGCTCAGGTAGAACACGTCGGCGGCGCCGGTGATCAGCAACGCCTCCAGCTCGTGCTCGGCGAACCTGGCCTGCAGGGCGTCCGCCCGGTGAGCGACGTTCATCGCCACCTCTTCTGAATGATGTCCTTGGCGGCATACAGCGCGAGCAGATAGCTGCTGACGCCGAACCCGGCGATCTGACCGATGCACACCGGCGCGGTCACGGAATGGTGGCGGAACTCCTCACGCGCGTGGATGTTGCTCAGATGGACCTCGACCACCGGCAGCCGGACCGCCTTCAGCGCGTCGCAGATGGCGACCGAGTAATGGGTGTAGGCGGCCGGATTGATGACGATGGCCTGCGCCCACTCGGCACACTGGTGGATCGCGTCGATCAGCTCGCCCTCGCCGTTGTGCTGGCTGATCCGAACCTCGATCCCCAGCTCCCCGGCCAGGTGCTCGATCTCGTTGTTGATCTGCTCCAGTGTGTGGCTGCCGTAGACCTCCGGATCGCGCTTGCCCAAGAGGTTGAGGTTCGGCCCGTGAATGACTCGCACGCGCATCGCCCGACACCTTTCCCGGCCGCCCGCCGTTCGCCCCGCCCTGGCGGCCTGAGGGGAGACCTGGACGGGAGCCGTGAAGAGCCCCGACAATACGGCGGATCACGGCCACCGTCAAGTCGCCCGAGAGCGCGTGCAGGTCTGTACCACAGGCGGCGCGGCCGGCGGTAGCCAAGACTGGCTATTGTCGCTCAGGCCAGGTCAAACCAGAGCAGCTCCGCGTCGCTTTCGGCGCGGACGGCCAACCTCGGCTCGTCGCTCACCGCCAGCCCGTCGCCGGCCGACAGGGCCTGGCCGCCGGCGGTCAGGCTGCCGGAGACCACCTGCAGCCAGCCGTGCCGGCCGTCGGCCAGGGTCAGCGCGAGCTCCCCGCCGGCCGGCAGCACCGACGCTCCGAGCGCGGCGTCCTGGCGCATCACCAGCGAATCGTCGCGGCCGTCGCCCGTGGCCAGCCAGCACAGCCGGCCGGTCTTGTCCTCGGTCGAGAAGTGGGCCTGGTCGTACGACGGCTCCAGCCCCACCTCGGCCGGCTCGATCCAGATCTGCAGCAGGTGGACCGGCTCGTCGTCGGAGGCGTTCTGTTCGCTGTGCTGGATCCCGCGCCCGGCGGTGATGTGCTGAACGTCACCCGGGCCGATGACCGAGCCATGGCCCATGCTGTCGCGGTGCTGCAGCCGGCCGGAGACCAGGTAGGTGAGGATCTCCATGTCTCGGTGCGGGTGGGTCGGGAAGCCCGTCCCGGGCGCCACGGTGTCTTCGTTGATTACCCGCAGGCTGCGGAACCCCATGTGCCGCGGGTCGTAGTACGAGGCGAACGAAAAGGTGTGCCTCGTCTCCAGCCACCCATGATCGGCCCCGCCGCGCTTGGCGGCCGGGCGGAGGGTCAACATCGCGACATCTCCTCGAGGCGCGGTCAGCGCTCGCCGCGGGCGAGGGCCTCCAATGCGATGGCCGGGCAGATGTGGCCGTGAATGTACTCGACCAGCGAGCCGCCCAGGTGGCGCAGCCGCTCGGCCAGCTCGTCGTCGAGACAGCGGCCGTCGGCGTCGAAGACCTTGCTGACCTCGGCCACCGACGTCTGGGCCGGCAGCACCAGCGCGCCGACGTGGGAGCAGACCGCGCGCAGGTGCGCCAGCGCGTTGACCGCGCCCAACCGCCCAGCGGCCACGCCCAACAGCGCCACCGGCTTGCCGGCCAGGGCCGACGGGAAGCCGAGATTGTCAATCACTATCTTGATGGTGCTGCTGTAGCTGCCGTGGTACTCGGGCGTGGCCAGCAGCACGCCGGTCGCGTCCGCGACCGCGGCGCGCATCCAGGCCACGTCGTCGGCGTCGGACGGCGCGCCGGGCGGGCCCAGTCGCAGCCGCGCCGGGTCGATCAGCGTCACCGCCGCTCCCGCCTGCTCCAGCGCCGAGACCACCACTCTCAACGCCTTGAGGGTGTTGTTGCCGTCACGGAGACTGCCCGCGATGGCGGCGATGCGGATGTCGCACGGCGGCTGGGCGGACATGGCTCGCTCCTCCTGACCGATTGGTCGTAACAACCACCCGGCGTGTGCGCGGGGTTCCAAGACGCTATGCGGCAGGGCCGGGCCGTTGTCCGGGCGGGCTCAGGCGGGCTGGTCGGTGATCCGGCGCAGGTAGCGGGCCAGCCGGCGGAGTCGTCGCGAGCGCAGCGAGCCGAGCACCTGGTGATGGAACGCGGCCACCGACGCGTCCAGTCCGGCCAGCAGCTCCAGCCCGGCGTCGCTGATTCGGACCTGGACCTGGCGCCGGTCGGCGGAGGCACGCCCGCGGAAGACCAGCCCGGCGCGGACCAGGCGGTCGAGCAGGCGGGTCAGGTCGGCCGTTCTGGTCACCAGCCCATCGCGGATGTCCCCACAGTTCAGACCGTCTGGCCCGGCGCCGCGGAGAAGGCGCAAGACGTGGTATTGGACCGTGCTCAGGTCGTGGCCACGCAGCACTTCGGCCAGCCTGTCGTCAAGCGCCTCGGCCGCGCGCAGCAGGGCGACGAAGGTCTGCTCCTCGAGCACGCCGGGGTCCTCGGCTGGCTTGTGCTTGGCCACGGCCCGATGCTAGCCGTCGCCGGAAGGCGTGTCAAGCCGAGGCAGGAGTACGCCGGCAGGGCTGGAATGCGGCCTGCCTGGAGAATGTCAGTGAAGGTGCGCAGGTTGCTGCTGCTGCTGGTGCTGCCGTCGCTGGTGGTTGCCGGCGAGGTCAAGGTCAACATCGATCCCGACCGCGCCGACGGGCTCTACCAGGTCGGCGACGAGACCACGTTCACCATCAGCGTGACCGACGACGGCCAGCCGTACACTACCGGCAAACTGGCCTGGGCGTTGTCCAAGGACGGCGTGGGCGACCTCGGCCGGGGGACGGCCGACCTGGCCGAGCAGCCCATCAAGGTCTCCGGCAAGCTGGCCGAGCCGGGGGTCCTCCGGGTCCAAGCCGGGCTCAAGGTCAACGACAAGTACGTCTACGCCCTGGGCGGCGCGGCCTACGACTGGCAGAAGCTGCAGCCCGCGGCGCCGCCGCCGGATGACTTCGACGGGTGGTGGACCGAGCAGAAGAAGCTGCTCGCCGCCATCCCGCCGAATCCCATGCTGGAGCCGAACGAGAACTACTCGAAGGGCACCGCGCTGGTGTCCAAGCTGACGCTGGACAACCTCGCCGGCTCGAAGGTGCGGGGCTGGTACTCGCGGCCGAAGGAGGACGGCAAGTACCCGGCGGTGTTGACCATCCCGGGCGCCGGGGTGGGGCCGACCGGGCCGGCCTCGTGGATGGCCACCCGCGGCTGGCTGGTGGTCAACATCAGCGTCCACGACCAGCCGGTCGATCAGGACAAGCCGTTCTATGACGCGCTCTACGCCGAGGGCGGCGCGCTCAACCGGTACTACCTCCAGGGCCGCGAGAACCGCGACACCTTCTACTACCGGCGGGTCTTTCTCGGCTTCGTGCGCTGCATCGACTTCCTCACCGCGCAGCCGGAGTGGGACGGGAAGACGGTGCTGGTCTTCGGCTCGTCGCAGGGCGGCGGCTCGACCCTGGTCGCCGCCGGGCTGGACCCGCGGGTGACCGCCGCCTCGGCCAACGTCCCGGCGCTGTGCGACCACAAGGGGCTGTTGCTCGGCCGGACCAGCGGCTGGCCGCGGCTGATCCCCTCGGCCGAGGCCAAGGACGTGATCGAGACCGCGGGCTATTACGACGCCGCGAACTTCGCCAAGAACATCCGCTGCCCGGTGCTGGTCTCGGTCGGCCTGGTCGACGCCACCTGTCCGGCCACCAGCGTGTTCGCGGCCTTCAACGCCATCGCCTCGGAGCAGAAGACGCTGCTGATCTACCCGAAGATGGGCCACACCCAGTCGCCGGAGTTCAGCAAGGCCCAGAGCGAGTTCATCGACTCCCACCGCTAGTACCAGACCAAACTGAATGCGGCGTCTTCGACCGCAGGTCCTGAGCTTGTCGAAGGGCCGGGGCTCGGAAGCTCCTGTCCGCCGGCCCTCGACAGGCTCAGGACCTACGGGGCTCCGGTTCACAGTCCCTTCAACGAGCCACATTCACTGTGGTCCGGCACTAGTTGGACCGGGCCGCGTGCCTCGCCGGCGGTCGCGGCCACGGGACCGCGTCGCGGCCGTTTGTCGCCGGGTTCTCGCGGGAGAGTGAACTTCCGCCGGCGGCCTTCGTCCAAGGGGCTCAGGTCGTCGGCCAGCCGGCACGGCGGCGATTCAAAGGAACACACACAGAATGGTCAGCACCTGCATGCGCCGCGGGTTCGCGCGGCGCCGGGGGTTTACCCTCATCGAGCTGCTCGTCGTCATTGCGATCATCGCAATCCTGGCGGCGATTCTCTTCCCGGTCTTCGCCAAGGCGCGGGAGAAGGCGCGGCAGTCGAGCTGCGCCAGCAACTGCAAGCAACTCGGCATCGCCCTGGCGCAGTACGCCCAGGACTACGACGAGGTGATGCACCTGCATCGGACCACCTCCAGCACCTACGGCTGGATGGACATGGTCGCGCCGTACATCAAGAACGAGCAGGTGTTCGTCTGTCCCAGCACCTCCGCGGCCGTGGTTCGGGTCGTCACCGGCGGGTACGGCACGCACTACGGCTGGAACTGGCGTGAACTCGGCTCCGACACCTGGGGCCGGGCGCTGGGGCAGATCACCAAGCCGGCCGAGACCATCGCGTACGGGGATAGCATCTCGTACGTGATCTCCTGGTACGAGTACTCCTACCGGCCGATGGATCGGCACAACGAAGGCGTCAACCTGGCCTTCGTCGACGGCCACGTCAAGTGGCTGAAGAAGACCGAGATCTACAGCGGCACGGACACGGCCAACGGCCCGAGCGCTGGCCCGGAGTACTACTACTTCCAGTACAACAAGTCGTAGCTGCCCTCCGCGGACGCTATATCCGGGGACAGTATACCTATTTCCGGGAAGAGGGCACCACACAATACGGGGACAGTATACCCATTTCCGCGGAAATGGGTATACT